>QWBZ01000061.1_pt1 | contig 41769 bp, 52 predicted proteins | sample 1972441 | NCBI WGS metagenome assembly QWBZ01 (sample SAMN09866721, study PRJNA288562) | Human oral metagenome isolate term6_saliva, whole genome shotgun sequencing... | isolation source: mouth | host: Homo sapiens | place: USA: California
CGAAACTATCAATGCTAATGCAGAAACAATTAAAACGCTAGGCGGTGAAATCACAGAATTAAGCCGTACAGTCGATGATAAGCTAGCGACCAGCAATACTGCACTTGATACATCTAGTGTTAATGTAGCGAAAGCAGAAAAGCTAGTGGCAGATGCAAAAGCATATGCAGGACAAACAACTGTAGATAAGCGTGATATTAATGAGTTGGTGAGCCAAGCACACACGTTAAAAACCGACATTGATAATAAACAAACATCAATTTCAAGTAACGCTATCAAGGCAACTGATGCGGCGAAACGTGCAGAAGTCGCAGCAAGTAAAGCGGAACAAATTGCCTTGCCTAATGGCGGTGGTTTGATTACAAAAACCGAAGCAGATACAAAGTTTATTCCTAAAGATAGCTTATATGGCATCGTATCCGTTAAAGACTTTGGAGCAGTTGGCGATGGTGTAGCCGATGATACCGCAGCATTTAAACGTGCTAATGACAATCTTAAAAATAAGATATTGTTAGTACCTAATGGCATTTACAAAATTAATGAACATCTAACTTTCAATACTGTTGATAGTGTCATGGATATGGGTACATACAACAACATCAAGCCGTTTTACCCTACCGAAACACCAATGTTAAAAGGTTCATCCAACATTGCCTTTGTGAAAAACATTCAATACGGCGATGAGGTCAACCAATGTCAGGGGTTCACCTACAACGATAAAAAGAATGTGTTTGTATTAGCATGTATTAATGGTGATGGCACTAATCAAGTGTTATATGAACTCAATTCATCCACGTTTGAGATTGTAGGCACTTACAAATTTAATGACCCTGATAAGATGGGGCATTGTAATACTATGTGCTACAACAAGAATACTAATAAGATTTATCTTGCAAACGGCTTGAAAAATGGTAACAACTTAACAGTACTTAACGCAGATACAATGCAATATGAACGTACCATCACATTGAATGAACGTGTATTTAATATTGGATATGACCCAATCACACGGACTTATGTAAGTATCGTTCCTATTAGCGGTCAACAACGATTACGTGAAATCAACTTATACAACGATGATTTCAAAAAATTAAAAACATATCAAGTCGATTATGAATATGATGATTTCAATAACAATGGCGCTTTCATGTTAAATGGATGCATCATGAGTGCAACGCTTGGCAGTTTGGTTGAATGTACTCCGTTTGGTACTGTTAAACAGATTATTGAAATCAATAGAACTACTGAAATTGAAGATATATCTTATTACAACGGAAAATTCTATTTTGCAGTTTTAACAGAAAAACCAAACAAGCGACACCAAGTTGATATTTATGTTGGTGATCCAAATAAGGACTATCAAAACTCCATCAATACTGCACGATTGGCAACGCTTGATTACTTGAAACTAACAGGCGGTACATTAAGTGGCGCACTTAAAATGGCTAATAATACCTTAATCGAGGGTTATAAACCTGACGGACATGGTGTTGGCATAGCTAAAGTATCTACTAGCGGTAACGTAGAACTTGGCGATAACTCCGTTAATACGTTTGTTAAAGGTAAGGAATTTAAACACTATGATGGTACAGATAGTTTCACAGTACTTACCACCAAACATTACGGAACGGCAATTTATAAGAAAAAGGATGTAGACGATAACTTTGTTAAGAAAACAGAAGTAGACCAGTTAGGTTTTCCGTACTCTAAAGTTGATGCAGCGAAAGACTGGAACACATTCACAGAACAAGGTGCTATTGAAATCAACTTTGATGGTGGTGCTAATAATCCACCACGTTCGCATAAACAAGGTATGTTAATTGTAATGAACTTTGGCAAAGGTAAGATGATAGACCAAACTTTCCATGCGTTCAATGGTGAAACATACCACAGAATGTTTATGGCTGATAAATGGAAATCTTGGGGGAGAGTACAAACATCATTAAATAGCCGATTGAAATTGTGGAGTGCTACTGGTGGAAACGAGGTGTATGTTGAATAATGCCTAATCTGAAAGTTAAGAAAGGAAATGATACATTAACATTTGGACTGACCGATAATGTGCGTGATGTTGGTGATAGACGATTAACCTTTGTGATTGGTGGTAAAAAATATTATGCACGATTGGGCGATACAAAGACCGCATTTGTAGTGCAACGCACATCCAATGGTAATAAAAGCTATATACAAACAAGTCCAATTTCCTTTAAACCATGGGGGTGGTCGAAGTACCCAACCGATGTGAGAGGGACTGAAAAAATGTTTGTGTACTTACCCAAAGGGAGATATAGGGTGGCTGTATATGCTATTTCTGGAGATAGCAACGAATTTACAATAACTGAATCAAAAGACATTGAAGTCAATGTATCTGTTTCTACTGGTCTTATATCAAAGGCTACATTCAATATTGACGGATGGAGAAGAGAAATGATGACAAAGGATAGTAATTTAAGCATCCAGATAGAACGAATTGGAGAGTAAACATGATTGAAGTTGTATTAGCACCTTTCATGGTTGAGGGGTTTAACGTAGCAGAGGCGGTGCGGATTTCACTAGCCATATTTACAAGTGTTGTATTGGTGTTTGTTGATACATTCTTGCGTGTCTTAGTCGAGGCACGCAATTTTAATTTGGCTACTAATAGAGAATTAACCATTAAGAATATGTTCCTTGCGATTATATGGCGAGGATGGGCGAGTGTTGAAGTTAATGGTAAGCAACGTAGATTTTTAGTGAGTGGAAAACTACGAGCAGATATGACTAAGAAATTAGTTAAGTCTTATCCTTGGTTATTCCTCTTATCATTCATCCTATTAACGTTGCCGGATGTGGATATTCCTATGTTAGGTCGCATTGATGTGTTCTTGTCTACATTATTGTACTTAGTACCTATCATGGTTGAATTAGCATCTATTGTGGAGAATATGATTGAACTTGAATTTGTGGAAAGTGCATGGTTTCAACGTGCGATGAGTTTGGTTAAAGAGTTGATAGCGTTCGTTAAATCAATAAAGGATGCGATTAAATGAAAATTCATTATGAAGATACTATAACCTTAGTGGCACTAGCAACCGCACTAATCATGACTATTTATCTTGAACAGAAAGATTTGGCAAGTGTAATAGTTGGTGTGTTAGGTGGTTATATTGGTGCTACTGGTGGTGTTAAGCGTTCCCAGTATATGAATGGGGGTAGCAATGACAAAGAAAAGGAGTAATTACAATGGCTGAATTAGGACAGTTAAGTGCTGAATATGAAAGTAATGGTGATCCAGCGTGTGTATCTAGCGGTTACAATGATGCTGGCGGTATCTCTTATGGTACATATCAACTAGCAAGTAATTGTGGTAGTGTTGATGCATTTCTTGGATGGGGGTTAAAACAAGGTGGTTTTTACACCGATTACGCAAGAGCCTTGATGGATAGTGGAGAAATCAATTCTGATGGCTTTATTGCTAAGTGGCAAGAATTAGGTACACTTGATGCGGTAGGTTTTGAACGGATGCAACATGACTACATTAAAAGTGCATATTACGATGTAGCGTGTGAGTACCTAAGACAAAATATGTTTAATGTAGAAAAACATTCTAATGCATTAAAAGATGTAGTGTGGAGTCGAGCGGTACAATATGGTACTGGTGAAATCGTCAATATGTTCAATGATGCGTTAAAGCTAATGGAAAAGGCATTGAATATTGAGTTGCCTAACTTATCCTATATTGATGATAAGCGGTTTGATTATGACCTTATCGCTGGCATCTATGACACGTGCATGAGCCTTGAATGGAATAGTAGCGTATTAAGGGAAAGCCTAAACAATCGATTTGCAGATGAAAAGTTTAAGGCTTTAAAAATGCTAATGGAAGAGGTAGAGGGGGCGTAAGAGCGTGTTTATACTTAGTCAGATACTAACTTATATCAAAACACACAAACGCACCATACAGGTGCTAATTCCGCTATTAGTGTTCATGTTCCTGTGTGTAGGATGCTATCATCTGTATAAACAGAAACAGATTGAAAAGCCAGTTGTAATTACACAACAACAATCTAAATCACCTACAGAATTGTCAAAAGCAATTCATGTAACAGAACAACAAGCACAAGAAGTTATTTCCATTAAGGAAAGAACTCAACCAGTAGCGACTTATTACACACAAGCACCTACAGTTGAAGTTGCTGCAGAAAAGGTGAAACAGGATATTGTACATAGCAACCCTAATTTACCTAAAGCAGCTACAGAAAAATCTGATAGAACCGCAGTAGTAGCTAACACAGATGAACAAAAGGTAGATGTATATAAGATTAATCTAAACAAAGAACACAAAATAAAAGCTGGTGTTACTGTGATTGATAAAAAGATGTATGAAACGATTGGCTATCAAGCTGGTAGAGTTGAAATGCTAGGACATTTCGAGGGAACACAATTCAAAGGTGGTAGTGTACTTTATACAGTAAAGGCATGGTGATCTAATCTATCTCCGAGTTACACGGTTTGTAACAATCAACTGTTAGTTGACAGTTGGGGTATGGTTTGTGAGTAGAACTAGATAAACAAATTGAGGGTAGCGTAATTGCTACCCTCTTTTTTTATTGCCGTCAAAAATTCGTCAAAAAATGAATTTTAAATATTGTGTTTTGTGTAAGTGGTTTTAATAAACCATGATATAAAACTTTGATTATTACAACGTATTTTGAAATTTGAAATAAATTAAAGCGATATAACCTTTTATGATTGTTAAGATTGTAATTTTCAAGAAGTGCTTATTTATTGTATCTTTTTAACTCTAAAATGGTAATTCGTCAAAAATCGTCAAAAATTTTATTTAAAAATATTAGCAACTGCATTTGATGCTGCTGCTTTCATTTCATCGTTATAATGAACGTAGGTTTTCATAACCATTTGTGGTGTATCACCAAGTAATGATGATACAGTTTTCACATCTAGTCCATTTGCTAATAGCTTTGTAGCATATGTGTGTCTAAGATTGTGTGCGGATAGGTTATCTCCAAAGCGTTTTAAGTATGTGTTTATTTGCCATTTAACACCATTCTTTTTGTATGGGTTCAAAACTAAACCATAATCAAATTCTAATTCATGTGATTTATACTCTATAAGTATATTCTCCAGTATAGGTGGAATTGGCAAAATTCGCACCGAATTGGCGGTTTTCGTTTTCTCAAAGGTGATAACACCTTTACGGAACGAAAGTTGCTTATCGACACAAATTTGTCGATTTTCTAAGCTGATATCGTTCCAAGTTAAACCATATACTTCACTAAACCTCATGCCAGTATATCGTGCTATTTGTAAAAAGTAATAGGCTTGTGGATATTTCTCACGCATAAACTTTGCAAATTGGTTTAATTCCTCATCGGAAATAGTGTGGATCATACTCTTTCGTTCAACACGTGGTAATCTAACACCAGTACATGGGTTATCTGAAATTATCTTGTATGGGTTAATCGCTATATAGAATATCCTTTCCACTACCTTATAATACGAATTAATGGTAGTAGGTGATGTAGCCATTTTATTTACTGCATTTTGAATGTGTAACGGCTTAACATCTGACAATTTCATATTGTGAATAGAATTGAACGCACACACCGCATGGTTATACATAACCAAAGTACTATGCGCAACGTGTGCCTTTTTTATTTCAAGGAACATATCCGCAAATTCCTTAAAAGTTAATTCTTTTAATTCTGTGTCTTTTGTAAGTAGTGCGGTTTTGTCTAATTCTTTAACTATAACGTGTCCGTATTCCTTAGCCTCACGTTTAGTTTTGAACCCTTGTTTAGATTTCTGTTTCCACTTATAGCCGTCTTTGTATGCGACTATGATTTGAAACCCTTTATCTTTTTTTCTGATAGTGAAATTGTATTGCATAATTCACCTCATAATATATGTGTGTAGAAGTTGATACCCTCAAACTCAATTTCCCTTGCGTGTGCCATGCGTTCTATTAAATCAATATGAGCATGACTATACATATCATCATTTAATATATGACCTATCTCATGTAGTATACCTTTACGTTGTACATCAATAGGTTTATCACTATTAACGAGAATGGTGTAAGTACCATCATCGTTTAGTTTTAATACCGCATTTTGAGATGGTCTTAACTTTGTGTAAATCAAAACTATATTCATAATATGTAACCCCCTTATGGGGGTATTGTATCTCATTATATGTGTATAAATTTTCGCATTATTTATTTGTGATTGAATGTAATATCCAAGCTAATACAGATGTTATCCATATTGACATAGAGGAAACTGTTCCGATACTTAACACAAAATTAGGTTTGTAATTAATAAATAATACATTGAGTAGAATTGAAATGATTAACCACGGAGCAAAAACCTCATAAGATTTATCTCGTTTAGAATAGAATGATACAAAAAAATATAGTGGCTATGATACCTACAACACCTGCAACAGTAGGATAACCAAAGAAATAAGCCACAATAGATATAACAGAGAATAGCAATTCCATATTATTTACCCTCACGTTTCTTTAACATTTCGATAGTGTTTATTACAAAATCAATATCATCTTTGGACATATCCTTACTTGCATCAAATAGCAGTTTAAGGTTTGGGTTATCTTTTACTGCTTGTGCGTATTCTGACACCTTTTGATCATTGTAATAATGTAAACCCATTAAATCTTCTGGTGTTGTATTTAAAGCCTCAGCGAATGCAAATATTTTTGATTGAGCCAAATCAATTTTACCGCTTTCAATTTTAGCGATACTGGTTCTATCTTTATAACCAACTTTTCTTGCTAACTCATCTTGCGACATTTTCAAGTTTTCTCTTAATGTTTTTATATTGTCATATAGTGTCATATCAAATCACCTCTTAACGCTATTATCCATTATGATTTTAAATGTAACGTGAAAAAAAATCAACTTTTTTAGGAAAAAGTGTTGACACATATTCACCATGATGTTATATTATGAGTGTGAATTAAATTCACACATAACAAAATACGAAAGGGGGTGTAGAATGGACACACTCAAAGAAATTATTAATGCTAAAGGTTTTAAGTTAAACTTTGTGGCTAGTGAGTTAAACATCACTAGAAAGGCTTTGTATAAGAAGTTGCGGGGTGATAGCGAATTTAAAGCTAGTGAAATTGCACGTTTGGTTGATATGTTAAGATTGACCAGTAAAGAAACAAAGAATATTTTTTTTAAATAATATAGTGAATTAAATTCACACATAGAGGTGATTAGATGCTAGTACGAAATCAAACGGATCTAAAACTAGCCAACAAACGATATGGACAAACATCCACAAGATTTGGATGGGCTGGACATAACGATGAGTACGCACAATACTGGCGGAAACTCATCAAGGCTAAATGGCATAAACGTAACCAATCAAGATGGAATAAGAAAGTTATTCTATCATGGGTAAAGTTAGCTAGAACGGCTGACCTCCACGCAAGGAACGAAAAGCGATGGAGAGCCTAGTATACACGGCTAACCAAGTAGCGGAACTATTTCAAATTTCACTAACTGCAGTGTATGACCTAAGAAATAAAGGCAAACTAAATCAACTGCCGAATGTAAGCGGTGTGAGGTTTAGTAAAAAAGAGGTTGAAGCATTAGCAGGAGTTGAAAGTGAATACTCTGCTATTGGTTACAGAAAATTAAAAAACGAGGTAGAGCGATTAGAAAAAGAAAACAAAAAGTTAAAGAGTGAAATAAAAAAAATCACCAGCCAAATGCTAGTGATTGTAGGAGAAGATTTACATGATTAAGTTGTGTTACGCACTACGCACCATTGCAGCGATATTAGTTGTTGGTGGAATGGGAAGTCTACAGTTAGACACGATAGACTTTTGGACATTCCTTTGTCAAACAATGCTAGGCATGGTGATGTGGTTATTAGTTGGATATTGGTTAGATGATATCCAATATTACGAAAAGAAAAAAGTCCGTTGTGAAAAGTTTTAGAAGAAGTTCCAACGGACTTAGTGTAGGAGTATTAGAAAATACTCTACTTGTATTTTAACACAAGGAGAAATAAATGGAAATAAATTTAACACCTATTGTTAGTCAAAACGAACAAGTATTCAAATGGAATAAAGACGAAATTAAAAATTATTTTGAGGCACAGTTAGAAAAGTATAAAGGACTTGTAGTAACAGAAGAAAACTATAAGGACATGGTAAGTGCTAAGAATGAAATCGTTAAGTACAGAACAACGCTTGATAAATTCTGTAAAGAAAAAAAACGAGAACTCAAAAGACCGATTGAGTTGTTTGAAGAAGAAGTAAACGAAGTATTGAAAGTTGTTTACGATGCAGAAAAGCCACTTGCAGAACAAATTAAATACTTTGATGAGAAAGAGGCGCAAGCTAAAACAGATGCTATCAATAAGTTTATCGAAAAGATGGTTGAAAAATATGGAGTGCGTGAAGAATACGCAAATCAACTTCAACATGATAAACGCTGGCTAAACAAAACTGCAAAGATGAAAGACATTGAAATCTCTATTGAGGGAATGATGATTGAGATTTCGAAACGGCAACAATCGGATGATGATTACAAACAAATCTTAGCAGAGAAAAAAGGCATGATTGAGTTTATTGTTGATACTTGCAACCAGCAATATGAACTAGCAACACCAATCACATTTAACGAGTGTTGGAATGTAGTACAAGATATGCCACTAGATCAAGCTAGAGAGTTAATCAACGCAAAGTTTGCGGAACGTAACGAAATGGAAGAGGCAGCAAGAGCAAGCATCACAAATGAACCAGTTGAAACAATCGAAGTTGTAGAAACAAAAACTGGTTTAACAGTTACTGTTTATGACTTAACCGAAGAGGATGCAAAAGATTTAACTGATTTCTTGGAAATGCGTGGTTACAAGTACAAAGAGGTATAGATGGATAGTAGATATATAGCGGTTAAGAGTGTACCGCAATCAGCTTTAAAGCCAATCGAGTTTGGAAAACTAAAAGGCAAGTATGATATTTCACCTCAATGGAGATGGGAAATATTAACCGAAACATATGGTATGTGTGGCATTGGTTGGTACTTTGACATTGTAGAAACAAAAGAAGTTTTGGTAGAGGCTACTGGCGAAACGATGCTTTATGTAAAAGTAAATCTTTATATCAAAGATGGTAACGAGTGGAGCAAACCAATTCCTGGTTATGGTGGCGATTTCTTAATTCAAAAAGATAAAAATGGTTACCACGGAAATGATGAGGCATTCAAGATGGCGGTTACAGATGCATTAGGTACTGCAGCAAAAATGATTGGTGTAGGTGCTGATGTATACCGAGGTTTACAAGATACAAAAATTAATGCAGCGGCTGAAAAAGAAAAGAAAGAAAAAGACTTTGACCCTCACAATGCATACGCAATCATTTTGAAGATGGCAAAAGAACATGGGTTAAATGAAGAACAAGTAGCGCACCAACTAACAGAAATGTTTGGTGTTGGTGTGATTGATAACGTTACAAGAGACCAAATGTCTAAACTTTATGACTGGGTAAAAGGCTATGAAGTGGACAACAAGTAATATTGATATACTTCGTAGTCCACTAGGTGTAATGGTAGTAATACCTGCACCACATGACAATGATCTAGCGAAATTAGATAAAGAAAAAGAATACGTGATTGAAATCAAAAAGAAATCAAAATCACGTAGTATGAACGCTAATGCATATTGCTGGGTTCTATGTCAAAAGATAGCGGAAGAGTTAAGCAAGACTTGGTACACATCAAAAGAGGCTGTGTACCGCAAGGCAATAAAAGACTGTGGACATTTCACATATGTACCAGTCCATGAGGATGCAATCGAACGTTATATTCAAATATGGCAAGGTCATGGGCTGGGATGGATAGCCGAAGATGCTGGCGAATGTAAAAGTATTCCATGGTATCACAACATAATGTGTTACCACGGTTCGTCAGTATATAACCAGCAAGAAATGGCAAGACTTATTGATTGTCTAACAGATGAATGTGAACAACTAGGTATCAAATTAGAACCTAGTGAGTACATTCAATCACTCATAGAGGGGTGGGAGAGTGAACAAAAGAAAACGTGAAGACGAAAATCTACTAAAACAAAATAGACCTAAAGTGCTTGAACGTGATAACTACTCATGCGTACTGTGTGGCGGTCATGAGGGTATAGCAATACATCACATTGTATTCCGTTCGCAGTTAGGCAAAAGCACAATGGATAATCTAGCTTGCTTATGTATTCATTGCCATATACCAATAGCACATGGATGCGATGCAAAGTTAGTTAGAAAACGATTACAAGAAATCGTTAAGGAAAGGATGAAGGAATATGAATAAAGATAGATTTGGTGAATATGAAAAATTAGAAATGTTAAGAGCATTGATTAATGCTAGAATTTGGTACTTTGAAAATAAGCAGGGGGATAAGAATTACCACCAAGACATAATCGACGAATATAAAATGTTAGACAATGTTGTGTGTGCTGCTTTGAACCCTCTTTTACGTGAGGCGATTGATGAATTGGTAGGAAAGGATAGTGCATGGCTGAAAGACGAATGATGGCAAAGTCCATTATTAAATCAGACCAATTCCTTGATATGCCAGCTACAACACAAAACCTATACTTTCATATGTTGCTAGATGCAGATGATGATGGGTTCGTAAATGCACCTAAATCTATCATGCGGATAGTTGGTGCTAAAGAAGATGATATGAAGTTGTTAATAGCTAAACAATTTGTAATTGGGTTTGGTAGTGGTGTTATTGTAATCAAACATTGGAAGATACATAACTACATCCAAAGTGATCGTTACAAACCAAGTATCCAACCTGAAAGAAAGTTGCTAGATATTACTGCAAATAAGGAATATCAGTTAAATACAGACCATGTATCCACAACGGATACAGAATGTATACAAGATGTATCCATAGGTAAGGTTAGGTTAGGTAAGGCTAGTATAGGTAAGGTTAGGTTAGATAAGACTATAGAGGACGAATGTGAGAAGCCACATTCACCAAAACGTAAAACTTTTACTAAACCTACCATTGATGAAATACAAGACTATTGCATTGAACGTAATAACAATGTAAACGCTGAACAATTCTTTGACTACTACGAAAGCAACGGCTGGAAAGTAGGAAAGAACTCCATGAAAGATTGGAAAGCAGCGGTTAGGACTTGGGAACGTAGTGAATACAGAAAACCTACTGTTAAAAAGAATAGCAAGGAAGATGCAATTAACGTAGTAAAGGAGTTGATGGAAGAATATGAACAATCAGCAACAGATAGTGAAAGCACTATCGATGTTACAGCTAGCATACAGTACTGATATGTCAAAGGAACGCATGAAACTATACGTATCAATGCTTTCAAACGTCAACCCAATCACGTTAGAACAATCTGTAGCGAACTTGATTAATCGTTGTAAATTCCTACCAACGATTGCAGAAATTAGAGAGGAATGTTCCGCATTAAGTGCCTTTGTAAATGCACATGAGGAACTACCAACTGCACAAGATGCATGGGAAAGGGTGTATCAAGTAGCACGATCATATGGGCATGAAAAGGGTTTAGACAAATTAGAGGGTTTAACAAAGCAATGTGCCAAAGCAATTTGGAAATCGTTTGACCCTCAAAACGGCGATAACTTCAACGAAACATCATGTAGGGCGCAGTTTGTTAAAAACTACGAAGTGCAAGAAATAAGAGAACGTGAGCGATTGAGATTGTCTAATTCGATTAAGGATAATCACTTGTTGTTAAAGGCAAGGGAAAAAGCAGAAAAGGAACGAGCGTTACTAAATGCAGGGCAAAAGCAAATCGAAATGACTGCTACAGGTAACTTGGTAGAGGTGGCGAGAAAGCCAGTTGATGTAACAGAAATAATCAACAAAAGCAAAATATCGAAACAAGGGAAAGAGTTGTTGAAACAAGCCATAGGGGGATAGATGAAAGAACGAATTAAACAGTTTGAAGCCAGCGTGAATGTATCATTTGATGTTAGTTTTACAGTATTAGCGACTAGCGAAGAACAGGCTAGGGTGAAGATTGATAACCTACTTGAAATCATGCGTGATGAGGCAACAGTCGATTGCCACATTCACCCTAGCTACGATGTGTACATTGACGATGTAAAGGCATCTATGAATGGGATGTATTACGACTAATGGTGGATAAATGCTAAGTAAAAAACGAAAGATGGTAATCACTATTGAGATACCTCTAAATGTAGATACACAAGAAGAGGCAACTCAACAGATGCAAATGATTATGAAAGCTGATGCACGAACTTTTGAAAGCCTAGAGGAAATTATCAGGGTGTACAAAGGAACGATGTGCATTGAACAAAAGATTTAAAGGAGCAACGAATGAATACAGTACAAATTTTAGGTAATCTTACACGTGATCCAGAAGTACGCTATACACAAAGCGGAAAAGCAGTAGCGACTTTCAATGTGGCAGCAAGCAATACTTTCACATCAAGCGATGGTGAAACAAAAGAGCAAACCGCTTTCATTAATTGCGTAGCATGGGGTAAAACAGGTGAAGCAGTAGGAAACCTACGAAAAGGTAACAGATGTTTCGTAGAGGGTAGACTTCAAACACGTTCATATGAAACGGCAGACGGACAAAAACGATATGTAACAGAAGTGGTAGCAAACTTTGTAGGTACATCCTTAACGAATGATGAAACTGCATCTAGTAACTTTGATAGTTTTGAACAACCACAAGATGAAAATATTCCGTTCTAAGAGGTGAATTTATGGTTAGACTTACAGTATTTACAGGTGGCGGAGTAAGAATGTATGCAACAGAAACTTACAAAACACTACATGAGTATTACCTTGATTTAAACCTTGTTGCTGATGGAAAAACAAAGTGCATATTATTCAAAGATATATATGAAACACTTGTATCAATATCTCCGATTAACTGTGTTATCGAGGCAAAAGAAATAAAGGAGAATGATGATGCTAGTTAAAGATGAAACAAAATATTGTTGGTGTGAGGATGAAGTAGCTGGTGAACCGCAAAATAGCATTGAAGAGACTATCGAAGATTATGTCAATAATGAATATGACTACGGTGATTTTGATGCTTTAAGTCGAGAGGAATTATTACAAACAACGATAGAAATAGGTCATCCATACAGATATGTACCTGAGGTGGATGGTGAACGTGTGATTTGGAATGTGTGTGATTACGATTTAGATGATGAAATTGCAGAATATTCAGATGATTACATGAAAGATGTTAAAAACGAACACATGGACGAACTAAGCGAAGAACTAACAAAAGTCTTTCAAGCATGGGAAAAACGTCATGGGTACGAGAACAAATCATGGGTAGTGCAAGAAACAAAAACCTATCGTATTGAAGATTATGTAAAGGAGTAAAAACATGAATAAGATTGTATCACTTTTATTGGTAGTAGTTATGATTGGTGCGGTTGTATGGAGTTTTGCGTTTGGTGTTCCAATGTATATGGTATGGCAACAGCAAAAAGCAGGTGAGGCAGAACTTGCTAGAGCGGAACAAAATAGACAAGTTGCAGTATTAGAGGCTAAGGCAAAACTAGATAGTGCGGAAAGCCTAGCACAAGCAGAAGTAAAACGTGCAGAGGGTACTGCAAAAGCCAATCAAATTATCGGTCAATCATTGAAAGGTAATGAGGCATACATTCATTGGTTATGGGTTGACACATTGAAAGATAGTAAAGACCAAATCATTTACATTCCAACAGAGGCTGGTGTGCCAATTACGGAAAGTTTCCGATTGAAAGAAAGTAAATAGCCTATGCATATATGGGGGCTATTTGATGATGGCAACGGCTGCTATCGTCAAGCGGTAGATGAATATAACGTGAATATGGGGGGGCAACACACTATCACATCAATAGGAATTGGTGATGCGTGTATCAACCAAGACCTTGCAGTTAATACGCTACATAAACCTAATGCACTATGGGAACAGTTGGACAAGCTAGATAGACCTGATGTAATTCTAGCTAGTCCACCTTGTGAAAGCTGGAGTGTGGCAAGTGCGATGAAAGGTGGTAATGCGTGTTGGAAACAAGAAAAGGACATGACTATCAACCTGTTCGGTGAATACGAACAGGGCAGTAAATTCACAATCAGAAATCACATCGATTATGAAAACTACCAATTCAAGTATGATAAGTCATTCCTAACACGCATCAATGGTGAAATGTGCATCTACAATACATTGAAAATCATTGAGCGTTATCAACCCAAAGTATTCGTAATAGAAAACCCAGCATATGGGCGGATATGGGAATACATAGCAAATGTAATAGGGTTTGATATTCCATATGAAAACCTAACCTATTACAACAACTATGATTATCCAATTAAGAAGCCAACAAAGTTTGGTAGCAATATCGATTTGAAGTTATTAAAAGATAACATTAGAAACACTATTGAGTTTGAAAGAATGAATATCAAAGGTGTTAAACGATACAATGCAAGGTCGCATATTCCATTGGAGTTAGTAAAAGATATTTTAAAACGATGTGAACAATATGTAGAGAGGTAAATATGTACGAATTACAAGAAAAAGCAATCAACGCAGCAAGAACAGTTTTGTTTAATGAGTTTGGTTATAATGCAAATGAAATAACACCAGATGATATGTTCATTGTTTGGTTTTGTAAAACCTTACAAAATTGGAAAGCATTGGTAAGCGGTGTAAATATCAAAGAATATATTGAAGTTACATATAACGGAGATAAACAAGAGATCTATGTTGATGTGTATCAAAAAGCGTGTAATCAATGCTTGAAAGATGGCGGTGATGAAGATTGCCAATAAATAGTAAAGAAAAAGGAGCAAGGGGCGAACGACTATGGAGGGATGTGTGCCGAGAAAATGGGTTTGATAAAGTCCGTAGAACTGCACAATATTGCGGTAAAACAGGTGATGCAGCTGATTGTATAGGGTTACCAAACATCCACCAAGAAGTTAAGTGTGTAGAAAAGCTAAATGTATATGATGCATATAATCAAGCCAATAGGGATGCAAAAGTTGCTGGCAAAGGAGAAATACCTATAGTTGCATGGAAAAGAAAGTATAAGCCGTTTTTAGTTGTAATGAGTGCGGATGACTTCTTCCGCATTTATAGAGAGAGTGAATGGAGTAACGAGAATGGCAATTAATATGAGTGAGTTTGTGCCTGATAATAACCTTAATTGGTTAGCATTAGCAGCGTGTGTATATGGAAACATAACTGCTGGCAAGGCGTTATGTTGCTTAGGGTTAGTAGGAACTAAACCGCAAAAGCAAAAATCTTATACACGTGTAAGTGAATTAGATAAAAATTCACTATTAAAAATGCATCAATCTGGAATGTCATTAAATCAAATTAGTTTACGAGTTGGTGCAAATTACAAAACAATCAAACGTGCATTGATTAATAGTGGGGTGGAATTTTGAGAGAAAGCATGAAAGTAAAGTTAGTAAGTGAGTATGCACAACTACCAACAAGAGGTAGTGAAGATGCAGCTGGGTTAGATTTGTATTGTCCGTTTCATATCAAAGTACCTGCTGATAGTCAGAAGAAAATACCACTAGGGATAGCAGTTGAAATTCCCAAAGGTCATATGGGGTTATTAGTGCCTAGAAGTAGCATGAGTAAAACACCTCTAAGATGTGCAAATAGTGTAGGTATTATTGATGCTGATTATCGAGGTGAACTAAGCATTGCATATGAAAACATATCTTGTAGCGATTACATGATATTTAGAGGTGATCGCATCGCACAATTAATCATCGTACCAGTAGCAATGGTAGATGTAGTAGAGGTAGATGAATTAAGCGAAACAGAACGTGGTTCTGGCGGTTATGGTAGTACTGGAAAATGATTAAACAAGCGTTGATAAGTGGTGCTAAATCTGATGAATGGTATACACCTGTTGAAGTTGTGAGAACAATGCTTGATGTATATCCACCTAAAAATGGTGATAGGGTGTTGATGCCATTCGATACAGATAAGAGCAATTTTGTAAAAGTAATAACAAAAGAATATGACGAAAACGCAGTATATGGAATAACTGATTTTATGACTAACACATATGATTTTGATTACTTAATTACAAATCCACCTTATAGTAACAAGGATGAAATTATAGCAAGATGCATAGAAAGTGGTAAGCCTTGTGTACTGGTATTACCCATTGATGCATTGGGGGGGTACAAAGACACAAACTATATAGCAAAACAAACATAAGTGTCTATGTGCCTACAAAAAGAATTAAGTTCATAAGTGAAAATGGTGAACATAAAAAATCGCCAGCAAATCATAGCGTGATCATGATGATTAACGCACCTAAAACAGAAATTATATTTGAATATCAAAAGGAAAAATTAACATGAACAAAAAAATAGCAGTTAGTAGCAGGAGTTGAAGAGTTGAAAGTTGGTAAATAATGTGCAGTCCTAGAAGAATTAATGCGCCACAACGAAAAGGCTATATACTGTGGATACTAGAGGCAGAACGGCAACGAAAAGAAAAAGAGTTAAAACAACTTACGTATTTTGCCGTAGGTGTGGCGATAGTGCCTTTAGTTTTCATAGCATGTGCGTTACTTTATGTTTTGATTAAGTAAAGGATATGGGCGGTGAAATATCCGCCCTATCATAAGAGGTAAGTATGAGGAGTTACTACAGAAAGTTGAGGCAACATATATTATCTTGCCAAGATTTCCAAAGTCTTAATGAATGTTTTGACATGGTATACAACGCATGGAATGTAAATGATATTGGAAATCGTGAGTATTATAAATTGATGAAACTAATGGATAGTGTTGCAAATAAGGGAATTAAGTGTATAAAGATAGGGTTATAAGAGGTGTCCATGACAAGTTATAGCGGTTACGTTGAACACTCCGACTTTTACATAGCACCTCAAAGCTATCAAGATGCATTTGATTTCTTGTGCCAGCTTGCGGTAGAGAGTGAAGAGGATGTGTTCTATATCGGTAAAGTAAGTGGAAACATAGATGATTTTGATTTGTATGATGTAGTTGAATTTAAATGGAATGAGGATAGAGGAGCGTGGATAGAAAGTGTCTAAAAGATATGTGAAAAGGGTTAGTGAAATCCAAGCTATACAATACAACGGCAATAATGCTATTGAAGTAGTTGAATTCGTTGGTGATGTAATTGGTATTGATTGGTATGAAAAAGCATCATTAGAAATCACAACAGATAATGAAGTGATCGAATGTTTTGAAGGTGATTATGTTGTTAAAGACCATAAAGATAAAATTAAAGTTTATGAGGCAAACGAATTTGAAAAGAATTATAGTGAGGTAGAAGATGATTAATGATAAACAAGGTAGAGAGTGGTTACTTCAAAAACTATATGATGATGGGTGGAAATATTATGTTAAGAGTGTTGGTAATATTGCATTTATAACAACAGAAAGACCAGTTGTGAATGATGGTATATTAGATATAAATAGTGGTGGTCGTGTAAAGTGTATTAATAACATAAGTAAAATAATGCCACAAATAGAGCGGAATGAAGTGTTAAACATTGCAAAAGAATTGGGTATTGTTGATTGGTCAAAAGTAGCGGTTGATACACCTGTATTAGTTAAAGATTTTGAAGAAATGAAATGGGGGAAACGGTATTTTGCATTTTTTAAAGATGGAAAAGTGCATACATGGAATGGTGGTGTAACATCTTGGACTTGTGAAAACCCAAACTGTGTAATGAGTTGGGTATATGCCAAACTAGCAGAGGTATAAATACATGGTATGGTTTATGTTTTTTTGCTTGATAGTTGCTATGGGTAATGTAAACAATGGTTATGCAAATGCAATTATATTTATAGCGTGGTGCGTATTGGTGTATTTGCTAGCTATAAATGGTAATTTTAAAGAGTGAGGTGAAGTGTTTGGGAGAATATGACGAAAAGCAACTAATAGAAAAGGCGGTTGAGTATTTACAACCAGTAAAGTTAGTAGATGTACAGATTGCATCTATCAAAGAGGAAATCAATCAGTTAAGAGCGAACCTTACATCAATAGGTGCGATTGATTACAGTAAGGATAGAGTAACAGGAGGTGGCACTCCGCAAGGGTTAGAGGGTAGCGTAGCAAGATTTCTTGATACAGTCGCAGAACGTGATAAACGAATTGATGAGTTATCTAAACTAAAATGCGATGCGATCAATAGAATTGATGCACTAGACGAAAAGCTGGGTGCAATTATCCTACGTTATGAATTTGTACTCAACAATTCAACAGAAGATGCTTATAAAATGATTGGGTGTTACTCTACGAAACAAGCGAAGAGATACAAGCAAAAAGCATTATTGGAATTTGGACAAAAACTTGTCCTATAATGTCCGTAAATGTCTGTAATTGTCCGTGTACCTATAGTTTGCTATTAGGTATAATATATATGTAGAAGTTGCCACTAAGCGACTTGTACTCACTCTTTCCTTATGGACAAATCAAAACACAACAACAAGCGCACCCAAATAAGAGTGCGCCTTTGTTGTATATGGGCGAAATGTGGTATAGAACAATTCATCGATGGACACAGAGTAGCAGCGCAACCATAATTGATTTGGTGAGTGAAACACTATACTTTTTTCTAATTTCAATTTTTGAAGTATGTGTTAGACAAAAATTTTATATGTAAATTTTTACTGCTGACTGATACAGGGTAAGTCGAATATCATCAAGCATAGCTTATAGCTTATACATTTTCAGATACGAACTTACCCTATATTGGTTACACATTGAATACTGACAACTAGCAGCCTCCAAAAGAACTTTATTCATATTTTGTTGTTACTTAACCTAACACGATTACGATCCATCAAATTGTTAGTTGTTGGTATTGAGTGTGTAATGATCATTGAAAACTAGGTGTGTTTCTCTTTTCCAACTTGTTTATCTTATTCATAGTTGAACCTCAGAAAGCATAAATTGTCATATCATCAACGCACCTAGTTTTGAGTGATTAATACAGGAAAAAAGAATAAATTTATCACAAAATGGGGTATATTCACGGCGATATACTCCATTTTTTGCATAAATCTATCATAAAGGGGAGATTATGACAGATGTAATGTGTTGTAAAAAGAAATGCCTTAACAATAAGAATGGCATATGTACCGCAAAAACAATAGAATATGATGGCTTGTGCCAAACATATATCACCTGTGGCGGTGCGAGTAAATGTAATTATGGGTTGTGCGTTAGGTCGCATGGCAAGTTAAAAAGGAAAGGTGGCGAAGTGCTGAAATGATTAAAGCAATCAAACAATTCATTGAAGATAGAAAACTATTCAAACAAGCAGCCAAGGACTTAAACAATAAAGACCTACAGGCTAAAGCTAAATATGCATACGAGCATCGTGGCGATACAATGATTACACTCATTGATGGTTTAGCTATCATATGTGGTGTATTAATCTTAATCGGTATTGTGTGGTGTTGGATGTGAATTACCAACCAACGATAAAGAAACTACTTAAAGCATTACAGATGAACGGCAGACGATATGTAGTTGATGTAAGGCAATCATGGAGTAAATATGATAAGCCTTGCAAGGTATACATAGTCAGTCGAATGTATACGGAAGAGGAATATAAACTAACATTCCCTCATAAGTACAAAAAGGGTGAGACCTTTAAACAAGGACAACTCTATAAGAAAGAAAGTGAGTATAGCAGTACTAAGCAACATGAAGTACTGCTTTTTTTAGTTAAGACATATAAAGGTGGTGAGTAACATTGACGAATATAGAAGAATTAGCACAAAAACTAACTAAGAAAGAACGCATATTCGCTGATGAATACGTTAAGACCACCAACGGAACACAAAGCGCAATTACTGCTGGATATTCAGAAAAGACGGCAAGAAGTAAGGGTAGTCAGTTATTAACAAAAATAAACGTGCGCCAATATATAGATGCAGTCATGAACGAACGCAGCAAAGACACAATCGCAACGGCTGATGAAGTGTTGGAATACTTGACTAGGGTTGTGCGTGGCGAAGAAAAAGATGCGTTTGGTTTAGATGTATCTGTTGCTGATAAAACGAAAGCAGCTGAACTCCTAGGTAAACGGCATATGTTATTTACCGATAAGGTGAAACTAGATGCAGAAATAGAGATTGATATATCCGATAGGATGAAACAAGCAAGGGTGAAGTCAGATGAAGTACAACAAGGCACAACTGATTGATGCGTTGGGTTCGTTCACTCATGATCCATTAGGCTTTGTATATTTCGCTTATCCATGGGGAGAAAAAGGAACACCGCTTGAAAATGCAACAGGACCAGATGAATGGCAAATCAAACTGTTAAAGGATATTGGTGAAAAGCTGAAAAAGGGTAAGTCCTTACAAACTGCTATTCAAGAGGCAATAGCGTCTGGACATGGTATCGGTAAATCCGCTATGGTATCATTCCTTATTCATTTTTCAATCTCAACCCATGAAAACACAAGAGGAGTTGTAACTGCTAATACAGATACACAGTTGCGTTCTAAAACATGGGCGGAACTTGGTAAGTGGCACAATATGTTTATTGGTAAAGATTTATTCGTTTACACGGCAACATCAATATTCAGCGCTGATAAACGCTATGAGAAGACATGGCGGATAGATGCTATTCCGTGGAGCGAAAGCAACCCAGAGGCATTCGCCGGTCTACACAATCAAGGTAATCGTATTCTTATCGTATTTGATGAGGCATCTGCTATTTCCGATAAGATATGGGAAGTAACAGAGGGTGCTTTAACAGATAAGGAAACCGAGATTATATGGTGTGTGTTTGGTAACCCTACACGTAATAGCGGTAGGTTTAGAGAATGTTTTAGAAAGCATCGTAACTACTGGACTACATATCAGATTGATAGTAGAACGGTTAAGATTTCAAACAAAGCCAAGTTGCAAGAATGGGTAGATATTCATGGTGAGGATAGCGACTTTGTAAAGGTGCGTGTAAGAGGGTTATTCCCTAGTGCATCTGATACACAGTTTATATCCGCAGAAATAGCAGACGAGGCACAGAAACGAGTATACAAAGTTGGACAGTTTAACAACTTACCAACAATCATTGGTGTTGACCCTGCATGGACTGGCGGTGATACGTTAGAAATCGTAATGCGTAATGGCTACTCTATGAAGTGCCTAGCAACTATTGAAAAGAATGATGATGATATGCGAATGGCTAACCTCATTGCCCAATTTGAAGATGAATATAAAGCTGATGCAGTATTTATCGACCAAGGCTACGGAACTGGCATTTATAGTATCGGTAAATCAATGGGTAGGAAATGGCGGTTAGTTGCCTTTGGTGGTAAAGCACCTAATGATATGTATCTCAACATGAGAGCCTATATGTGGGGTGAAATGAAAGAATGGCTAAAAGAGGGCGGTTCTATTCCACCTAATGACCAAGGGTTATATGACGATTTAACGAGTCCAGAGGCACTCATCGATAAGAATGGGCGAATACAACTTGAAAGCAAGAAAGATATGAAAGAACGAGGGTTACCATCTCCAAACAAAGGCGATGCATTAGCCTTGACCTTTGCATTCAAGGTCAATAAAAAAGTGAATGTAGGGAGTAGGGTTCATGCTAACACTGAGTATGATCCATTTAAAAGATAAGGGGTGATTAAATGTGCATGAAAAATAAGATGCCGAACACACCAATGCCAGCACCAGCACCGACTGTACAAACGGATGATGCTACAAAGGCAACTGGTGAGGAGTGGTTCGCTAAAAAGCGTAAGAACAAAAAAGGCTTTGATAGCACAATTCTTTCTACCGCACCAGCCGGAACTAAGAACACATTAGGGGGTTAGATATGCAAGGAACTATCCTATCAACGCTTGCTAGACAACCAACTAACACAGAACCTAAAAAACGTGATTACACGAAAATTAAGGCGAAGTTTAAAGCGATGTTCGATAATCGTCAAAAGTATATTTCTAGGTGGAAAGATATTCGAGATTATCAACTGCCTTTCTTAGGTGTGTTTGATGATGAGCAAGACCAATCAAAAGTCTACACCGATAAGATTAATAATGGTGTAGCTTGGGAAAGTTGCCAAATCTTTGCAAGTGGTGTTATGAGTGGCATGACACCGCCTAGTAGAAAGTGGTTTAAACTCACACTAGAGAATGCTGAATTAGCTGCTAATAGTAAGGTGGCGGAAGTATTAGATGATAGAGAACAGATATTGTACGCAGTATTTGCTAAGTCTAATTTCTATAACACAGTACATCAAACCTATATGGAGTTACCATTTGGACAAGCGCCTATGTCAATCATGCCTGATGCAAAAGTAGGTGTGAGGTTCACATCATATCCTATTGGAACATACGCATTAGAGTGTGGCAGTAATGGTGATGTTAATACATTTGGTCGAAAGTACCGAATGACTGCAGACCAATTAGTAGAAGAATTTGGGTATAATGCTTGCCCTGATAAAGTTAAACGTGCTTATGATGAGGGCAAGGGTAATGCAAGTACATTTATTGTTTGTTGGTTTGTATTGCCGAACAAAGACCGCAACGGAAAACTAGGTAATAGGAATATGCCTTATTCGTCAATCTACTGGGTAGAGGAAAGCAACACCGATGAAATTTTACGGCATAGCGGTTTTGAAGAGTGGGCAATACCGATTGCAAGACACACTACACATGATCTAAGCGGTTATGGTAAAGGGTGTGCATGGTTCGCACAGTCAGATGCGCAGATGTTACAGTTACTTGAAAAAGATTTAGTAACGGCTATTGAATTAGGTATTAAACCACCTATGAGTGCATCATCTGGTGTTATTGGTAGCGTAAATCTATTTCCGGGCGGTGTAACGGAAGTTGATACTAACGAAAAGGTAGAACCAATCTTCAATGTAGGCATTGATGTTGCAAACGTACAAGCTAAGATACAATTCGTATCTGAAAGTATTAAGCGTGCATATAGTGCTGATTTATTCTTGATGCTTGATAACCTAGATGCAGGACAAATGACCGCACGTGAGGTTATGGAACGTACACAAGAAAAGATGCAACAGTTAGGGCCTGTAGTTGAACGCTTACAAAGTGAGTTTTTAAACCCTATCATTGAACGTACTTATGGCATCTTGGATAGGGCTGGAATATTTCCACCGATTGACGATGAAGTAGCGGAAATGTTGAACGGCTTAGATGTAAAGATTGAATACATTTCTCCACTGGCACAAGCACAGAAAATGTCTTCATTGGTAAATATTGAACAGTACTATGCGTTCATTATGTCATTAGCACAGGGCAATGCAAACATCGTTCAGAAGTTTAACTTTGAAGAGGCAGCGGATATTTACGGTGTAAATCTTGGTGTACCTATTAAGGTTATTCGTTCTAATGACGAGTATCAACAACTTATGGAGCAGCAAGCACAAGCACAACAAGAAGAGCAAGAACAAGCACAAGCAATGCAAATGGCACAACTAGCACCTCAAATGGCTGGTGCTGCTAAACAAGCAACAGATGCAGCCAATGACGGAAACCCAGTAATGCAACAGTTAATGGGCATGGGGGTGTAGATGAGTAAAACAAAACAAGATTATATTCGTGATCGTGATATTGATGCACTTAACCACGTACTAAGTACTGAACTTGGTAGGTGGTTTTTTTGTAGGCTTTTAGACCGCACCAACATATTAAAACAATCATTCACAGGTAATTCTGAAACATTCTTCAATGAGGGGAAACGAAAAGTAGGGTTAGCCTATATGAATGATTTAGGAAGTATTGGTGATGGTGTTGAGGGTGTAAAGAAATATCACCAAGCACAGCTGGAATATATCAATCAACAAAAACTATTCAAAGAGTTAGAGGAGAAAGGTGAATAACTATGGCAGAAGATTTAACGCAAGGCACGAATGATAACACAACGAGTGCAGATAGTAGTACACCTACTACGGATAACGATACAAATACCCAAGACACAATCTTAGGTGGTGGTACTGACACAAGCGGTAACCAAGAGCCGCCAAAAGAACCTACTGTATATGATTTCTCAAAAGCCTTTGAAAGCGGTGAAGTAGACCAAACAATCGCAGATGAGTTTTCTAAGTTGCTTAATGGTGTAGGTGCTACACAAGAGCAGGCGGTAGAGATGGCTAAGTTTGGTGAAAAATATGCAACAGACCTTGTAACTGCTTACGAAACCAAAAGGCAAGAGGCTTTAGTAGAACAGTATAAAGGATACGAAGAACACACCAAAGAGGTATTAGGCAATAAATATGATGAAACTATTGCTAAAGCTGGTGCAGGTATTGAGTTAATCGAAAAGACAATTCCTAATATTCGTGAAATTCTAGCCGAAAATGGCTTGGGTAATCGTATTGAGGTTGTCCGCATATTTGAAAAGATTGCTGATATGGCTGCAGAAGATAATAACGCTGGTGGCGGTCAACCAACTGGCGGTACACAGTCAGAAGATGCAATCAGAAGAAACTTATATCCGAGTATGTTCAAATAAAAGGAGAAAATAATTTATGGCTACAATCGGAACACAAAACCCTACTTTAATTGATTTGCAAAAGCGCATGGATCCTAACGGAAAAATCGCACAAATCATCGAACAATTAAACCAATCTAACGAAATCATTCAAGATATGACAATGATTGAATGTAACGATGGTACATCTAACAAAACAACTGTACGTACTGGCTTGCCTGATGCTACATGGCGTATGCTTTATGGCGGTGTACAACCATCTAAATCCACTACAAAACAAATTACCGATACTTGCGGTATGTTAGAGGCTTACTCTGAAGTGGATAAAGATTTGGTTAAACTTTCCAATGACCCTGTGGCATTCCGTGCTACAGAAGATAGTGCATTTGTAGAGGCTATGGGTCAAGAAATTGCACGCACACTTTTCTATGGTGATGAAACAACTCCTGAAAAGTTTGTTGGTTTGTCCGCACGTTTTAATACATTAGACCCTAAGAAAGCTGAAAGCGCTAAAAACATTATCGATGCTGGTGGTACTGCTAACCTTGCATCCATGTGGCTTGTAGGTTGGAGTCCACTTACAGTACATGGCATCTATCCACGTGGTAGTGAGGCTGGCTTACAACAAGAAGATTTGGGCGAAGTAACAATCACTAAGGCTGATGGTTCTATGTTCCAAGGTTACCGAACTCACTTCAAACAAAACATTGGTTTGGCGGTTCGTGATTGGCGCTATGTAGTACGTATCGCTAATATCGATATGAAAGCTATTAAAGAAGATATTTCCGCAGGTCCTAACTTAATTAACTTGATGATCCGTGCAGAAGAAAAAATGCAATCTCTTACTGGCTGCCGTCCTGTATGGTACATGAACCAAGAATTGCGTACATTCTTACGTTTGCAAAAGAACAAAGTACATGGTTCTACAATCACAGAAGATATGGAAATGGGTAAAATGGTTACACGTGCGAATGGCATTCCTGCTCGTAAAATCGATGCATTACTTTCCACAGAAGCACGAGTTACTGCTTAATTAATAGGGGGATAAACATATATGATTATTGATACTCAAAATACATTCTTTTTCAAAAAAGACATTACAACAAACACTAACTCCGATGTAGTGATGAATGGTAATGGTGGCGATGCTGACCCTAACTTATTCCTTGTTATTCGCATCGACAAAACAGTAACTGGCACACCATTGTTTAACGTGTACACATCTGATACAGATAACATGGCTAATGCTGTATTGTTGCACGGCATTACTATGACTGCTAATGCTCCAGCTGGTACAGAATACAAAGTGCGTTTGGCTAATGGTGGTAAAAAATACATCCGCATCAATGCGAACAACATGACTGGCGGTCAGATTTCCGCATTCTTAACAAGTGGCATTAACATTAAATAAGGTGGCTAATATGTTGTATATTGCAAAAGTAACTTTGTATCACAATACAAAGGGTTTAATTAAAGATGGTGAAACAGTTGAATTTACAAAGGAAGAAGTAGCTGAATACGATAAAGACTACTTCAACGATTTGTTTGAAACTGTTGGTGCAGAAGAAGTCGCAGAAGTAGAACCTACAGAAGAAACTGTAGAACCTACACCAAAGAAACGTGGTAAAAAAGCGGAAGAAACTGCTGAATAATTGAACGAGGGGTGCATATTGCATCCCTCTTTTTTTATAGAGAGGTGAGAGTATGACACCTACTGATATTTGCAATCAAGCATTATCGCTTATCAACGCAGGTCGAATACGTTCTATTACAGAGGAAAACGAACCTGCTAGACAATGTAGATTGCATTATGATCTAACACGTAGAGTATTGTTAGAACAATATGAATGGAACTTCGCACGAAAACGTGAACGTGCGGTACTATCCGAGCATAAAATAAATGGTTGGGGCTATGTGTATGCATACCCTGAAAAGTGCGTTCGTATCTTAGCGGTACTACCACAGGGTGAACGATACCGAGCGGAACAACAACGAGAATATGATGTGTATTTAACTGACAACAACACGAAATACATTGTTAGTGATGTACCATTGATGCATATAGATTACGTGTACGATGTAACCGATGTGGATATAATGAACCCTATATTCATTAAAGCGTTGGTGTGCAAGATGGCATCTGATTTAGCTATGCCATTAACTGGTAATAGTGGAGTGTTTGACCAGTCATACAAACTGTACCAAGCAGCTATCCAAGAGGCAAAATCTATGAGTGCTAAAGAACGTAGATTGAATATGCCTTATGTGTCTAATTATCTGAAAGCAAGGAGTTGGTGATATGCAACCTATGTTTATCGGACAAGTCGCATTTACTACAGGCGAGGTATCGCCTGATGTATCTAGTCGATTTGACTTAGAGCAATATAAAAGTGCATTACTACTTGCTGAAAATGCAGTTATTAGACCTTATGGAGCGGTAGCACGTAGGCAAGGTTCACAGTTTATCGGTTACGCTAAATACCATGATAAGCCTGTTAGACTGTTTGAATTTACCACGAATAAAAATCAATCATTCATGCTTGAATTTGGTGAAAGATACGTTAGGGTATGGCGGAATGGTGTATATACGAATGTTGAAGTAGAAACACCATTTGAGGCTGATATTGTAGGCGAATTAAACTGCATCCAAAGTGGCGATGTAATGTTCATATGTAGTGGTAAGTACCCTATTCAAACGCTATCACGATATAGTGATACTGACTGGCGAATGAGTGCATACAAACTAACCGAGCAACCTTACGATGATATTAATACCGATAATGGGCATACATTGACTGTTAGCGGTGATACAATCACATCGACTAAAGATCTATTTACATCTGATATGGTAGGTAGTGTTATTCAGATTGCTTACTATGTAGAGGCGGTACACACTAAATCAGCTGGCGAAGTTGTAGAAAAGAAAGTTAGACGAGGGCTTGTGCCACTTCAAACGGAAAAGATATATAACAACATCAATTACAATGTTGCTTCGTATAGTACTGATACTGAATTGTCATGGAAATTCACAACACATGGCACATGGGATGGTACAGTAAAGTTACAGATTTCTAACAACGATGGGCAAACGTGGAAAGACTACAGAACGTACACATCTAAAAATGACTACAATGTAACTGATACAGGTAAGATAGAGGCTGGAGCAAGGCTTAAATATATATCGGATATTAAAGGCGGTTCTGTGAATTGCGACTTATCTATTATGCCTTTCACTCAATATGGTATCGTTGAGATTAAAAGCGTAACCGATGCTAAGAATGCAAAGGTTAATGTACTCAATGGTATTAAAGAGGGTGAACCTAGCTATCAATGGAAATTAGGTAGTTGGAATAGTGGCAGAGGTTATCCTAAGTTATGTACATTCTATCAAGATAGGTTCGTAGTAGCTGCAACTGATAGCAAGCCTAACTTCATATGGTTTAGTCGAACTGGTGATTATCCTAACTTTGGGGTTGAAAAGGTAGGCGGTACGATTACAGATGATAGTGCAATCACACTACCTGTTATCAATCGTAAGATGTACGAAATTAGACACCTTGTACCAGCTAATGACTTGATAGTACTTACAAGTGGTAATGAATGGATAGTTGACGGAAGTAAGACTATTACACCCACTAACTGTTATTTGAAAACACAAACACAACGTGGTGCATTGAAATGTGAACCGCAGTTTATCGGTAATAGATGCGTATTCGTTCAAGAGCGTGGCGGTACTGTTCGTGATATGGGTTACTCTTACGAGAGCGACAACTACACAGGGCAAGACTTAACACTATTTGTTAAGACATTAGTTAAAGGTCATGTAGCGGTAACAAGTGCTTATGCACAAGACCCTGACAGTATTATTTACTACGTTCGAGATGATGGACAGTTGAATTGCTTAACCTACATACCTGAACAAAAGGTGTATGGGTGGTCGCATTTTGTTACAAATGGTAAATACCGATATGTAGAGAGTGTGGCAGAGGGTGAACAAGACACAATCTATTTTGTAGTAGATCGTGTGATTAATAATAAGAATGTGAAATGTATTGAACGTAGTATTCCGTTGTACACAGAAGATAACTCCGATGTGTTCCTAGACTGCTATGTTAAAGTCGCTAATTCAATTAAGACCGATTACATCAACGCACCTCACCTAGTAGGACAAATGGTAGACATAGTAGTTGATGGACAACAGATGCCATCTAGGGTAGTACCACCAACAGGGGTTATCAAATTAGACGGAAAAGCAAATGTAATTACTGTTGGGTTACCTTATACTACTAAAATCAAAATACCTAGCGTAGAGCAACAAATAAACGATGGTACATTGCAATGTAGATTGGTAACTATAACACGAGTTGCGTTGCGGTTATATCGTTCTTATGGTGGTAGTGTAGGTAAAACATTTGATGATGTAGATGATTTAATCTTAAAACCTAAAACGCTATTTACTGGTGATACTGTAATAGTACTACCTAAGATAGCAACTAGCGTTAATACAAATACAGAAATATGCATAAAGCACTCAAAACCTTTCCCATTTAACCTGTTAGCGGTTACAAGAGAGGTAGAAATTGGCGGTGGTTTCCCAAATGTTCATGGAATGTAATATTTGCCCATCTGAGCACGTTTCTTTAATTCGTGAGTTATACATCAACTTGCGACATATAGATGCCTTAGAGGTTAAATATATCAATCGAAAAAATTCAAACTATGGCGAAAATGACTTTGTAAGGGATATTCTTGGGGAAGATTATCAAAGTCGTATAGTTATTGATAATGATAAGCCATTATGTGTGTATGGGGTATCGAACACATCATTAAATGGTATGCATTGCATTTACTTTTTGGGGAGTAAAGATTTTGAACGTAGTTTGACATTGCAAAAGCAATTTATAAAAGTTAGTAGAAATATCATTGGGGAATGGCTACAAACTAGGGAAGTACTTTTTAATTACATACACAAAGAAAATTACCGCACCATTAGATGGCTAAAATCTTTAGGTGCGGTTATTCATTACGATATTAACGATGGGGATATGGTTTTATTCACATTGAGAAAGGGGGATGCGAATGTGTAACCCTATTGCATTAACCGCAGCAAGCATGGTTGGTACGTTGTTTACTCAACACCAACAAGGCAAGGCGCAAGCTGCAATGTACAATCAACAAGCAAGGGTGGCAGAGGCTAACGCACGTATTAGTGATCGTAAGCAAGAACAAATAGCAGACCAAGCCTTGCAAGAACGAGATAAAATGTCCGATAAGATGCGACTTATACAAGGGCAGAATACGGCAGAAACTGGTGCTAGTGGCTTGATGATGGCTGGAACTCCTCTACAACTCATGGCATCTAGCTATGACGAGTACAACAAGGATATTCAGAATTGGGAAACTAACAAGAATAACAGTATCTACAATGAATACCTTAATGGCATGAACTACCGCAATGAGGCAAGCACCGCACGAGCAGCGGCAAGTAATGCTAAATCACAAACTAGAATGGCTATGTTAGGAACGATATTGAGTGGTGCATCTAGTATCTATGGACTTAAAGGGCAATATGGCGGTAGTAATATTAAAGCTAATACAAACTACTACACACCAAATGAAAGTGCATTAAAAGCAGCTGGTGTATCAAATGTTAAGTTTGTTACAAGAGGTGCAGTTAGAAATAATAGGTGGGGTATTTAATGAAGTTAGTTAATTACAATGGCGAACAAAAACTAAATACCATAAGTGGCGGTGTTCAAGCTACTGGAAATGAATTAGCGTTTGGCGGTAATCAACAAGGTTTAAAAGGTGTAATTAATGCCATTGATAATATTAACGCACAGATGCAAAAGCGACTTGATGAAGATTTGAATATCGCCTATATGAACGCTGAAACAGATTATAAGAATAGAGTATCTTATGAACTGACAAATAAAGAAAGCGGCATCTTACATAAAGAGTTAGATGGTGCAGCTAATGCAACACAACTGTTCAATGAAACGGAACGTAACATTAGAGATGATGTGTTAAGTAAATTACCGAACAACAACCGCTTGCGTGAGCGTTTTCTTCAAATGGTAGAGAAAGACTATCACGCAAATAGTATGCGTGTACAAGTGCACGAGCGTTCTGAACGTGAAAAGTATAAGGATGTAACCTTTAACAACAATGTGAAATCATCTGAACAAATTGCAGTACTAGGCTATAACAATCCTAATATAGTATCTAATTCATTAAGCACCATTAAGAGTAGTATTGAAACCATGTATGGTGATAGAGGTGAAGAGTTTGTAAAAGCTAAATATCAAGAAGTAGCAGACCGAGTAGGTGCTTCAGTTATTGATGAAACAGTAACACGGAATGATATTACTGCAGGTCCACAAACAATCGCAGCACTACGAGAAATGGGTGTAAGTGAGGGTGTATTATCTAAAGCTGCAGTAGCCATCGATAAGGTGAACACGCAACAAACCATCGATAAACGTATTGCAGGTGATGTAGATACCTTTGGTGAAGATGATGCAAGCATCGAAAAAGGTGCTGATGCATTTATAGCTAGTCTACCTAAAGTAGGGCAAGGCGGAAATATAAACCTACCTGCACTTGATGGTGCAGTTAATGAACAGTTAGGTAAACCATATGTGCTAGGTGGTGATGGTGGTGAAAGTACAGACTGCGGTAAATTCACTTTAGATGCCATGTCAAAAGCTGGGGTTACTCTTAACTACCGCACCGCAGATGGGCAGTACTTACAAGCCGAACAAGAGGGTAAACTTGTAAAAGATATATCGCAAGCACAAAAAGGTGATTTAGTATTTTGGTACGTAGAAAGCAATAACGAACGATGGGCGCCTAGTGATGATCCGAACGCAGTAAACACAAATAACCAAGCTTATAAGGGTGTAACTCATGTTGGTATCTATATGGGCGATGGTAAAGTGGCACAAGCTGGTAGTGGTGGCGTATCTATCGTAAGTGCTGATATATACCCTGTAGTTGGTGTGGGTAAGTTTAGCGGTAGTGCTAAAGGATATACAGACGGCGAACTCTTACAAAAACGAGAAGAATATATGAAAGCCTACAAGGTGGAAGTATCCAAGCGCAAAAAAGCACGTGCAGAAGAATTGGCTAGGCAAAAAGAGGCTATTCAACTGCAAGTAATCAATATGGAAAAGAATGGCGCTTCTAATGGTGAAATCGCAAACTTTATAGATAGTGCTATTGGCGATAACAAAGAATTAACGCTTGCATTTGGCGCCGCTAGAAATCGTTACATCAATGCAGAACGTAGAGAAATTTCAGCACAAAACAATGCACAGTACAAAGCAACGCTAGTACAGATGATTGCTAATAATGTACCATCTGAACAAATTCTAAAGTATGCTGCAGAAAATGGTTCACTATCTATGGAAGAACAAAGCAGCCTAAATAAAGAACTTAACGATAGGGATAATGGTACTGGAGAGTATAGTGTAGACCTATCACCAGTAAAGCACATCATGGATGATGCGGTAGATAACCTAAAAGATAGTCAAAAAGGTATATTCAAACAAGGGTTCAGAAAAGATTTTGCAGCATGGTATAGAAAAGCGACTATGGAGAATGGTGGAGAGCCACCAAGTTATGAAAATCAAATTTGGTACGCAAACGAAATAGCAGGTCAGAAAGTTATCCAAACCACACAAGTTAATCACTTTTGGGAACGTGGTGATAACTATCAAAGTAATGTGGCATTGGCTACTATCCGTGGTGCTGGGTTCGTTGACTATCAACCAATCATCGGTGATGATGGTGGACACTATGTACGAATGACTAGACCTGATGGAACATTCGAAGATTATGAAGAAAGCGATTTCCACAGAACATTTGGTGATAATGAATAGTAAGGAGTAATACATGGCTAAATGGCATTTTACGCAATATAACCCTAATGGAACATTAAATACAAACGAACATAAAACAGACCTCAAACCAGTTGATGGCTGGGCTGGCAATGCAGTAGATGCAGTAAAACAAGTAGGTAATGCGTTAGGCGGTTTAGCAGATGCACCTTATCTAGTCGATACAACTGGTAGCGGTAAGGATAGAACCTTACAAACTGTATCTACCATTGGTGAGGCTTTAAAGGAAAACCCTATTGTAAATAACCCAGCCTTGCAAGCTGCATCAGCACGTTTTATCTATGCAAGTAATGATGCAGTAAAAGCTAATGCAGCACTAGACTATGCTAATAAATTAAACATCGGTGCAGATGTTATCTTGAATAGCGGTGAAACAGGGTTCACGAGGGCAGCTTATCTTGCTAATCAAGTTGATAGAGGTCGAACAGTACAGTCGCTATATGATGAGTACCCAGAGTTATACAAAATTAAATATGGTTCACAATCAGAGGCTATATATAGTTTAGATAACTTGCAGTCTATCAAATCTACTCATGGTATATGGGATAGCATCCAACAGAATATATGGTCTATCAATGATCAGATGAAATTAGGTGATGTTGGTTATGAATTATCCAACACTACAGACCCTAAGAAAATCGAAGAATTAACAAACGAAATTCAACGATTACAAACTAACCTTTCAAATTATCGTCATGCAGATGGACTAGATGTAGCACAATCTGTAATCGGTGAAACCGCTGGACAAGGCTACATGATGGTAAAACAAGGTGGTATAGGTGCGGTAGCTGGTGCAGTTGCTGGTGCATTAATTGGTGGCTTAGCTACAGAGGGTGTAGGTGCAACCGCTGGTGCTGCTACTGGTGCTAAATGGGGTGGCGGTGCTGATATGGCACGTAATATGTACAAAATGTCATTTGGCAATAAGTACATTGAACTCACGCAAAAGAAAGATGCAAACGGAAACCGAGTATACACAGACCAAGAGGCTAATCAATATGCTATGTCTTACGCTGCTATTGATGCAGGTATTGAGTTTGCAGCAACTGCAGCTATGGGTAAAGCGTTTAAAGCAGTAGCCCCTAAAGGGATGATTGCAAAAGCTATTAGTGCTGGTGTTGGTGATACTGTTAAAACCTTTGATAGAGGTATTGGAACAACAGTTGCCCAGATGGCTAAAAACTCTATTAAAGCTGGTGTACCTGAATTATTCGAAGAGGGCTTGCAAGATGTAAACGAAAAGGTGCAACATAACCTAACACGCAAGGATAATGACCTAGAGGGTTATTATAGCGTAGGTGATATTGCTATAGGTTCGCTAGATGCAATGAAACAAGCATTGCCAGCGGTAATCGGTTTTGGTGCTATCGGTGGTGCAGTAGGTGGTGTACGTACTGCAAAGGCTTTCCGAGATTTCCAAAAGCTAACACCTGAACAACAACAAGCAGCAATTATTGCAGAGCAAAACCGCAATGGTGCAGTCATTATGGATAATGTTCGTAAGGATAGTACTACAAATAAAATCGCAAAAGAAAACCCTGAACTATACGGAAAAATCGTACAAGCACAGGGCGATAAAGTAGGTGTATCTACTCAATATGTAGATGTAGCGGAATTGGTACAATATGAAAACGGACAACTTGCTATCCGTAATATGGTAGATAATGGATTAGTAACACAAGAAGAAGTAAAAGCAGCTATTGAGGCGGATGCACCTGTTGAAATTCCTATTGGTAGTTATGCACAAGTATCTATGAATTTGTCAGATGAAACTGTAGAGGCTTTAAAACAAACCTCTTACTTTACACGTGGCGGTATGTCATTGGCAACTTTGGAACGTGCAAAACAAGAAGTAGATGTTGCTAAATCTGTATTGAAAGATGATACCTCTAAACGTGCGGAACGTATCAAAGATGATATTATCCGTAATGAATTTGATGGTGCATCTGATGTAGATCGTGAAGTACTTAATGAGGTGTTATCTGACCCTACAAACATTAAACGTAACTTTAATAACTTATTGCATACATTAAAAGAAAAGTATAGAGAAACCTATGCTAGTGATTTTGATAATGCGGATAAATCTATCAATGATGCGGTAAGTACTGGTATTGAACCACAATGGTTAGTTGATTATAAAGCTAACAATGGCGGTAAAGCACCACGAACTAATGCAGAACGCAGACGAGCAGCATATGAGTATAGCCGAGCAACTACAACGGCAAGCCTTGATGGTAACGCTGAGGCATTAGCACAATCTGATGCACATTATGCAGATATGGAACATATGTTGATGCAGATTGAAAGCCTAGAGGCTATGAAAGATAAAGTCTTTGAATTGGCGAATAATGACATAGCGTTACGAATGCAATTATCTAAAAGTGGATATAATGTATACAACGAAGTAGTTAAAGCTATTAGCGAAAGCACGAATAGAAAACAACGTGAAACTGCAAAAGCAAATGCATTATTGATGGCACAACACGCTGATATAATGGCAAAATATATGCGACAAATGGGCAAAGGCGGTTATACCGCTATGGATTATTTCCGTGATAGCGTGCGTATCAACATGAATGCTGTTTTAGAAAACCAAAAAGGGTATGCGCAACCATTGGTAATGCATCAAAAATTACAAGCCGATATAACTCAATGGGGAAAAACGCTAACTGATTTACAAAACGGAACGCTTAAACAAGGTGTAAATAAAATAATGTCAGCACCTTTAGTGTTTAGCACAATTAAAGATCCTGACTACAAATTTACAACTGGTGATGTTTATATAACAACGAAAATGCTTAATAAAGTATTTTCCACTAAGCATGCACATAAGTTTGACTTGAATGTTATGAAACAATTACCGGGTGCGTTATCTAATCCGATTGCAATATTCAAAAACTTTGACCCTGTTGCTAATGCATCGGTAAAAGGTGAAATTATTGCCGTTGTTGAATTAAGAGATACGCAAAATAACCTTGTTCATGTGCCGTTGGTTTTTGATGTTCAAAGCGGAAGAAATAGCTATCAAACTAGGGTTAAAAGTATATTCCCTAGAGTTAATACTACATGGTACTCTAATGCGATAAATAATGGCGATTTGTTATATGTTAATACAAAAAAAATAAACCAACTAACAGTCAATAACGTCCAATCAAGCGGACAAATGAGTGTTAGTTGGTCTAATATTATTAATAGTATACCAAACGAAAATGATTTAGACAAGCTCCGAAAGAAACATAATTATCAGTATTATCAATCCGCATGGCATGGTTCACCACATGATTTTGACACATTTGATTTAGGTGCTATTGGTACTGGTGAGGGTAATCAAGCACATGGATGGGGCTTGTATTTTGCTAAAGATAAAAAAGTATCCAAACTATATAAAGAGGTATTGAGTGAAGCACAAGGTTCTAACAAAAGCAGTTTATTTAAAGTAGAAATACCAAATGAAACAGAGTTATTACCAGAGCAATATCCTATTTCTGGATATAGTCGATATGTAAGAGATAGCTTGAAAAACGGATTACATAAAATGTCAGAAGAACAACTGGAACGTTTTACAAGTCTATTAATTAAATATCACAAAGGGTCTATTATTGGTGATGAATGGACAAATAAATACACACACTTTATGGATGTAGGGTACATAATATCTGAACTACATAACAAAAATAAAACAATAAATGACATCAATAAAATTAAAAAAAGAAATATTGATAGATTTTTGAAGTCAGTAGGTATAGATGAAAATATTGATACCATAGCTGGTAATGAAGAATTATTGGAAGCTGTGTATAAAAAGTTTAGATATGATCTATATTCGCAATACGAGAAAGAAAAACAGTTAGAACGAGAACGTGAAGAAAAAGCTATCTCGAATGTTAAGACTGATGTATATGGTGCATTAGAAAAAACAAATATTGATGGTAAACAGTTGTATTCGTTTTTATCTCATGCACTTAGTAATGATGAACATTTTAATCTTCATAATGTAAAAAATGCTAAAAAAGCTAGTGAATTTTTAAATAGTATCGGTATAAAAGGCATCTACTACGATGGCGAACAAGACGGACGATGCTATGTAGTGTTCGATGATAAAGCAATCAAAGTCATTGAAAAGTACAACCAATCTATAAACGGCATGACCGAAATCATGAAAGATGGTGAACGCATTATCAGCATTTTCAAAACTGCAGATAGAAGTACATTCTTACACGAGATGGGGCATGTATTCTTTGATGATATTCAAAAATTAGCATCTATGGAAAACGCACCTGAGCAACTTGTAACAGATTGGAACAAGTTGAAAGAGTGGAGCGGTTGGGTTGATGGTGAAAACGTAGACAATACGAAAGCACATGAGAAATTCGCACGAGGTTGGGAAAGTTACTTGCGAAGTGGTGAAGCACCAACAAGTGCATTGCAAAGAGTATTCCGTCAATTCTCCAAATGGCTAACATACATTTATCGTAGTGTTCAACGATTAGGTGGTGAAGTACCATCTGATATTAAAGATGTTATGGCACGTATGATCGCAACCCAAGAGGATATTGAGGCATACGCAGAGCAACAACAATTAGAGCAATTTGAGAAAACTGAACTCTATAAGCAATTATCCGAGCAAGACCAAGCACGTATGCAGTCCTACATTGCAGATGTAAAAGAAAAAGCAAAAGAACGTGTGATGCGAAAACTCATGAAAGAACTTGATAATAGACCTATCAAGGAATGGGAAGAAGAAAAGGATGCTATCCAAATTGAAATCGAAAAACGATTGATTGAGCAATATCCTATCTACAAAGAGCATCAACGATATAACGTGTTTGGTGATGGTGCGTTGAAAGATACACAATACAATTCTATTGAAGAGTTAGAACGAGCAGAAGTAGAACAAGCTGGTGCTACATTTAACGATGCTATCAATCAAGAAATAGACAATGCGAAAGCAGAGTTTATGCGTTATAACAACGTAGGTAAAACCAACGAGCAAATAGCAGAAGAAATCTTGCTTAGTACCCAAGGTCAAATGAGATTAACCGAAGAAGAAAGTAAGATTATTCAACAATCTACTAATCGTGAATTAGCGAAGAACTGGGAATTGTTAGAACGTATTCGTAAACTAGACCCTAACGCAGAAACTATCGATACAGAATTAAGTGAAATCGAAAAAGAGGTTAAGCCTACTAAGTACGATATTCTTAAATCTGATAAGAAAAAAGTGGATGCAGCACTTGTTGATACAACAAGAGAACTTGAAAAGGCTGAACGCTTAATCGAAAAGTTGAACAATGAAAAAGCAGAACTCACAGACAAAGCAAAGGAACGTGAGAGTGAACTAAAAGATAAGAATAGTGAGTTATCTAAACGATTAACCACTATTACTAATCAACTAGATCGTGCCATTGAACAAAAAGAACGATTAGCAGAACGCACACAAGAGCGAGCAGAAGAACAAGAATTAAAAGCTAGTGAACGTATCGAAAAACTAAAAGATGAATTACAAGACCGCATCAATAATGTTCGTTCTATTCGAGGTGCTGGACTTGGTACTATTTCCGATTACATGAACCGAGCAAGAAAAGAGTTAGGTGAATTGCCTATATCTAATGCGGTACAGTTTAAAACGTATCAGAATAAAGCAGTAACTGCTGGCAAGAAAGCTGATAGAGCATTGGCAAGTGGTAATGTTGATAAAGCACTTGGGTTCAAACGTGAGCAAATGTTACAACAAGCGAGAGCAAGAGTAGCGTTTGAAAGCTTTGAAAAGTCCAAGAAGTTGCGATTGAAATTGAAACAACAATTACAACGCATGACTAAACCTAAAAACCCTATTGCTATTGAACCTAATATGCGTTATTTCTATTCCCATATGGCTTACCAAATGGGTTTAACTAAGTACGATGGCTTACCACCTGTTGATGGTTTCGATATGAACACAGTATTATCCGCACTTGATGTAGATGCACTTATTCTTAACCAACAATCTATGGTTCAATTACAACCTTGGATAGCTGAACTGTTCTATTCTAAAACACCTAAATCATTTAAATCTATCACAATGAACGAGTTAGAAACTTTGGAAGAGTTAATGACTGGGATGTACAAGAATGGTAGAAATGAGTATGAGGGTACAACCATCTTAAACGATGAGGGTAAAAGCATATCGTTTGAAAATGCAGTACAAGAAATCATTGGTGAGGCTGCAGAAACATTTGGTAGTGCAACTGGTGATGTGTTTAACATTCTTAATAACCAAACTAAAACAGATGCAGTAAGCGGTAAACTATATGGTTTCCACTTAGCGTTGATGAAAGTTGAAACATTCTTGCGTAGAATGGGTGGCGGTAAAAACGGCTTTGCAGTTAAATACATCTATGACCCTATCAGTAGAGCAACGCAAGCGTTTAACGAACGCAAAGAAGTATCAATGCGTAGACTGGCAAAGGATGTAGGGATATATTCCAAGCATGAATTATTCAATATGCGTAACGAACACTTATACACAGTTGGTAACTTATATGGCTTAACTAAAGAGCAATTAATCATGATTGCCCTTAACTGGGGTACAGAAAGTAATAGACAACGTGTAATGGAAACCACAAAAGCAAATGAGGTTGAAATTGAACGTGCATTCCAAGAACACATGACTGATAAGGACTGGGAGTTTGTTATTCGTACATGGGATCATATCAATTCATTCTTTGATGAGAGAAGTCGAGTACAAGAGGAACTTTACGGAAACCCATTAAAGAAAGTAGAGGGTTTAACATTCTCTATTGGCGGTAGAAACATTGAGGGTCAATATTTTCCGATCGTGTATAACCCTAAAGTAAATGCATCTGTAAGCGACAATCAAGCTGAAGATATTGCAAAAACTATGGTAAGTAGTAATGCAGTATGGGGAACAGGCATGAGTGCCACTAAAAGCCGGTTAGATGTAGTAAAAGATAAATCTCTATTGCTTGATTTTGATGTAATTCCTAATGCAATCACAGAGGCTATTAATCACGTTACAATGCGTAAAGCGGTAACAGATGTTAATAAGTTAATCAGTAACAGAGAATTGCAAAACTATATTGTAGATAAATTTGGTGCTGATACTTACCAATTCTTGCGTACATGGGTTAGAGATAACTGGCAAGATGAGGCAGCTAAAACAAACGATATTGACCGCTTAATTCTTACGCTTAAAAAGAATACATCAACCGCAGTAATGGCTGGGCGTGTATCAGTAGCATTGCAAAATGCGTTGAACTTACCGGTTGCGTTTTATAGTATCGGTGTAGGAAATACCATTAGAGCTATCAATCATGCTGGCTTAGGGTTCTATGGACACGGCACTACAACTTATAACAACACTAGAGATTTTGTATTGGGTCAATCAATATTCATGCGTGAACGCATACAAACATTAGATAAAGATTTGAAACAAGGTTTATCTATCGCTGGTAAAGGTTTGCGTTTAGGTGATACAAATGTTGGTGGTTATAAGGTGGAGCAACTTGCTGATGTTCGAGATGATATAAATCAAATGGGGTTCAGATTACTTACGGAAACAGACTTTGCATTATCTATTCCAGTATGGAAGTTTGCATATGATCAAAAGCAAGCGGAACTAATTGGTAAAGAGGGAGTAAGTACAGAATGGATAGAACAACAATCTATCGAGGCTGGCGACAGAGCAGTTCGAGATATATTTGGTAGTGGTGATACAAAAGATGCTGCTGCTATTCAACGTTCACGTTCTACATTCACTCAATTATTCGTTCCGTTCTATTCCTACGCTAATACTTTGTATAACATCATCACAGAGGGCAACTATGCACGTAAGGATAATGGCGATTATGCAAGGTTTGTTAAAATGCTATGGTGGACATTGATTTCACAAGCGGTAGGTATGATGGCTTACAAAGCCTTAACGAATGGCGATGATGACAAACCAGAAGATTTGGCTAAGTCATTTATCGAAGAGTTAGTTTCGCAAGGTACTATGGGTGTACCAATCATCCGTGATATGTCGAATATGGCTATGAAATACATTCTAGGTGAAAAGGTATTCAATAAAGGTAATAGCGTTATGGCTTTAAGTATCGTTGAGAAATTCTACGATTTAGGCAACGCAATTATGAGCAAAAACAAAGATGGTATAGATGTAGGCAGAAGTTTCAGTCAGCTAGCGAACAGAGCAACTGGGTTTAGTGATACTGTAACTGATGGCTTATGGACATTAGCTAAATTTGGTTTCACAGATACCGATGCATCACTAGAGGATGCAATCATGGCAGTAGTATTTGATAGACGATTAAAAACTAAAAAAGATAAAAAGAAACATTGATAAATAAGGACTATCCATAATGGGTAGTCCTATTTATATACATTGAAAGGGGATGTTAAATTGACACCAGAAGTTTTGAAACCATCTGTAGTGTATCAATGCGATGGGGTAAATAAGAAGTTTATTTTCCCATATGATTTCGTGCAAATCGAGGATGTTAAACTAACTATCGTTGATGAAGATGGTACAGAGGCGGTACAAGTAGGGAACATCGATTATGACGAAAGCACCAAATCGGTAATTTACCCAGCGAATGGGGATGCACTAGCCGTAGGGCAAAAGGTTATCTTGGAACGTAGAACACCTATTTCACAAGATATGGACTTGCCGGACGAATACCCATTCGAGAATATCGAACACGCAACCGATAAGATCATACTCATTTTACAAGAGATGAAAGCAGAACTAGACCGCTCTTTAAAAATTCGAGTTGATAGCGATAAGAACGCAAATGAAGTTGCAAAAGATATTGTTGAGCGTTCTGTAAAGGCTGCTAATGATGCCATTAATGCTATGAATGTAATTTCTGAAAAGTCCGATAAGATTAATGCTAATGCAGATATAATCAACCGATTGGGCGAAGAGATTAAAACAATAGCATCGACTGTTGATGATAAATTGGCAACCGCTAATACTGCACTTGATACATCCTCTACTAATGTTGCTACGGCAGAACGATTAGTGAGAGATGCAAAGGCTTATGCAGGTCAAACAACTGTTGATAAACGAGATATTAATAATCTTGTAGACCAAGCTAAGACCTTAAAGAACGACATTGATAATAAACAAACATCCATTGCAAGCAACGCTATCAAGGCAACTGATGCTGCTAAACGTGCAGAAGTCGCAGCAAGTAAAGCGGAACAAATCGCCTTGCCTAATGGCGGTGGTTTGATTACAAAAACCGAAGCCGATACAAAGTTTATTCCTAAAGATAGCTTGTACGGCATCGTTTCCGTAAAAGACTTTGGGGCGGTAGGCGATGGTGTAGCTGATGATACCGCAGCATTTAAACGTGCTAATGACAATC
>QWBZ01000121.1_pt1 | contig 41153 bp, 27 predicted proteins | sample 1972441 | NCBI WGS metagenome assembly QWBZ01 (sample SAMN09866721, study PRJNA288562) | Human oral metagenome isolate term6_saliva, whole genome shotgun sequencing... | isolation source: mouth | host: Homo sapiens | place: USA: California
TAAGATGGTACAACATGCTAAGACAGCTACTATTGTAATGACTCTTTCTAAAATGAAAGCAGAGAAAGATAGTACTGATGGTACTGAAAAGGGTAAAGCTATTACTCCATATAGTGGTGAAATGTCCTACTTTATTGATAAGGACATAAACTACAATACAGACATCGACTATGCTGGGTTTAATAAAGATACTAGTGATAAACTAGAAACCTTTGCTATCGGTCTTATGTTTAAAGAATGTATTACTGCTAATAAGCAGACTAATAATACAACCTTTATTAATACAGATCCATTTAATGCTATATTGTCATTCATTAAATCTACTCCTTTACTAGTAGAGAAGTTTGACCATAATGAACCAATACCTCAGCTTATTGTACCACCTCAGGAATCATTATATAAGACAGTAGAGTTCTTTAATAATACTGCTGTTTTCTATAACACTGATTATCGTTTCTATATAGAACCCGGTTGTATTTATCTTCAATCCACATCTGGCAATCCAGTTCAAAAATCATCTGAACCCGCTACTGATGTTTTATTTGATATCAAAGCAATAGATGATGAGACTGCTGAGATTGAAGGCTTGATGTTTGATGATGAAAAGAAACTATATATGGCTACTTTGAACGTAAAGGATACTGTATATAGAATCGATAACAATACAACCAAACTATATAATCAAATTGCTACTATTCTTGACCCATCTAAGAATAACACTATTGTTATGCTAGACCAAGTCAATGAAGCAATGAATAAGATTAAGAAGACTGTAAATAGTATCAAGTCTACTATAATAGATAAAGCTAAACAGATGGCTGGTATTCCTAGTGATACTTATGATCAAGAATGTAAACTTAAAGACTGTGCATTGCAAGCTCAGTCTGTAGCTGATAAGTGTACAACTGAAGTTACTAAAGGTATCAATATAGTTAAAGCTATACCAGAAAATACTGGTAGCGAAAGTGCTACTAACCAATACGTATTATCTGCTAGAGATAAGAAGATGTATCTAGAAAAACTAGATAAGAAATTCAAAGAACTTGAAGAAGCTAAGAAGAGTATTCCTAAAGTACCTGAAGAATTTGGTAAAAATAAACAACTTCTTACTCAGGCTATGGGTAAACTAACTGGACTTAGTGGTTTATTGGGTGGTGTATCTCCTATTAATGCACCAGATAACATCGATGCTACTAAGAAAGAGTTAGACCAAACTAAAGAGACTATAGCTAAACAAGAAAAAGAACTAACTACTATAGTACAAAAAGAAGTAGAAGCTCAAGCTAGGATAGTTGATATCAACCAAGAGATCAATAATATCTTTAATGAGATTTCTAAGTCTTATATTGCTTCTGAAAGTTCCGGTTCTGTTCTTGACCCATTGGGTTTAGTAGTAGGTAACGTTCGTGGTTATAATGAAGAGTTCTCTGAAGTTGTAGAGAAGGTCAATAAAGAAATAGCTGAATATAAAGCTAAGAATTCTCAAGTAAAAGAAGCAGTTGAAGCTGTAGAACCTAAGGTTCAATCTATGGATTCATTTAAGAAAGATCTTAAGTCTAATATCATTGGTCAAGTAAAAGATTTACGTTCTGGATTATTAGAAGATATTCGTAGTATTGGTGCAACTGCTCGTAAGACATTAGATCAAATGAAGTCTTCTGTCTCTGATATAGTCAATTCTGTAAAGTCCCTGGACTTCTCCATTGACTCTCTCGATGATATTCAAAAAGACATTAACACTGTTAAAGACTTGTCCAAAATTGGACGTTTGGGTATCTCCAGCTTTAATGCGTACCTAGATATCTCCGAAGGGAGACATAAATCTGGTACAATGATTGTAAGGGTTGAAAATGATAACGTCAATATGGTTAAGAATATTAAGTCTCGTATAGAGAATAATACTAGACGTCTAACTCTAAATAAAAATGGTTTAGATACAACGGTTATTACTCCTAATAAGAGATATATCGTTCATAACTATGACGCTCATTCTAATAAAGATGGTGTATTTATTTTAAATCGTAAGGTTGATATATTTACTCGTCATGGTGGTAAGTTTGCTGTTAATACAAGAATCCAATTAAGTAAAGTTCAAGTTGAATCTAACCAAAAGACTGCAAATGAAAAATCATTTAAGAAATTGGTTAAAGGTGATTGGAAAGATATTGTTGCTTCTTCTAAATCTATTATAGAAAAAGAAATGGGTAATAATATTCCATTACATAACTTAACTGAACTTATGAATTATAGTCTTAAGATAGATAAAGATTATAATGACTTCAAAGGTTCTAATAGACCTACAAGTGATTTTGTTAAACAACAAGCTATCAGCTATATCCAAGCTAATAGAAATTCTGGTAGAGTATCTGGTATTATTGATAAAGCAAATAATATCAGTAGACGAGCTGGATTTGATTTGAATGGATATGTAGACCATGAAATAGAAAGTATAGCTCCTAAAGATAAAAAAGAAGATACTCCTACAACTAATGCTCCTGATAAACCTATTATCAAGATCACAAGAGACGAATAAATTGCGAAGAATATGGAGGTACCGAATATTCGGTACCTCCTATTATTCCGTTTTTTTATTGAGCAGGTTGTTGTTGTGGTTGGTTTTGAACTGGTTGTGTACCATTTTGACCTTGAGGTTGTTCAACACCATTACCTAAGCTCTTTAATAGTTTAGAGTAGTCGGCATAAATACGTTCATATGCAGTAATTTTAGCTGTATGTACAGAACGCATTACGTTTTGGTAATTGATAGCCAATGTACTAATAGCATTAGCAGCTTTCTTTTCTGGATCAGAAGTCGCATTACCTTCACCAGAAGTTACAGCTTTACCATCTGGAGTTTTAATGCTCATACCAGGACCATCATCTTTTTGGTCTGCTTCTAGATAAGATTGAATGTAATTCTTGATATCATCATAAGTAACAGAGTTGTGTTGAGATGTTTGTTGTGGTTGGCTTTGTTGTTGAGCAGGTTGTTGTGCTTGTTGAGGTTGAGCACTTTGACCTTGTTGTTGTGGTTGACCTTGAGCTGGTTGCTGTTGATTACCTTGTTGGGAGTCTTGTTGTTTGTCGACTTGAGTTAATTTATCAAGTTTATCACTGATAAGTTTTTCAACTGCAGATACATCTTTAGTTTGTTTATCAATCAAATCACTATAACCTTTGAAGTCTTTACAGAATTCAATAGCGTCACCAACAATGTTCTTAACTGGGTGATCAACTTTACCATTAGTTGTACCATAGAATTGGATTTTACAGAACTCAGTGAAGTTATTATCACCACCTGGAGTGAATGGGTGACTGAAACCTTTAACTTGAGTTTGAATATCTTCTACGGAAGCAATGGTACCTTTTTCTGCATTAGCAACCAATTGATTAATATCAGGTAATGTAACATTTTGAATGTTTTTCAAACCTTGTTTATAATCACCAAAGGTTGCAATAGCATTGGAGTTTTGACCATTGGTACGAATAGTTTGTTCGTTTTGAGCAATGTAAGCTTGCATATCTTTGATACGAGTTTCCATAGAAGTTTTGAACTTGGAAAAGATATTTTGCAAGAATTGTTCAAATTGAGCCCAGATTTTACGGAAACGAGTAGCCAAGTTGCCTTTATCGTTGTATGCTTGTTTGAATTTATTAGCAGCTTGTTGTGCCATTTGTTGCATATCTTCTTTATATACTAATTTAGCATCATCGAAGTATGTAGCATAGAATTTATCTACTGCTTCTTGAAGTAATAATTCTTTAGTCAAGTATTCATACTCACATTCGATAGCAGAAGATTCTAAAGCATAGATAGGTTCTTCTTCGTCGTCCATCATACCCAAACCAAATTCATCATCGAAATCAAAGGATTCGAAGATGGAGTCTTTGTCCATTGGTTCTGGTTTTTCTGTGATATTTTGATCTGCTAGAGCATAAGCATCTTTAGCATTTAAGAATTCAGCAATAGCATCTGCTTTAGCTGCATATACTACGTTAGCTTTAGATAAGTAGCAAGATACATAACAAGCAATAGCTTTAGAAAGTTTTTCTGCAGCATATTTAAGTTGATCTGCTTGTTGTTGTGTAGGAGCTACAGCTTCTCTATTAAGTTTATTAGTAATAGATTGGAAAGCTGCTACAGCTTTACGGAATGGTGTACTATAAGCATTTACGATATTAGGTACATCGCCTTTAATATCTTGATATAATTTACCATTCTTTTCAGGATCAATAGTAGCACGAACGATAGCACTACCACCACGGAAATAAGTATAAGCTTTAATACCTAAAGACTCTTGATCTTCATCGTTCTTATTAGTTTTAGAGAAGATATTATCATAAATAAGTTCTTCTTGATCACCAATAGTTTTAAGAGTTTCAATGAAAGTCTTATGTAAAGTTTTAACTGCTTCATCACTAGATACAGTGTATGTAGTACTAGTACCAGATACACCAGAGAAAATACTAGAATCTAGTTTTTCTAAAACATCGTTAAGGCTATCTAAATTTGGAGTTTTATTATCGTTCAAGTTAGTATAGCTATAACCATTAAATGGAGCCCAAGTTGTATTAGTGGAATTTGCTTTCAAACCAGAATATAAAATATTCTTGGAGATAGCTTCTTCAGTTCTAGCTGCTTTATTCAAAACAGCAGCAACCAAATCATTACCATTGGATACATCGGCAGGGATTTCCATATTTTCTACAGCTTCAGCAAACATTGCTTTGGAAATTGTACATTCTTTATCTGTATTTAAACGAGTATAATTACCATTAAGAATATTGCAGGCTTGTTCTTGTGTAAAAATAGGTTTCACTGTATAGAACCCTCCTTTAAAACAAAAGTAAATGAAATTTATATAAGTGTTATGGGGATAAAAGCTCATAAAATACGTAGGAATGAGAATCTACAAAAAAAAAACAATTTATTAAGTATAGCTAATTCATCCCTAGTTATCTCAATTAAAATAAATAATTTCCGAAAAGGAGTAAGATATGTTTATCACTAAAACAATGAACGAATCTGTTGAAGAACAATTCGATCTTATCGATTCCATTTGTGAATCTTATGAAGATCTTATTCAAATAAACGATACTCTAGCACATCTAGATATCAAAGAACAAGAACTAATTCACACTGAATCTGTAGAACTTGATACATTCCGTGAAGGTGCTATGGAAAAAGCAAAAGAAATGCTTGAAAACTTTATTAATAAATTGAAAATTCGTTACCAAGAATTTATGAAATGGGTAAATAAGCAAATAATCAATTTATTTAAAAATCAATTAGAAAAATATTTATCTAAGAATAAAGATAAATTTAACAAAGCGGTAGCATGGTTTAAAGAAACAAATAATTCTCCTGCTGGCAAAGCTAATCCTATTAGTAAATACTTACATAAAGCTGTAGTAAAAAATAATAAAGTTGTATCATTAAAAGATTTTATCAATAATACATATGATATAATATTCGATATTCTATATAGGGGCGAACTCGATTTATTTAAACTTGATGAAGATGCAGATATACCTAAAATTGATGCTGTAAAATTATATAAAGACAAAGTAGAAGATAAAGTCGGTAAATTTGAAACTATTACTAGTGGAGATAAAGCATTCATCTTTCCAGTAAACGCATTTGATGATTTTGGTTTGGGTATAAGTATTTTACAAAACGTTGTTAATGATAAAGATGGATTATTAAATGAAGCAGAAAAAAGTCTAAAACGATTAATGGATATGGGTAAGGTTACTCCTAAAACATATAGATTATTTACTTGGAGATATATTCAATATACTAAAATGGTAAATACTTTCTTATCTATGTGTCGTAGATACTTTATGACATGCCTATTAAGTGCTTCCTCTATAGTAAACGCTTACGAGCATGCTCAAAAATAATAAATAACGATAAAATACCCACTACCCAATATTGGGTAGTGGGAAATTGTTAGCTATTATTTTTTGTCGCTTTTCTTAAAGTTTTTTGCATATCTAACTGCAGCCATACCAAGAACGTATGAAGTAGAGCCTGCTGTAGAGATAATAGAAGCAAGAACAAGTTTGATAACTTGTTGACCTTTAAGGTTAATCAATACAACTTTACGAGCAGCTTCTTTTTCATCACCACTAGCAGAATAAGTTACTTTATCGACAATCTTATTGAAAACAGCTTCAACCGACTTAGTAAATTTACCACCAACAGTACTCAAAGTTGTAATTGTTTTAGTAAGGTCTTCACCAAAAATTGTGCGAGGTTCTTTAGCTTTTGAGTTTAGCACCAGCAGCATCGATTACAGCAATAAGTTCGTTTGCACCGATATTTTTGATATCTTCAGCAGTTTTCTTATTTTTATTAGCGATAAAAGTCGTTAATTTTTTAAGTACCATGTTAATGAATTGGTTCCATTTAGCTTTGATTTTATTTACCAAATCTTTTAGGAATTGTTTAGCTTTACCCATAGCATCTTCACGGAAAGAGTCCAATTCAGTGGATTCAGTATGAATCAATTCTTGTTCTTTAATATCAAAGTGAGCCAATGCTTCATTGAAGCTCAAAAGATCTTCATATGCTTCGCAAGCGGATTCAACCATATATTGATCTAAAGTCATTTCAGGCACTTCAACAGAAGCGGACTCAGTTACAGTTTTTGTAATAAACATAGTTTACTCCTTTATATTTATCATAAATGATTTTTATTTAATTTAAATATAGTTAGGGATGAAGTAACTATATCACAATTAATATTTTGTTCTTATAATAGGGATTAATGTGAACTTGCATCGAATGCAATGTTATGAATAGCGTTAACAATTGCATAGAAATAACGTTGGACACGTACTACAGCAGATAGGTAGTTCTTACGGCATTGCACCATAACCCAGTTAGCTGCACTAGCAATTTCTTTTGTTTCAGCTTTGAAGTTATCTAATTTCTTCATAGCATCATCAATGTATCCTTTGCCAGACATAATATGTGTTTTGATATTAGCCATTGCTGCTTTAACGTCTACTCTAAGAACGAATGTTTCGATACTACCAAAACCAATACCTTTGCTTGGTCCATTGTAATCGGTAACATCATATACTTCTTTAAAACGTTTAGAGAAATCGTAAGATTTACGATCTTCTTGTGTTTTATTGAAAGCAATGTCTGTAATTACATCCAATTCTTTAGGTAAGATTTCATCAAATACTACTTTAATGAAGTTAGAGATTTCTACAGGTTTTCCTTTATGTTGAGGAATTTTACCCATGATACCACCGAATGGTAAGTTAGATATCCCTCTGTATCTACTAGCAAATACATCTAACCGTTTATTTAAGTCAGTGATTTTGGAAAGGGCTTTATAGCGTAATTCTAAAGAAGAAATAATTTTCTTTGTAAGATAAGCAATGAATTGATACCATTTGGCTTTGATTTTAGCAACCAAATTAGAAAGGAATTGTTTTGCTTTTTCCATAGCTTCTTCACGGAATGCGTCAAGATCAGTAGATTCGGTATGGATCAATTCCTGTTCTTTAATATCAAAATGAGCTAATGCTTCATTGAAGTTCAATAAGTCTTCATAAGATTCACAAATAGAATCTACAAGATCAAATTGTTGGATATCAATATCGGCAGACTCATTCATAGTTTTAGTAATAAACACAGTCTATACCTCTCTAAATAAAATATTATTAATTCAGTATACACTAGGGATGAATTAGTTATACTTAATAAATTGTTTTTCTAATCTATATTAAGAATACCACTAGCTAATATTAGCTAGTGGTAATATATTATTCTTCGTCTTCAGATTTAGTAGCCTTAGCGATTGCTTTTTTAGCAGTGCGGATAGCAGTACCATATGCAATAGCGATACGAGTAGCTTGTTTAGCAGCGTAACGCATAGCTGTAGTAATAGCTACACGACCTTTAAGAGCTACAAAGTTTGCTTTCTTAGCATTTTCTTTAGAATCTTCAGCTTTATCTGTTTTATAAGAACCAAGCAACAAAGCAAGACGATTTTCTGCATCTTCACAAAGTTCTTTAAATTCAGTAGCACCAGCTTTGATATCAATCAATTGAGATGTTACATCTACTTCAACTTCTTTACCAAGAATTGTTTTGAATTTTTCATCGATTTCTTTAGTAGAGATATCATCTACTGTAGATAAAGAATCAATGATATCGGCAAGGCATTTAGTCAACGCTTGAATACCAGTGCTAGTTGTAGTGTTTTCGTAAGTTTTGATCTTAACACCTTTGCCTTCTAAAGCATTTTTAAGTTTTGCTTCATTAAGGTCATTCTTTTCTAAATCACCGTTTACTTTTTTAGCAATTTTGAAAGCTTGTTCAGTGTATTTTTTAATTACGAAAGCAACGAATTGATGTAAACGAGTTTGGATTTTCTTAATAAGAGTATCCAAGAAGCCAGTGCCTTTATTAGCAGCTTCTTCACGGAAAGCATCAAGTTCAGTAGATTCAGAACAAATCAATTCTTGTTCTTTAATATCGAAGGAAGCAAGTGCTTCATTGAAATTAGCTAAATCTTCATAAGATTCAGTAATAGAGTTAATCAAAGCTTCTTCTACGGATTCACAAGAAACGTAAATACCAAGAGCTTTATCAGATACTTGTTCATTTTTAGTATAGAACATGTATATCCTCCTTAATAAGTATAGTAAGGAGGATAGGGATGATATATCCTCCAAACAAATAGTATTTGTTTATTTAGAATAAAGTCAAAGTATCATCATCAGAGCCATTAACTTCATCTTTAGTAAGACGAGGTTTAACTCCTTTAAGAGTACTATCAATTTTCTTTTCAGCAGGAACCACTTTGATTGCAAAGAAGTTGGAAAGTTTTTCAAAGAATGCAGCGATTTTCAATTGACGTTCGGCTACATCTTTAGCACCACCATTAGATTTAATGCGTAATGCATTTGCTTCTAACAATTTTTGTTGTACTGCACAGTAATTAGAAACACTTACTCTTACAGAGAAGAATAAGTAAGCTAATTCACGAATAGTAGGAATAATAACTTTAGTTACTATAATAAATGCACCTACAGCAGCTGCTAAACCAACGCCAATATAAGTAGCAATTGTAATTTCAGCAGCAAAGTTTTCGGATTTAACTTTCATTAGACCATTAGCAACTTTTTCAAGTTGTTTCTTTTCCACCATACTATTAAAGTTTTTAATAGATTCGTGGACCATATAGAATTTAGTTTTGTATTTCTTAACATTACTAATTTCCATAGATACAGTATGATCTGGATTCTTAACGAATTCAACACATACTGTTGTGAAGTAAGCGATGTCGGCAATAATTGCCATTGCGATTGTATTATAAAGGTATTTCAAGATATGGATATCCAATCTGAAAGCTTTCATAAATACAGTCTTGTTAGATTCGAGATAAGTAAGAGCTTTTTCGATATCTTTTACATCTTCTTCACCAGACCCAGATTGAATTGCAAGTTCTTTAAGAACAGCAATAGATTCACGAGTCTTTGTATAGTATTTGAATTTAGTGATATCACCTTCAGAATCTTCAATTTCTTTGAAGTCAATATCTTCAAGTTTATCAACCAACATACCATACAATTTGTTAGCCAATACAGCCATAGCTTTAGGATGTTCTTCTTCAGTGAAAGAAGTAATAGTCATGATTGTATCAGGATCTTTAGGAAGCAATTGATCATATGCTTCTTGAATTTCTCTACGCATGTTTAATATCCTTTCTTATCGTTGTCCTACAAGAAGATTAATAATCTTTTTATAATCTTTACTGTCAGTCTTTTCGAGAGCAGTATAAGATACAGTTGTAAATTGACGGCTAGCATCATCAAATAAGTATGTAGCACGTTCATTTACATCATCAGCAACGAAGAATGAGAGGAGATTATATTGAGAGATAAGATTTTCAACCTCAGAGATAGAAGCTTTGAAGTCGTATTCTTTATTAAGAGTAGCCAATGTATCTGCAGAAATAACTAAAGATACAATACCACCGTAACCACCGTCGTTATTAAACATTTTAACTCTGTTACGAACAGCACGGCGTTCTAAGATCTTCCAAACACTATTGGAAGATTTTTGGATTTTGATAGCATCGAGTTTAGCTTTATCTAAAGCAAATAAGAAGTCTTTCAAGAAAGAGATTTCTCGAGTTGTACTACGAATAAAGTTGAACAACATGTTTTTATCTTTATTCTTAGAAGAAATACGATAAATCACTTCATCTTGAGGAACGTATTGGATTTTAGCTTTTACACCAACAGCTACGTTAGTTGTAATTTGGCTATTTTTATTATGTAATTTAACTACCAATACGGAAGGCATCATATTATTTACTTTCTTGATATCAGTATCTTTTATATCAGCAATAAACCCAGTACTACGATTATTTGTAACACCTTTCATTGATTTAGCATTAGCATCTTCATCGATTGGAGCTGGATAACTTTCGTTGAAAGTATAAGTATCAATAGCAATGTTTTCTTCTCGGATGGTTTTCATCAAATGATCCAATGCTTCATAGGATTCATTTGTAGCCATTGTTTCCATACGTTGAATATAGTCTTCAATATCATCAGAGTTTAAATTCTTATGAATTTTACCAATAACATCAAATGCTGTTTCATCATCTTTTAAAGACTGTACGGAAATAGCCGAGAATAAAAGTTGAAGCATAACCAAAGCTTTACCTTCGATAGCACGAGTAAGAATTTGAGCTGTATTTAAAGATACAGATTCATCTACTAATACTGGGAAAGTCAAAACTAAGTTAGATGCTGCTTTTGCAATCGAACTAGCAGAATTGATATTGCCTTTATTAGACCCAAAAGTCTTTTTAATGATATCGATACCATCGAATTTCTCGAATAATTTACCAAGATCACTAATTACGGTTTCGTGGATACCATTAATATCTCTTTTATTCATTAAGTAGGTTACCTCCTTTTTAAAGATTCAAAGTGACCATATATGGGCACATTTAATTTAATGTAAATAGTATTACTATAATACAAGGCTGCCATTTTGGCTGGTAGGAATACATTGGGAAAACATTAAAATAACTTTAGAAAGGAGGAAAAATGGCTAACATCGATGAATATAACGAGCAGGAATTTAACGCATTAGACAACGCTTCATTACCTGGCGGTGCTAAGAATGTAAACTCTATGGAGATACAAAATTTAGTAACCAAACAGACAAATGGGTCTGCTATCTATGCTGATCTGCTCCAAAGAACAAATTTAGATATCGATAACTCTGCTAGTGATCTAGCTAGATTTATTCGTGCCAATGGTATATACCAACGGAATGATTTCGATGATTTTAATACATTCTATCTATTCCCTAGAATGGACCCATACAAAATGCTTGGGACTACTAGAGAATATGTATTCTTTACCAAACCAGATTTACATATCTTCCGTACTACTGAAGATGCTGCAAATAAAGATGGAAGTATTTTAAATCCAGAAATTGCTAATGACCCATTCTTTAGAATGATGGTTTCTCGTGGTTATGCTTATTCTGTATTAGCAAACTTACAATATACAGCTCCTGGATTTGATAATAGAAATCCATTTATTCCTATCCTATCCAACTATAAACAATCCAACTTGGAACTAAACAGTGTTACAGCTGATGATATAGAATCTGCGGTGAATATGTATGGTACAAAAATTGCTTACCGTCAAAGTTCATATAGATCCGATGAATATACTGACTTCTCTCTAGACTTTAGAGACGATAGATACTTAAATTGCTACCTATGGTTTAAAGCTTATGATCATTATCAAAAACGTAAAGCCGAAGGTAGAGTATCTCCAGCTCACCAAGAATATTCAATTCATAAAATCATCTCAGACCAAATGACATTGTTTAAATTTATCGTTGGTGAAGATGGTGAAACTATTATTCATTGGTCGTATATCTTGGGTTGTTATCCTAAGTCTGTGCCGAGAGAAACTTTCTCTGACATGCCTGCTGATGGACAACTTCATTTCTCTACCACATGGCATGGTAGTTTCCAAGATGATATGAATCCTAAGATTCTAGATCATTTCAATTGGTTATGTAACGTTCGTATGTATGGTAAACAACCAGATGAATTGCCTATCTATGATGAGACAATTCAAAATGTAACAGGTGAAGCTGCATTCTGTCCGTACGTTACACAATACAAACCAACTAATTCTGATATCGTTCAATATAAATTGAAGTGGTATCAAGTCCCAAATAAATCTTATGATTATCAAAAACGATAGGAGGTAAACTTTAAATGGCTAATGAAGCTATCGATAATGGTACCGATGCCATTAATAATCTGATAGAAGAAACAAGTGATCATACGATAACTCCTAGTATTTATGAATTAGCTGCCTTCGTCGATTCTATCAAAGCTAAATATATCGATATCCCAGATGATACTTTAGCTCTAGGTTTATATGGTTATTTAAACGAAATCCATTCTAATATCCTAGAGAATGTATCTGTAATGGCTGCAGAATACTCCAATGAGTCTAATCCAACTAGAGCTCAATTAGAACGTAACGTTCTCTGCCATGCATTAAGTCTTGGTATCGATAATATTAGAGCAACTCCAGCATCTATTAATGTAACTCTCTTCTTACCAGAAAGTGCATTGATAGCAAATATGACTAATGATAGATTTGTACTTGATAAAGAGTATGAATTTAATATTAATTCTACTGGAGATAGTCGTGGTACTTCTTACGTCTATAGATTAGATTATGATATCGTTATTCGTAGATCCAAAACCCCTAGTGGTAAATGGATTTATACTGCGGTATATGATATCGATGGTAATAGTTCTTATTCGGACATCGTTAACCCATACTTACCAACAGTAGGTGTGGTTAAAGTAAACGATGATCAAATGATTGCTATCCAAACTAAAGTTAGACAAGTAGTTCACGATAGATATTATAAGAAGATTATCGTAACTAATCCTCTTGAAACTAAAACTATTTCATTTACTTTTAGTAATCAATTAGTTGATTTCTATATTGAAGTAAATGAAGGTGGTAAGATTCATAAGCTTAAATGTCTATATGATGGATTGTATTCTCAAGTACCTAATGAAGAATACTGTAACTATCAATACGTAGATGATTCTACTATCCGTATTACATTTAACCGTGATTCTTATCAACCACGTATGAATAGTGATATTACTATTCATATCTTTACTACATCTGGTTCTTTGTGTAACTTTGCATACAAAGCACAAACTACTCATGTATTAGCATCTGAAAGATATCCTTACAATAATATCTATGCTTTGATTATTCCTTACTCTGACTCTAAAGGTGCAGTAGATAAGAAAACAATCAAAGAGATTCGTAAGATTATCCCTAAAGAAATGCTTGCTAGAAGTACTATCACTACTTCTAAAGATATTAGAAACTATTTCAACCAAGTTTCTGATAAATACAAAATGGTATTCTTAGAGAAGTTACATAATCAAATTGACCGTATCTTCTTTGCTTATCTATTATTGAAAAATAATGATAATAATATTGTACCAACAAATACTTTGGACGTATCTTTCGATAAAGGAATATTCCAAAATACCAATGCTACAAACTATATCCTTCCCCAAGGTTCTATATTTGTAAACAATGGTATCTCTACTAAAGGTTATTCTTATAATATCGGAGATAGTGCTATAGCTGATTTGAATGCTAAGAATGAGTTTGTTTATACTAACCCATTCTTGATTGTAGTTAATAAGGATCCATTCCTAGTTAATTACTATATGAATATTCTTAATTACTCTAAGAACTTAAGCTTCTCTGAAATTAATAATAATTCACAACTTCAATTCATTCCAGATATGGCTGTCAATGTTAAACGTGATGCATTGAGTAGTAACTTAGAAGAACGAAATAAATATCGTATCTATTTGAACTTAATGCAGAACATCGCATCCGATTTCAATATCATTGGTTCTGATGAACAGGGTGAAATTACTAGACAAGATATTCAAGTCTATGGTGTGGTATATTCTAAAAACGTACTTAAAGATAGTACTGTAACTTATACTCCATATCGATACTTCAAAGCTAATCCTTTAAGTAAAGGTGATTATGATGAAGATGAATATTCCTACCACTTTGAATTAGAGTTCAATACTACTGACGTTATTGATAGAAACCAACGTTTATCTATTAACAAGGGTATGTATGTACCTAATACTGAATTAGAGAATGAAGGTTTATTACCAGCTAACTCTAAAGTTAAATTCTTCGTCGTTGCTAAATTCGATACTGAATATGGTTTAGGCGAAGAGATTGGTAGTATAGTTCCAGGACTTGAAGGTTGGTCTTTATGTAATACCTACGAAATGGTTACTGGTTTGGATGTGTATTATAACTACACAAATATAATGGAATCTTATATCTCATTAGCTGCTGATAAAAATAATGGTGGCTATAAATTTAAATTAAAAAGAGTTCCATTAGTAAAACACTCTTACTTACAAGATCCTGAAAAAGTCAGAGAGCTTTGTCAAATGTTAGATATTCGTCGTAACTACATACAAACTGCTTTGATTATCTTGGAAGATTCGTTTGGTGTTGATTTCAAATTCTTCAACACATATGGTCCGTCGAATCTTTACAACGTTAACCAAGAATTGTATTTGGATAGAACTAATATCAGTCTCACATTTGAAATTAAGTACCGTAATGCTGATAGTGCAGATATTACTCCAGAAATTACAGATTTCATTAAGAAGTATATCGAAAATATCAATTACATCACTGACTTGCATATGCCTAACCTTACAACAGCTGTTAAGAATGCTTTCAATAAACAAATTGTTTACTTTAAATTTGTTGGTTTGAATAAGTATGGGTATATGTATCAAAGCATCTATCAAAACCCAGCAGAAAATCCTTATGTGGATTCTACAGACGTTCCAGAATTCATCAATATCAATACTAAAGATGATGGTACTGTAGATATTACTTACAAATTAGCTAATAATACTGCTGATGATAGAATTACAAACAATATGATTTAGGAGGACACTAATGTTTATTACTAAAACAATCCGTACAGAAGCTCCTGATATGGCTACTGTAATCGAATCTTTTAATGCTGATATGGAAAACATGCTTGCTATGGATTTCCTTGCTACTAAATACCAAGATGAATACTTCGGTGAATCCGCTGCTGTAATTGCTAATGAAGCTACATTCGAAGAAATCAAAAATAAACTTTCTGATATCGTTAGCAATGCACTTACTCGTCTTCGTGCTTATGGTTCTGCTTGCTATGCTAAAGCAGAAAAAGCTGCTAAGGCTGCTAAAGCAAAAGTAACTTCTAAAAATGAAGATGCTATTGACTTCGAAGCATTCATGGAAGCTTCTGGTAACGAAAGCATTATCTCTACTACTACAGCTAAATTGAAATCTGCTGTAGACGAAGCATTGAAAGCTTTGAATGGTATCGCTAAAGGTGCTGTTAAAAATGCTAAAGATTTAGCTACATACATTAGCACTAAATGTGCAAGCTTGAAAGAGTTCATCTCTTCTAAAATCTCTTCCAAAAATGAAGATGTAGAATTATCTATCTACTCTGAAGCTGGTGATGAACGAATCATCGACAAACTTTTAGGTGCTATCCGTAAAGGTATCGACAAATGTACTAGTCTTGGTGGTGCTGCTTTGGAAAAAGCTAAAGGTATGTTGGGTTCTGTAAAACCATTTGCTTCCAAAATGTTCCATAAAGCATATGCTGCTGTAGTAACTCTTATCAACAAAGCTACTCAAAAAGCACAAAAAGTAATCTCCTCTATTAAATTCTAATTGAGGTGATATAATGGATACTTACATTTTAGATTCCATTATCGAGTCCTGTGAGGAAATGAGCAATCTTTCCTCCAGGAACTTATACACCGAAGCTTTCGATATGGACAAAATCAGAGCTGCTATTTATCGTGTATATACTGAAGCGATTAAGTATTATAAGAAACTTCTTCTTAATGCTATGAAGTTTATCAATAAACTTCGTAATGGTCGTATTAAAAAATTAATGGAAAAATTCGCTGTAATGCGTATTGATATCGACCGCATCAAAGAAATGCCAATCGTTGGTAAAGTGACTAGAAAAATCCCTGATATTTTATTCGATGAAACTTATATGAGAAGATTGAATTTCTATATTGATAGAGATGTCAATTTCTCTTCTGTAGAGTTTTATGAAGATTATATCAATTTCAAGAATAATAATCCTGATGCTAGTTTACAAGAAATTCGTAAAGCTGTTAAAACAGCTTGTGAAGAAAAATTCAAATTCAAAGAACTAGAAGAAAAAGTTATTGCTCCTGCTAAATTTATTAATCCTAAGAATAAAATTATTTATTATGGTTCTTTCCGTCGTATTGCTGGTGATTATCTTACTGCATGTGATGATATCAACGAATTAATGCGTAATAAATTAAACAGTATTGAATCCATCGATATTAGCTCTGATGCTAACACAGAATACTACAATGCTATTGTGGTCTATACTAATACTTATCGTACTGAGTCTTATAAATACTTCCAAAAAATATTATCATTCCTTAGCTGGTATGGTAATATCTTATGTGGTACATTAGAACACTTTGTAGATGTATTAGAAAACTATGAAGGAGAGGAGAACCAATCTGATGGGAACAATTAATACCCAAGAAATCGAGGCTACTATTAGTCTATTGAAGAAATATTCTAATCGTAATCTCGATGGTGCTAAGACTGCTATGGCACAACCTAAAGATGGTAATGACTACCGTCTTCCTTTTGTAAAACAATATCTTTACAATAACTTTGCTAAGATCTCCGATGACTTAGCTTTGGGAGCTGATGCTCAAAATACTGGTAAAGCAACCATTGATCAATTGGTAGACTATTGTGGTGCTGTAAAAGGTGCTAATAACGACCAATTGCTTAAATTAAATTCTGGTGCATTCTGTAGCGATGAAACTTCTGTTTCTGCTATGACTAAATATGCTATCAATACTTTTGGTAAAGAATTGAACTCTAAAATCACAACTCTTAAATCTTGTGGTTTTACTGCTCATGAAGCAAAAGATATCACTGATGACAAATTAGAAGAATTCACCGATAAAATGGAAAAGCTTACTCCAGATGGTGTAAATAAACAAATCGTTCAACGTGTTACTGATGCTACAAAGAACTTCATTGAAGATCGTAACGAAAAGAATGATCAAGTTAAAGATATCTACAACAAAGCTAAAACTGAATTAGATAAAGCTGCTACTGAAGAAGATGCGGCTAAAGTAGAATCTGTAGCTAAATTACATTTAACTCGTATCAAAGGTCGTACTAAAGGTGTAATGGAATCCTTAGTAGAAAACATCTCTGAATCTGCTATTAAAAATGATATTCCTCATTTGAAAACAGCTGAAGGTGAACTTTGCATCGAAAGTGTAATGGAAGATGCTATGGCTATTTATGCTGTTATGGAAGCAATGAATATGTATGGTTTAGTTGATATGAATCGTCCATTCGTTGATTCTATTGTAGCTTCCTTTGCTCCAAGTAAATAATTTGCAGAAAATACCCCTCTATCCAATATTGGATAGAGGGATTTCTTTTGCACTTTAGAAAGAAATAATAATTGTATTTTCTCCAACCACATAGATGTTGTATAATTGGTTAATATTACGACTTCTGGTAATATTATTTAGATTGGATAGATCAGATCTTGCTGCAAGAGATTCATCGAATGCTTTAACTACAGCAGGAGTGATATAATTATAAAGTTCTATTTGATCTTCACCGTTTACTTTACCTTCAAAACGTTTGAAGAAGGTTTTACGTAAAACTAGTTTAATAGACATGTCATCATAGTTAGTTAATATACTGAAACTAGAGATATAGCTTCCTAAACCTTCCGTTTCCTTTAAGTTATTACATACCTTTTGTAATAATTCATCACAAAAGAACTTTGTGTCTATAAGTATACTACGAACTTGTGAAATATCTACAATTCGTTCATTATCGATATAATAATAATCATTTTTACTATGCATTGATATTATTTCTCCCATCACCAAAAAATCTAATGTCACCATCATAACTACTTGCTATAGAATTATATTGCTTATGAGTTGTAAGCATATTTAAGAAGTCTATTCTAATCTCTACTCTAGGTAAAACAGAGTACCATTTCTCTACAGTACCAGATACAACCAATCTATCATCTAACCATAGGTTGGAGTTGGACATATCTGAATATTTCTTTCCGATATTATCCCAGTCTGGTTTGCTAAGCGGTGTATGTACACCTAATTCAGCAAGATATGTATCAACTGCATTGAAATATGAAGGAGTTTTAAAGAAAGTAGAATATTTGACTATACATGGAGTATAGATTACATGATTTAACCAATCAAACTCTTCAGTTGTGGTTAAACGTCTCATAAATCTATTATCTTCAGCACCAGAAGGTGAATAAACATGAACGAAGTTACTATTAGCCATAGCCATGTTAGCTAAGTTCTGTCTATTCACTAATCTGAAGCGTGGACGAGGTGATCCTTCAGGAACCTCATATAAAACTATAAATATTGTACTATATTCGAGAGTTTCTCTCATAGTATTATAGTTAGCTATGATCGCATCACATTTAGAACGAGTCAAATGTAAATGATCATATAACCATTCCAATCGTTCGTAATAATCTTTTGGAATATGGTCAAATTTGGCTGAATATTCATTAGCCTTTTGTTGTCTTGTTTTTCTACGCATGATTTTAAGTCCTATTTAATAAAATAATAATTATTTTATAATATTTCATCTAATTATAATTTTGTCAGTCTTAAAATCAATATTGACAATTATCGATAATCGTGGAAACCACCGTATTGGATAAGTTTATTGTATACCCATTGGTTTAGTTCACCAGCGATATTAGGCAAGAACATATTAGCTTTATTTGTAATAAGAACTTTGTATAGAGTCAATGTACGTCCGATATCAATTTCAGAGAAGTTGACACCACACATATTGGACAAGTAATCCATAAGAGTATTATTAGACAATACAGTTACGTCTAAGTTAGCATGCGAAGAGTCATTCATAGACATAGCCATTACACTATATAAGTCTTTGACTGTCATATTTACTTCGACTTCAGTTGGAATATTGGAGAAGGACCATTTACCCTCGCCACCTTTATTGATAGATAGTGAAGTAATCATACCTAAGTCGATATTAAAGAAGCCACGGTAGAAACAACGTACCATAAATGGAGCACCATATGTATTTGCACCAGTTGCTCTAGGAGCAGCTAAACAAATTACATGGATTAATGGTACAATAACGTTTAAGTATACACTTAAGTTATCACAATCTGGTGTCATGAATCTCATAGAGATATTGTAATCTTTAGAGAATTGAGAATCTGCCCAGATTTCTGGGAATCTCATTTTAGAACCTTCAATAATTGCACCCATACCGCTCAATAAAGAACCAAGTATACCATCGGAACCACTGCTACCGTTGCTATTACCAAAGAACTTACCAAGAATGCCATCACCAGATGCTTTGTCTTTTTGACCAGCCATGGTCATATCATTTTTACCAAGTAAACTACCACCAAGACCAGTTGTAGCACCCATTAAGAATTGCATTTCACGCATCTTATCAGAGATGCCATTAATCTTATCAGCTAATTGTGTTTTAGTAGTTTCATTACTGAAAGATTCAGATACTTGGTTATCGGCATTAAGATAGAAACACATAGCGTTTCTATAGGATAATGTACCAGTAATTGGGTTGTCACCAACCTTTTGCCAATCATAGGCTCTAAGCTTAGCTGTCCCACCGCCTTTAGAGGATGTAGGGATTTCGATATCATCTACTTTCATCAATACAGCAGCGATATGACATAAAGTATTTACGTAACGATAATAACCAACCCAGTCAGCGTAGAAGTTATAATATTGACCAGATTCTTTAAGTACAGATTTCAAAGTATTTTCATTCTCATCTGCACCAGCACCTTTCAATACTTCACTGATAACACTTTTCTTTTGTTCATCAGTAAACTTAGCCATAAATTTAGCATTACCTGGAATTATAGTTAATAATGGCATACGTGCTACGATCTTTTCAGCATAAGTTTGACCGAATGTAATGAATGGGTTTGGACCTTGATCTGGAGTATCGGGATTTTGGTCTAATCTCATATCAGCAATATCAGTAAACTGATAAGGCATACCAAATACACCTTGTAAGTTTTTGATATTCATTGTATTTAATTCTTTAGCCAATTTCTGATTATGATCTTGGAATGCATATCGTACAGCATTTAAAGCAGAGTCAAGAATAGTTTGAGTTTCTTTATTCTTTTCTACTTCAGCTTTTTGGTCTTCTTTCTCTTTCTTATTAGCATCTGTTTCACCTGCTTTTTTATTAGCATCAGCTTCATCAGTTTTACCATCGAAAGTTTGAAGACTAAAACCAAAATCACTTTCTTTAACTAAATTATCAGACTCAATATCATCGATACTGAATTTGTATTCTTTACCATCATATACAGTATAAACACAATCAGGATCTCTAGTGATATTACTAATCACATAATTAACTGGTACAGTTCCATTATGAGTTTGAACTTGATTACCATTTAAATCATTGATAAATTTATCATCAGATTTCAAAGTGAAATAATCACCTATCTTGATCCCAAGAGAACCAAGTTTGTAATCTTCGATTATATTTAATCTATTATTTAGATAGGTATTAATCCAACCCACTACACCAGTACTAGTCTTTACATAATACCATGTACCTACTTCTTCTATAAGTCTAAATCTATCCGTTTCTGTAACTTTGGTAATTACATTGGCATTTAAAGCACAATCATCCATGAGGTTAGATGGTTCTTTTAACATAAAGTATTTTGCCATTTAATTATCACCTCTCATTTCTTTAATCTTTTTAATAAGATGTCGGGTAGAGTAATATTACTCTACCCGATTTCTCATCTTAAAGAATTATTTTTTAGCAATTTTGAGCATATCAGAAACGATTTGAACCATACTGTTCTTGTCGAATGTATCAGACATACCAGCAGCTTGAGCTACAGGAGCAACTACAGCTGTTTGAGCAACTGGAGTTCCACCATTAGCAGCTTGAGCAATAGCAGAAATACCTTGAACCATAATAGCAATATTATTGTTAATAGAGCTCAAGAGACTAATCATAGTATCTACTTTTTGTTCACTGCTACTAGTAACTGCTGTGTTTTGTTGAACAACAGGAACAATTGGAGCATTAATTTCTTGATAGTTGGAAGAGCTACCATCGATGTAAGAATTAGCAGCATTGTTATTATTTTGGATAGAGTCAAGTACTTTAGATCTACCAAAGTAACCATGTCTACCAAGTTTAGATCTACCAAACTTACCACGACCGTATTTACCTTGACCGTGTTGTGAAGTACTACCAGCCATAGCAGCTGTTTCTGCCGCAGATGTTGTTTGAGCACCTTGAGCAACGTTACCTTGACCAGCACCACCTGTACCAATGTAACCCCATACTTTATCAGCACCCCAAGTACCTGCAGTATCAGCATGGAATACTATATTTCTGGAAGAGGAGTTACTCCACATACCACCTTGACCATCCATTACGATAGCGTGGTCAGGTTCGTCCATACTACCATCGGTATCTACTAAGCCAATATCACCAGCAACTGCACCTTGATCAGGAGATTTCCAGATACCAGCTTGTTGAGCTTCTTTCATTGCATCAGGAACCCAAGTATTAATTGGATTGATATTAGCATGATTCAAGAAGTCATTTGCCCAAGCAGTACAACCTGTATCACCATAACCAGGACCATTTTCTCTAGTACGAGCCCAATTGATAGCTTGTTGGATATTAGGATTGGAAGACATACCAGCACCGGAGTTCCCTCCGCCACCACCAGTCACTTTATCCTTAACTGCACCTATGATATCAGAGAATGGGTTACTACCAAAGATACTGGATAATTTTTGACCGATAGGTGAGTTAGCAAGAGCTTTAAATGCTCCACCGACAGGACCCATGGCTGCACTAAATCTGGACTTAACTGCGTTAAGAGTATCAAAGATACCTCTACCATATTTAGATCTACCATATTTGCCCATACCGAAGCTATTTAATGCATTATCTAATTCATCATTAAGTTTATCAAAGATACCGAATAAACTTGTAGCTTGGCTATTAGCACCGCCTTTAGAAGAAGTGCCAACAACACCACCAGAAGAAACGTTACCATTAGAACCAGCAATTGCACCGTCATTAGCATAAGCTTCTTCAGCCCAGTCTAAACGTTGTTGAATTGCTGAACGGCTATCTGCAGAGATTTCGTAGTCTTTATGGAATAAGAATGCAGCATCAGATGCACTAGCACAGTTATTCAATTGATTAGTAAGACCCATGTTATTACATTCTTGAGCAATGTAAGAACATTGCACACCAGGATCTGATGTAGACTTACCATTGGCTTTTGCAAAGTCTACCAAACCTTGTTGACGACCAGCATCAGTCCATTGACATAAACCGTAACCAGTGGAACCGTTTACACTAATTTCTGGAGCGGTGCCACCACCTTCAACGATATTAGGAGTCAATCTAGATTCTTGCATCATGTTACCTAAGATACCACAAGAAGCAATCTTATTGAAACCTAATTGCATAAGCATTTGAAGAAGTTGTGGACCAGCACCACCAGCACCTCTACCGAACTTACCACGACCCCAACGAGGAATGAATGCTTTACCCATACCCCACATAGGAACTCTTCTGATAAGACCTTTATATCTACCCCATTTACCTCTACCGTATTTAGACTTAACGTCAGCATCGGCTTTGATTTGAGATTGAGGGCGAACTTTAGGTTTAGCTGCAATTGCAATAGAAGATTTATTCAATACGTCAGTAGTTTTATAAACCTTATTAGGACCATCGGATTCGGAGTCTTGGATAATAATATTACCTTGATCATCGAAACCTGTAGCTGTTACATAATGAGGACCAGGACCGTAAGGATTGCTATCACTTACAGCATTATCTTGACCCATTAATACAACAGGATATCCTTTCTTAAGGTTACTTACTATAGCTTGGTTATTATTAGAAATATCAGAACTATTTGCACCGAGTTGTTTAAATAAAGAACCAAAGAAGCCTGGTTTGGTACCACCATCTTTTTCTTTATAACCATTATTCAATGCATATGTAGCAGCTGCTGTAATAGGTACACTACCACCTAACGCTGCAATAGCATTAGAAGCAGCACCTGGACCACAACCAGAATCTGCCATAGTTTGATTTTCTGTATCGTAAGAAGCATTGTAAGACATTTGATTTCCAGGATCTAACTGAGAAGCAAAGTCTCCATCACTTAATACACCACCACGACCATATTTAGATCTACCATATTTACCTTGACCAAAGATAGCATCTTTAGCACCTTTAAGTAAGTTACCAGCACCTGTAGTTACAGTATCCCATGCACCACTAGCAGCATTTGCTACAGATTGTCCAATGGAAGTAGCTGTTTGGAATAAACTCTTACCTTTATCGAATAGACTTTTAGCACCATTCTTGATATCTTGAAGAGAAGGTAATTTACTTACGAATTTTTGCCATAAGTCAGATGCACTCTTATATAAACCTTTAGCAATTTCACCAGCAGATGTCCAAGCATTAGATAGTGCTTCTTGACCTGTTTTTAAGCCAGCATTAACTGTATCAGAAATAGCTTTTTGAGCATCTGTTACAGTTTGTTTAACTGTATCAGAAACTTGACCAGCTGTATCACTGATACCTTGGTATAAATTACTACCTAATTCAGTAGCTTTATTGGTTACATATTCGAAGTTATTAGCAATACCATTGGATACATAATCAACTTCGTTTTGAATTGCACTACCAACAGCACTTGCTTTTTGACTTACCCAATCAACAGCACCGTCTTTAAGCTCACCAGCTTTATTACCTAAATATTGTAGGTTATTGGAAATGCCATTCTTAATCCATTCAACGTTATTCTTAACACCGTTAGTTACATAATCGATGTTATTTTGAATAGAATCAGCAATACCAGATGCAGGATCATTATCACCGAAGATTAATTTACCGATAGCAATGATATCACCACCATCAATAAACCAACCTAAGAATGGAATAGTAATAGCCATTGCATTAGTAATACCAGCTACGATCTTTTGACCAGTTGTAGCTTCTTTACCTTCTTCTAATTGGAAGTAAGAAGCAGCACTAGACCAGCCATCATAGAATGCATAAGCTATAGAACCAATAGCAATTACTGCACCCAAAGGACCAGTGGCTAAAGCAGCTATTTGTTTAGCAGCTTTACCAGCAGCTTTCTTCAATACAGCAGGAGAGGAAATCTTTTCAATGATAGTACTACAGAATTTATTGGCTTTATCAGCTAATTTACCAGGGATAAATGTAGAAGCTTTATCCATGATTTTCTTAAGTGTATCTTTAATTACACTTAAACCTTCTTGGACTTTAGCACCGATACCCTCAGCAGCATTGCCTACAGCACCTGTAATACCAGATATCTTAGAAGTAACTTTTTCAGCAGCTGATTTTGCAGTATTAGCAATAGCACCAGCTTTTTCGGATACCCAGTTAGTAACACCACCAGCTTTTTCTGCTATGCTTTCGCCTATCATATTAAAACCAGTTTTGTATTTATAAAATTCTGGAGCAATAAGATCTTTAGCTTTATTATAAAGATTACCAGCTTTACCAGCAGCCCAGTTATAAGCATTTTTAGCTTTATCAACACCAGCTAGAACAGCTTTACCTGCTCTAGAGTCTTTAAACTTAGCCCACTTATCACCGAACCACTTACCAACTCTTTCAGTTAGAGTAGCTTGTTTACCAGGTTTATCTGGAACAGGATCGCCAGGTTTAGTTGGAGTTTTTTCTCCACCTTTATTACCACCGAATAGACTACCAGCGGCACCAGCTAAGGCACCTAATAATCCACCACCAGCAGCACTTTTAGGATCCATACCAGGACCACTGCCACCTAATAATCCACCAGCACCAGCTAATGCTTTGGTATTTTCAGCAATAATACGAAGATATTCTTTAGATTCTTGACGGTCAGTATCTTCTTCACGAAGTTTCTTAGATATATCTTTATTTTCTGCTGTATCATCCAAACTCATTGTACCGTTTGTATTAAGTTTATAAGTTTGAATACCATACTTGGTTGGAACAGTTTCGATATTCTTCTTCTTACCTTTTTCATCTAACTTAGCAGAGATTTCTCCACCACCGTTATCGATTTTAGATTTATTAGAAAGATTTTTGATAGCATCGTAAGCACCAGCTACTGTAGCTGTAGCACCTGGAGCTAAGAAGTTAGCACCAGCTTTAAGAGCTTTACCAGCAAGTGAACCTAAGCTTTTGAGTTTATCTGTAATACCAAAAGTATTATTAGCGGCAGAGATAACTGCTTCACCTTTAGATAATGCAGACAAACCACCTTTAAGAACTTTACCAATACCTAAAGCATGTTTTTGGATAGTAGCATCGCCATCATCAGACATAGCTTCTTTGAATTGGTTAAATTTCTTCTTACCAGAGTCAATAAGATTACTAATACCACTTTTAGCTAATCCGGCAGCTTTGGATATGCCGTTGTGTAAAGCACTAGATGCTTTACTAGCATATTTAGTGATAGTATTTTTAAGTCTTCTCAAGAAACTACCACCACGAGGAACGGATTTATATGTAATACCATATTGCTCAAACATGGAGGATACATATTGTTTATCATCACGTTCAGCAGCTTTAACTATTTCATGGAAGTTAGGTAAATCGATAAGAAGTTCAACCCCAGATTGAGTAATAGCATAACCGAAGTCTAAGAATTGTTTGAAACATTTCTTAACTCTAGTGAATTTACCATTATCATATGCTTCTACAGCAGAACGGTTATCTAATTGCATACCCATAGATACTAATTGAGTAGCGTAGTCTACATTACTCTTCATATTACCGATATCAGTAATATCTTTAGTAGTTAATGGAGTACCAGTTTGTTTAGCAACCTTTTGCATAAGTTTAGCATTAGCACCAGTAACTTTAATAGCAGCAAATAATGCTTCTTTGTTACCAGATGGGATTTGACCTTTATTAAGCATACGTTTAATGTCATTAACACCATAGTTTGCTTTAATAAATTTACGGATTCTTTGTTTATCTTTCTTGGACAAGTCAGACAAACTCAAACCAGCAGTTGCAACAAATCCAGCGATGTCGGAATCACGTTGTACGTCAGCAGCGGCTGTACCAGCAGTTACAGCAGCAAGACCAGCGTCATAAGCAGATTTAGCCATAGCATTTGTACTAGCAATATCTGCATTAGCAGATGCTAATTTATCTGCACCCATACCATTAGTTTGCTTAGTAATATTTTTGATTTCATCTTCAGTAAGTTTCTTACCAGAGACAAAAGCTGCTATTAATTGGTTATTAATAAGCATAGATTTATTGATATTATCTAAAGCAATGTTTGTAACAGTAGTTGGATCATTTTCTGGAGTAGTTGCTTCGTCTTCTTTACTAAAATCACGTTTTTCTAATTCAGATTTGGTCATTTCCATCATACGTTTAATATTCTTAGGATCTGACATATCTACACCCATCTCTTCAGAGAGTTGAGCTGTATATTTGTCTGCATTAGCAGCGTGTTCATCGAATTTTTGACGTTCGATAATTTTAGAACGGATTTCCTTAATCATTTGACTCTTCATTGCATCTGGCATATCACTTAATTGGATAGCTTTTACTGCATTTTCTAAGTCAGCAGAATCACCAGTTTGAATAGCTTTCTTAATAGCTTTACCAACACTAGCACTTACACCTTTTCTAGATGCAATTTCATACATCTTATCTGTCATAGCAGCTCGTTTGTTTTTCAACTGACGAGAATTACCACGAGCATTTTGGAGTAATGCTAATTGTTGTTCTAATTGGTCTTTATCAGCACCAGCGATCTTTTCATCGAAACTAGAGTATTTATAATCAGTAATACCTTGACCTGCCATGAAGTTCATACGTTCTTGAGCTGTCATGTCATCAGCCATGCCCTTTTGAATAGTCTTAACACGAAGTTTATCACCGTATTGACCAACTTTATCCATTACTTTGGATGCAAGTTTACCAGGAACACTGATTACTTTACTAATAGCACGTTGAATAGGACCAGAGGAAACTAATGCACCAGTTAAACCAACCATTGGAATCAATGGAGCAGGAATACCTAATGCATAAGCTGCAGCTGCTGCTGCACCGAACTTACCAATCTTACTACCAGCTAATTGTTTAGCCATATATTTCATTTGGTTAGTGCCAAATTGAGATTTAACGGAATCAGCGATACTATCAAACATATCACCAACACCATGTTTTACCAATTGTTTAAGTGGTTTAAATGCACGTTCTAATGGATTGAAGATTCTATCCTTCATGTATTTTTCTAAACGACTATGGAATCCTTCCATACGTTCTCTCATAGGATCGACTACATTTTCGTTTAAGTAGTTTAATACACCACCAATACGTTTACCAGGATTTTTAGGATCTTCTTTACCTAAGATCATTTCTTTGAATTTATCAGTAGTAGAAGCAAAGCTCAAACCACCACCAATTAAAGCACCACCTACAGCACCGAATGGACCAGCAATGGCTGCACCAGCTAAACCACCGATACCAACACCAGCTAAACCACGACCCATATGCTCAGATAAGAACTTTTGCATTTGAGTCTTGTCTTTACCTTCAGCACCAAATAAGTAATCTCTAACTTCTTGGTTGTTTTTAGCAAATGCTACAGCACTACCAGCTAATAAACCAGGAATAGGTCCTAAACCAGTAGCAGCACCTAAAGCACCACCAACGATACCGTAAGACTTAACGTCTTTAGCAGTACCGAGCATCTTCTTGATTTCTGGTCTGTCTAAGAAACCACCTTTACGATTACCTTGTTCATCAAGTTGACCATAAAGCATTTCTTGAACACGTTCAGTGTTCTTAACCATAATCAAGCCAGCACCTAATGCACCGCCAGCTAATACACCCATAGGTCCACCGGATACCATTAATCCGCTGAGACCACCATAAAGTGCACCTTCACCAAAGACTTCTGGAGCTTGCTTTTTAAAGTCCTCCATAGCTGCTTTGACATTATCTGGCATTTTATCAACGATAGCATCATACCAGGAGGATACTCTATTAAGAGCGTCATTTACTTTACCACCTGGGCTATCATCAACTATTTTATCTGCATCTTTAGTACCAGAAGCGAATCCACTCAATTTACCAAGACCATATTGTTTAGCAGCATTGATAACCTTCTGTTCATTAGCAGAATCTCTTGCAATACTAGCTTTAGCGATATCTGGATTGAATGGGTTCATTGTAGATGGGATTACTGCTTCACCTTTGGATAGTGCATACAAACCAGTCTTAGTGATATATCTATCACCACCAGCACGTCCACCACCAAAGAGTCCACTATCTCCACTACTCTTTGATTTGATATCAGAGAATACGTTACCGAAAGCACTAGTAACACTGCCAACAATGTTACCTACACTGCCTTTAACTCTATCTCTAATCTTACCAACTGTAGGGAAATGTTCAGCAATAAGATCTACTGTTGTATTTAATGGTCCTAATACATTCTCATTCAAGAATTTACCAAAATCATCAAATGTTTTACGAGCATAATAAGACATGGTATTGAAGAAACCTTTAATAGGTTTGCCATGCTCATCTTTCAAGTTAGCTTCATGATCAAAGAAGAAACTTTCGATAGAACCATTAACGGCATCTACCATACCAGCAAGTATTTTAGTAGGTCTATCTCTAAGATCTAGTAAGGCACCGATAGCAAGACCAGCTTTATCCATCTTACCTTTACTATTCTTCATCTTCTCAGAGAAGCTACCACCTTTTGCATTGGTGTATTTATTCTTTAATCCTTCACCCCAACCATCATAAACAAATTCAAGACCATCTTCTTGCATGTTGAGTAAAGCACCAAGTCTACCAACACCTCTAACATTAGCCGCTGAGCCTGTTACTCTACCTTTGCCACTATTTCTACGTCTAACATCTTCTGCAGTAAGACCTAGAACTTCTAAACCAGCATCAGTTGCCGATGTTTGTTCTTTGTGAAGACCTCTTGCATCTTTAGCTGTAGTTGTAAAACTATTCCAGTAGTTATTTACAGCTCTAGAGTTAGAAGAAGATTTAGCATGAGCTGAACGAGCTTTAGTTGGACTTCCTCCACCAAATCCAGTACCATTTTCTAACATAGTACGGATTAAGTGAGTCTCCATGTAAGTACCACGGATAGCTTTAGCTACTTCAGAATTTTCCAATAAATCTTGAGATCTTTGGAATATTCCTCTTACATTAGAACTACCTTTGAATGCACCATTGTTGTGCATCAAATCAATACCACCGGCATTATTGCCCATATTGGACATATAATTATTTCGGTTTTCTTTATATTGATAGGAGTTACTAACGAGCTTAGCTCTAGTATTACCATTAGCGGTACTAAGCATCTTAGCAATAAGAGTCATATTACGTTCACTAGAAACGCCATATGCAGTCATGTAAGCTCTAGCATTCTTAAGCTTACCGCCAACGAATTCAAAATTATAATCACCGTTGCTATCTACTAATGCTTCTAACACTCTACCTATATCAGAATAGAAGTTAACTTGATCTGCATCATCATTAAACTTCATTCTACTAGCGATACCAGTTAAATGCTTTTGCATTGGAGCAGCTGCTTGTTTTATAGAAGCTCTTCGTTCAGAATTATAATTCTTCTGAGCATTCTTAACTGTAGTCCAACGACCAGTATTTATATCAAATACACGTTCATCTTCACCAGTTAATGCTGCTTCGATACGTCTTAAGTAAGTTGGGATTACTTCAATAATAGTTTTATTAGCGATACCATTATAAGCTACAGGCCCTTTTACAAAGTTCTTTGTATCAACCTTATTAACTTCTTTACCATTAAATCCGAAGATTTCGTTTAGGAAAGAGCCAAGAAAACCTTGTTGTTTTCCTAATTTATGTAAACCCATGACACCAGCATTACCAACAGTCCGGTTTAATCTACCTAAACTCTTTGATAATTGCGGTCCCATTAGAGTGGATAATAAGCCATCACTAATAAATGATAATGGTGAAGCAAACATAGCAGTTGGATCTCCGCCAGTTTCCTTCATCATCTGAATCATACTACCGATAGTACTGTTTTCCCAGTTCTTCTTAACATGCTCTTTGTAGTTGCCTAAGTTAAAGCCACCGCCACCAAATACATTACTGAATGAAGAATTCTTTTTAACTTGAGGGTTAGAATTCTTATACATCTCACGCTGAATTTCTATCATTTCTTTCATGATAGCATTTTGTTCAGCTAAGTAATTTGTTGTGGTTTCGTAGAACTTAGTGGAGTTATCAATATGCTGCTTAAGAGCACTTTGATTAAAATCAATAATTGCTTTTAAGTGACTATTAACTCCTTCAAACCCAGCTTTATTAATTTGCTGCATTTGAACTAACTGAGTGTATTGAAGCTTGGAAGAAGCTTTTACTGTTTCTCCGATATAAGCACTACCACTCATAACTGAGTTGGAAATGGTTGCTGAAGAAGCAGCAAATCCTGCATTAAGATCTTTATTTAAATCAGAGAATGCAGAATTTTCAATATCATTCATAGAAGAATCAGAATCGTCATCACCGAAGCCGAATTCACCATCGTCTCCAAACATTCCACTGTATTCTTTTTCCATAAGCTCATCTTCACGAGCTTTATTGTAGAATTTACCAGTCTTTAAGTCAGAGACACTATTATTCAGTATAGTATTAGCATCTTTAAATATACTAAGATTCTTTAAAGAATTCTTAATGGAAGAAGAGTTTAAAGTTCTACTATCTTTGAGAACTTCTTGATTTAATTGACTCTGGGTCCATTTAGCTACTTTATAGAGATTACCATATTTACTTTCTGCTCTATTCTGTGCTGAATGATACAATGATTCGCCAACGTTTTTCGCATAACGAGTACTGTATTCTTTTATTTGTTTCAACAAAATTTATTCCTCCTTTCTATCTGGATTATAGGAATGTTCAGGCGATGAAAACACCCCTATCCCATATGGGATAGGGGTATAATCAGGAGGAATAATTCTATTTATCGTCAGGTCCTACATACTCCTCTGGAGAGAACCATGTAGGTACTTTTGTATGAACTTTGAATGTATCGTGAGCAGGAGTCCAAGTTTTGCCATTATTATATTGCTCTTTTCCATCAACGATTTCACGTTTAGGGAATTTACGATAACATGCTTCTTTATGTACTTTGGAGATAGCAACGTTAGAACGTTCTCTACCACCGAATGCTAATTTACGACCAGATTCTAAGTATGTATTAACAAACTCTTTGGAGAATTCAATCATATTTTCTGCTTCAGAACGTTTGAATTCATGACGAGCCATAAGATGATTAGCTTCAGCCATAGACATCTTTGTTACACCAGCCATAACACTAGCACAAGTATTACGAATAATTTCAGATGGGCAAATGAAAGATACTTCACCACTGCTGTTGTAAGTAGCTACTTTATAATTAGTATCGTTAAGCATAGCTCTCATAACACGAAGTTCATCTTTCTTTGAAGATGTAGTTGTTTTAGCATTTTGTAATTGAGAAATGATTTCTTGTACTGTTTCCATTTATAATATCCTACCTTTATATAAAAACTACCAAGTTTGGTTCTTGTCTGGTTTTCCATCTTCATCAAGAAGAGTAATAATTCGAACCAATTTTTGTTTCCTATTTTGAGCATTTAAAAGATATTCTCTGAACTCCTCTCGATTATATCCTTTAACAATCTCAAGAAACTGTTCTTTATCCAAATTTATTCCTCTCTTTCTTCTTAAACATGACCGTTTTGGTCATTATAATTACTATAAAGTTTAGATCATAATAAATAATAATATATTTACGGCAACAATTAGTTAATTTTAATCACACGAAAGGAGAATTCTGATGCAAAATATAGATAATATCAGACCTTTTAAAATCAGGACTGATAAACTCCTATATCCTATAAATAAAGACGATAAGTACAAAAACAGTGCTATATATTTAGTCACAGGTAGTTTTGAGAAGTCGCTTAAATTCTTAGCAAAAAATAAAATATTTGTTAATAATGCTCACTTTGTTAGCTACTATATGGAAAAAGACTTCAGTTTTGTTATCCAAGAACAAGGTATGACTGAAGAAGGGAATATGATTCCTCTATTAGAATCCAGTAATAATGAAGATGATGTTTTATTTAATGATAAATTTATCAAAACCAATGATGTAAAATTATTCTATCCTGATGTAGTAGAAGATATAATCTTTAGAGAAGATTATGGTATCAAACAAAACTATTCTACCATGTTTAGACGTTTCTTATATACTGAACGTATTAAGAACCAAAAAGAACTTCTAGCTAAATATGATAGAGCTAAATCTGTAGTTAATTGGATTACAAAAACATATCTAAACATCGAACTCTATAGACAAAAGAATGTTATTGTTGACTGGAGTTATTATACTAGCGTATTCCAAAAGAATAACTTCTATACTTTAGACCGTGGTGTTGATTTATATCATCACTTCATTACACATCTATTACAAGATAAACGATTTGATACATACACTCGTAAGACTGTAATTATCAAATTAGAAGACATCTTTGAAAATGCAGCTGATGTAAAAGGTAAATGGGATTATAGACAAGATATCAATATCTTCTCTATGATTGAACGATATGTACGTCGTAAGATTGAATTCTGGCAAGATTGGGAAGGAATAGACTTCTTAATAGTAGCAGATAAAGGTTACTTTAAAGTAGACTTTACTGATATGGATATGTCTAAACTTACCATATTGAAAAGATTGATTAATAAGCTATTAAATCTTTCTTCTGATATTTATGAAGCTCCAGTTCAAACTAATTATCTAAACGATGTTGATATCGACAAAGATAATACCAATACAGAATACATTGCTACTCCTCCATCTATTGAAGATGATAAAGAGGAAGAAAAAGAAGATGCTCAGGATGATAAACAAGATGCAGAAGATTTGGAACAAATCAAATCTTATGTATCTAAAGTAAGTAACTCTACTTCAATGAAGTTTAATCAACCTGATATTTCTCCTTCTCGTATCAAACGTATGGATGAACTTGATGAAAAGTTCAGAACTGTTGAAGTTGATGGACGTAAAGTATCAGATGTGGTGGATTCTTATTACGAATCAGATAAGAAGTTAACTAAAGATACTATCCCAGTTGACTCTCTTAATGATGAATGGAAGAATGTAACCTTCAGTAATTTCGATAAAGAGTATGATTTGAATAAAGACGTAATCAAAATCTTTAATGATATCTTCTCTTCTGATAAAAAGAACCGTGTATCTATTATCGATCTAAAGAAAGAAGATACTTCTAACCATGAAAACTATTTAGATACATATACTATTCAAACTGAAGATAGATTTGGTACTAGATCTAAACTAGTTATCGATATTCCTAAGTTTATCGATGGTCGTTATATGATGCTTCGTGGTAATACTAAAATTCTTAATGGTCAATTAGTATTAATGCCTATCATCAAGACAGAAGAGGATGTAGTTCAAATCGTAACTAACTACAATAAAATCTTCATCTATCGTATGAATCCATCTAATGGTACTAAGAGTACTCCAATGGTAGATAGATTGACTAAATCGCTTAAGAATTATAAAGGAACTAATATCACAGTTCTTAATGGTGATAATAGTTTCATCTGCTCTAAGTATGATTTACCAATTGAATACAGAGACTTAGCTGGTTTGTATACTAGTTATACTCTTAAAGATGGTTCTTATGTTACATTCGATATGGATTTAGCTCTTAAAGATTTGAAACCTAAATTAAAAGGTGATAAAAATTATAATAGTAAGATTCATTATATTATCGGTTATGATAAACCAGCTAATAAAGTTATTTATTGCACTGGTAACGAAGTAGCTAAAACTATTGCTAATTTCTTATCTGAAAAAGATAAAGCATTTGGTGAAATATTCAGTTCTTCTAAAGCATCTAACTCTTTAGGTTATTCTGATGCTTCTATCTTGAATACCAGACTTCCTTTGATTGTTGTAGCTTGCTTTGCTGAAGGTTTAACTTCTGTATTATCTAAAGCTAAAATCAAATGGGAATTCACAGAAAAACGCCCTCCAGCGGCTGATGATAACTCCGTAGTCCAATTCAAAGATGGTTACTTGGTATATGAAAATACAACTCCTGAAGTTTCTCTTCTTATGAGTGGATTGTATAAAGTAGCTACAGATGAATTTGAATTCAATGAAATGGATGAATATAGTACTTGGTTAGATATATTAGAAGACTTCGGTGCTAGATTTAAAGCTGATGGTTTAGCTAACTTCTATGATTGTTTATTCGATCCAATCACTGTAGATATTTGTAAGAAATACAAATTACCATATGACTACGTTGGTGCTTTAATTTACGCTAATAATTTATTGGCTGATACTAACTATAATACACATACAGATATTACTGGTAACCGTGTACGTACAAATGAATTAGTTGCAGCATATTTATATAAAGCTATTTCTAAAGCTTATGGTGATTATGCTAACTATGAAAATCCTTTGCTTGAAGCTGAAGCAGCTTCTACTTTATCATTCAAAGGTTTATCTGGTATGAACTCTGAACGTTCTTACAAATTAGACAAACGTATTTATGATAAATCTATGCTTGGTGTTATTGGTGTATCTACTGGTTTCTCTGCTAATACTGGTATTAATCGTCAAAGCTCTATCAATGCTTCTGTATTAGATACTCGTGGTACTATCAAACCTAAATCTGAAAAAGAATTAGGTACTCTAGATACTCTTACTCCTTATGAAGCTTTAGCTCCATATGCTACAACTCATGACGATCCAATTCGTACAGCGATGGGTTATATCCAAACAGCTAAGCATCAAATGAGAGTTAAAGAATCTTCTCCTAACTTATTGACTTATGGTATGGATGAAGCTTTACCTTATATGACTTCTAATATATTCTCCCATAAATTCAAAGGTAAGAGAGGTAAAGTATTAGATGTAAAAGAAGGAGAATTCTTAGTATATAAAGATCTTGATACTAAACAAGTTCACATGCTTTCTTTGAAAGATGAAGTACTTAAGAACTCAGATGGTGGTTTCTATGTAACCGTTCAATTAGTTCCTAAAGTTAAGAAAGGTCAATCGCTTAAATATAATGATATCTTAGCTTATGACCCTCAATCTTTCTCTAAATCTAATGCTACTACTAAAGATGCAGATCAAATTGCTTATAATATTGGTACATTAGCTAAAGTAGCTATCATGTGTACAGATGAAGCATATGAAGACAGTTCTATTATCTCTGATAGATTATCTGAAGCTATGACTAGTTACTACTGCGTTCAAAAAGCTAAATCATTCAAAGCAAATACAAACGTTTACAATATCGTACAACCTGGACAAAAAATAAAAGAAGGGGATTCTCTTATTGTATTCCAAAATGCTTTCGATGATGACAATGCTAATAAACTCTTAGCTAAGTTAGCTGATGATGATACAGAGTTGATTAATGACTTCGGTCGTATCAAAATAGCTTCTAAGATCTCTGGTGTAGTGCAAGACGTTAAGATTTATCGTACTTGTGAAATATCAGACTTATCTCCTTCTCTTAAGAAGATAGTAACTGACTACGAAAAAGGTATCAAGGAACATAATAAAATAGCTAAAGAATATGGAGTTAGTGAAGGTGAAATTAAAGCCACATCCGAACCTGACTACAAGCTAGAACAAAATGGTAAGCTCAAAGCTACCGAAAATGGCGTTTTAATCGAGTTCTATCTTAAAGCTGAAGATAAAATGGGTGTGGGTGATAAACTCACTTACAATACTGCAATTAAAGGCGTAATCAAGGATTTATTCCCTAAGTGCGATGAACCAACTAGTGAATATAGACCTGATGAAAAGATTGATGCTTTATTAGCAACTGCCTCTGTAACTGCTCGTATGACATCTTCAGTTATCTCTAGTGGTATTATGAATAAAATCATGATAGAAACTGCTAGACAATGTAAAGATATACTTGGTATCAAATGGGATTACTTAGGTAAAAACAAAAAATAAACGAAAGAATATGGAGTACCCAATATTGGGTACTCCTATATCTTTTCAAAAAAATAAAAGCTAGATAATATGAATATACTCTTCAAGTAGTAATTATATTAAATCTATTCAACACTTACTGCCATTTATACAAAGCATAAAGGACGGGAGTAGCAAAATTAAAAGTATCGAAAATAAAATTATATAATTATAATGAGGAAAAACCTGAAGAGTATATTCATACCATCTAACGATGGTATTCGAAATTTAAGTTACATGATTAACCACCACAGATAAGTTTAGGGAGTGTATTTGTGTTTGTTTATTTTAGGGAATTTTGCATATTTAACAGGGAGAGTTAAATATACCTTGTGATAAAAATAAAAATTTTCTGTGAGAGAAGTCAGTTAGTTATTTCGGGGAGAGTAGTCTGAAATAACTATTTTGAAAAAATTATTATCTTTAAACAAAGGATTGTATTATTTGTGTTTAATATTGGGGTTTCTAAATTCAAGACGGAAGTATGGGAATGTCTTGAATAATATGAGTGTTAGATGTTTCCTTCTTATCTGTGGTGGTTAATCATATAACTTAATTAAAATAATAAAATGATAGAGAGATAAAAGATTATTATAGTCATTTGCGTGAATTTTATTTATCTTAAAAGGAGTTTATGAAATAAAATGAATTATTTATCTCTCTATCACTTAAATATTATACAACTCAAATATTTTTTACTCGTTAGAAAATTGAGCTATATTATCTCGAGTTGCTTTAGGGATATTCAAATAATCCCCTGTTTTAGAATTGATATCTACAGATTCTTTAATCATACCTTTAGAACCGTAGTATGCCATTGTGTAATCGTTAGCACATTTAGCAATTTCATTCAAGTACTCTTTTTCATTTAAAAGTACTTGTGTTAAGAATTGATTGATTTCTTTCTTGAAGTTTGGATTGCCGAAGAATTCAATCTTTTTCTTTTTCATTTTTGTTCTTAAGAAAATGAATCCTTTATCATAAACTCGTAAACTAATAATCATGGGTATCAAACCTCCTATTTAATAATACTGATATCGAAATTACTCATAATACCTTCGATACCTAAGTCTCTTCTAATTGTCATTACATATCCAGTTTCACTATGTTCATCATAGGTTTGATCTATGAAATTAAAGCCAAATACTTTTTCGGCTTGAAAACAATCGTAATCAACAAATATTTCTGGATACTTTTCTTCGATATATTTTCTACATTTAGCAACAGCGTCAACCATATTCTCTGCTTCAATAGTAAATTCTATATCTCCTTTGACTCTGTCTTTAACAAAATATTTATTCATAGTCTCCACCTTTAATAAATATTAGAATTCACTACTAAATCCTTCTGTAGGAATAATAGGTTTCATTTCAATATTCACTTTACCATCTTTCTCAGTAAAGGATAAAATACGACCACCCGTTGTGTAGAACTTATATTTACCAATTCTTTTAATAAGTTCACTGCGGTCTACTTTAACTAATTCGTCACGTAATTTAGCTAGAGTTTCTGGAACGGAATATTCAATAGCACCACCAGAACTTTCTACTTTAACTTTGTAGATAGAACCTAACCATTTGTATTTATCCACTACAGCTTTAATTGTAGAATAAATATCAACTGGTATATATTTGCCACCGAATACAGAATCTAAATTAAACATACCCATTACTCTATCAATATTATAATTGAATATATATTGGGATAATTCGTTTGGTTGTTTTTGTGTAACCATAGCATGTTTAAGTTCAGCCATGATACGGATAACCTTTTTAGTTATTTCTAAAAGATTAGTTTCTGAAGTTAAGTCTTCCATAGTTCCATCTGGATAGATGATGATATCTTTATCAAATTCATCAAACTTCTCAGACATAACTTCCATAGAATAAGTGAAATACATATCATCTGGATTATCACTGATTCTATTCATTAATACCTCACATGGTGTGAGGATATTATAGACTTTCTTTTCTTCTTGAAGTCTAATTTTATTAGCGTAGATTGTATTAGTAATATGATACACTACTGCTGTCATCTCTGCCATCTATGTAAATCCTCCTTATATTTATAACTATATATCTCTCGTTTAGATTTCTTTACATTAGGTCTAATTTCTCCTCGTAGCTTAATACTATTTAGAGGAACTGTTGTATTTAGAATATAGTCATTAATAGTAAATGTACCATTATCTATATCTAGATATCCATTAAATACTCTAAACGGGTTTATATTAAAGTTATCCCGGTTATCGTTATTTAGAAGGGGTTTAAACCACTCACGCATACGCTTTAAAGCATCTACATATTTGGCTACAAAATCCCTATCAGCTTTAGTACCCTTTAAACCAAGCATTCTTCCAATATCGACATATATTCCATATTGATTTCTCGACCTAACTATATTCCTTCGTGTAAATCTAACACAAGTTAGACTATTATCATCATATAATATGATATCAAAATCCATTTTTCTATTTGTGAAATCCATTACTACCTTGAATCTAGTCATTTTAAATCAACCACCCTTCTATTCATATCAAAGCAAAAGACTTCTGCTGTTTCTGATTCTATATCTATTATAGAATGATAAATGAATGGAATTTTACATCCATTGTATTTAGAATGCTCTGCAGATAGCTCTTCTATATAAATATGAAGATTGATGATTAATTTAATAATAAGATCTCTTTCAAATGGTGCAAAGAGTTTAGCTAAGCGTCTCTTCACTAGAGCATTATCAACTCTACTTTCTTTTACTAGATCTCCCATATCGAAAACATAAGAGCTAGCACAATCAATTAAAATTTCTGGATTATATACCGAATATGCATTGGTATATAACCAATCAATAAATATCTTTGTCATTTGTATATACCTCCTACGGAAAGATTATTTATTTACTTTTCATAGAGATATTATACGTTTATAACCGATTTTACGAGACGAAAAAACTCTCTTAAATTATCCCCTAGAAAGTCGCTACGCTCCACCCCATTTTAACGGAAATCCTGCATGTCTTAATTCCATGGATCTCCGCGTGCTCTCGCGAGCAACGCAGAGACATGATTAAGACAGCGTGCGAAGCGTGGGTGTAGCTAAGCGGTTGTCTTAATCATGGATCTACAGTACGCTTCCAGGATTTCCGTTACCTTCGACTGGAAGCAAGATTTACTAAATTGTATATTCAATATTAAATTATAATTAATTTTAAGACAATTAGATAGGAAGAAAGAACAAGATTATCCAATATTAAGAAGTAAATAAGGAGAATCCAGATGTCAATAGATAATAAAAGAAACGAAGTAATCCAGTATATAAAGAATAATGTAACAATGATATCATTCGAAGGTATGGATTGTTCATATAAAGAAACTAATTCAAATAGATTAGCAAATATAATAGGTATAATAGGATACGAAGTAGAACTAGTTAGTTTTCCAAGGTATAAGAATCCTAGTGCATACTTCGTAGAACAATATCTATCTGGTAATATTAAAGTAGATGGTAATACTACAATGGATAGAGCAATATGTTCAGGAACTACAGTATGTCTATTCTATGTAATGGATATGATTAAGTGGTATAATGAATATATTGATAAATTAATGAAAGAAGAAAATCTAGAGGATAAGAAACGGATAGTTATCTTCGATAGATATGCTTATTCCAATATGTATTATCCAATACCAGATATGCTTAAAACTATAACTAAGTTTAATTTAAGTAAAGAAGAAGAAAAAGAAAGATTACTTAACTTACAATGTAAGATAGTAAATAAGGTAATAGATACTGCTAATATACCAAGAGTAGATTTAATCATTAAAATGGTTTCGGATAGAAATTTACTTTATGAGAAAGTAAAAGAAAAGAATAAAGATAAAAAAGGGGACTTATACGAGTCTAATATAAGTTACCTTATGGATTGCTTTGAGATATTCAAGAAACTTAAATTTACTAATATGACCTCTTCTAAACTTACAGAAATCGATATGTTTGAGATTGAAGTAAGTGGAAAAGATGAGGAAGAAGTGTTTGAAGAAGTTTTAAAAGGGGTGAAAGAGATTGTATAAAGATAAACCTTGTGTAGCCATGATATTTGATAGAAGTTACTTGGTATACGATGTTAGAAAACCAATGAATGATATCTCTGATGTCATGTGGCGATTCAAAGACAAAGCCCACTTTGTTTATGGTGGCATTCCACGTTTGTGTTATCATGTAGAAGAATATAAACGTAATTTGGGACTTAAAGATGAAATGTTTCATAAGATAGAAATTCCTTATTGTGATAATAAGTTTTATTATAATAAGGATAATGTAGCTCAAGGTTGGGTTCAAGAAGTTATGTCTTATAATCCCGACCATATTTTGATTCTTAGAGATAATGGTCATACTAATGAAACCGATGCATTGGTACAATATGCTATTGCACATAAAGTCCATGTGGTTGAAGTAGATAACCATAATCATAGAAGAGATTTGGTTGATCATAATGGATATATTACAAAAGGTTACTATGATCAAACCTTATTTGGTAAACGTTAATTAAATTGGAGGTATTACTCATGAAACCAGAAGTTAAACCATTTAGATATTGTGCTAGATCTTTAGATACTGGAAAAATTTCCATTAGAGAAGCAATTAGATTTGAAGCTGACCCAGAATCTAATTTTATCTATGCGGTATATTATAATGATTGGAAAGATGTTGTTATTACCGAGCCTATCTTTAAAACAATTAATGGTGAAGAGTTATATAGATTATTATCAGTTATATCTCAATTC
>QWBZ01000064.1_pt1 | contig 40766 bp, 51 predicted proteins | sample 1972441 | NCBI WGS metagenome assembly QWBZ01 (sample SAMN09866721, study PRJNA288562) | Human oral metagenome isolate term6_saliva, whole genome shotgun sequencing... | isolation source: mouth | host: Homo sapiens | place: USA: California
ACCCGATATCGGCGGTCATGAAAACGTCGATATCATCGCCGTAGAAGTCAAAGCGGGCGACACTATCGCCGTTGACGACACCCTGATTACACTGGAAACCGACAAAGCCACTATGGACGTACCTGCCGATGCAGCAGGCGTTGTGAAAGAAGTAAAAGTCAAAGTCGGTGACAAAGTGATCGTCAACAAGTTCTCTGGTATTGAGGTTCTTATCGAGGGTGATAAGTTCAAGGTAGTAGAGGAACACGAAATATTAATCATTGTAAGATAGACTGAATGAACGCTGTAGACATTAAAAGCGGATCAGAAGCAAGGGAACTGATCCTCATTGGTGCAAAGAAGATCCATGACGCTGTAGGATCTACTCTGGGACCTGGTGGTAGAAATGTCATCATTAAGCACAACACGTACGATGTACCACAGGTCACTAAGGATGGCGTAACTGTAGCAAGAAAGATGAAGCTACAGAATTATTGGCACAATATCGGCTGTCAGCTCGTAAAGCAGGCATCAATGCGAACAGCGGTTGATGCAGGTGATGGAACAACTTCCTCTGTTGTGATGGCGTACACGATGATGAAGCTGATCGATGAACTTCTTGAGGAAAATCCCGAGATCGATGTTCATCGACTTCGTCACGAGATGGAAAAGATGAAAGATGTCCTCATTGAACGACTTCGGGAAATCGCCACACCAATCGTCGATATTCAGCAGGTGTTTGATATTGCAAAGATCTCCACGAACAACGATGAAAAACTTGCAGGACTACTTTCGGAGATCTATGGGAAAATCGGTAAAGATGGGATAATCGTTCTCGAACAATCTCAGCTCTCGAATATCACCTATTCGATCGAATCTGGATTCCGATTTGACGGTGGTTGGCAATCTCACTATTTCGTGAAGGATAAGTCAAAGATGTCGTTCGAATCTGACGATTGTGCAATTTTCATCACAAACCATAAGATCCAAGACGGCAAGACGATGCTGGGTGCGCTTTCAAGAATCTACGGCACAGGTGTCCGTGATCTTTTGATCATTGCGGAAAACATAGAAGGTGAAGCACTTTCCACCTTGATCGCCAATAATCAGAGTGGAAAGATGAACATTTGTCTTGTCAATCCTCCGTACTATGGACAGAAGCGTGAAGAATACCTCACTGACCTTTCGATTTCGCTTGGTATGAAGCCACTTATGGTGGGAGATCAGTCCGTCACCCCTCTTTCGTTTACAGAAGAGTACTTCTCTTGCGGTCGAAGCGTCTTTGTGGATAAAAACACCACAACGATCAGAAATGACAAGGAAAGTGTATCGTCTGCAGTCGAAGAGCATATCTCAAATCTGAAGTCTCTTATGGATTCCGACGAGGAAGACAAGGAATGGATCGAGAAGAGAATAGCAACCTTGAGATCATCAGTTGCCGTCATCAAGGTTGGTGGGAACTCTGAATCTGAGGTTTATGAGCACAAGGACAGACTTGAAGACGCTATCTGTGCTATAAGATCAGCATACAAGGACGGAATAGTCGCAGGTTGTGGTATCACGTACCTAAGACTTATCTCCTCGCTTGATCCTTCACTGGACACGTTCCATATCTTGAAATCTGGACTTGAATCCGTGTTCAAGAAGATAATGGACAACTCGTGCATATCGGAAGAGGAAGAATCGTCAATCCTGTACTTCATAAAGGAAGACGACGAATACGGTTACGATGCCAAGAAACGTCAGAAGTCGTATAATTCGATCCAAGATGGTATCATTGATTCGGCACGTGTTATAAAAAACTGTATCGAGAACTCGATATCAGTCGCCATCATGTTTATGATCTCTGACAATATAGTCATGGAAATCGATGAATCAATCATTTGAGAGAAACTATGACACCCAGTAGATTCATAAGAAACTCGAAAACAGAACTTTTAAACAACATCATCAGTCAATCATTATTATGAGCAACGAAGTTTTTGATTTTGGTGGGATTTTCGATATGAAGTCCGATGACTTCAAGCAGAAGGAAACCACCCAATTCTCCAACCCAGACTTTTACTCTCCTCGCATCGACGACGAGAATGTAAATGACAACATCTATCAGTCAAAGCTGAGATTCCTGCCAAATGTCAACGCCGCCCCCAACGGAGAGCGCACGAACATCGTGGTAAAGCACGTCTACTACGTTCCCGATCCAGATAACCCTGGGCAGAAGTGCTACATCGATGCACCATCGAACGAGCCTAAGGCGAAGGATATAGCATCTGTGGCGTTCATGATGTTCGGCTACGACAAGAGCAAGATCTATAGGTCGGATGCTCCTGCAATCGTCAAGAAGAACGCAAAGCAGTTGAAGCGCAACACCTACCACTACTCTCTGGTGCAGATCATCAAAGATACTCAGCACCCCGAACTCGAAGGCTCTGTAAAGATCTTCAGATACGGTGGTGTGATCTACGAAAAGATCATGCAACTCATCAACGGTAACCCAGCTCTTGGGATCAACCCAATCATCCCATTCGATCCTCTCAATGGTAAGGAATTCATCATGGTTCTCTCCAAGGGACAGAATGATCAAGGTCAAGAGTTGAACACCTACATGCAGTCGAGATTCGTCGATGATCGTTCCGCAATCACGATTGATGGACGAGAGATGACCGATTCCAATGAGGACAAGCAGGCGATCTTCAACTTCCTCAAGGAAAAGTCTCCCGATCTCTCGCAGACGATGTTCCAGAAGATGACGGAAGATGATGTTGAACGTCTCAACAGAGCAGTCCGTGACATTATCGATGATGATAAGTACTTCGCTATGGCTTATCAAGCCTGCTATGGGAAGCCATTTACCCCAGATGCAGTCCGTGAATCTGTCGTGTCCACAGAGAAGTACGACGATGAAGAAATCGAAGTCGAAGAAGAGGTAGTCGAAGAACCTGTCCGAAAAGCTCCACGACGAGAAGAACCAGCATCTTCTACGATGTCCAAGTTCAAGTCCCTCAAGGACGAAGCAGAAAAACCTGCACCAGCAAAGAAGCCGACCGACAAGCAACCCTCGATCTCTGACATGATGGAAGATATCGATGACGATCTCGACTTTGAATAGCTAATTGATTGATGTTTAGTTGAAGCTTGAAGCCCCCTTGGATGAGTGAAAATCTCCAAGGGGGCTTCTGTATAAGAAAGACGATGGAAAATATGCAAGGCATCTTCGATTTTTCTACAGAGAACCAATCGTTTTCTCATGATGAATTCATAAGAAAATTCATACCTCTGTTTAAATCTGTACTCGTATCCAAGTTCGGTACGTCATACAAAGCGAAGATAAGTATGACAAGCCGTGATATCAATTGTGGATGTCCACATTGCGGAGATGGTAGCAGTTCATACAAGAGAAGATTTCACATATACTTCCAAAACTACTCTTATAAATGTTACAACGATTGTCATAAGCCGTTTGGCTCTTTGTACAATCTCATACACGAGTACGGACTTCAGTACAGTTTCACTCATGTAGAACTTTCCCATATCAAGCGAGTTTTCGAAGACTTCATGAAAAGTGGTCTTGCGAAAACCGATAAATCGATAAAAGTCACTGGTCGTGACATAATCGACAAAGATGGTCACATATCGACGCAAGTCCCAGAAGTCAACGACTACGCATTTCCAAGAGAAGAGATAATGACCGCAAAGCATCTTCGTGAAGTCAGAAGATCACCTGCACTTCTCGAATATCTCCGAAAAAGGGCGGTGATCACGGACAAAACTGATCTTTACGATGACCGTTTGAGAACATTTGCATACAACGAGAAATACGAAGATCTTTATGTTTTCAATCTTGCAAAGAATATGCGAGACATCATAGGTGTGCAGATCAAGCACCTTTCCTCGAAGTCACGGAGAAGGTTTACGACTATGTCATGGTCTAAAATATGGACTGATATTTTCGAACTGCAACCGAAGGGATTCGAAGAGCTTTCCGTGAAGTTTGATAAGATATCAATGATATGGAACTCGTTGCATATTGACTTCTCTCGGAGATACAACATTCTCGAAGGGACTTTTGATGCCTATTTCGTAGACAATTCGATCGCATGTTGGGGACTTTCCAACTTTGTCTATAACAAGAGCGCATACTACATCACCGACAACACGCTCCTTGATATGGCAGGCAAAAAGAAGTCACTGGAACTGATAAATGGTGGTTACAACACTTTCTTGTGGGCAAAGTTTGCAGAAGATTTTCCAGATATTGCTTACACGTGCAAAGACATGAACGACATAGTTCGGAAATTCCCGAACTTCAATATGAATGTCTTGGAGAAGTACTTTGGTAATGATGAATTTGATACACTTTACATATGAACAAGAAGAAAAGAAAGAAGAACGCTAATGTTGACGTGGTGAAAATAGTCACCAACGGCATAATTGTAACCATTGTTTTGATGCTCGTGATGGTGATTATTCAATCGATCATTCTCATCTGAGAGATTAGACAAGAAGACAAGGAACGTTTTTACGATTTGTGGAGGGTGGCTGATGAGAAAATCTGGCCACTCTCCACGACATATAAAAACGACGAAAGAAACACAATAACAACAAATAACAACCAACGACAAAATGATCCGTAAGATCTTAAATACGTTAGTAGTGATCGGTGCATCACTTTTCCTCATCTTGATCATGTCCATGATCGTTTTCATTGTATCGTGTATTATGGTCATCATGAGCTTCTTCATGTAAAAATCATAATGCGATAACAAGAAAAATGGACGATTTAAAGCAAAACATAATAATAGCTGTAATCTCGATAATAATAACCGCAATATTCGGATTGTTAGTGATCTCGATATCTGACTTCATAGATTCGAGATCATCAAAAGACAACCTCATCCACTACAACTTCCAGATATCAGAACCAGAACCTGCAACAGTTATTGGTGAAGGTGAAAATGCTGAAGGTAGAGACACGTGGTCGTTCTGAAAATATACCGTCTTTTAAATAACGAAACCTTTATACCTCGGTGTTGAAAGACGATTATGATGACGATCAAAGATTGTATAATAGACATTTGTAAGTCTATAGGAAAAGTCTCAATTTCTGATATCTTGAAGTATGTTCGGAACAATGGATGGTTTGAAAAAGATCTTTCCATTGACATTGATGACGATGACAAGGTCAGTTTTGGAAAAATACAAAAGTTCGTAAGAGACGGCATAGACACCATAACGGAATCGGAAGACGAAGAAGTAAACTCTGAAAAATAACAGCAATGACGATCAAATCATACATCAATCAACTCGAAGACAGAGACATAATCCGAGCATATGTCGCCTGTGTGATCCACGAATACGAGGACAAAGTCGGGACTAAAGATCCCGATAAGTTCTTGAAACTGGAATACGAAGATGTTTCCAAACATATCGATGAAATAATCAAGAATGCTCGTACGACGTTCATGTGTTACGCCACTAATGAGGAGGAAATGGTGGAATTCGTTAAAAACGACGGATGTATCGAACTTCTCCGAGAAGGATGTGACTACGAAGATGTCCTGCAAATGTATGGTGGTGATGAAAACGCTATGCTTGTCGCCTATTTCTATGACATTATAGAAGACGGCATGTTTGAACATGATGGTTACTTTTTCTACATGACGGAAAATGACTATGAACGTGTGTAGCTTCTGTAACAAATAAAAAAAAAATCATAATAGAAAGAGAAATATGACCGCAGAAGAATATATCATATCGTTATCAGACAAAGATCTCATCCTTGCATATATCGAATGCATTATAACCGAAGCACTCACAGGTGCGGAATTTGAAGATTTTGACATTTTCATGTTCCACAAAGAATACGAAGATGTCAAAGATGAGATCGATGCACTCGTTGAACAGGCTCGTGATCGTGCACTCACCGATTATCGAATCACATCCGAAGGAGACATTCTCAGATACTACGATGAAACCTGTCATGGTCATGAAAACGATCCAGATGTCCAAGAAGGAAGAAAGAGATTCGAAGATGATCCATTAGGAATGCTCCATCAATTACTCGATACGATGAGTGATAACTGGGCTGAATACAATGGTTATTATTTCGTGGTTGGTGCTTGGTAGTCTCACGTTTGTACATAAAGAAATCGTAAAACAATGACTGTAAGAGAATACATCAACACACTTGAAGACGCAGGTCTCATCCTTGCATATATCGAATGCGTCCGAGATGGGAAGTATGGAAAAGAAACCGTGGATATTGATATCGACAACGATGAATATGAAGATGTCAAAGATCAAGCCGATAAGCTCATATACGAATCATTCAATAATTGCATGTACCCAGATCCGATAAGAACTGAGGAAGACATTTACGAGTATCTCAAGACTTGTGTTGGTGATGGTAGTGGCAACGATCCTCGATACTTAGAATACAAGGCAATATGGGAAAAAGATCCATGGACTAAGTTCTTCCAATCGATTGATGAAATATGTCCTTGGTTTGAACAAGATGGTTACTATTTCATGGACACTTATAACATGTAAATAAGAAAGAGAAATATGACTGCAGAACAATACATCAAGACGCTACCAGATTCGGAGCTTATTCTCGCTTATATCAAATGCGTTGAAAGAGAAGACATCGAAGGCACAGAAGGTATTGTTGTTGATATTAACAACGATGAATATGAATATGTCAAAGATCAAGTCGACTTACTCATCGAACAAGCTCGTGATCGTGCATTCGTTCCGTATAAGATAGAGACCAAATATGATCTGATGAAGTACTTCTATGAAGTCTATGGTGAATTCATCGATGAAGAACCAGATATCCAAGAATATAAAAAGGTATGGGAACAAAATCCATGGAAGGAATTCATCGATTCTCTCAATGAAATGAAAGACTATTATAAGAATGCCAATTGGTATGAATGTGATGGTTATTACTTCACGGTAGGCGTTTGGTAATTCATGTTCATGTATAAAAAATAACGATAGAAAAATGGGAAATTTGACGTTAATAGAATATATCAGGACGCTACCTAATAGTGAACTCATCGAAGCGTATATGGGATCTCTCGCAATTGGACAAATGAGAGATAAGGAAATTATTGATATGTACGAACAACATGCTCGTGAACGTCTAATTATTGATTACCCAATACACGGTGATGAGGACATTCTGAGATTCTTCGATGATATCTTCCCCGATTGGGAAAACAATCCAGATCTCGTAGAAGAAAGAAAGGAATGGGAAGAATATTCATGGTATAAGCTACGGCAGACACTTGATGCAACGTATGGTAATAATTGGCATGAATACAAAAGTTATTATTTCGTTGACAATGTTCGATAACACAAGCTCATTCGCAAAATAACAAGGTAGACGTGGCGAAAGATTCAAACCTTTCGCCACGTCTATATAAAAAAATCCTAATAGAAAAGAGAGAATGGAATTTGTAAGATTAAAAGAATACGCTAAGACTCTACCCGATGCAGGTCTCACCCTTGCGTATATCCAATGTGTCGAATCTGGATATACGCAAGATAAGGAGATCGCCGATATGTATGGACAACACGCTCGTGAACGTCTACTCTTCGATTATAAAGTGCATAATAGGGAGGATATTCTGAGAGTCTTTGATGATACCTTTCCTGATTGGGAAAACAATCCAGACCTTATAGAAGAAAGAAAGAAATGGGAAGAATATCCATGGCAGATGTTTCGACAAGCACTCAATGAAATGGGTAAATGGTGTGATTTTGACGGTTATTATTTCGTTAAAAACTACGAATATTAATAACACAATTCATCCATAACGAAAGCAAGATAGATGTGGCGAAAGATTCAAATCTTTCGCCACATTTGTATATAAAGAAAGAAAAACAATCTTAATAGAGAAGAGATATGACTGTAGAAGAATATATCAAGACGCTACCCGACGCAGATCTCATCTTTGCGTACATTGCGTGTGCTGGAACAGAATATATCGACGTAGGTGAAGACCTTCGTGAACTCGATATAGAGAACGACGAATACGAAGACTTTAGCGATGAAACCGAAGAACTCGTAGAACAAGCTCGTGACCGTGCCATTGCCGAATACCCTATCACTTCTAAGGAAGATGCTCTGAGATACTTCGATGAGTGCTATGGTGAAGACCTTGAGTATGATGAAGATCTCGTAGAATGGAGAAAGAAATGGGAAGAAGACCCATGGAGTCAGTTCTACCATGTACTTGACGAAATGGGTGATTGGTATGAAGACAACGGTTACCATTTCAGAGCTGAAGAGTGGTAATAAGAAGAAAAGAGAAGTATGACTGTAAAAGAACATATCAACACACTTGAAGAAGCAGGTGTCGTTTTTGCATATATCGAATGTGTTATAAAAGAAGGCATCGATGTAGATGAGTTACATGATCTCGATATAGAGAACGACGAATACGAAGATAATAAAAAACAGGTCGATGAACTCGTAGAACAGGCAACCTATTGTTCTATCGCTGATTATCCAATCATAACCGAAAAAGATACTTGGAGATACTTTGAGCATCGCTATTGGAACTATTATGGTGATGACGGAGATTACATGAAGCTCATGGAACAGAAGCCTAAATGGATGAAAGATCCATGGGGCAAGTTCCATAGATTGGTTGAGAGAACTGTAGATGCTTTCAACAAGAAAACTAATGGTAATGATGCTTTGTATGAAAGCGGAGGTTACTACTTTATGATCGATGCTGGATAGTACGATCATAATAGAAAATCGAGATGTGGTGAAAGGTTTGAACCTTTCACCACATCTGTATATAAAAGAAAAAAGCAAAAACCTCCGTGAAATTATGACCATTAAAGAATACTTAGAAGGTCTCTTCGAAGGGAAGATGTATCTCAAGTTTTACGAGTTGTTCGGTGATAGATTTGGGTTCTCTCTTGAAGACGATTATTCTCAGTTTGAGAAGAAAGTGAACTATTTCGTTGAAACTGCAGATATCGAGTTCTTCTGTCTTGAAGAAAATCTTGAAGATACTGTGGACAGATTCTTCATCATCCCAATGTTGAAGAACATGAGCGACATCAGCTACATTCGAAAGTTCTTCGATTATGAAGCTTATAAGCAGATGCTCATTGATCGTGGCTATACGATACGAGACAACTACGTATTCTCACCATTCTAAAAGAAACCACAAAAAATGACAATCAAAGACTATATCAGAGAGAAAAGTGATATCGATGATGCCGTGATCGTCTATGGTGAAAGTGGTTACTATAGTGGCGATGTCGATCTTGACTTCGAATGGGAAGAAAAGGATGTGGACGATTTCGACAGTGAAGAAGACTATGACGATTACAATACAGAAATCGAAGTTCAGAAGGAACTTGCTGATGCGCTCATAGAGAAAGCCCAAGAAGCGTATCAGTGTGATGATGATGGGTTTGAAGATATGGCAAATGAAGTCTACCTCAATCCCTTCATCGAAGGTGCGGATAACCCAGAGTTCTTCTATGTTTATTTCGATTATGATAGTTTCAGAAACGACCTTCTTAAGCGTGATCTCTTCTATCAAGACGGTTATTACTTCCTCACATACTAATTAAAGAAGCTGGTAAACGTAGGAATCGAACATCGGGGGGGGGTCACGTAATAAAAGATAACTACGTGACCCCCCCCTCGTTCATTTAAATAACAAAATCTAAAAAACAAAGATAAGAAAATGACTATTAGAGAATACATCAAAGATAACTGCCATATCGATTATGATGCAGTAATCGCTTACTACGAAAGTGGTTACTACGACACCGAAATCGATCTTGACTTAGACGATGAAAAGGACGCAGGAGAATTCGAAAACCCAGAAGACTATGGCATGTACTTTGAGGAAGTAGACATACAGAAGGAACTTGCAGACGAACTCATAGAGAAGGCAGAAGAAAACTACCAGTGTGATGATGACACTTTTGAAGATATGGTAAACGAACTCTACATCGACCCATATGTTGAAGGTGCAGCTGATCCAGACACGATCTATCGTTATTTCGATTATGATAGATTCAGAAATGACCTTCTTATGGATAACTACTTCTACAGTAACGGTTATTACTTCCTCGCTTACTAATAATCGAAAGGAAAGATTCATAGAACTCGTAAAAATCGGAGAGGGCAAGGAAACTATTTCCTTGCCCTCTCCTTGTATTCGAGCCTATTTCTCCTTACTTGAACACCTTCGTGAGTATCAGAGATCAAGGAAAGTACCTCTCCGTCATTTCCTTGATTCTCTCTTCTTCACATAGTCTTGTACTTCCTTTATCTTCTTTTTTACAATTTCAGCATTTTTATGATTTATACCACTTCCGTCAAGACTTCTCCAATATCTCCAATAGATTGCTCTTATCTGCATCTTTTCGATGTATCTTATCGGAAATGTGCAAATCTTGTACCAATCTTCATATGATACGATCATTGGTTTCGATTGGAATCTTTCAAGTCTGTATGATCTGATCGCAAACTCGAAACCGCTGTTTTGTAGGACTTTCTTTGCGACATCATAATAAAGCGGAATATCCAAGATCGGTGTTTCTCCAGCGTTTATCTTTTCTATGTTTGGACTTATGACTTGCGTATTCCAAAGCCTTATTATCGTGTCGAGGATCTTTATGCGCATCGACGGAGGTATAAACGACATGTTTATTCCATAAGGAAGAAGATGACCTCCTTGTGTTACTTTGTAACCTATTATAAAAGTCAATGGACACCATGAGAAGAAGTCCATTTCATCCTTAGTTAGAGGATCATAGAACCACGTGTAAATCTTGCCTATCTTTGGGATAGGTGTCCGAGATTCTTCTTTGGGGTTCTTCTCTTTCATAACATAAACGTCATCAAACCACTTCTTTGATCTACTGACGATAGTAGAATAAGGCGTGGTCTCGGACATTTTCATTATGGTTTCTGATACAAGCTCCATCGTACTTTTCTTTTATTTGACGGTTAAATAAAAGAAACTCGGAAAAGAATGATTGCGGATTTCTTATCAAAATTGAGAATTAAGGCATACGACACACTCAACGACACCATAAACTTCCTTATTCAGAAATACAAGACTGATATTCGTTCATTCTCGTATTCATCACCATTTGGCCAGATTCTCATTGTTTTGCAGAACCACATGCAGAACATTTACTATTATATCACCGATTCCGCAAATCAGACAAACTTTCACACTGCAAACAGACAATCTTCGGTTTATGGACTTGCCAGACTTCAAGGCTATAACGCTTATCGTGGGAAATCTGCAACTGGTGTCATAAATCTGAAAGTCAAGCCAGATGCAAAGACGAATCTCATAACTGGGAATCGTGTTTTTATACCGAACTATTCAAAGCTTACGTGCTTACAGAATGGTCTCGTTTATATGCTCGATCTTGGTAAAGATTACGAGATCTTCGACATACAAAAAAGAGTAGATGTTTCATTGAACATAATAGAGGGAAAACTCGAATACCAAACGTTTACAGGGACAGGTGAAGACATTCAGTCTTATGAGGTTCATGCATCCCAATGGAACATGTTTGATAATGACTTCGTTATTGTTACTGTAAATGGGAAAGAATATCCTCAGTACGATTCACTCTACGACATTCCTTACGGAGAATGCGGATGTTTAGTAAAAACTGGGATGACTTCGGGGATTGATGTCATCTTCGGTAAATCATCACATAACGAAGTACCTCCGCTCGGTGCAGAAATAAGAGTAGACTACATCACTACGAGTGGTTCTGTCGGGAACGTGTTTGAAGATACGGTCTTGTTTTCCTTGAATGACACTTGCTTTGACACGTATGGAAACGAGATAAACATGTCTGATATCTTTGTTGCCGTCAATGAGATCAATCCTTCATTTGGCGCAGATTCAGAACCAATGGAAATGACAAAGATTCTCGCACCGAACATTTCTCGAAACTTTGTAATACACGACAAACGAACAATAGAGAACTTCTTCCGTCGCATGAACTACTTCTCATTGATAGATGTTTTCAAAAGAGAAGTGAATCATCACAATGAGTATTCAGTCGTTCTTGTTCCAAAGCTCAAATCGCTCATACTTCGAAACGAAGATTACTTCGATTTCAACACTGATCACCTTTTTATAAAGGAAAATGAAAAAGAGAAACTGATAGGCACGATAAAGTCGTACGGTAACAAATCGTTGGACATTTCGATAAGCATTGTAAACCCAGAGATCAGAAGATTTGTGGTTTATCTTTATGTTGAACTTTTCCGAGAAGTGAAAGGAAAACCGACGGACTTTGAACGTGTACAATCAGACATTCGTCATGCGTTATCTTCTTATCTCCTTGATTCACAGAAGCTGACGAAGATAACTCATTCTGACATAGTTTCACAGATTGACGGTATAGTTGGTGTTGATAGCGTCAAAGTGGTGTTTGTTCCAGAGTACGAAGGTGATGTGGATGAAATCGGCAATATTTCTCTGAAGCCATCACAGATCGCAGTCCTTCGTGGAGGTTTTACAGATTCTCAAGGTATCTCTTACAAGGACACTTTCACGACACCAAACGAGATGTCCTCGGTCAACATAGCAATAGAGTATTCCAAATAAAGAAGAATGGAAAAATCAATCAAGTTAACAAGGAACAACTTTCTTGTAGAAGAATTGTGTAAAGATGCGCTCCTCGATTTCGATTCTCCGAGAAATGTTGGTGTTGTCGTATGTGGTAACGAGAAACATGAAGATGTGAAAGTCGGGGACAAGGTCTTCTTCGGTGAAACAAACGGTTACATGATAGAACTCAACGGCATTCGTTATTGTCTTCTGTCATATCCAGAAATACTCGGCATCATCGAAGGAGAATGTGGTCGGGAAGACATTGTCGTCGGAAGATACAGAGACCTCGATGACTACATAGACAAGCTCACACAGAAGAATCTTCTCGGTGATAATCCGATCAACATACACGAAGGTATGTTTTATAAATAACGAAATCATAAAAAAGAATTAAAACAAGAATAATTATGCTTAGAAATAAATCACTAAAGCGATATTCAGCTGGTGCAAGAAGAGCATTCGAAAGCGCATCGAATCCTTCTGCAAAGGCGGTCAGCAGAGCATCTTCAAAGAAGCAGGTTACGCCAGCATCTGCAAAGCAGGCTTCTTTCCGTGAAGCTGTATCACGCACGATTGAGAAGCAGAAGGCATCTTCGAAGAGACAGGCTTCTCTCCGTGAAGCAATTTCTCGTACGATTTCGAAGGAAGCATCTGCACGTCAGAAGTCTCTCGCCAAGCAGGCTTCTCTCCGTGAAGCTGTTTCACGTTCTATCTCAAAGCAGAAGGCATCTGTCAAGCAGTCATCAATTCGTGAAGCTATCGCAGAAATGTCTGCAAAGCAGGCAACTTCTGCAAAGCAGGCAACGTCTGTAAGCCGTAAGACTCGTCTGTCTTATAAGGAAGCATCTGCAAAGCAGGCATCTCGTCAGTCTCAGAAGGCAGTATCATCTCTCAAGAGTGCTGAAGAACTCGTACAGCAGGACATCCTCAACGCAGAAGATGTAGAAAACGTACTGAAGCAGGCAGAACTCTCTACGAAGCAGATCGACGCAGTCATCGACGCTCTCCCAGAGAAGAAGGAAGTTTCACTTGAAGAAGTTGTAACTGAACTCACCGAACAGAGCGTTGAAAAGGAAGTCATCGATGATGTCATTGAAATCGCAACTGAAGAAGCTGTCAAGGTTTCTGTCAAGGATACGCAGGTCAACGAATCACAGGCTCGTCGACTTCGTAGAGCAATTAGAGAATCGCTCTCGAGAAAAGCTAATCGTGCAGTCTACGAAAAGCGTCTTTCAAGAATCCGTCGCTAAAGACAAGCCATAACATACAAGAAACTGTTTCAGCCCGACCATAATAAGAATGGTCGGGCTGAAACTTTTTATATGGTTCAATTGATAAGAATCATATAAAAAAGGCGTATACACCAATGGCTAAAAAATCACAGTACATAAACCCTTCAGAATACAATGATGAACTGGTTAAATGTGTGAAGCAAGATAAGTTGTCAGCAAAGATGATAGAAATGTTCTCCATTCATGCGAAGAATGTCTGCAGACGTTTCTATTTCCCAGATGATGACGATAAGAATGATGCGGTTTCTACATGCATGGTCGATTTTCTTCACAATTGGAAATCTTTCGCTGTACAAAACAACGTATTCCTCAAGTTCAATAGAAACTTTCAAATTGGTGAAAAACTTGAACTGATAATCGAGAACTATGGAACGTTTATCTTTACTGCTGGAGAGCACCTCGATAAGGAAACCATGACCTTCGAGATCAGAGACACTGCAAACAAGTCGATCAGATCGCTTATGATACTCTGTCAAGAGAAGCCACTTTCGGATATCATAAGAGTAACAAACAACACCTCTAATCACAAGATGATGATTAGAGACCTTCATAATCAAGAAGATCTGACAGTGTTCTCAAAGTTGATCGTCCATGAGCTTCCTAATGAACAACCACTAATCCTTGAAGACGGCTATTATAACATCATCGGTGAAAATGTCTACTCATTTGTCCCATTTTCCCCTGCATTCCAATTCTTAACATCTTTGTGTAACAACTCGATAAAGAAGTCGCTTGACTACACATCACCCAAAGCTCTGAGAGGTGGAAATCAAGTAAGACTCTCGTGTAACGCAGAAGATAACGGAATCTACACGCTATAAAAAGTCCAAAGAAAAATGAAGATGAAGATTAATCTCGAAAGCATTAAGAACATTAAGAACATCAAGATCAAGCCGATCCACATGCTACTCATCTCAGTACTTCTGATTATCTTATCAAGGTATGTCTTTGAATACGTCAATCCTTGGTTAGGGTGGATGTCTTACGGAGGATCGGTTTATGTTCTCTACAAATCTCTGACAGGAATCTATAAAACTCATATTGAAAAAGAAGATGAAGAAGATCGCTAAACTTCTGTCTATCGGTGCGCTTGCAACACTTTCTATCTCGTGTGAGAGAGTTGCACCAAACTATGCTGGCGTTCTCATGGAGAATTACGGCAAGAATGGTAAATCCGACTTCAACATAGTAACTGGTCGTGTCAACACGATGGCACCAGGTACTGAACTTTTCCAAGTCCCTCTGTTTGAACAACGTGGGGAATTCTCGGAAAAAGTAACTCTCAAAAGTTCTGACAATACCGAGTTCACTGCTCGACCAACCTATTCTTACAAGGTTATCAAAGATCGAGCGATAGATGTCGTGTTCGATAACAAGCATATCGAATCGGATAATCTTAATGATTCTACAAACTTCATCTCATCAATCGAGGACAACATCATAGAGCCAAGAATCTACGACCTCATCAAGGAGGAATCCCGAAAGCATAAAACAGATGAGCTTATGGCGGATGGTGGTTCACTCTCCTTTGAAAAGTCGCTCGAAGATGTCATCCGTGAGGAATTCAAAAAGAGAGGTTTCGAACTACTGACTTTCTCTGCACAACTTGAGTTCTCCGAAAAAGTTCGGGAGAAGATCGATTCTCGAAATGAGGTCAACACCAATCTTTCTGTACTTGATCAACAGATCGAAGAACAAAAGAAAAGAAACCAACTTGAACAGCTTCGTGCAGAACAGAACAAGATCCGTTCGAGCGGAATTGATGAAAAACTGCTGATGAAGGAATTCATAGAAAAGTGGGATGGTAAGACACCAATCTACGGTAAAATCCCAGACATCATCAAGTTAGAGAAATAAAAAATCGCCCCCAGACGAGAAGAGAGCCGTGTTCCGAGGAACTTCCTTGAACACGGCTCTCGTGTATAGATGAAACCATGGCGATTATAAGATTAATGAATGATGAAGAAATATCAGTCAACTAATCAGTCAAAAACAAACAAAATGAAAAAGATAGGTCGCATAGGCTTTAGAGTGGTTTCCGTCTATGAAATAGAAGAGTGTGAAGTCCCAGATCACGTATACGAATCATTCAAAAAACTGGAAGAGATGGGTATTGATGAAATAAGCAACTTCTCCTCAGATGACGATGAATGCCGAGTTTATGACTACATTATGAGAAACTATGACAGTCCGCACGAATCTATCACGTGTGAAGTAAAGCTCGATGAGATCTCTCTTGACGAGAACTATTAACAGACAAAAGATAAAAGATGGAAAACAACTATCCAAAGATGCCGAATGGTCTCCTCCTCACCGAAGAGTTCAAGAAAGCTTATGATCTTCTTGAACACACGAAGGAATTCGTGTTTCTGACTGGGGATGCAGGATCTGGAAAGACCACATTCCTAAAATGGTGGTTAAGTAACACTTCAAAGAAGACAGTCGTCTTGTCTCCCACTGGTATGGGAGCTGTAAATCTTCTCCCAATCAAAGCATCAACCGTCCACAAGTTCTTCAAGTTTGGGAACAAGCCCTTGTTCATATCGAACATTCCCCGACTTTCATCACAGAAATACAAGGAGAACAGACAGTTGTATCTCAATGTCGATACGATTATTATTGATGAGTGCTCGATGGTGTCATCGATGATGATGCAGGCAATCGATGACTTTTATAGGATCAACTTTGATTCTGATGAACCATTTGGTGGAAAGCAGATAGTCCTCGTGGGTGATATGGCACAACTTCCACCAGTTATTGGATCTGATGCTGAAAGACAATACACTAAGGACAGATTTGGTGGGAAATACTTCTTTGATGCAAATATCTTCAAGGAGGTAAATATCAAGTTTGTCGAGTTCACAGAAATCTTCAGACAGAATGATCCCGAGTTCATTGGATACCTCAACAAGATCAGAACTGGGACGATAACTCAAAGTGATATCATAAAGCTCAATGACATCTTCACATCAAACAAGGTGTCTGATGATGCTATGGTGATCTCGTTTAGAAACGATGTCGTCGACATGATCAATGACTATAAGCTCAACGAGATCAAAGCAGAAGATGTGTTCCTCTATTCTTCAATAAATGGCTTCTTCAATCCAAAGTCTTGTCCAGTCAAGGAAATCACACGTGTAAGACCTGGGTGCCGTATCATGTGCCGAAACAATGACAAGGATGAAAGATGGGTAAATGGAACGATCGCAAAATTCGTCAAGAAGATCAACGATGAAAAGATCATAATCGAACTTGAAGGAGGTGATAAGCAGATCATGGAAAAGGTCGAGTTCACGGATTCCAAGTTCGAGTATAACTCAAAGACTGGGGAAATCGACGTGAAGGAAACATCTTCCATGACATGCTTCCCAATCGTTGTGTCTTATGCAATGACTGCACATAAATCGCAAGGGATCACACTTGACGAGGTGAAGATCGACATTGGTAAGGGTGCTTTCGACACAGGTCAGCTCTATGTTGCACTTTCGAGATGCAGATCAATGCAAGGAATACAGCTTATATCAAACATGTCGATACGTGACGTGAAGGTTGATGATAAGATTTATGAATTCTATAAAAAAATGAGAGAAAACAATGGAGTACTTTAAGGTAGTCATTGCTTACCGTGCGTCAGACGATGAAGGTAAGCTGAAGAAATTCACCAAGCAGATCATCGTGAATTCCAAGAACTTCGCAGAAGCAGAAAAGGACGCTCTTCATGCGTTCGGGGAAGCAGTTCCAGCGGGTTATGCCGAATTCGAAATGAAGTCCATCTCAAAGGTGCACTTCGAATACATCTTCGGCATGGATAATCAGAACATCCTCCACCGCCCACAGTGGTATAAGGCAGTCGTAAAGACTGATTCTGAGAAGTTCCAGATCCTAATCTGTGGTGATAACAACATCTCTGACATTTCCAACGATATCTCGGAGAGAATGAGTAATGAGGTGATCATTCCCTTTGGTGTGGTTCAAGTCACGAGTACCAACATTCTCACTGTAGAACTCACGGCATAAACACCCCCAATCATAAGAAAGTATTTTCGAAGGCACAGAGAGGTATTTCCGTTGCGCTCTGTGCCTTCGAAAATATAAAAAATCGATACAAAGCATGGGAAAAAGAAAGAAGATACAAGAAAAATTCAAGAAACTGAAGAAATCGGGATGTCTTCGGGACATTGCATCGATCAGAAATACGAACCCAGAAATGATGGGCAAAGGGGTGACTGTCACAAACATGGCAGACACTTTCAACCTCTTCGATTTCAAAGCAGAAAACATCAACATTCATGCGATCGGAAGATCACTGTCGAATCAGTGCAGATACAATGGATCAACGAATGGGTTCTATTCCGTTGCACAACACTGTGTTCGTATGGCAGAATCGGCATATCTCTCGTACGGTGATGTTCGACTCGCTCTTGCGATCCTCCTGCACGATGCGACAGAGTGCTACGTTTCCGACATCCCTTACACGTTGAAGAGAGAACTTCCCGATCACATCAAGCAGATTGAAAAGGATATCGAGAAGGTGATTTTCTCACATTTTGGTGTTGGAGAATATCTTGATTCAAAGCTGATCAAGTTCATCGACACTCAAATCTGTAACGATGAACTTGAGTTCCTTCTTGGTCAACAGATCGGTATTGATGAGTATCTTTCTGATAAACTCAGAGACCTCGACAATCGTGATTGGTCACGTGGTGGTATTCATCCATATGAAAAACCACTCATGTTCGAGTTCGACTATTGGTCTCCAGAGAAGGCATATGAACAGTTCATCTCCCACTTCTATAAGTACACTTATCTGATAGAAAAGTATAAGGACAAAGAGGTGCTGACAAAGTTTGGGGTTAACACAGAGAAATAAAAACACTGGAAAATGATAGATCAGTTATTCGTATCAAAGTTCTCTCCGAAGAAACTTTCTGCGTTTGTCCTCCCTCAAAGGATAAAGGACATGTTCAAAGATGAAGACGATCCACTTCGGCAATCGATGATCTTCTATGGTCTTCAAGGATGTGGGAAGTCAAGTCTTGCAAAATACCTCGGTAAGAAATACGTCTTCTTGTACATCAATGCATCGACTAACGGAAGAATTGAGGATCTTCGTGATATTGTCACGGAATTCTGTGATTCATCCCCACTTCTCTTTGACGAAGGTGTAAACTCTGACAGAAAGGTTGTACTGTTCGACGAGATAAATGGTGCATCTGCACAATTCTTCGAAGGACTTAAGGGATTCATGGAAGAGTACTCATCAGTCATCTTCCTTGCAACAACTAACCACTTCCACAAGATACCCGATCCGATCAAGTCAAGAATGGTTTCGGTCGACTTCACACCTCAGACGAAGGAAGAAGAAGAACAGGTGATGAAAGGATACAAATCAAGAATTGGGAAGATTCTCGAAGGTTGTGGGATCGAATGCGCAGAAGAAGGATTCGATATGTTGATGAAGAAGTATTACCCCGACTTTAGGTCAACACTCAACTTCCTACAGAGCGTTTATAACGGATCAAAGATAGTCGATAAGAACTCGATATCTTCGTACGGTGACAGATTCTCCGAAATCTACGACATGATTCTTGACAAATCCGCAAATCCTGTCGAGATCCACAAGCTCCTCGGGGGTGACTATTCATCCATGGCTTCCGAAATCATAGAATCGTTGGATACTGATTTCATAGAGTATATGACCACAAAGCTCGGTTCTTCGATGACATCTGCAATTCCTACGATTTGTATAGTGGTCTGTGGTCATCTCTACAAGCTACAAATGTCGGTCGATCCTATGATTGTTCTCAAGTCATGCGTATTCACGCTAAACAACTATTACAAATCTCTGAAATGAAAACAGCAGAATCTATCAAGGTAAGACAATCACTTCTTAAAGTCTACAAGAAGTATGCTTTATCGTGCAAGTATGAAAGTTCATCAATATCTTCTGGTATTATGAAGATACACCAAGAGACTAGTCACAAGCTGGGAAGTGTCATCACGAATATCACCTTCGACGACAAGTCCAACATCTGCACTATAACTCACAACAGTGGTGAGAAGTGGTCGACGAAGTCATTCAGATTCACGTCATCTGAAGAATTCTTATCATTGTACGACAAAACGATCGATGAGATGCTGAACGAAAAGTAGGCGATATCGATTCGAAATAGAGGATGATGAGCAATGTTGGAAAAACGTTGCTCATCATCTGTATTATAGAACTTATAGAAAAACTAATAACACAACAACAAGCGATGATGAACAAGCAAGAACTCGAAAAGATCGTAAAACCACTCTGTTGGAGAAGCTATGATAACGGAAGAGTTATCACTGCAGAAACAGTCTTGAAGTACAATCTGAAACTTGAAAAGGTGGATGAATGTTACTTAGTTCACAGAATATACTCGGACAATGACTGCTTAGAGTATAACAAACCAGTCTCTCTTGAAACTGCTAAAGACATCGCATGGACTGCTTATCTTCATACGATAGGTTGTATTATGGAAACCATAACAAAAGACGAAGATGGCAAAAGCAAGACCAAGTAACGGCACGCTCTCTTTCGTCAATAATTTCCTCGATGAATGGAGAGAGATGGCAAAAGAAAAGCAGAACGACATCAATGAGGTCGTGTCATTTGTCAATGATTGTATCGACAAACTTCAATCGATGACAAACTTTGAAATCTACTCTCGAGAGACAAACGTTCGTGGCGGATCTTTCGATATGAACTGTGAAATAGAAAACGACGAATACGGATTTGTGAGAGTTTATGCAGAATTCGAAGATGGTAGTTACTACGCATCTCTAACGTACATCGATGACAATCACGAGATCATTGACAATCAGATATCGGTAAAGAAGAAGTCGACTATGATCTCGAAGATGCAAGCGTTCGTGGACAGTGTTGAACAGAAAATCGGGAAGTGATTATGGGACTTTTGAAAGCATTGAAGGAATTTGTGAACAATAGAAAGATTGTGAACACGAAGAGGTCTTATGTTTCACATGAAGATCTTCGTTATAATCCGTCTTCTGCTCACCAGATACCAGAAGTCACAAAGTACGACATCGTACCTCACAACATGGTCGTGATAGCTTCTCATGGAACTGGCTACTTTGTACACCATGAGGATTGTCACACATATAAAGCCACAAATACCACGTGTTATGAGTTTATGCTTGAAAACCAATACGATGGGTCATTTGTGGATATTGTCATAAACTACGAAAGTCACGAAAATGGGGAAGGTGAAATCATCAACATTTCCATGGCGTATGAATATGACATGGAAACATCAATCGGAAATGTATCAAGAGATGAAGCGATAAAGTTTATGGCTTCATTCCTTCAAAAAACTCTATCAATATGACAAAGTTGTCATGACAGCGTATATGACAAAGATGACAGAGTATGACAACTTTGTCATGACAGTGATGATTTGGCACGATTTTTGTTATAACTGTTATGAAAGATCACTCGGATCAATCAATCAATTCAACTTCAACTAAACAACAATTCCGATCATGGCAACAACAGTACAAGACAAGCTCGACAAGAACGTAGAGTTCGTTTGTTCATCTTTCAACGCACGATACGAAAAATCGAAGGCTGTACAGAACGAATCGTTATACCACGTAACATACACGATAACTTGCGAAGACGGTCATACGATCATCTTCCACGCAAATTGCTTCCCGAAGATGTTCGGGATGATCATCAACGATCTTTTCTCTGAGAGTGAATCTTCAATGATTGTGGAAACACTTGAAAGCGAAGATGACTACATCGAAAAGATCGTATCGACGCTCTCTTATCTCATGGCGTACAAGAAGTCAGAAGATGAACATCAAGGACTTGTTGACGAGTATGATCTCGTAGGTTCTATCGTCGGTACAACAAAGAACGCCACGTGGGAACATAAGTACGGAAATGATAACATCCGTGGGACATTTTTCGATCACTTCATCGTCAATATCAACTACGATGTAACAATGACTGTCACACTTGAACACTTCGACAAGGATCAGCGTGACAGTCACTCAGAAAAGATCGATATTCTCACGTTCACTGTTCGTACCATAACTGGGACTTATGAGAAGAAGATCCTCAGCACAACACTTCGAGAAGCGATGGTGGAATCCGTCGATTTCATAAATCTTACCAACAGGTTCTGTGGTGGTAGAATGATCTGATAAGATAGCCGTCTCCGTCGAGATCGATATTTAAATAACAAAAGCAACAACAAGTGAAACCTCGTGATATTCGTTATCACGAGGTTTCATTTTTTGAAAATATCGATCATCAACATGTTAGAGGTAGATTTAGCAAAGTCAGTAGTCTCTCATTTCTCCAAAGACTATGAAGTATATCAAGAAGTGAAAGCTTGTTCTTCACGTGTCATTGATATTGTGGTTCGTAAGAAATCGGGACTTATGGCAATAGAAACCAAAGTGACGTTGAATATGAAACTTTGGGAACAAGCATTCAAGAACAAGAAGTGGTGTAATTATTCTTTCATTGCAATTCCACAAAACATATATCGGAAATCTCGACGAAAGATGATCTCTGGTATGTGCAGAGGTTTGAACATTGGTATCATTGTTGTAGATTTTGATGGAAATGTTAGCATCCAATACAACCCTGCACAAGAAATCCCCACACAAACCTTAAAGTTGTACGATGAACAGAAATCGTTCGCTCTTGCAGGAAGTGGTGGCGTTCCATACTTCACACCATTCAAGAAGACTGTCTCCGAGATCAAGAAGTATCTCGAAGAACATGGGAAGTCGGAACTGGTAACCGTGATAGAATCAATAGATCATCATTACAAAACAGAGCAATCTGCAATACAGTCGATTCGAAAGTATGCTTTGAAAGGCGCATTAAAAGGTATTGTCTCGTCGGAAGACGGTAGGTATTTAGAGCTTTCTTGAACCTTAAATAAGCAAACAATTCAAGAAAGACTATCCAATGAGTAATAATAAAAATGTTGTAATCTTTGAGAACCATAGCGTTCCAATGAATCGTGTAAATGAATCGTTGGAATCCACGAATGGTGTCAAAGATTACGTCTTTGAGGGTGTCTGTGCTACCTTTAATGGGAAAAACGATAACGCAAGATTCTACGACAGAGATGAATATCTTCGTCATGTTGAATACCTTCAGAAGGAAATAGAACAGAACTCGCTTGCAGGATCTCTTGATCATCCCGATGGTGATGAAGAGGACGAAACGAAGGACATCTTCACGCCAAAAATGAAAGATCTGTCCCACCTCATCACAAAGCTTTGGTATAAGCCAGAGACTGATGAAGTCTGGATCAGAATCAAACTTCTCGACACTGAATGGGGTAAGGACGCAAAGGCTTGCGTTGATGCTGGTATGCCACTGTTCATTAGCTCAAGATCATCTGGCTTTATTGACAAAGATGGGCGAGTATGGCTGGCACAAATCCACACATACGATATCGTCTACAGACCTGGGTTTGGGAACGCTAAACTTTCTCCAGTACTCGAATCATTCGATGGAAAGAGCACGTATCTCAGCGTTTACTCAAGACAGAAGGCGGTAGATGGTACTGAATCTGAAAATATTAATATGGAAAATAAGACTTATAAGCTAAGCGAACTCACAAAGGAAGACGTACTCTCGCTTCTGTTCAATCCTAATGTGAAGGGAGCTTATGATTTCACGAGTGATGTGATCGAAAAACTCGATGAATTCTTCGATTATCCAAAGTTCATCGATTACTACAACGAAAACTATCCTATGCTTTCTGAAGCTATCGTGAACTACTTCATGGATTGTGGTAGATATGTTTACGATGATGGTACGTCTTGTGAAAATATCGGTGACTTCATCAAGATCGAAGTTGGTCGTGCATGTGATGACTATTTCGCAGAGATCAAGCAGGTCTTCAAGAACAACTTCGGAGAATTTGTTGAAGAAGGTGATGGCAAGGCAGATATCGATCGCTATGCTCGTATCATCGAAGAATGCAAGAAGTCAAAGAAGAATGTCCTGCGCAAGATCCAGTCAGTGAACGAATGTGAATCTGTGAAGTACGTCGTTTCTGACTATTGCAGTGATCCTTCTTGCGATATCGAAGATAAGTTCGAAGTCGCCAGAGAGTTCTTCGTCAAGTATCCCGAGTATGGCGTAGTTGTTGATGATTGTACGATGGAAGACATTGTTCTCATTGCTTGTGATATGAAGAACGATTGCATCTATGACGAGATCGAAAACTCGGAAGTCAGAACGAAGAACGAAATCGCAGATGTCAAGCATATCGTCAACAAGCTTTATGCTCAGATCAACCAAGATAGAGCAGAGTACAAGAAGTCGATAAACTCACTCGTTGAAAATGTAAACCGAGTTCTCGAAGAATACAAGGCAGATATCGAAAGCGCATTCTGCACGATTGACGAAATCCGTGACGATGTTTACAACATAATCTCTTGGATCGAATCAAACAACAGCGCACTTGACAAGTCCGCAGAAGTTGCAGATATCTCCAAGAAGCTGGATGGTGTCACCCAAACCTTTAGTCAGAAGATTGATGAAATCGAATCATCACAGGAAGCAATGGTGTCTCATGTCGACAGTATCGAAAGCGATGTTTCCTTTATCGCAGAATCTGCAGACAGAACGAAGCAGATGGTGAAGGAATCTGCAACTGCTCGAAAGATTGAAGATGCTACGAGCATTGGCTCAAGAATTGACAACGTCATCGAGACGATCAAGGCACAAGCACCTACTTTCCGTGTGTTTGAATCTGACGGCTCACTCTACGTTCCTAACAGATTTGCAAAGCAGTACAACTCTCTTGATGAGGATCAGAAGACTTACGTGAAATCTGTTTTTGAAACAAAGAATCCGAGATCAAAATCGGAATTCTTCTCCATTTGGGATTCTCTCGGTCTTTAATGACCGAGAGAAATCTCTCCTAAATAACGAAATCAAAATTATAACAAAAGAAGATTTATATGACTAAGATAAATGAAGGTCTTCTCAACAGAGTGGTCAATGAACACTCTTCAAAGTTGAGAAAGCTGTTTAAGGACAGAGGTTATTCTGTCAATGAGTCTCGACTTCGTGATATCGCACTCATGGCTCACACCAGAAAGATTTACGAAAGTGCTTCTAATGGTGCTAATGTCCCAGGTCGTGGTGCATTCTCATTCGGTTCTGCAACTGAGCGTGGTTCTGCAGAAATGTTCGACAGACTGTTTACGGTGTTCGTAGACACTGCAGCTACTAACGTTGGTTTCGACCTCCTGCACGTAGCTCCTATGACGAAGAGCAACATCACGATGGTTGTTGCAGAGCCAGTTTACGCTGGTGGTAAGAAGGAATCTGCAAATGGTAATCACCTGCAGGTCTTCCAGATCAAGGCAAAGACCACGACGAGTGCTGATCCTCTGAAGGTAGGTACGAAGTACGAAATCAAGGAAACTGGTGGTGCTACGAAGGTTGCTGAAGCTAAGTTCATCGGCATCCACCAGTACAATGGTAACTTCATCTTCGATCTCGTAAGTGTTGAAGATACCCATAAGGACAAGGTTCTTGCAGAAATCCTTGAAAACGCAGAAATCACCTCGGGTAGCGGTAAGTGGATTCTCAGTGGTAACACTGTAGACTACGTGAACGGCTTCACGAACTTCATCGCTGGTTTCGCAGGTTCTGGTCTTCAGAACAACGATCCTTTCCACGTTGGTCGTAACAACGGTAAGTCACTGTTCAAGCCAATGTCACGTGAAGTTGGTGAAACGCAGGGTGCACGTACTCTTGGTACGAAAATGTGGAACAGAACGTTCTCTGCAGAAACCTTCCACGTTGATCTTTCTCTGACCACCGAGCAGATTCAGGATGCTCGCATGGATCACGACTTCGACATGCTCGAATTCTCTGAAGAAATCATGAAGAATGACCTCGATCAGTCTATCAACGATCACATTCTTTCTATGATCTTCGCTTCGGGTTGGGATCATCACGTTGCTATCAACAAGCTCTCCAACATCAACCTCAACGCAAACTTCGGCACTGGTACTGGTGCAACGCAGGAATTCGTTGGTCTTGATGGTGAACTCAAGCAGATCTCTGGTGCAACCTCTGTTCTCCCTGCTGTTGGTGCAATTGCAGAAAACCTTTCCACCCTGCAGAAGAGAATCATCACGAGAATGTTCTTCGCTTCTACGATCATCAAGAATCGTGGTCGTGTAGGTGCAGGCAACACCGCTGTTGTCAATGGTACGAACTCTACGGCTATCCGTGATGTCCGTGGTTTCGCTATCGCTCCATTTGAAAACACGCTTCAGACGCAGTCATCTCTCGCCCACCTCGGTCAGTTCTACGGAATTGATGTCTTCGAAGATGGTCTGATGGATCTGAACGACTGCCGTGTAGCTGTCTTCAACAAGGGTGGTGAAAAGACCCCAGGTCTCGCATTCTGCCCATACATCCTCGGTGAAAAGGTAGAAACCGTCGCTGAAGGTACGATGGAGAAGAAGTTCAGACTTAAGTCTCGCTACGTCATCGCTGAACGTGGTTCTCACCCAGAAGCACAGTACATGACGTTCGTCGTAGAAGGTAGCGACAAGCTCGTCTAAACGAAAAAAGCCATAAAAATACACTCTCCTTTTTTGAGGGGCTGATGAACCATCTTGAGGTTTGTCAGCCCCTCAAAGTGTTTCTAAAATATAAGAAACGTGGAGAAAAATGGTAACATCCATTTATGAATTAATATGGCAAAAACTATCTTTAACGGAAACGCAAAGAGTTTTTCAGAGATCAACCAATTCATAGGAAACTTTGATAAATCTGGTGGTCTGCTCTCTGAACACACAACAGCAGAAATCCGAGAATGGGTTCACACAGGCTCTTATGTCCTCAACGCCTGCATATCGGGATCAATCCTCAAAGGCGTACCTTCGGGAAGAATCATCACGATATCGGGTGATCCAAAAACTGGGAAGTCCTTCGTTCTTCTGTCATGTATGGCACAGTTGCAAAAGAATGGTTATTTCTGCATCTACTTCGACACCGAGAACGCCACAAGTTATGACAGATTCATAGCACAAGGCGTTGATCCTCAAGGTGTACGTGTGATTGTACCAGAGACTGTGGCAGACATCACTGTACAGCTCACACAGCTCACACAATCACTGCTTGATACCAAGAAGGAATATGAGCAGAAGAACAAGAAGCTTTCCGAAGATGAAAAGCTTGAAATCCCAAAGGTTGCGGTTTTCATCGATTCACTTTCTGCACTGAACTCATCGAAGCAATTCTCCGATGCTCTGAGTGGGGAAATGAAGCAAGACATGGGGACAGTAGCCAAGGAAATCAAGCTTCTGTTCAACATGATCACACCTCGTCTTGGGAAGCTCGACATTCCAATGCTCTGTACTGCACACGAATACGAAGCCGATCAAGGTTATCAGAAAGTTCGTGTAACAAGCGGTGGTAAGGGGATCACTTACATGGCATCCGTTCTTGTATCTCTTCGTAAGAAGTTCGACCGAGATGAAAACAAGCAGAAGATGGGTGTCATCGTTACTGCAGGTATTAACGAATCTCGATTCTCGATTCACAGACCAGTAGAGTTTTACATCTCCTTCACAAAGGGGCTTAATGCTTACATGGGATTGCAGGAATTCGTATCTTGGAACATCTGTGGGATCGATCGAGGGAGAATGGTGGCGTATGTTGATATTGCATCAGAGATATCAAAGAAGATGGGTCTCGAAAAGTCTCGAACGTACTCTACGAAGGAAATAGAACGAGAACTTGCACAGGCAAAGAAACAAACATTCTACCAGTCTCTGTCATACGACCTCTACAATGGTCATATTCGAATTGTATCGTCAGATAACACGATCGTACTGCCCGACCTCGTACGTATGATGGAGCAAGATGGGTTTGACTTCACAGAAGATCTCGAAACAAAGACGATCAAGGACAAACTGATCGTACACGGCATCTACTCTGACGAAGCAATGACGAAGATGATCTCGAGCTATATCGACAGTGGTGATGCTTACATGGTCGGAAATGTGAAACTCGACGTTGCAAAGAATCAGAAACTCAAGTTCAAGAAGTCGATCATCCAATCGATAGGTGATGGCTCTTACGTGGAAAGACTTCTGGAGATCGAATCTGAACAGACGCAAGAGATCAATGAAAAGAAGGATCAGAAGTTCGTATTCACCGAGAAGTTCTTCACAGAAATATTCGAAGATGGAAAGCTCACGCCATCATCTACGGAGAAGGTCTGTTTCCCCACACCTACTGGAACTGAATGGGTAGTCCGTCATCTCAACAAGTCCTTCAAGAATCTGGAAATCTTCAACAAACATGTCTTCACTGATGAAATCTTGAAGACACTTGATGAAAAGGTCATGATTCCTCTGTTCTCTTATAGAGATAAAGAATATGAGGACATGGACGGTGATCTTTCAAGCACTGACATGGAAGAACTTTCTGAAATGGACAAGATTATGAGCGGATTATGAAGATCGATGAACTCGTAGATAAGCAAGATCTGAAGATAAAGCACATCTCTGGTGAATATCTTCACTATACAAACCACTCGATAGATGATGTCGTTTATGCTATTTTATCCAAAGGTAGGAAATCGATGAAGTTCAACGACATCGTGAAAGTGTTCGGTGAAGAGAAACGTGACCAACTATCATCACTCGTTGATGATATGGTCTCGCTTGGTTATGCTTCCGTGATAGGCGAAGAAGACAAGACGATTTCTCTCTTATAAAGAATGTGGGGGCTTTTCTGGACGAATAAAAAGCAGAAAGCCCCCACTAACTCGTCTTCAAAAACTACAACAAGAAAATGGCTGTTGGATTTGGTCAGAACTTTGAAAACATAGCTTACGTTTACATAAACTCACAACCACACCTTTGGAAATCTGTTGATCATGAGTTCTTCAAATCTCCAACTCTGAAGGCATTATCAAAGCTCACCAAACAATTCTATGAAAGATTCCACGAGCAGATATTCTCTCCAGAAAATCCAAGTGTAGAACAGATCGAATATCTCGTAATGGAAGACAAAAAGTCGTTCATGATCGACTTGAACATGTCGGAAGATGACAATGCGAAGACTTTCATTGCGAACGCATCATACATCATCAAGACAAATATAAAGGCGTTTTCTGAGGAATGGCTTGATGAGACCGTGGGTGCATGGATAATGTGGCAAAACAACCAAAGAGCATATAAAGAATCGATCTCTTATATGCAGACGCAGAATATCACACCAGAGAATGTAAAGGAAGTGATCTCCAAAGCACGAGAGATTGTAGTCAGAGGTTCATCTCTATCGTTTGGTGATGAAGAGGTCTTTGACTTCTATGATCCTCAATCTCACAAACAGATTTCCGTGGAAGACTACATCGACACTGGTTACCAAATGCTCAATCAGATGCTTACGGAAGACAGACATAACGGATTCATACCTGGTACTCTCAACATGTTCATGGGTTCTACCAACTCTGGGAAATCGGTGATCCTTGGAAATCTTGCACTCAACATTTCAAGATCGGGCAAAAACGTGCTGTTTGTATCTGTCGAAATGTCAATTCCAAGAACTTTCCGACGAATCGGCTCTAACGCTTTCGACATTCCAATATCGGAATATGATACATTCTCAAACGATGACGCACTTCTTTCGGAATCCATACAAAAGTTCAGAGCAAAGAACATGAACATTGGTGTACCACCAGGTAAGTTCCTCGCCTTGAAGTTCCCAAAGACTGGTGTCTCAAACATCTATGGAACTGCAAAGAGACTTGAAGAGAAGCATGGGATCAAGTGGCACGCAATCGTAATTGACTATTTCACAGAACTACAGAATGATCACGGCACGGCACAAGACAAAACGTATCAATATCACAAGCAAAATGCTGATGATCTCTATCAAATGGCTTCAGAGACGAATTGGTGTGTGATTACTGCTCATCAGTTAAATCGAGGTGCTTTGAATGTTTCTGATATGACACTCTCATCTGTTGCTGAATCTTACGGCATTGTTTACAGATGTGATAGCGTTATCGGGATGATTGCCACAGAGAAGATGCAGGTTGAACACACGATGTACATGAAGAATCTAAAATGTCGTGATTCGAAATACAAGAACTTCTTCGCAAAGTTTGATACTGAATTCTCAAAGATGAGAATCATAGAAACTGGGGAACTCATAAGCCCAGAAGATTATCAGATTTTCACATAGGTCTTCTGATTACAGGAAGGTACTTTCCTTGCACTCTGATGATCTTGGTGGTACTTACATAGCATCGACAGCAAGAAAGCTCAAGGAAAAGGCAAAGAGAAAGCCCAACAACTTGACAGAAGTTGTTGGGCTTTCTCATTATTAATCAGTGATTATTGGTTAGTTTCTATTTTCCACCTTCTTCTTCATCGTCTCCTTTCCAAAAGTCACGTTTTACACACTTTAGTCTTGTATAAAAACCTCTATCAGACCTGTAAACGTAAGAAAGGTCATCAGAGACGTATTGGCCAGATAGCATATTGTCGAATCTGATACCTTCTTCTCTGTCTCCTGCTCTGTCTCTCTCTTCTCTATCTCTTTGGATGAAGATTGGGATTTGTTGACATACTCGAACGTAGTTGTTTATGTCCATCAAGTGACACTCAAGACCAAATCGTGAAGATGACTTTCTTTGCAGGAGGTTTGACATCTTTGAGAAGTAATAGTTCTTGTGGACATTTTCGGAATATTGCTCGATGAAGTTCACTGATTTATGAACTGTCCGATCTGTGAGTTTATGGCTATCACCTTCGGTTTCCAAGCTCTTTTGGAAGAACTCTTTATATTCTCGTGCTTCGTGATCATAATAATGACAACTGATCTTGTTACCGTCTTCTGTCATATCTCCGATAGAGTTTACAACACGATAGTACGAGATTCCGTTCTCTGTCAAGAGCTTTACGTTAGCATTTGACAAGAAGAATGGTGTCATCTCAGATTTTTCCTCATCACTTTCTGAGAAATCACGATCGCCATACTTCAAAGATTCTCTCACTTTTCGAAGATCGATATCGATATCAAAAAGCTCGTTGACCTCGACAACGTTCAAGTAGTAGTATTGATCGACAAAAACTCTGAAGAAAGATTTATCATCTTTGTACATTGAAGGTATAAGATCAGTTTCCAAGAACTCTTGGATTGTGATGTTCGGACAGATTCTCGTCATCACGTCATCAGTCTTCGTGTCGTTTGATGCAAATCCAAGACCGAACAACTTTGCAATATCCTGCAAAGTGTCAAAAGATGACTTCTTCCCGAACGATTTCACAATATCGTGGTGGAAATCTTCTATTTCAAGAATGCCAAAGATCGTGATTCTCGAGTTTTCTGATCCAGATGAAGATGACGAGTTTATTATTCTGAAGTTCTGTCTTATTGGTTTGAAGTCTTTGTTATCTGAACGAATAAACAGCTTTAGTACGTCATCTGTCAGAGTTCCATAAGACCTCATCACCCCGAAGGTGTCTTGGAGAGTACAGGAAATCGTAGGTAGAAAAGACTTCCCAATTGAAAGTTCAAAGCTCTCGATCGAACCGTGGTCAAATTGGAATCCGTTGATATCGATGAACGGTGCGTATCTGCCGACACGCTTCTTTGTTTCTATTGGGATGTCCTTGATATCTGGGATTTTTATATCACCGTGCTTCTGGATATCAATAGAAGGATCAAAAATAACGACTACTTCTTTCATCTCTTCTCACCCTTGAACTCGCTCTTGGGAATCTGCTCGATTATTGTCGACATTGCGATATCGGTCGAACCGTTATAACCTTTACGGTAGTATGAGAACTTTCGACGATGAACGTACATGTTCGACATAGAATCGACCCTGTAAAGTCTCCAGCCAGATTCAGCAGACCATTCACGTCTCCCACGTCTTCCAGATTTTGAAACAGAACGAATCTTTACCTTACCCTTGAGGTTGTCCTCTTTGTCAGTAGATGCCACCATCCACGCACGGAGATATTGACGAATCTTGCCGTCGACAACTGAATAACCATAACAGTACGGTTCTACAAATCTGGGACCTGGGAGCACACCATCATCATCTCGAGAATAGTAAAATTGCACGTAGTATCTTTGCCGTATAGCAGATTGTAGAACACTTCCGTTTATGTCTCCGATCCCCTCAAAGATCTTCAATTTCTTCATACCTGTCGAATATACATTTCGTTATTTACAAATGTTTCCGAAATACGGTCAGAACGAACACTTTTAAATAACGAAATCGCTTCTGATGAATATCAAGAAACTATACGACGACATAACGGAAGGCAATCTCACAACAGGCATTGTCGATGATCTCTTATGGAAAGATGCGGAGAGAATCAAGACTGGGAAAGATAAACCTCAAGATCTTGATTCTCTGCTGGAAATGTACTCAAAGTGGTATCTTTCGAAGAAATCGCTGATCAGAATTGAAGATCCAACATTCCTCTCTTTCAAGATAATCATCGATTGGACATCACCCCTTTTTAGGAACAATGACAAGCGTGTTCAAGTACGGAAAGAGAAAATGGGAGGTGGTGAAAGTCTGTCGTATTACTTAGAATCTGTAAATCAAACTTGGAGAAAGGAAAAACTTCTGAGTTTCCAAGGAAAGATGCGAGAACTGATGACCACAAGATTTCACTACATGAAGTCAATGGATGGTCTTGGAAGCTTTTGGAAAATACAGCCAAAAGTCGCATTTCTCCCACAAGAGATAACAATTAGCACGATAGAATCGATGGACATGTTCATATCTTCGATGGCAGATGATTATCTTCATGCAACGTATGATTATCAGAATATGAAGAACGTTGCACCGATCAATCTTCGACGATTTGATATGATTGTAGTTATCCATGAAGTCAGAAACATAAAGTCGCTCCTCACAAACTACTTCAATAATGATGAGAAGTACAAGAAGATAATGGAAGAACATGGTGGTGAATCTGATAGGTTCATAAAAGACAAGGATGGAATGGTCTTCTTGAATCCCTACCTTGGAACTCATGTCTATAAGTTCACAGATTGTGAGTTCGACTTCTCAGAAACTTTCTCTTATCTTTCCAGTGTCTCCAATGAAGGAGGTAAGGAAGTGTCCACAAAGTTCAAGATATCGCTCGGTCGTATGGACTTTAGATATCACGATCTTGATGTGTTCTCGGAATCTGCAAGAAAGAAGAGATTCCTCGAGGAAGTAGAACCTCACGTTTATCAGAGATCAGAGAAACAATCTGAAATCTCGAGAGATGTCAGAAGATTTACAACAGATGGGGAAAAATCCTCATCTTCGGGGATTGGTGACATTCTCAAGAAGGTCGCAATTGAAGAAGCTCGTAAGACATCCGAAGCTGTTACAAGAGCAATTGATAATCAGATCAAGGGAACTGCTTCACACGCAACGAAAGCTCTGAAAAAGAAGCTCGATGAACTTGAAACCGAGTTCAGACCTTCTAATGTTGCAGGTAGATTTGCAAACAAACAAGCAAAGAAAGCAGGTGATGTCGCCAAACGTGCAATAGACAAGGTAGATGAGGGAGCAGACACCGCAATTTCGAAGTTGAAGGCTTTTATGGGGGACACTGGTAGTGCAGGGAATGATTCTGAACAAGGTGCACAGACGATCAAGAGCCATAACGATCAGTTCGGCACGTCGAAAGAAGAGACTGCAAAAGCTCTGAAATCGATAAAGGAGAGTTCCGAATTCGAATTCCCAAGACACCAAAAAGATGACACTCGAGAACAGCTCCGTGAAATAATAACCGAGAACAAGTCGAAGTTTGAATATGTTCGATCTGTTCTTGAAGAATCGATGAGACAAAATGGATAACTACAAGGCACTTCATAGAAGGAAAACAAAGCTGAAGAATCTCGGGTACGATTATAGAGGAAAGATCATGCAAAGATCACTTTCTTCTATAATCTACCTTAATGAAAACGTTGAAGGATTCTTGAAGTATATCGAAGACATAATGACACATCTTGTCTATTCCGTGAAATCTATCAAGAAGAGAGTGAACTTCCTTGTCGATAAAGATGAAGACTACATCAATTAAAGACATCCTCGGGGAGGATCTTTTCAAGGAATATGAACGTGTGATGCGGTCGACGGCAGAAGTCGATATGTGTAAGATACACTTCGACGAGATTCCTGCATGTCCTCTGGAAGGATGTCACTTGACGATCCCCACAGACATAAAGCCAATAATTGACAAATCACTGTTGGAAACTGTCGACAAACTCACAAAGCAGGAAGAACCGTCCTTTTCAATTGATGAATGTTTGTCTTCGATCAGTTCTATAATCGGTAACGTATCTGCAAGAGTAGACAAAGATAAAGACACGATCCGAAGAATCCTTGAACTTTGTAAAGATTTACCTTTGATCTATGCTTGTTCCTTTATCCACGAGAAATCCTTAAAAGATAGATCGAAGATAACTGGGCTTGAAGCAGGAATACCTTCAAGAGTTTATGATGTGATTAGAAATGCTCATCAAAAAGGAGCATCACCAATAGAACGAGTTGAAGATCTCTCTCGAAAACTGAACTTTGAGAGTTTAGAGAAACTTCTGGAATCTCTCGACTATGCTCTTCGTATATTCAACAATTGCACGAATAGCAAGAGGAAGTATGATTCGAAGAATACAATAAAGATCTTCGGGAAGAAAGATGGTAAAAAACTAAAGTCGAGAATCTTTCATCAATCTTACGTAGAACATTTCATCATAGACTTTTGTAATAAGTTCGTAGTTTTCGACACAGAACTCAAAGAGAAGCAGATCGTGGACGACTTGAAGGGTGTGAAATGTGTCATTCAGTCAATGATCGGTGATGATGATCAGAATCTTAAAGATCAATCGAACACCAACACTAATCAAGATGCCGATATGTCTTTACGAGAAATCTCCAGAAATCCAAAGGCTTATGATATCACAAAGCCTGCATATTGGAGAAAGTTCACGAGTTTCTTGAACATTGTCTCCGTGATCCCTACGTATTGGACAACTGGCATAATCCTGCCACCTTCCACACCGATCAAGCTTCCAATCATTCATAAGTTCATGGTGGTCATTCCTGCAGTCATCATTGGGAAAATCTTCGTGATATGGCTAACTATCAATGGTGTCGTAGTTTTCCCCACAATGCTTGAAATAGACCTTAATCGAAAAGTCTCATCGACATGGAGGATTCTCTTCCGTGGAGGATCTGTGAAGATAAAGGACAATGGAGGATCGATTGTTATAAACACAAACTTGAAGACGGAGACGGAAAATGGAGGATCTGCAATAGTCGACACCGACCCTTCTGGGTTCCAATCTCTGGCTATCCAATCCGACGATTTCCCACCTTTTGAGAGAATGGGAATGAACAATTTACAATTCATAGCTTTCCTCAACGAGATGATGAGAAAGCAGACACCTTATATGGGCTTCCCAGCGTAATTAGACAAATGAAAGATGCTACAGAATCCAAATCCGAATAACGTCAGAGGTTATAAACAAGGCTACTACATCCCAACCAACAAAGAGAAGTTTGTTGGACATCTCAACAAAGAAGGTGTTCCGTACAGATCATCTTTGGAACTCAAGTTCATGAGACTTATCGATGCGAATCCAAATGTAGAAAAGTGGACATATGAACATCCCGACACAAAGATCTCGTACTTCGATCCAATGATGCAAAAACAGAGGACTTACTACCCAGATTTTTGGATGCAGATGAGAGTGAAGGGAGAACTCAAAACGTTCCTCATAGAAGTAAAACCTTACTCTCAAACCCAGATTCCGAAGAGATCCACAAGGAAATCGAAATCGACATATAGCAGAGAACTGCAAACAAATCTGAATGTTGAAGTAAAGAGAAGATCTGCAGAGAAGTTCTGTGTAGAGAGAGGTTGGAAATATCTCTTCGTGACAGAGAAGTTCTTCGCATGAGAAAATACTCTTCTGATTAAAGAGAGGTACTTTCCTTGAGTTTGAGTATAGTTTCCACTATTTTCATATTCTTGAATAGCTTCGAGGACAAGGAAAGTACCTTCCTTTAATTCGACAGATAAGAACACTGATAAAGATTTCAATCTCAATATACAAAAAAGCGACAACTCGATTCATAGAGTTATCGCCTTTTCGTTTTTCAAAGATAACGACCAAATCACCATTCTCCAAATGCTTCTGTCTTCTCGTTCATCTTTTTCATCTTGTGTTGAATGATACGTTTTCTTCGCCATTCACATAACGAGCAGTTGCATCTCCCAACTGATATTTGCTTGTGTTTAAAGATTCGGACATAACGAGGATTCTTCCCACGAACTTCTGCTAAAAGTCGACCACGATACTTGAACATCTTATAGCCATTTCCACGAGCAACTTTCTCAGTATCCAAGTACCTATCTCGTTCAAATCGGATAGACAGTTCACCATCGGTAAGCGTCTTACGCTTCAAAGTCTTCTTCATCGTATATGGAAAATCTGTGATTTATCTATAAGAGAATACACGAAAGACGATAGCTCGATTAAAGAGCTATCGTCTTTTCGCTAACAACAAAGGTGAGTGAGTGATATTCACTGAGGGATGAGCATATTGTCGTTATTTTTATGGATTCCGATCATTCTGCAGACGTGAACATGTAGTCGGTACAATAATGAAGATTCTTGCTGAATATCTGCAAATCAGAATTATGATCGATAACCATTTAGATGACTGCAGATAGTGCCGACAGGAGCACGAAGCCATTAACCTTAGATTTTCAATGCAGGAAATCTGCTATCTAAACGGATGTTTTTGTCGAAATCTTTACTACAGACGGTCTATGAGCCAATTATGAATAGTTCTGTTTGCTGTATGTCTGTAAATCTCGACATTGATGGTTTTAAAGAACGCTTTGTTATGATGACTTATCAGTAGGCTACGTAATTAATAGGAGCAATTGCGATATCTTCTTGCTGTGAACCTAAAACATCATCATTTTTGAGGAGAGAGTGGGATTCGAACCCACGGATCGTTTCCGACCTTCAGTTTTCAAGACTGATGCGATAGACCGCTCTGCCATCTCTCCAACGAGTTTTTTACTTGCCCAGAGAGGTTGGTGGAGCATCACTATAAATCCTAAACGCTCTCTCAATCTACCCACAGCCGTATCATCATCATGGTTCAAACCACTAGGGATTTTAGCTTCTCCGATGAGGGCTTTGTCACTCTGTACAAGAGACTTTTCTGATAATCTTTACACGCTATCAAGGTTGTTCTTTACCTATCGACCTATAATCCCATTAATCAAAGACCAAGTCGAGTGATAGAGTTGTTTCTCAATATTGCGATACCTCCAAGAAAGTCCCAACTCTATAAAAGATTCCGTGAAGATAGCTACTGTGTATCTTTTCAAGTAGCCTTCAAGTCGCTTTTCTTTTTATTTTTTGCGAAGAGAAGAGGATTCGAACCTCTATGACCTTTATGGCTGGATCACAAGACCTTTTCTTGATCTCTTCATAAGTCTTATTATCTGATCTTCCTATCGGTTTCGTTTCCTTCTTTTCATCATCAACCTCTATTTGACCAGCTTCTTTTGCTATTTTACAAGCTTCAAATCTATCAACAAACCTTCCTTTGGAAGTATAGAAGCCTTGACATTCTGGGTTTTCGGAGACTTCACCTTTAAACCTTATAAGTATGTCGTGATGTCTGTAACCGATTTCTATGAGATGGATGTCATTATGATGATAGTTGCACTTCGCTCTCGGTGTTAGTCTTCTTATTGCAGAACACAGAATACGCTCCATTACAGATCTTTCTCTTCTTCCAAGATTCTGTCAAACTCAAGTCTGAGACATCGGAGATAACCGTGCATGTACTCATACTTAGTCTGCTGGAAGAACTTTTCATCTGCAGGCAACTTCTCAAACTCTAAAGATTGAACGAATTCGAGTTGCTTCAAGGTAGCATCTTTGAAGTCCTCATAGTCCTTCAGTGCTTTCCGTCTCCTCTGTTCATATTCTTCAAGCATGACTGATTGATCTTCGTTTACAACCTTTGTCACAGCACCGAAACTTTCAACCTTTTCTCCGAGAATCAGAACATCTTGCTCGTTCTCTGATTCATAAAGAACTGGTTCATTTTGTCGAACAAGCTCCATAGCAATACTAAGTGAGATATTTCGGTAATCCATCAGACACTTTATAACTTGAAGAGGTGCCCCGCCTTTGTCTACGAGAATTAGTTTGTACATTCTGTTGATATTTTTATTGTTTCTCTAACTGATTTCTAACCGCCGTCTCGAAGAAGGTCAAGAAGGTGATCGCATCTTCTCTTCTTGCAAACAAGAAATAACCAATATCCACACCTTCAAAAGTCACAATATGTCTATACTTCTCGATTGATCTGATAATTATCCTTGGAGGGGATGAGAAGAAATATTCATTGAGGATATGATGTGTGATGATATTACATGCTTCGGAAACAGCATTGCTATGATCTTCGCCTAGATTGTGATGAAAATCTTTTATCTTTCCGCTAACCCCTATACATCCGTAACATGTTAAGATTATATCATCAGTTATGGTGGACTTCTTCAGATATGCATTGAGGTTCACTTTAGGTCTGTCTGAATCTGTGTAATCTCCCCATTTTCCATCATAGAGCCTTCTATAAAATATGATGGATTCATATAAACCGATATGTGGAGTAACGCAATCTTGTGTTGATTTATCGAAGTGACTATTGATTGTTTGGTATGCATTGCAGATGCGGTGTGCAACAGTCCTATATCCTACATTGACATATCCAAGGATTGTGCTTTCATCATAAGGTGTTACAGCAGAGATCCAGCGGACACAATCGTCGTCATCATAACTTGCATATTGGATTTCGAAGTCAAACTCTGGGATGAACTTATCGCTGTGTTCCTTGCATCTCTCGAAGATCTTTCGCATAGCATAGGAAACACATCCATAAACATCACCATGTAGTTTCTCTGACCTATCAATGTACTTACCACCTTCATACAGATAGGTCTTATAATAGACATTCTCATTCCCAGTCATGGTCTCTTCTGTGCAGTCGATAGACAGTTCATTTTTATCACCCAATGAACGTGGTGTCTGCACATGGAAAACTGCTTTTCGAGAAACAGTTTTTCCTTCACCAATTTCTACCTCACCAATTTCTACCTCATCGTTTGTAACAAAAACATCATAACAAGAGGGAGCTGTGTTATGCATGAGGAGATTTGAGATTGAATCCTTTTCCAGATTGTTCATGATTTTTCTTGAGTGTTCCAAGTAGGGCTTGAATTGACTGATTATTATGGAAGGTTATCTCCAGTGAGATTTGATACCTCCACATCTTCTACTACAACAAGGATTTGGTCTGAACTTTACATTCCTTTTATCCAGCAAAAACTCTATGCCACATACAGGACATACAAATGAGACCATTTCTCTACGTTTCTTATCTTTTTGTCTGTTGTATATCCCAGAGATAACTTGAAGATTATCAATTCTATCATCCATCTTATCTCCGTTTATATGATCAACGTGATCTTCGCTGTCTATATCGCAACCGTGATGACTTGTATAAAGATGCCTAGCATAAGACATACTTGTCATTGTTCCATCAGCCATTCTTAATGTACACACTCTTCTTGGATCTCTATTGACGGCTAAGTATGCTCTTATGTACCCTTTCTTCTTATAATGATCCGATAGTTCTATAACCATGATCATAGTGGTAGTAGGAAGTGTGGGGTTTGAACCCACAACCTTGAGCGTATAAGACTCCTGCGCTGACCAATTGCGCCAACTTCCCATTGATTCCGTGCTCTTGCTTTGTCAGTTACTCTGACCGACTGAGCTATTGGAACATTTGTTCGATTGAACGAGTGAGTGATTATTAATTAATTAATGACTGACCTTTATCATCATTTTCATCTTTCTTATTAGTGACTTCTCAGAACGTTTTACTGTATCCAAAAATGTCTGAAAGATCTCTCAATGAATCATTCTCCAGAATCTCATGGACATTGTTATAAACAGTACCAAGAAGGTTAGATCCTCTCCATTTCGATTTATCCAAGATACGAAGATCGTTTTCTGCAAGTCCACATCCCCAGATCTTGTCATAAGGGCTGGCTTCTACAAACTCGTAACCTTCATCTATCAGTTTCTTGTAATGATCTCTGATTTCCTTTGAAGATCTCAACTTCATCATCACCACAAAGAGCATCACATCATATCTCACTGACGACCAACGACCATCATTGTAATTCCGAACAAGTCTTCCAAGCTCTTTACAAAAACGTGGATTTTCTGAGTTCTTGAGGATTTCCATTGCGATATCTTCATCTTCGAAGTATTTCGCTTTCAAAAACATGAACAAAGATTCACCACAATGAAAAGTGTGGCCTTCGTAATGGATCTCAGATTTATAGAAGTTGCTGTAAATGTCTGAGCCAGTGAAGAATGTCACCAATTTCTGATCTTTGAAAATCTTCATCGAATTTCTATTTTTCTTGTGATTCCAGTGGGGATCGAACCCACAGCCCCTACATTAAAAGTGTAGTGCTCTACCTGTTGAGCTATGAAATCTAAACCAGTATTAAGCAATCTTTCAATGATTAGCCAATCAATCGATCGCTTCGATGTTCTTATTGTGAATACGAAGATGTTAGTTTCAATGATGATTTTCGAGGATTTTCGGAAGCTATTAAAGACAATCACAGCTATTCATGCCAAAAACGACAATCTCCGATGAGTTTATTCTTTTTGATAAAAAAGAATAAACTCATCGGAGATTGTCGTTTTTGG
>QWBZ01000162.1_pt1 | contig 40672 bp, 39 predicted proteins | sample 1972441 | NCBI WGS metagenome assembly QWBZ01 (sample SAMN09866721, study PRJNA288562) | Human oral metagenome isolate term6_saliva, whole genome shotgun sequencing... | isolation source: mouth | host: Homo sapiens | place: USA: California
GTCATTCTCGATGACGGCATAAGCACGATCCACAGCGCCGAGGTTCACGTAGTCCTCACCATACGACGGCGGGGAAGCATCTACAGTGCGCTTCCAGCCTTGGCTCATGTACTTGGAACTCTCACCTTTCGCGGCTTTAACACGCTCCTGATAGGAACGAAACTCGGTGACCACACGATGCTGAACCAGGAACTCTTTACGAGACCTACCGCTCTTACCAGACACTAGAAAATCAGGCATAGTCACGCCCGCCTGGCGACCCGCCGTCGCAGGTTGAACGGCAGCAACACGCGCCAACTCGTCCCCAAGCTCAACGTCGTTGCGGACCACGAATGTTGCGTAACTAGAAATGTCTCGCACCTCAGACGCAAGAGACACCAAAACAGGCGCACTATCTAGTAGCTCGCCGTTCAAGTCTAGGACGTGGGTCGGGCGCGCGGCAAAAGCCCTGTACGTCTGGTTTTTAGCCAACACGCCCTCCCAAAAAGAAATACACTCAACACCAGCTATATAGCCAATATCAACGAAAACCTCAGCTGTCATATACGCTGTCGGGTCACTGCTATGTCAGGAATCGCGGTAAGGCGGATGACGGTCGTCCGCACCCTGGTCCGGCCGTGGTGACGTGCTATGATGGGGGCGTTCCTTTCCGCTACCCTGTTCGCGAAGGCATGTCGTTTACTATGGAGAACACGGGCGGCTCGTATGGGTGGCAGGAGCCGCGCGCTACTATCCGTATGGCGGGGTCGTCGGTTTCTTACGGCCTGTCTGATTACGTGGGGCGCGGCGGCGGCTGACGGCGGGTGTCGGCTGGTAGCTGCGGCAACTGTTTGGCGTGTGGCGGGGCGTTTCCCTCTTGTGGGGCGCGCCGTCGTTCGTTTATGTTTGCTTGCGCTTGTTGCGCGCGTTTTGTTCGCGGCCTGCGTACTGGCGTGGATTGCGGCGTTTGATGACGTGCGCTCCCGTGTGGCGCGTGTCTCTATTGGTATTGTGGCGCGTGCGGCGCGCTGGCGTAACTTGCCGCTTACGGTTGGCGTTCTGTCGTCTGCGCGCCTTGTTTTCTGTTTATGTCGGTTCTATCCTTTTGTGGAGTGTTCTATTTTGTCTGTTCGTGTTCGTTTTGTTGATGGTTTTGTTGGCGTATCTGATGCGCGTTTGTTTCATTCGCGCTCTGTCGCGTACAAGTGTTACTGGTTGGCGCGTGACGTGTTCGGTTATGGTGAGGAGCCTGCGCGTGTGGCGTATATGGCGGGCTGGTGTCATGACGCGGGGTATGCGTTTGCGCCGGCGACCCGAACGTGTTGGCAATGAGTGACTTGCTGTTAATTGTGAATACGGCTGACATGATGTGTGGGCCGGATGGTGTTCCGGTGTCGTTCGACGAGCGTCTTGCCGATGTTGAGGCGCGTTATGGCGTGGGTTCGCGTCAGGCCGTTGATGTGGGCGTGATGCTGGGTGTGTTGCGGCGCGAGTTGGAGATGCGGGGCGTGAGCGTGGCGGCGGCTGAGCGTGCGGGCGTGGAACGCGCGGACGAGGTGGGCGAGTCCGCCGAGTCGGTTGAGGGTGTGGCGGTCGCAGACGCTACTGCGGATACTGACGTGTCGGACACTGAGGGGGCGGCAGATTCGCTGTAGGCGCTTCTCGCGGCCTTTCACGCGCCCGACCATCCGAGTACACGTTTTGCGCCTGCGAGGCCGCCTACGGGCCGTACAGGGTGGTTCTCGTGGGTGTTGGCGTGCGTGGCGTGGTTGCTCTCACGTTGAAGTGTTTTCGCGTGAGAGCGTATGCTGTGTAGTGCCCGTTACGTCATCCGGTGACACTCGTCGCATGTCGCGCGAAGCGTGTCTCCATGTGGTATAGTTGAGTCTGTTGGGCGGTGTTCCGCCGCTAAGTTTTGACTGTTGGAAGAAGGAGAAAATGATGGCCGCTACTATTCGAGTCACGATGTTTCCCGAGGGTCGTGTCGTTGATACGAAGCTGAGTCAGATTACCTCCGGTTCGCTGCTCACGTGCGCGAGTGGCGTGTTGTTCCGCCACTACAGCGAATACGATGATTGTTATGTGTGGACGAGTAACAACGGCGATGTTCTCACGGACGATGGTCTACAGGAGCTTCTGCTGGAAAGTGGTGAGTTTCCAGTGGTGATGCGATACAAGTGAACGCTTTTGCGCGGGCGGTTTGCTGCCCGTGCCGCTCGTCCCCGCCACGGTGTTTGCGTGTGGCGGGGACGAGTGCTATTGTCGTGGTGTTGGCAAGGTGCGCGAGTGGCCGAAGCGAGCGGTGTCGAAAACCGTAGCACCGTGAGGTGCCCAGGGTTCAAATCCCTGTCTTGCCGCTGTGAGCGCGTGTGCGCTTGTGTGGTGAAGCCCCGCCGGGCGCTCTTGTGGAGCGTGTTTCCGGCGGGGCTTACTCGTTACTGGTTGGCGCGTCGGCGGGGCTTACTCGTTACTGGTTGGCGCGTCCCTCGCTGTGGTATTCGAGTGCGGACACGCGGCGCGTGTCTTTGTGGCTTTCGACGACGATGCGTGTGGGGAGCGGTGTGCCGCCTACGTGTCGTCGTTTCTCGCCCGTCTGTGGATTGTTAACGAGGAAGCGTATTTGCTCTGGGTAAATGGTGGTGGTAGATTCCTGGAAGCGTCGGCGTGACCACGCGCCCGAGGGCGTGGTGTGCTCGGTCCAGCGCCGGTAGGTTGCGCTGGTGATGTTTTCGAGGGCGTCGTCAAGGTTGAGGGTTGTCATTGGCCGCCTTTCTTGCGTGGGAGAGAGTATTCGCGTTTGCCGGTTGTATTGTACCGCGTTCACGTGTCGTTCGCTGACGCGGGAGTGGATGGCGCTTGTTGTTACTTGTTGCTTGCGCCGCCGTGAATCTCGCTCATCATGAGAGTCACCATGAGCGCGTCAATGCCGGAAACGTTGCCGCCTGCGGTGTTTCGCGTGATCGTGATGGTCGTTCGTAGGGCGAATATAGCGCGCTCGGTGTCCCACGCTGCGTCCCCGGCGTTGTCGGTGATGGTGGTCTGGTGCGTAAGGGAAGCGAAAGCTGTTGTAGAGGTTCCCACGGTCTCGTCGCTGCCGCTGCTGGTGGTGTGGATAATGTCTACAGTGGGCGTGAGCGCGACGAAGCGTTCTTCCAACCGTCCGGTTTCCTGGTTGTTCCAGTCGTAGAGGGTGGCCGCGTGCGTGATCGGCTGGAAGTTCTCACTCTCAGAAGCGACAAGATTGCCGCTCGTGGTGACCAGGGAGTAAACGTCGCCGATTGCGTAGAGGGCTTGTCCGGTGACGGTGCCGACCTTGTTTCCGTCGGCTTCGATCCCCCATTCGTCGCCCCACGAGAGGAGGCTCTTGGTGGCGGTGATCTCGCTTGCGTTGTTCAGCGCGCCCAAGGCGGCTTGCGAGTCGGCCGTGTCGGCGGTGGGTGTTGCGGTTGGCGTGTTAGTGCATCCGGTGGCGGTGGCCGCGAGCGCGAGTGCGGCAACCAGGGTGGCGATGCGGCGTGCGAGGGTGTTCATACTGTTGTTTCCTTGCGGTTTCTTGTCGTTGACGGGGAGAATACGAAAGCGGCTACAGGACGCGCAATGCCCCTTGTAGCCGTTTTCGGTTAGTGTTACCGGACGCGACGGATCTGATTCCAGTTCTTGCCGTATCCACCGCCGCGCGTCCCGTGTTCTGTTTCGCGCGGGTCGCGGACGATAATCCTCGCGCAGGCATCCTGCATGAAGCCTTCCTTGATTTCCTGTCGCGGCGACCAGCGGATACACTCGCGGAAGTCGTGATTGGTGACGGTGCCTGCCCAGGAGGCGAAAGCATCATGGTCATAGATGTCGATGTTTCCGCCGAAACGGATGAGCTGGGCGAGCGTTCGGCGCGTTTCGCTTTCTTCGATGACCGTGTAGAGCGTCGCGCCCGTGTCGTTCATCTCGGCAATGTACCCGTCCGTGTCGATGTGCGGACTGTCGATGTCTTGTCCGTGGCAGTCCCACGGCGTACACTGCTCGTAGACGTATCCGACGAGGTGGGTGCCCCAGAGCATGAGCGGGGACAGGTAATCGCTCGGATGGTCGTTGACCTTAATTGTGAAAATACGGTCGTTGGAGACGCTACCGGGGGTTACGGTGACGAACTCGCCGACGGCGAGCACGCCAAACAGTGGGCCGTCGTAGTTGGCTTCGCGCTTGAAGCTGCTCAGCTTTTCGATGGTGGAACGAGGGTCGTTCTTGATCTGGTCGAAGGCGGTGGTGTTCATGATTTTCTTCTCCTGACTGGGGGCGGTTTTGTTGACGGTTGCCATTGCATCACGGTAAGCCCCTGAACGTCTACACGTGTGGACGTGTGTTGTTGTGCGGGTGGGGTCGTTGGCCGCATGTGAAAAACGCCGGACTGACAAGCGGTTACCAGTCCGGGGTTTCTTGCGTGTTTGTTGTGTGGCTCTTAGAGCTGCAATGGCGCGTCGATGATGAGTGGCGCGTCCCATTGTGGCGCTGGCGGGTCTTGTTCGGTGTTTGTACCCGTGGTGTTGCTTGCGTGGGTTTCTTCCGGTTCGGTGACTGTCTCGCTTTGTGGTTCTTCTGGTGTTTCCCAGGGTGCTAGTTTGCGTGTGGTGCCGTTTGCGCGTCGTGTGGTGGGGTGTGCTGTGACTGTCGTGCGACTGGTGGGGGTTGGTGCATTAGCGGTTGGTGTGTTGTTGGGGTTTGTGGCTGGGGGTGCTGGTGGTATTACGTCCGTGCTGTGGGTGTTCGCGTTGTTTGGGCTGGTGTTGTTGGCGGTGTCTGTTTTGTTGGTGTCCGTATTGGTGCCGGTGTCTGCGTCGCTGCTGCCTGTGTTATCGTCGTCCGCGCTGCCGTTTGTGTCGCCGCTGTTGTCGCGTGGCGTGGTTTCGTGCCCGGTGAGTCCGAGGGCGAGGGTGTGGAGTGCGGCGGCGTGTTCTTGGATGGCGAGGCTTGCGCGTTCCATGTCGCCCTTGGCGCGAGCGTCTGCTTGCGCGTCGGCGATAATGGTGTCTGCTTGCGTGCGCGCTTCGTTGATGATGGTGTCTGCTTGTTCGCGCGCGTCGTTGATGATGGTGTCTGCTTGTTCGCGCGCGTCGTTGATGATGGTGTCTGCTTGTTTCCTCGCGTCGTTGATGGTTTGTTCGGCTTGTTGACTGGCTTGGTGGAGGGCTTTTTCGAGGGCGGCGGTGATGTCGTCAAGCGGGTTGGCGGCGTGTGTCGTTTCGTTGCTTTTCATGATTGTTTGTTTCCTTTTCTTTCTTTTGTCCGCGTTTTATGTGTAATGTTCGTGCGGTTTTGTCGCGTGGGTGCGAGAAGCGCCGCCACCGGGGGTTTGCGTGTGCGTGTCCGGTGGCGGCGCGTGGCGTTGCCCTATTGTGTTACAGGAACTTTTCTGGATGCCCGTCGCTCGCGGTCAGGTTCGCGATTGTCTTACCTTCGCGTTTGGCGATCATTTCGCGCGCGATAGCGGTCGCGAACTTCCAGGTCTTGTTGGTGAAGTCCTGTTCTTCTTGGGGCTTGTTTTCGTCGAGGAAGATCGTGTAGGCTCCACGGGGACCGTTGCTGGTGCTGTCGCCGCGCTTGATGACGGTTTCTGTGTACGGCCACCCGTATGCGCGCTCTTCCACGCCCGGGTTGAGGGCTGTGTCTTCTAGGGAGAGGCTGGTTTGCGTGTACACGTCGAACGCGCGCTCGTAGCCGAGTTCACAGGCCGTGATCTGGTTGCCCCACGGCTTGGCGAGGTGCTTGCCCAGTTCCAGGAGTGTGATCGGCTGCACGGTGTCGCGAGTGAAGTAGAACGACGTGAACGCGGTGCGGCTCATTGCCGCATATTCCCATGCGATTTGTTCTGATGCCGCGTTGCCGTCTTTTTCGAGTCCGTGGGCGCGCCTGGGGCTTGCGATAGTGAACGGCTTATTGTCGAGTTCCCAGCCTGTTGGGAGGAGACGGTCAAGATGGTAGGAGACAGCCTGGTAGAGGGCGTCCTGCCAGTTCCAACATCCCGAGATTCCACCCGCCATGAAAAGGTCAATGTGTTCGGGTAGCTGTTCGCGGTTGATGGTGTCGGGCGTGAATAGGATGGATGTGCGGCTGCGCTGCGTGTCGTTCACCGTTTTCTTTGTGTTGTCGGTCATTGCTGTGGTCGTCTTTCTGTTGATTCTTGCGTTGTTTATCAGAGAAGGTCGGAGAGGGCGACTTTTTGGATGGTGATCGTCTCGTCATCGCCGCCCTTGTTGATTGTTTCCGCCGCGTCGTCGTTCGCATCGCCCTGGCCGGTTGTGCAGCCGTTTACCTCGTCTGTGGCGGGCGGCGGGGGTGGCGGCATGAGTAGGGTGTTGTCCGCGAGCGCCGGACTGGTTTCCTCGCTGACTGCCGCGTCCCACGTGTTGTTAATGTGGTCGCCGACGGCGATCATGATGTTTGCGGCTGTTTTGGTTGCGAGCGCGGCTGCTAGTGCGATGAACGCGAACGGCCACGCGAGGGCTAGTGTTGCTGCGGTGGAGAAGAGCTTGCGCCTGCGCGCCGTGCTCGCGCGGGCTGCGGCATAGTTGAAGCCCGCCCACCACATGACGACGCTAATAACGTAGAGGAAGATACTAAGACTGTTCATACGGTGATAATAGCTGGCGTGGGTGGTGTGGCGCATTGTGCATGGAATATCCCGGACCAAGCGCAACTGGTTCGTGGTTACCTTGCGTGTTTTTTGCGATGGTGCTATTGTGGTGTGTGGAGGCTGACGGTAATCGGTCGTGTTTCTATACTCAACGGGTGAAGGGGGTGTATAATGGTGGTTCGTAAGGTGGCGCAGCGTATCCCGTTTACGCCATCCAAGACGCAGGCCGCGTTGTTGGAGCAGTGTTTTGGTGCTAGGCGTTTCGCATACAACCAGCAGGTTAAGGCTTTCAACTCGTATGATAAAGAAACTAATCCTCGCCCCGAGTATCCGAGCATAGCTGATATGAAGGGGGCGAACGCGTGGCTGAGGGATAGTCCTATTCCGTCGCACGCGTTGAGTAATGCGATTATGGACTTCCGTAAGACGCAGGCGGCATACTTCCGCAAGGCTGAGTATGGGAAGAATCGTCCCCGTTTCGCATCCAAGGATGACAGCGTTCAGTCGTTTCGCAATGGGCGGCCGATGCGTCACATGGAAGGTAATAGGTATCCATTGTCCAAGAAGCTCGGGTCGGTTCGCATACGTAGGCGAGACAGGTTCCGATACCCGCTTGAAGCGTTGTCTAGTTGGACGGTGAAGCGCGAGAACGGCGTGTATTATCTGGCGCTCTTGTTCGACGTGGATGTTCAACCCAAGCCGCCGGTGAGCGGCGAGGTCGGCATCGACCTGGGTGTCAAGGACTTTCTCACTCTGTCTACGGGTGAGAAGATTAACTACCCTGACAGGCTTCGCCAATTGGAGGAGAAGGTTAGGTGTGAGCAGCGTAAGTTGTCTCGCAGGAGGAAGGGTTCGAGCAACTACCGTAAGCAGAAGAAGGTTGTGGCTAAGGCTTACGCGAAGGTCCGCCACTTCCGCGAGAACTTCCAGCACCAAGTGTCTCACAAGTTGATAGAAGATAACCAATTCATTGGCATGGAGACTCTGGCGGTGCAGAGAATGACGCGGAAGGCGAAGAGGAAGCTGGGCACGGACGGCAAGCCCGAACGCAACGGCCAGTCGGCTAAGCGCGCAATGAACCGCAGTATCCTCCGAAACGGGTGGAGTAGTTTCGCCGGTAAGCTTGCCTACAAGGCGCAGTGGTGCGGGCGCACGTTCGTTCAGGTGGATAAGTTCTACCCGAGTTCCCGTCTCTGCCATAGCTGTGGATATAAGTACGATGGTCTGCTATTGTCGGAGCGTGAGTGGGTGTGCGAGAGCTGTGGCGCGTCTCATGATCAGGATGTGAACGCCGCGTTGAATATTTTGGATGAAGCGCTGCGTCTCATCCAAACGGAATAAAAGTGTCAAACTGAACCGACCGACAATCGGGGATAGCCTGCTCAATATAGGAAGCCGCTGGACTCTGGCTTGATGCCGGGGTTTAAGTAAGCCTAGTTCGCAGGAATCTTGTAGCGGAAGCTACGGGAGTGTCAAATTGTTTGCGAGTGTAATTTGTGACGCGCTTGTGTGGCGCTCTTACGTTTGACGCTGCTGCCGTGTTGGTGGCTGCTTGTGGGGTGCGCGTGGGCGCGGGAAGGGCTTTTGTTTGATGATGGGCGATAGCGTGGGCGGTTCCTGGTCTCAGGGGCGCGCGTGGGCGTTTCTTGGTGAGTTTGTGGATGGGGTGGGGGCTGCGCGTGAGCGCGTATCTGCTCCCGCTGGCGACGTGACGGGTGGTAGCGATTATGAGGCTGCTGTTCTCGCGGATACGCTGCTTCGTGATAGTGGCGTGGCGCATATGGCGAACACGGCTTTGGGGCGCGTGTTTGGTGTGAGTGAGCGGTCTGTGCGTGACAGGCGTAAGAGCGTGGCGCGCAGGTACCCGGAGTTTTTTGAGGCTGCTGCGCGCGTGCCGGGGCGCGTGGTCGCTGACGTGTGGGAGAGCGTTTCCGGGGCTGATAGTGCTCATGGCGTGGACGGCGTGTCTGATGCTCGCGGATCTGAGTCCGCTATCCAGGGTGTTGTGCCCGCTGGTTCACCTGCTGTTTCGCCCGCCGTTTCGGCACCTAACGCTGCTTCTCCCACACCCTCGTCTCCTGTTGTTGTGTCTGGTTCGTTTGAGGTTGGCGAGTCGCATGTTGATGCGGGTTCGTCGTGGTTTACGGATGGGGCGGGTAACACGGTCACGACGGTTGGCGTAGCTGTTGAGGGTGTCGCCTCGGACGCGGACTCAAATCTGGTGGGCGTTCACGATGACGCGAACACGGATGTCACTGTTACTAATGGCGGCTCGGATGTTGAGGTGTTGGCTGACAGGGCTAGGCGCGCGCTGAAAGAGGCTCATGATGCGGCTACCGAGTTGGCTGCATCCCGTTTGGGCGTGTCCCCGGATGCTGTGACACCGTATCGTGCGTCGCTGCGTATCCCGGAGATGGATGGTTCGTGGCTGAAAGTCAACATCGACCAGACGAAAGCCGCGTTGGATGAGGGTGAGCGTGTTGCGTTCGAGTCTTTGCGCGCTGACATGGACAAGTACGCAGCCGACTACGTGAAGCACCACAATACTCGTAGTGTTGCCGGGGCTGGCGCTTACGCGGATGGGACGCTGGTTGTTGCGCTCGCGGACTTCCAGACCGGCAAGACCGACGTTCATGGCGGCACGGTGAACCTGTATAAGAGGGTTCGTAGCGTGTACGCGCAAATGGAAGCCGAACTGCCCCACTACAAGACGATTGTTGCCGCTGACCTGGGTGACATTATCGAAAACTTCATGAACGTTGGGTCGCAGCGTCAGTCCAACGACCTGAACCTGACTGACCAGCTAGAGGCCGCGATCAGCCTCATCTGGGAAGGGCTGCGTGTCCTCCATTCCAAGTGCGACAACCTCATTTACGTGGCCGTCCCCTCCAACCACTGTGAGGTGCGCACGGGCGTCGGAAACAAAAACCGCGCATCTAGCGTCCTATCGGAAGACTATGGCATTCACGTGCAGCGGGTGATCAGGCGCATGGCTGAAATGCGGCCAGACGTGTACGGTAACATGTCGTTCGTGTGCCCGTCCGACTACGATGCGGCCTGCACGGTCAAGCCCAGTGCGGACGATAAGAGTGCCCTGTTTTTTGAGCACGGACACGTTGGCGGCGGCGCGAGCCAGGCGAAAATGCGTCAGCACGTGAAAAACATGCAGGCGGGGCGCATCGCCTACGCGCACATGGCGAACATTTTTGTTCACGGCCATTATCACACGCCGGAAATGTACCTGGTGGGAGATAAGACGTGGGTGGTGGGCGTGTCCTCCATTGACGCGGGTTCCTCCTGGTTCACCAACATGTCGGGTGAGAGCGCGCCGAGCGCGGTCACGTCGTTTGTCGCTAAAGACGGGATGGTGCGCGACATGCGCCTGTGGACCCCGGCTGATGGCGTGGGGTTGGATGACGTGGCGGATGGTGCGCGCACGAGCCTGTTTGTGCCCGGTGAGGGCGGTATGATGGTGAACGCGTCTGCGTCCGTGGAGGTTGACGCGCGCTCCCTGGTGCCCGCCCGCGTGGATGAGCTGTTGGGTGGTGGGTTGCGCGGCCAGTAAACGCGCGCGTCTCACGCTGGCGGTAGGAGAACGCTCGCTGTCAGTGTGGAGCGCTGGTGTGAGTGCAGTGAAGCCCCGGAACCTTTTACCCCACGATGGGGCGGTTCCGGGGCTTTTGTTGTTTCGTCGCCGCCGCGTTGTGCGGTGCCGTCGTTGACTGGCATGACCTTGATGAGGCTTGCGATTTCTGCGACCGCCGTCTCGTAGCAGGCGACCTCGTTCCAGTCGAGGGCGTCGCCTGACATCGCTTCTTCGTATGCGCCGTTTTCGACGAGAGCAGCGTACGCGGCCTGTAGTGCTTCTCGGGTGGCGGTGCGCGCTTCCGTGTTCGCATATGCGCGGCTGTTCGCCGCCTTCTCGTGGTCAATGATCGTGTTTGCGTTGTTTATGCGTGTTTCCTTCACTTCGTGTTCGTCCGTGGTGTCGTCGCTCTTGTAGGTAGTGCGTAGATTGTTGAGGTCTTGTTCGATGTCAACGGCGACAATGTCCGCGCCTCTGCTCGTGGCTTCGATAACGGCTGCGAGTCGCGTCATGTTTGCCGCCGCCGATTTACTCACACCGCCGAACAGGATGTGCATGTCAGGTGTTTCCGCGTACGTCGGTACGCTACGGTTACCGCTGGCGAGGAGCGCGGCGGCTTTCTTCGTGTACCGCTCTGCCTTTACGCGCGCCTCTGCTAGTTGCTTGTCCGTGGGATTGAGCGGATAGAACGTTTCGTACGCGATGGGGCCGTTAAAGTGACAAGCGCCTGCGAAACCCCTCGTGGAAACGTGGTCGTCCTCGATGAAGATTTCCCGGGTGGCGTAACCCCAGTCGCCCAGGCCGCGCTTATCCAGGTCGATTCGTTGCCAGAAGATAGCTACGTACACTTCGGGAAGGTCACTATTGAACACTATCTGTGCACCCTGTTTAATGAGGCTGTTAATGGCCTCTTGCTCGTGGGGTGACGCTAGGTTGTATTCGCGTCGTAGCAGCTTTAGCGTTTGGTATGCGTACTGTGCGGTGGCGGCGTCGTACATCGCGTCCGTCGCGTTCTCACTGATGTTGATACTGTTGTTCACTTGTGCTCCCTTTCGTCTTGTTGCGGGGCTTTGCTGATGCGATTGTATCACGGTTCCGCGCGTTTGTGGAACCTCGTGTGTTCCTGATGCGGGTAAGCCCGGCAGCTTCGCGCTTGCCGGGCTTACTGTGCGTCTTGTGCCTCTCAGACGTGGAGGGTGACGGAAGGCGCGCCCTTGAGGGCGGGCACAAAGTTGGGGGACACCACGTCGTTTCGCTTGACGCCGTTGGCGAGGAGAGCCTGAGCCGTAATCATCGAGACGATGTAGATTCGTCCCGGAACGGCGGGCATGTCAATGGCTTCGCCTGTATTCTCGTCAACGACGCGGCCCGTGTAGGACAGGTCGTAGACGGGGATTCCGTCCACAAACTCAACAGGTTCCTCGGAGAAAACTTCCTCGGCGCGTGCGGAGCCGGACGACTCGACAACGAGGCCGTCCATCCCCTCGCGCTTGAATGTGATGGAGTGCGGCGTGAGGTTGACGATCTCGTTAATGTCGTTGAAGTCGGGAATGGCGATGTCGGCGTCGCCGCCGAACGACATGTTCCCATCACCCTTGAACTTGGCGAGGCCGCCAAGAATGAGGGCCGGTCCCTCGCGGCGTGCAACGGGGCCGGGGACGAGAACCTTGTTGCGCAGCTCGGGGAGTGCCCATGCCGTGACGGTCGGGATGAGGGCGCGCTCGCCCTCGCCGACCGAAATGTCTCGGGTCGGGACGTTCGTCGTGTGCTTGGTGATGACCTTAACGCCTGTGAGCGCACCCGTGGTGGGCGTAGCCTCGGAGATGATGTTGGACTGGAGGAAGGCGGGTCCGCCGTCCTCGTTGCCGATGACCGTGCCATCGGCGAACTTGGTGGGGAAGCTCATGAAGCCCTTGATGGAGGTGTTCGACATGGTGTTTCTTCTTTCTCTCCGCCCGGCGGTCTTGTTTCCCCACCGGGCTGGTGGTTTGGTTTTTGGTGGCGGTTTTCTGTCCCGCCGACAACATGTAGTCTACACGTGTAGATGCGCTCGCGCAAGTTGGAAACAACGTTTTATGTCTCAGGGCACATGTTAGTGTGGCAGTTTGGGTGAACGACCGTCAAAAAGCCCCGTCACCGTGCCCGTGAGACAGGGAGGTGGCGGGGCGACGCGTCCGTCAGCGCTCGTCAGATGAGCGGCGCGAATCCGTCAATCATCCTCTGAACGTAGGGGGCGATTCCGCGACCCTCGTTCTCGAAGTACCACGCTGCGTACTCGTCAACGATGTCGCTGATGAGGGTGTCGATGGCGGCCTGTTCCGCCTTGGCGCGGTCGCTTGGGTACATCAAGCAGACTGCGACGCGGTTCTCGTCGTTGTTCTTTTCGGCGTTCTCGTATTCCTCGTCGTACTCGTCAAAGAACACCATGTCGGGGAACGTGGCGGCTTGGATGTCGCGCGTGAACTGGTCAACGTCGTTGATCGGGTTCCCGAGCCACCCGCTTTCGTGATAGTCGTCGCATCCGTTGACGGTGTGCGTCGTCTCGTAGATGCGGCCGTCACTCATTTCAACACGGAAAGTGAGCTTGTGGCGCTTGTAGGTGACGTGGTGGAAGATGGCTGAGAGTTCTTCCTCGCCGCCAATGGTGTCGTACCACTCTTTGATCTTGCGGCACTTTGTGACTGTGATCTTCACGGTTGCCCTCTCTCCCTCGCTTGTGTGGTTCGCGTATCCCGCTTTGTCTCTTGCCTGTTCACATTGTATCACAAGCTGGGGCGGTTGGGGCGACGCTTTTGTGACGCTGCGCGGCGCGGTGCTGTATACAAATGGCGGACGCGCATGTTATGATGGTCCTGTTGGTTCGCCGGGGTGGCGAGCTGGAAGCCAATGGAAGGAAACGGCAGTAATGGCTCTCGTGAACGCGCAGTGGGATGGCAAGAATTTTGTCCTGTCGGAGGATGATCTTGTTCGTCTCCTCGAAAGCGATATGGAACTGACCGCGCTAGAGTGCGGCGGTGTCGATAATTGGGATTATCGCGGTGAAGCGTGTTGCGATTACCTCGAAGAGGCGGGCTTTAGTGACTTTGAGGACGCTGCCCGTGACGAGGTTGCCAAGCTAAAGGGTGGCGCAGCCGCCGAGTGAGCGCACCGCGTTGGGCGGCTTTGTTGGGCCGGTGGCGGCGCGATGTTGATGGTCGCGCCACCACCGGCACCTTATTTGCGTGTTTGTTGCGCGCCGTTCCTACTGCGTGTGGTATTATTGTGATGTTTGCGCGGTGAAAACACCTTGTTGTCCGCGCGACCGGAGAAGGAAACAGGGGCGCGCGTAGGCGCGTAGAGAGGGCATTGAGCGTATGAGCGCCACGGTGGTAGAGGAGTTGCATCGCGTGCGGGGTGGCGTGCGCGTAGATGACGTGCGCTCTGTTGACCGCGCGCTGCGTACCGGCGCGGAGCTTAACCGCTCTCCCGTGGAGAGTATCAAGTAAGGCTGCATAACCTACATTTGTAGGCCATGCAACCTTATTTGATACTCTGAGTCGTTTACGATGGATGGCCTGCGCGAACTGCTGACCCGGTTCGTTGATGGTCTGAACGAGGTTGCGGGCTACGAGGCATACGCCCTGACGATGCCCGATAGCGAGTCGGAGTGTGCTGAGATTTCTGTCGCCTGATCTGTGAGCCGCATAGTTTGCGGTTTTTCTCCCCCTCTCGTGGGTGTTGTTGGGATTGTTCCCGCGCTCCTGCGAGAGGGGGTTTGTTTCGTGGTGGGTTGTGGTGTAGTGCGTTTTTGTCTCACGCACGCATGGTTTTCGTGCTAATATGGGAATTGTTACAAGACGACGTTGAAAAGGAGCGCTGTCATGATGGACGTTTCGACTATGCGCTACCAGGATTGGGAACTGTGGGACGTTCTTCCCGAGGGGTCGCCGTACCGTGAGCTTGTTCTGAACGATGAGGGTGATAACCGTCCTGAGCTTCTTCTGGCGGTCGCGTCGATGGACGTTGAGGATATGCTGGTGTCGGCCGTGGTGGCTGCTGGTGCTCTTTGGGAGGAAGGTGCGGAAGGCGAGGATGCTGAGAACCTAGAGCGTACTCTGGTGTTGTTTGCTGCGAGCGACATGTCGAAGGTTCGCGAGGCGGTGGGGCGCGTGCGTGGTTTGCCGGTGTCTGCTTTTGCTGCACTGGTGCATGGTAGTAGGCGTGTGCGTGATAATGCGCTGGCGTATGTGGCTATGCAGCCGGACGTTGATGCTGACGTTCTTCACCTCGCGGCCATGTGTGGTAACGATCTTGCAAAGGATGAGTCTATCCGGCACCCGAACGTGAGCGAGGATACGCTCGCGATGGTTGCGCGCGGTGATGGTCCTGTGGGTGATAATGCGCGTCGGGAGCTTGAGCGTCGCCGTAAGTAGGCGTGTTCTTGCGCGTGCTCGCCTGGGCGGGCGTGCTGGTCTTGCGTGGCTGGCGCGTCCGCCGTTTTGGTTTTCGGTTGTTTTCTGGGCGCGTTTTCTTTTTCCCAAGAGTGGCTTTCTGTTGTTTTCTTCTAATTGCTTCTAATTTTGTTTGAATTTGAAGTTAGTTGATGGTGCCTCGCTGGGTGTGGCCGATATTTTGGTGGCGTGAATGTTGAGGGCGTCGCCGTTTGATGGTGCCTGAGCGCGTGTGGGTTCGGGCGGCGTGGTGGCGCGTGAGTTTAGGGAGGCTGCATGTCTCGAACATACAAGGATCGCAAGTGGACGTTGAAGATGCGTGATAGTGGGGAGTTTGTTCCTCGTGAGCGCGTGTATGGTCGTCTTGTGAGTGCGGCTGAGGTGTTGGCTGCGCTTGGTGGTGGGCGTGTGCGTGAGGTCACGTCGGCGGTTGGCGAGGTGGAGCGTGACAGTGAGGTTGCGCGCCTAGAGGCTGCTGGCTTCGACGTGAGCGTTCGCTTGGTGTCGCCGCGTACTCTGGTTGGTTACAGGTGGCGTGATCGTTCGGGTAACTTGTGGGATACGACGAAGGGTGAGCGTGAGGGGCTTGTTGGTTTCGAGTTGGCTCGCGCTCGCGGTAGTGTTGTAGGGTTTGAGCGCATGTTTTCGCTCCCAGTGTTTGAGGTTGCGGGCGTGAAGGACGTGTCCGCTGCCGAGGGTGAGCGTGAGGGAAGCGAAAACGAGGCGGCAGGGGATGTTTCGGCTTGTGGCCTTGACGCCAACTGTGGCCTTGGTGTTGGCACGTGTGGCTTTGGCGCTGGCTCATGCCAGGTGGATAACGCCGGTTGCTCGGTAGATGGCGGCGCTTGTTGCGGTGATGCGTCTGCGTGTGGCGGTTGCCCGGCGGCGTTCCCTGAGTCGTTGGATGATGTTGACGGCGACTGCGCGGCCAACGCCGGTTGCTGTGCTGCCGGTGACGGCTCGTTGTCGGTGGGTGAGGCTGCTCGCCTGCTCGGTGATAGTGCTGTGCGCGCGGCGCGTGAGCGTGGTGGCGAGTTGCGTGCGGCGTATGACGCGTTGTCTGACCATGATTTCGCGTCCGGGTTGGATTGGCGGACGTTGCAGGACCGTGAGACGGGTCGTGTGCGTCGTAACATCCGGTGGGAGCGTGCGGGGTCGCGTCGCCGGGTGGAGCCTACGGGTGTGCCGGTTCCGCGTTTGTCGTGGGACGGTGTGGAGGCGCGAGCTGCTGTGCGTCGAGTGCGTCATGAGGCGGCTCGCGCGTTGGCGTCGTTGGCTCGCGCGGTAAACAGTGGCGTGGATCCGTTGGATGATGAGCGTATGTGACGTGGTGACGGTTTGCGCGTGGGGGCGTTTGCCGGTACGTTAGCGCTATTGGTTGCTCGTGAACTAACTGGCCTGTTGGTTTGCCCTGTTGCTGGCTCGCGTGTCTCTGGCGCGTTCTGTTGGTCGCGTGCGCGCGGCGCGTGCTAGCTGGTTGCGGGGGAGTTTTGTCGTTCCCGCCGACCCCGGCGGGTTGTTGAGAAGGAGAATCGCCTTTTGGGCAAGAATGTGAAGAATATTCGTGGCGTTGGTCGCGTGGCAGGCGCGGCGTTGGCTGCTTTCGCTGTTGGCGCGCCGCTCGCGGCTGCTGGCGTGAACGCCGTCCAGCCGTCCAGCCACGTCGGCGAGATTGGGGCCGCGTATGCGGAGCGGAAGCCGGACACGATCCCGGTTGCGGCGTCGAACGAGTTCAGCGCGTACGTGAAGGCTGGCGAGCAGTTGTGGATTGACCCCGCTCTCAGTGGCGGCGTGCGTGGCGTGACCGACCAGGGCGGCAGGGCTGTTACTGCGGGCGCGGACGGCTACTATCCTGCCGCGACCGCTGACGGCGTGTGGAAGATTGCGTATCGGCCCGTCACGGACGTGTCGGGCGAGATTAACGGAGGCGGCGACAAGGGCGACCAGGACTGGCATATGGGCGTGTATTCCGGTAACAACCGGCATCCGGGCCGCCTGTGGGTCAAGCGCCTGCACATGTCGCAGCGCTTCGACGGCGGTTTCAGCGAGAGCGCGCTCGGCGCTAACGCTGGGACGCTCACCATGTACCCCGTGTCCTCTTCCGGCTACGTGTACAAGCTAGAATTAAAGGGCATTAACGGTATCGAGTCCGTGATCGCCGCCACGTCCAGCGGTATTAACAAGGTGTCTACGGTGGACGGTCAGACCGTGTACACGCCCACCAACAAGTCTCTTGACACGTGGTACGTGGATAAGGCGTCCGGATATGACGCGTACGCGCCCTCGTCCCGCGACCTCAACACCAACAACTGGCTGCTCGGAGAAAACTACAACGAGGCTCCCTCCTCGAACGTGTACAACATGTTCTTCGAGGAGCCGAGCAAGGATCTGCCTGAGAGCATCGTCCCGAAGGTGAAGACCATCGCCGACGCGAACGTCACGTGGACGGGCGATACGCCCACATCCGGCAACGGGTACGCGACGATCACCGGCCTTGACCCGGAAGTCACCTACGCGTTCGAGGCGGCAGGTAAGACCCAGGAGTTCACCGGCTCCGACAGCGCGAAAGTCCGCGTAGAAGCCGGTGACAGCATCGAGAAGGTGAAGTGGAAGCTCACTGCGAAGAGTCGTTCGCAGCTCCACATCATGCTTGATGACGTGGAACGACTGGGCGGCATCACGATCACGCAGGTGAATGGCGGCACGGCCGGGGATGCGACCGTGTACTGGGATGACTCGAACCTGAGCCGCCCGACGTTCGATTCGCGTCCCACGGGCGCGGCCAGCGCCCTGGACGGCGTGAATAGTGCGACGGATTCTGGCGTTCACGGCTGGTATGGTGTCACCGACGCTCGCGCCAACAAGGTTGACGAGCGAGACTTCGGCGGCGGCAACGCCGCGACTTACGGTGACGGTCGTATTATCGACACGTGGGCAAACAGCGGAGAAGAGCGCGAGTGGGAGGGTGAGTTTGAGATCAAGCAGCCCAACCCCCACATCTCCATCGTGAAGACCGTGGATGAGCCGCAGTATGCTGAGGGTGACACGCTGCACTGGCGGTTCAAGGTCACGAACGACGGTGAGACAATCCTCAATGATGTGAAGGTTGTTGAGGACGAGTACACGGGTACTAGCCCGCTCACGGACGTGTCGTGCCCAGTCGCGACGCTCGCTATCGGCGAGTCCATGGACTGCTCTGCAACGTCGGTCGCATCCGCGCAGGATGTGGACGCCGACAAGATTGAGAACACCGCTCACCCGGAGGGTAATGACCCGTCCGGTAAGCGCGTGAAGGGTGATCCGTCTAAGGCTGTGACTAACCCGAAGCCGAAGCCTCAGACTCCTCCAACCACTCCTCCGGCTACCCCGCCCACTCCGGTGACTCCTCCGGCCACTCCGCCTGCTCCGCAGGAGAGTAAGCCTGCTGTGAGTCTTCCGGTGACGGGCGCGAGCGCGGCGGCTCTTGTGGGCGGCGTTGGTCTGCTTGCTGGCGGCGGCGCGGCTGGTGTGGCCGCAGCTCGTCGTCGCGGCAAGTGACCCGGTGATGGCCCTCGCGCTAGTTGGTTGGCGCGTGATTGTGGGGCGAGACGCTTCCCAAGGTTTCTTGGTGGTGTCTCGCCCCACTTCGTTTTGTGGACGGGGCGGCTCGGGTTGCCGCCTGCGCGGGCGCGTGCCCGCCGCCGCGTCCGCTCTGTTGCTGTGGGCGTGTCCGTGGCGTGGGCGCGGGTTTGCGTTGCGTGGTGACCGCGAGTCGTGGTATGTTTAACTTGTTGGGAAGATTGTTATGCCGTGAGTGTTTAGGTTGCGGCGGTTGAATGTTATGGAGGCTCTTGTGGGGTCATTTTCTTTCATGTACGCGGACGGCGGTAAGAAGAACCAGGCGAACATGCTGCCGGGTGACAGGGTTCGCGTCCTGGTTCCCATGCTGATGGGCGGCGGCTCTCTGAACGGGGTGTACGCCGACTATGGCGTCGTTGAGTTCTCGGATGGAACGTCCGTGGACCTGTACGAGCTGCTGGCGTTGTGGAACAGTACGGCTGTTCGTGCTGCCGCCTCTCGGGTGACGGGTGTTCCCGCGCTTGACGCCGCGTGTAAGATGGTTGACGGTGAGTTTACGCCGTTTGCGCGGGGTGTGGGTATCCGACTTGCTTGTTACGATAGTGACATGGTGTTGTTGCAGTATCCGCTGCGCGTGGTGCCTGCCGGGAATACAGCCGTCTCTTATGAGACTGTTGGAGGTATTAGCGTCGTGGACCCGAATCAGGGGTTTGAGGCGTGCGCGTGGAGCGACCTCGGTTGGGGTGAGTCGCTGGCCGCGTATCTGGATGAGTTGCGCGCTAAGAACCGCGCTGCTGGGCGATGGCCGATGGGTGACGCTTCGTTGACGGATGATGAGCGTGCGCGCGTGGAGGGGTTTCTGCGCGTGTCGTGACAGTTAGGCTAGGCGTTTCGCCGCTTAGCGCCGCTCCTCCCCTCTTTCGTGTGGGGTGGGGTGGCGCTCTTTCTTTTGTGTGGAGTGCTGTGAGCTTTCCTGCGTGCGGGTGTGAGCGTGGCCGCTCTTGTGGGTGGCTCGCGTCGTCGCGGTAAGTGGACGGTGTGGGGGGGTGGCGCGTTACTGCGCCGATCACGCGAGCTGGTAGCGGACGGTGCATGGTGGGGCGGGGGAAGCTGACCGCCGTTCGGCCAACCGTCCGCGATGGCGAGTGTTGTGGATAGGAGCGCGCGTTCGCGTGCGGGTCCCGCGTCTTTTCCGCTGTGCGGAAATCGTTTGTTTTCGGCGGTTTTCCGGTGTTTTGTGGGGTTTTGTTGGTTGCGTTGTCGCGCGCTATTGCGGAGGGTAAGTTTTGACCCCTAGGTAAAGGATGCTGGGTTTTATATGACAGTAAGTGGCAACAACGTACCACATCGTCCGCGTTCTCGTCGCGGGCTTTCCCGTGCTCTGTTTGCGTTCGCGGCGGCCGCGACCATTGCAGGCAGTGTCGTCGGAGCGGGCGGTGCGTCCCCCGTGTGGGCGGACGGCGCTGGCGCGTCCCCCCTGCCGGAAGCGGTGCGCGCGCAAGGATACAACAAGATCAGCTTCCAAGACGAGTTCGACGGCGCAGCGCTGGACACCTCCAAATGGGGGTATAGCTACTCGTGCTTCGACCCCGGAGCTCGCACGCAAGCCCAGTACACGGATAGCCCCGAGAACGTGAACGTGTCCGGCGGCAACCTGCACCTGATCGCCCGCTACTCCCCAACCCGGGAAAAGTGGAACAAGGAAACCAAGCGCATGGAGACCGTGGACCGCACGTGCACGCGCACAGAGAACGGCAAGAAAATCGAGTACGCGGCCCCGTTCACGTCCGCGATGATCCAAACGAGGGACAGTAACGGGAACGTCAAGTACGCGGCGCAAGGCGACTTCTACGCTGAGGCGCGCATCAAGCTGCCCAAGGGCCGCTCCTCGTGGGCGAGCTTCTGGATGACGGGCAGTAAGGGGAGCTGGCCCGGCAACGGTGAGATCGACGCGTTCGAGTCCAAGGGGTGGGACCCGCATTATTTGCAGGCGAACACGCACACACCCCGCGCATCCAACCCGCTCAAGAGTGAGCAGCATCGCGGCCAGCTCGGCGGCGACGGGACCAGCCAGTCTGAGTTCCACACGTACGGTGTGGAAAAGGACGGCGACAAGATCACGTTCTACCTGGACGGCGTGGCCGGTCACACAGTCAAGTACGCTGACCTCGGCGGCGCTAACCCGTTCACTGTGGACGGCAACGGCATGGTGCTGCGCCTCAACCAGATGGTTGGCGGAACGTTCCTGGCAAGCGACGACGGCAAGAACACTGAGTACGTGGACGCAACCAAATACGTGCACGACTATGAGGGTGAAGGCTCCGACATGCTCGTCGATTACGTGCGCGTCTGGGAGAAAGACCCCAGCGCACCTGTGTCGCCATCACCAACAGAGCCAGTAACTCCGGTGACACCGGCCAACCCCGAGCCAGCGCCAGCGGCCACGCCGTCCGCCCCGGCACCCACCCCGGAGCCGACACACACAACCGACAGCGACAATAAGCCCGCTCAGCCGGGAAACCCCGGCACAAGCGGCGACACTACACCCGGCGCAGACGCGAACAACGGCAACTCTGCTCCCGCGCCAAGTGCTCCGCACACGCCGGGCGACCAGGCAGGCAACACAGGCAACCAAGGGGACCAGGCGAGTGACGCGAACAAGCCAGCGCAGCCAGGGAACCCCGGTGCGGGCTCAGGCGCCAACAAGCCCGCCCCATCCCAGCCTGACACCCAGCCGGTGGCACCCGGAACGGCCGGGGAGAACGGCGTGGGCGGCAACACTAACACCGAGCCTGGGGCAGCCACCCAAGGGAAAGGTGAGGGCCACGAGCAGCCCTTTCGCGCAGCCCAGCAGGGCGCAGGCGAAGCCAGTACCCCCAGTCATCAGGAGGGTGCAGCCAGTGGCGCGCAGAGTGTGGGAGTACATTCCACGTCCGCGCTTCCATCGACCGGCGGCAACGCAATGGTCCTGGTGGCGGCAGCAGGCACGCTGGTGGCAGCCGCAGCAGTGGGGTTGGCCGCGCTGGTGGTGAACCGCAAGAGCAAGCGCAGCTAAACGCCTAGCGTTTCCTCGATAATGGCAAGGCCGGGGCGACTTCTATTCTCATGTGTGAGGGTAGGGACGCGCCCCGGCCTTGTTCGTGTCTACTCCTGCTCGCGTACCTCGCCGCCTGCGCGTGGGGGGTGCGCCAGCGGCTCGGCGACATTATTTTGTTCGCGTTTCTTTCCGGTTCGTGTTGCTTGTTTCTTATCTATCGCTGGTTGTGGGGGGTGATTCCTGTGAGTAGTGTTGTGGTGGGGCGTGAGCCGTTTACGTGGTTTGAGAACTAGGGCGGATACGCTGTAAGCGCCTGTGACGCGATTTCACGTCGTGGACGCTCGCGAGTACGCGCGGGTACGCGAAAGCCCCGCAGACGCTCGTCCAGGCTCCTTCTTGGGGGTGCTGGGCGCGTCTGCGGGGCGTTATTCTTTCGCTTGCGTTTCGTCGCCTGTTACTGTGCGGGCGGCGGCGGTGGAACCGGCGGGATGGGAGGCGCGGGCGGCGGGGGAACGCTACTACTGGCGGTCGCAGGCTTTGGTGTGGGCGCGGATGCCGCCTCTAGTGCTGCTCGTAGTAGGCTGCTTTTCTCCCAGTCGGGTGGGAGTGATCGTTTGCGTCCCTCCCACACGGCGAACAGTTTCCCGCTGTCCGTGCCAGGCTTACGCATGTGTTCTGGCGGCTTCACGCCCGGGGTCTTGTGCGGCTGGCCGGTCGTGCGGCCCGCGTGGCTGCCGCTGAAACGCGGGTGCCCCGTGTAGAGGCTCTTGTTGTCCATGTGGACGCGCTCGTACTCGCCCTCCCCGTCATTCTTCGTTGCCCCACCGTACCCGCCCCAGCCGAGGGCGGCTTGACGCCACTGTAGGTGCTGTTCGCGTTCCTTGTAGGCGCGCGCGTGCGTCTCGTACGCTTTGAGCGCGGGCTTGCGCCCGTTGACGATCTGGCCGAACTTGTAGCCGGGCGCGCTCTCAGCGGGGACACCGCTCACCATGCCGGTGTCGGCCACGATCTTGCCGATACGGTAGAAGCCGCCTTCCAAGGGCGTGTCTTCTTTCACCACAATGGTTTTCCCATTGTGGGTGAGCTGCGTGCCGATCTCCACGGTGGACGCTGTGAGGAACCCTTTTTCGCCGGTTCCCGGGTCGTCTGAGACGGTCACCCACGAGCACCCGTCCACTGTTTCGATGGTGGATTTGCCTTCTGCTTCCACCATCGCCCCGTTTGTCGCGTGCCGGATCGCGCTACCGTGGTAGGAGCGCACGTTCCCGCCGTCCAGGTGCTCGATGGTGCCGCACCTGACGCTATCGAAATCGCAGTCGAGAGCGACATTGACGTGTCCTTTGCTGCCCAGGGATCGGAAGCCGCTGTTGCGTGCGACGTGTACGACGCCGCTGCACCGCTCGAAGCCTGTCTGGTCGGCCTCGTACACGCGCCCCTCGCGCCCGACTGTGACACCCCAATTGCCGGACAGGTTCACGTTCCCGCGCCTGATGTCAATGCTCTCGCAGAGCCGGTGCTGGGGGATGGTGGGCACGGTCGCGTACGTGGACGGCCCGAAACCGAGGTCGTACTCAGTCAGCTCTGGTACGCCCCCCTTGGCGACGAGCGTCGCCTTATCCAAGTCAGGCCCTTCCGGCCCCAGCGACACGAACGGGGTCTCAGCGTCGTACACGAACCTCTCTAGCCACTGCCGCCCGTCGTAGGCTTCCTGCTTGTGGCGCATGAACTCCGGGGACTTCTCGTCCCACCACTTCACGCCCGACGCGTTCTCCGCAATTGTCGTGTACATGGTGGGAGCGTTCGGGTTATCGCGCGGCGGGGGAGTACGGATAATGGCGCTCCCGGGGGCGTTAGGGAGGTTGAAATGACTCTCCACGCCCGTGTCCGGGTCGCGGCGACTGAAATACCCGCCGCTGACGCCCTCGTGCAGCCCCCGCCTCATGGCTTCGGCGACGAGCCTGTTCACCTGCTCCTGGGTGGCGTCGGGTGGTAGGTTCTCGGACGCGTAGTAGAGGAGCCAGTTCGGGGAACCGATCACGGGACCAGGCATCCAATCAGGGTTCCCCGTTTTTTCACGCATGTTAAAAATGTAGGCGCGCATCACGCTGCCAGCAAACGGGTCACCGGCGTTATCGCGCATGAAAAACTGTACGTTACGGTCGTCCGGTGGGAGCGTAAACCCGCGCTCGAACGCCTCCGCGTTACGCTGGTGCGCCTCCTCCTGGGTGAGCTTTTCGTGCGCAACGTGGTTACAGCCGCGCACCCCGAACCGCTTAGCCGCGCACGGCGTCCACGCGCCATCGCTTTTGCGCTGCCCATACTTCGTTTTTTGGGGGCTACTATTCTTCCTGCCCATAATCCCGGCGTCTCCTCAGATATTCCACTCGCAACGTCTCTATCGTCAATAGCGTCGCCGCTCGTGCGTTTACGTTCGCTTCGGCGCGCTCGATTCCTCTTCGCATCGTAGGATAATAGTTTGGGTTCCTTTTCTGCTTTTCTTCACCGTTTCCGCCTGTTCGCTGCTAGTGTTAACGCGCGCCTGTACCGCGCGTCTGCTCGCATGGTTCTCTCGTGCGCTGCTGTAGCGTCGCTGGCGGTCGTGGGCGCGTGCGCTTACGGCGTGTCCTCCCAGTATCATCGCGCGCGCCTGAGCGTGAGTTCTGCGCTCGGGCGCGTGGAAGCGGATACAGTGGCGTCGTCGTGGGGGCAAACTGTCGGTGATCTTCTCGCCGATAGTGGGGTGGTGTTGCGCGGCTGCGACCAGGTGACGCCCGGTGCCCGCGCGCCACTGGCGGGCGTGGACTCTGTGAACGTGGTGAGGTGCCGGAGCGCTCTTGTTCACGACGGCGCGGGTGGAGTGGTGTCTGTGGGGACTGTTCGGCCTGACACGGTGGGCGTGTTGCGTGACGTGGCGGACGCTCGTGGCGCGGCGTCCTCGTCTCGCGGATCGCGCGCGGGCGATGATGGCGCTCTGCTGTCGGGCGCTGAGGGCGATGCGCCTGCTCTCGCGGACGCGCCCGCCGGCGTGGCGGCGTCTGCGCCGTCTCAGGAGGGCGTGCCCGTCAACAGCGGCGACACGCCTATCCCGGTGACGGTGGCCGCTGACGGGGCTACTGTTAACGGGGTGGCTGAGCGAGGCGTGTCGGCGCGCGGCGTGGCCGAGTCCGCTGGCGTGACCGCCTCCCCGCTGGATGAGGTGAGCGTCGAACTGGGCGCTGACGGCGGCGTGGTGGTGCGCGTGGTGCGCGTGTGGCGTGGCGAGGAAACCGTATCCACTGCGGACAAGGCCGTGGAAGAGAAGCGCGACACGGATAGCCTATTGGCGGGTGAGTGGACGCTCACACCCGGCACTGACGGCTCACGCGACGTGGAGTTGTTCTCAGTCAAGCGCGACGGTGAGCGCGTCCATAGCGTCGTGTTGGGTGAGAACACGGTGGCTGCGCGACCAGCAGTGCGCGAGGTCGGCGTAAAGCCCGTGTCGCCGGAGGCGCTTGTTGCTGCCGGTGTGGACCCGGCGTCGCCAGTAAGCGAGGAGACCGACAGCGCGGGCGTGGTGACGGCCAGGTACCGTGCGCCCCTGTATTCGCTGACGAGCCGGGAGGATGTGGACCGCATGCTCGGCAAGACTGTTGGTAACGACGCAGGCGCGGGCGACGCTGCGCCCACTGCTTCGGGAGCCGCCGGGGATGGCGGCGCGGTCGGTGACGGTGGAACTGCGGAAGCGCCCGCGCCCGCGTTTAGCGCGTCCGGGTCGAAAGCGGATTGGATGCGCGCCGCCGGTATCGGCGACGCTGATTTCGGGTACGTGGACTACATTATCTCCCACGAGAGCGGGTGGGATTACCATGCGGTGAATCGTTCGAGCGGCGCGTACGGGCTTCCCCAGTCGCTTCCTGCCGGTAAGCTCGCGTCCGCTGGCGCTGACTGGCGCGATAACCCGGTGACGCAACTGCGGTGGGCAAACAATTACGCTGTGGGCCGTTACGGGTCGTGGGAGGCCGCGTACCGTTACTGGGCTGCCAATCACTGGTGGTGATGGCGCGTCCCTCTCGCAACCGCTCGTGTTCTTGCGTGCTTGGTGCGTGTCCTCGCGCGTTGCGGTTGACACGCGCGGTATGGGGTGCTATATTAGGTGGCGTGGAACCGTTCCGCGCGTGGCGAGCGTCCAGGGCGGTTTGTTAAAATCTCATAGTGAAACGCGGGACGCCCGTGCCGGGGCGTGGAGCTGCGTCGCGTATAGGGCGCTGTGGAGGCTTGTCGTGGGCTGAAGCGGCTGCGCGGCGCGGAAGTGATAATGGGGACGCCCATTTTAGCGGTTAAGCGTGAGTACGATGAGGCCGTGGATGTCGCGACTGTGCCACGGCCTTTGTTGTGCCCGCAAAGGGGTGGCGGTCGCTGGCGCACATTCGCGTTGCCTACTGTGGCATGCTTGGTACCATGAAGCGGGAAAGCGAAGCTAACGATGACGGCGCTCTCAATGGCGTGCGTGCCATTTTGCCTACCTTGTCGCCGCCTTACGTGTTGGCGCTGCACGTTGCCTGTTAATGCGGTACACTGGTGTTCGGTTAGAGGAAACGAAACGGAAAGAGGTAGCCTCGTGATTCTTATTCCTAACGCCTTGTTTGTTGCCCTGTTCATCGTGTTGGCGGCGCTGGCTGTGCTGATGCTGCGTCGAGGTGTGGTTGCTGAGGCTGTGTGCGCGGCTGTTGCGGCCGTGGGGTGTGCGCTGCCGCTGGTCGCCGTCGGCCTTGCTCCTGCTGCTCGTGAGGGGAACATGGTTGCTGAGGCTGTTGTTGTGGCCGCGTACATTCTCGCCTACGTGTTTACGTTTGGTGGCGCGGCGGGCATGTTTGTGTTTTCGCGCGCCCGCGTCCAGTCTGCGCTCGCTGATGTGGCGGGTGAGGGTAAGTGACGATGCGAAACGATCACGCCGAGGTGTCGGAACAGGTGGCGAGCCTCGTAGATAAGCGCCGCGCTCTAGCTGGTAGGCGTCTTGCTGGTGGGGCGCTGCCTGGTATTGGGTTGGCTGGTCCTATGGGGGCGGGGAAGGATACGACGGGTGAGGCGATTGCTGACGTGTTGCGTCACCCGTCTGTGGCTCATGTTGCTGGCGGGCGCGCGCCGCGTCGCGTGGCGTTTGCTGACGTGTTGAAGCGCGAGGCGTATCGTCAAGCGCTGGCGGTGAAAAGCGTTCTCGCGCTACGTAGCGGCGTGGAGTCGGCGCTGGACGTGGAGCGAGCCATTGTCGAGGACGAGGCGTTGTGTGCGGCTTTTATGCCCGCTGGCGCTCCCCTCCCCGGCGGCCTCGTCGGCGTGTACTGTCAGATTGTTGCGGACGCGGAGCGCGAGGGCGACACGGACGCGTGGGATGAGGAAACGTTTATCTCGGTGAAAACGCCTGCGAAGCGCGTCGCCTACCAGCTTCTCGGCCAGGCTGTCCGTAGCGTGGACCCTGGGTATTGGGTGCGCGCCGCCGTCGAGGGCGTGGACTGGGAGCGTGAGTTCCCTGTTTTCACGGACGTTCGTATGCCTAACGAGGTCGCGGCCCTGTATGTCGCGGGCGCGCCGGTCGTGTACTTGTGCGTGTCGCCGGAGGTGCAGCGTGAGCGCCTGCTGGCTCGTGACGGTTCCCTGCCGAGCGAGAGCGCGTTGTCGCATGAGACGGAGACGGCACTTGATGAGGCTGTCCAGTGTGGCGCTGTTCCGGTTGTTGACGCGTCGCAGGGGAGCGCTCACCGTGTGGCGTTGCGCGTGTTGGAGGCGGCCCGGCGTGTGCGTGTTATTGTTATCGTGACAGACCCACTTCCGGGCCTCTCCCACATGTCCGCTGTGGCGTGTGGTGATTGCACAAATGGTTGTGGCCGTGGAGAGGTGGCGCTTATGCGTCGCCGCCCCGTAATCGGTAAGCGCTTGCCGGTTACGGGGTTCTCTTTTTGGTGCGCGTTGTGTCGATTTGCGTGTCTGCCGTGAGCGTGCTATTGTGGTAACAACAGATCCCCCGCCGGGCCTCTCCCGCACGTCTCCTATGGACGTGTGGTGACGCATAAATGGCGAGGGCCATGCAAAGTGAGGTGACATCATTTAGGTGTTGCTTCTGCCCGCAGCCGGGGGTGGTACCGCTTTCGGCTGCGGGTTTTCTCTTACCCTGCGGGGAAGCGAAACACTGTTATTGCAACGAAAATAAACGTTGAGAATCGTAAACAAAGAAAAAGGGGCGTCCTGGTGGGACTCGTGAACGTTGTTGATTTAGAGTTGCCGGAGGCGGCGTACACGACGGGTAAGTCGCCGTCGCACGCGCGCGTCGAAAGCCTGCACGACTGCTATCGTGGTGTGGGGCGTGGTGACGTGTTGGCGTTGTTGTCGGCGGGTGGCATGTTGCGTGAGCGGGTGAACGGTTCTAGGGTGCAGCGGATGATTCCGACGCAGGATGCGGTGGACGCTGGTCTGGTGTTCCGCTGCTCGGGTACTGCACTGTGGAGTGTGGATGCGGTGGCAGCGTGGGCGCGCAAGAACGCGGGCATCAACCTTGTGCGCGGATACGCGAACCAGCGCGTGAAACAGCCGGGCGAGGGCAGTGATGGTTTCGTGTCTGCGACGGACTTGGGGAAACTTTTTAACGTGGGCGGTTCCACCGTCGGTAAGTGGGTGGCGCGTCGTTTCGGGTTGTGGGCGCTGGTGCCGGTGCAGGAAATGCTCATGCAGGCGGGGCATCCGCTTGATTTTGATTGGAAGGCCGCGCAGAAGGGCAAGGGCCGTAACAGTGATGTGGAGACGGTGAGTGTGAAGGCGGAGCTGGACGCTCATGTGGCGGCTGTACGCAATGCTGTGAAGGCTGGTGACGGCGCGGTGTTAGCGCAAGCTGTGGGCGCGGTTCCTGAGCGTTTTCGTCGCCCGGTGGAGGCGCGTCTTGGCGTGCCGGGGTTCATCACTGAGGGTAGGTGGCGTGCTGCGTGCGCGTCGATGCGCGGGAGGTGAAGTGCGCTCCCTGCTGAGTGCGGTTAACTAAAACACCGGACCCGCCAATCCCCTATGTGAGGGGCGGAGGGTCCGGCTGTTTGCTACCAGTGGGAGTGTTGGCGCGTTACGTCTGCGCGCTCCGGTGCTGCGTGAGGAGCTGTGAGACTGCGAGCGCGGTTTGTGCGCGCCCGTATTCGGGGTACTCGGCTTGCACCTGCTCCCACAGTTGTTTGGCGAGAGCGAGCGCGGCTTTGCCGTCCTCGCTCGCCCACTGTTCACGTTCTGACGCTTTGAGGCGGCGCTCGATGGTACGCTCCGCTTTCGCTTCCGCCTTACGTCGCATGACGTTAGGTGCCTTGTCTACGGGCGCATTGTGCGTCCAACGGTTCACGACGTGCGAGGCGTGGTCGGTGGTTGCCATGTGGTAATCGCTGAGGCGCGGGAGCGTCTGCCTGAGCTGGCTGGGCGTCCAACCGGCCTGTAGGCGCTCTGCTGCCATCGCTTGCACGTGTGGGCTGGTGGCGGCAATCGCGTAGTAGTAGGGGAGGCACTTGCGCGCCGTCTCGTAAGCGCTGTCGTCTGTGTCGAGGTTGACGAACATGGTGTGTCTCCTGCTGTTTGTGTGTCAGTGTTTTCCTTGCTGGTTATAGTGTACCACGCGCGGGTGCGACGCGCTTGCTGTTTTTGTTGTTGCGTGTCGGGGTGCGGCGTGGTATGGTTGCGTGTATCTTGATGGGTTTCGTGTCACGTTCGCGCGTGAAGAAAGTGAGTGAGCGTCATGCTTGTTCGAGAAGTTCCTTTTGATAGCCAGGCGCTTATTTTGGGCGCTTGTTCTATTATCATGATCTTCTGTTCCGTTTGCTTTGCGGTGGCGATGATATGGGATGACAAGAAGTGGAGTGAGGCGTTGATGGAGAAGGTGTGTATTCGTTTTATTCTTCCTCTTGGTCTTGTTTTCATCGCGGGCGTGATGGCGACGGGTGCGGCCCTGTCGTCAAGTCCGCGCCCCGTCACTGAGGGCGACTACGAGAGTGTGGGTACCTATACGGCGACGGTGACGCGCGTGTACCCGCACGCTGTTGAGGTGGAGACAGAGTATGGCGTATCTCTACCTGTTCCCGCCTCTATGATGCCGGAAGGCGCGAGCACGGTTGGCGCTACTGTGGTGATTGACGTGTCTAAGCTGTCGTCGAAGCCGGGGCTTGAAGTACAGCGCCCTAGCGGCGACGATTCATCTGCTGATTCCAGCGAACCGATTTTTGTTGAAAACGACGATTGTAAGTCGTCGGGTGTGTTGTCGTGCGCTGAGGTGTTCGGTGACGCTAAGGTTGGCGCGAGGTTTTTGCCGGGCTTGTATTACGGTGTAACTGGCGTTCGCGCTTCGTGATGTTGGCGCTATCTGGCGCTTGCTACCGTTGGGCGCGCCCAGTGTGGTTCTCGATTTTACTACGAGAGCGTGTGGCATGTTTCGGCGCGCGTAGTCGCCTGCGTTGTGTTATGATCGTGTAAGAGAGTCGTGGCGTAGACTGCCGCCTCAAGTGATTACTGAAAGGTTTTGACAATGCTTGTCTATGAGCATATTGCTGCATGGGAGAAGAAGGCCACCAACGTGGTTTGTGTACTCCTGATTGTTGGGGCGGCTGTCATCTTGATTGTTGGCTCCTCGCTTCCAATGGTTACGGTCGCGTTCTGCGGGGCTGTGTTTCTGTGCGCTTATTTTGTGGTGCTCATTCGCGTGATTGCGCCTGACATGATGCGGAAGGTTCTTCCGGTGCCCGACGATTTCTATAAGCCGCTGGGTGTGTTTGATGCGACGGTGCGTAACGTTGCGCCGCATGTTGTAGAGGTTGAGACGGATTCGGGCGCTGTCCTGTTCGCTGACGCTGATAGCGTGCCGGAGGTCGCGTGTTTCCGTGGTTCTCGCGTTCAGGTTGACGCGGCTGTTGTCGTCTCTCCTGCCGGGCAGTGTGATGTGCGCGCTGATGGCGTGGGTGGTTTCGTGGACGCCCGCAAGTGCAAGTGTACGGCGGGCTACGGCGCGGATGTTGCTATGGGGGACGAGCCGCGCAGCAAGTGGAACGGTAAGGCGCGCTTTTACGCGGTCACGGCTGTTCGCGCCGCCGACTGACCGTAAAACCTATCAACGGAAGGTTAACGATTATGGGAACAGTAGCATGGGCGGCGTCTGCTGTGTAGCTGGTTTGGTTTCTTCGCTGATATTGTGTTATGGTAAGTGCCATACTGGTAGGTGAACGGGAAGGTTTGGGGGTGATTTCGCCAGATGTGTTCTTATGAGGCTGTGAAGGTTCGTCTAGACCCTACGCCGAGGCAGGAGCGGCTGATGGCGAGTCATGCCGGTGCCGCCCGTTTCGCTTATAACGCGGGTCTCGCTCATGTGAAAGAAGCGCTAGACAACGGCGAATCTCCCGAGTGGTCGCACTATGGTCTGCTCCGTTGGTGGAACGCGAATAAGGATGAGCTTGCTGTCAACCAGACCACGGGTGTTGTGTGGTGGAGTCAGAACAGCAAGGAATCCTATAGTATGGCGTTGCGTAGCTTGGCGCAGGGTTTCTCGAACTGGTCAAAGTCCCGTAAAGGCGAGCGTAAGGGCCGTCGTGTCGGGTTTCCTAAGTTCAAGTCGAAGAATACTACTATGCAGTTCGCATATTCTACCGATTTCACCGCACCCACGGCAAGCGATCCTTACGGGTTGAAACTGCCGCGTATTGGCCGGGTGCATTGTATGGAGAATGTGTATAAACGTGTGGCTGGGGCGCATCTTGTTCGGGTGAGCGTGTCCCGTCGGGCTGGGAGCTGGTATGCGAGCTTGACCGTGGAACATGAGCCAACCGCCACCCATACGCCGAAGGGTGGCACGGTCGGCGTTGATCTTGGAGTGAAAAACCTCGCCACGCTGTCGGATGGCACTGTTATCGCTAATCCTCGCGCCCTGGGCACGAGGTTGAAAGCTTTGCGGAAGGCCCAAAAGGCGTTGAGCCGCAAGGCTAAGGGTAGTGCCCGGCGCGAGAAAGCTAGGGCGCGTGTTGCCCGGTTACACGCTCGCGTAGCGGACGTGCGAGCTGACGCGATTAACAAAGCAACAACCATGATTGCCGGGAACTATAGCGTCGTGTGCATCGAGGACCTACATGTTGCGGGCATGGTGAAAAACCACAGCCTCGCTCGTAGCGTGAGCGACGCGGCGTTTGGCGAGTTCCGCCGACAGTTGGAATACAAGACGACTCGCAGCGGCGCAACGCTGCATGTCGTGGACCGCTGGTACCGCAGTAGTAAAACCTGCTCGGGGTGTGGGAGTGTGAAAGCCAAACTCTCCCTATCTGAGCGAACCTACCGTTGCGACAGTTGCGGCCTCGTTTTGGACCGTGACTTGAACGCGGCCATAAACATTTGTGTCGCCGGGAGTGCCCCGGAGACGTTAAATGCGCGTGGAGAGGACGTAAGACGGGCCGACAAAACACTGTCGGGTAACGCTGACCTCGGTGAAGCGCGAACCAAGCGGTCACCTGCTGGTGGCGTGAGGCTTGGAGCTGGCCTTGGCAACGAGGTCATACGACCTAGCGTAAGCTAGGCTGTAACGGGACGTACCGGCAGGCGTTCAGCGGCGGGAACGGGTATTACCTGGTGCAGGTGTCGCCCGCTGGTGATGGCGCGCAGTAGGTCTGTGTTCTCGCGCCGCCTCGCGTGAGAGCGCGTGTTTCTCGTTGCCGGGTGGCCATTGGCGTGTTACGTCAGTGACCCGGCGGTTTGACGGTCGGGTCGCGGCCCGTTGGGTGACTGGGCTAACAGTTTGTTGCCTGCGTGGGGCGGGGTGCGTGTTGTGCCCCGCCCCACGTTTTTGTGTTCGCATCTAAGCGGTGTCGGCGGTTGGGTCGTTGTCTCCATGTCTACGCGCGGCCCCTGTGGTCGCTTGCGTGACTGTTGGCACTCGGTTGGTCGCGTAGCGCCTGTTCACTTGTGAGGCGCGCATCTAACACGTGTTAGTTGCCGTGTTTGCTCGCTCGTTCGCGCCCTTGTCGCGTGTGGTTCGCTTTGGGTGCTTGTTGTGCGCCTGGCATTGCGTTTGGTGTCTGGCGCGTGGCGTGTTTCTGTGGTAGCATGACAAGGATAGTTGTAGTGGGCGCATACGGAAGGAAACAACATAATGTTTGCGCGCGTCATGGGTATCGTTAGCCCGAGTATTTTTCTTGCCTCCTCAATCGCGTGGGGGCTTTCAACGGGGAACCTTATTGCCGGGGTTCTCTCGGTTGCGCTAGGTGTCGCAGCGGCGTTTACGTCGTTTCGTGCGTGGCGTAGGACAACCGGCGGCGTTGCTGACCATGTGTCGAGTGTCGAGCGGCAGGAGGTCGTGGATGCTGTGCGCGTGGCGTGGAAGCGGTATTGGAAGAGCGCTGCTTTTATCGCCGCGCTTTACTGTCTGAATCTGGTGCTGGAGTTCGCGCTGAGGGGTGCTTATCGCTTTGGTGCGTGGGATGTTCTGATGGCGTGGTACATTGTCGATGGATCGGTGTTCAGTTCGTGGGTTGAGCTGCTGCGCAAGCGTACGGATAAGCTCGCGGGCAAGGATGAGGCGTAACGGTGGTCCCGGCTTGCTGTCGTGCGTCTCTAAACGGCGCGCGGCGGTGAACCGGGGAGCTGACGAGAGTTGTTAAAAGAAAAGGAGAAACGTCATGAGGACCGAGATCAAGCATTTTGTTAAGCCACCCAAACCCAAGGTGATTTTTAACATCCGAGAGGTTAGGATGACCGTGCTCGGTGCCCCGCTTACCATTAACCTGGATTCGTTGCAGTGCGATGCGGTTGTTAAGGTTGGTGGAGCCTTTTATCAGAAGGATGACGAGGACTTTTGGGTGAATGTGGATGAAGGTTTCATCACTGCTGAACAGTTGATCTACAAGGCCGAAGCAAGCGGTTCCTGCGAGCTGGTCAGTAACGAGGCTTTGTAATGGTGTTGTATGGTGCTGCTCGCCGTAGTCGCGTGCGTCGCATTGTTTTGTTGGCGCACACGTTCGGATACGCCGTGTTGTTGGGTGTTGTCGCGTGCGTTGTTGACGCGGGCGTGTTGCGTGGCTTCCTGGTGAGCGTGGGCGCTCTCATGTTGTGGTATTCCATGTCGTCGTGGCGCGGTCTGCGCAGGTCGCTGACGGAGGCGAGTACGGCATGGGAGACTGTCGTGTACTTGTTTTTCGTCCTGTGGGATGTGTTTGCGGCTCCCGTCGGGTTGATGGCTGCGCTCATGTTGTCTGAGTTGGTCTTTGCAGCGTTTGTTGCCATGTATTTGTCGTCGGTTCTGATTGCCGTGATGTGCGCGGGTGTTACCCCGGTAGCTTTGTGGCATTTATCGTTTCTCTGCTATGCGATGTTATACGTATTGCTGCCGCTTATCTTCATCGGCGGATCTGTGAAGATTGCGTTACTCCTGTATCGCGTGCTTTAGGTGCGTTTAGTTGAGCGCAGTTCCGCGCCCCGTCTTTTGGTCGCGTTCTCTGACTCGTCCGAGTGTTCGTCGCGCGCCACGCGTGCGCTCGTGCTATACTGGTTCCTGTCGGAAAGAAAACACTCAGGAAGAGGAAACACCATGCTTACTATCGCGGCTAAGGCTGCTCGCTACTTCACGGTGGCCGTGTACGCTCTCGTGTGCTTGTGGTTCGTATTTGGGATTGGGTCGGTGAGCGCTGCGGGCGGGTTCCTTGTTGCGGTCCCAGTCCTCCTTATGGCGTTCGGGAAGGTCGCGCGTTGGAACAACATCGTTGCCGCCGCCTACTATGATTGCCGCATCAGCGAGTCGCGTAATAGTGCCCTGACGCGTGCCATTACGGCGGTGATTGCGGCTGCGATTGGTGGTGCTATCGCCTACCTGTTCTACTACTTGTCCACGCGCGTTGGTGACGCGTCGCCGTGGTGGTACGTGTGGCGTTTCCTCATGGCTGACACACTGTTCGTCGCGTGGTCGAACGTGTTTTGCGCAGTGTTCGCGCTGGACGCGGCTGGGGGCAAGAAGATGCGGAAGCTCTCACGTTGAGGCTGTCAAAAAGAGAGGGGCGCATACCGCGCCCCTCTCTTTGTGTGCTCAGTGTGCCGTTCGGCACCAGCTTCGGCTGTTTATGTAGCACATGATTGTCAGTATTTCGGATGGTTGGCTGATGGTGAGTGACATGTCCGCGAGTGGCGCGGCTGGGTCGTTGGAGTCCCAGTAGTGTTTGCGTTGTGCCCATTCCTCTTCGCTGATATTCTCGTCTGGGTCAGCGTTGTCCCAGTAGGAGAAGTCGCGGCACCAGTCCTGCATTTCGAGGGCTTTCTGGTAGGCGTTGCTCTTGGAGTACACGTGGAATACGGTGGTGTCTCCTGGACCGGCCATAAGGTATGCGTCGTAGAAAATATCTGCTCGGCTCGTTTTCCCCTCGGTTTTGTGGAGCGCGTCGAGGTACCCATATAGCTGTGCCACCACGTCAATGGCGTCTGGCTTGCTAAAGTATTGTCCATCGTATTCGATTGGTGGGAGGATTTTCCTTTTGTTGGCCCGCTTGTTCGACGCGGACGGGCTACGGAACGGTGTGTCGTTCCATGCTGCCTGCGGATTGTCGTCCAGGATGGTGAGTAAGCTGTTGGTGTATGTGTTGAAGCTCTCCCGGAAGATTGGTTCGAGTGTTTCCCTGATCGCCTGTTCTGCGTTGAACGGTGAAAGGTCCGTGATAAACCAGTTGTGCGCTTTGATACTCATGTCTCTTTGTTCCTGTTTGTCTTGCTTGGTTGCGTCGTCTCTCGCGTTAAGGCTGTAACGGTGACTGTTTGGAGTGTAGCCGCCCGCGCGTGCTCGTTTGTGTGTCGCGTGGGCGGCCTCTCTGTTTGCGTGCGCTCGCTGTTGATGAGCGGGCGGGGCGCGTGTTAGTTGCGGTTGGCGAGGGTGATCGCGTATTCGCAGGGCTGGGTGAAGCCGACGGCGCTTTCGCTCGGAGGCGTGTACGGCATGGCGTCCCAGTATTTCTTGCGGCGCTCCCACTCTTCCTCGGTAACGTCGTCGTCTTTGTCGGTGTTGTTCCAGTATGAGAAGTCACTGCACCAGTCTTGTGTTTCGAGGGCTTCCGTGTAGTCGCGGCACTCGGAGAACACCTTGAACACGATGGTGTTATCTTCGGGGCCGCGCATGATTTGTACGTCGTAGAAGATGTCCACGTCACTGAGGGTTCGCGTCGCGCTGTTTTTGAGTTCTGTCATGCGCGTGTAGAGCGCACGCACGAGAGCGTATGTGTCGCATTGACTGTAGTCTGTGATGTATTCGTGGAGGATGCGCTGGTTGTCGGATGGGAGGTCCGCGAGGAACATTTCGTCCCATGTAGCGTTGATGTTTTCCTGTAGGCGTTCGTTGAGGAGGTCTAGTTGCTCGCGGAACCTGTCGAGAAAAACTGGTACGATGGTTTCCCTGATGCGGGCTGCCGCGTCGAAAACGGTCAGGTCCGTGATGAAATAATCGTAGGCTTTGGTGCTCACGGTTTAGTGCTCACTTTCTCCCCTGAGTAACTTGTGGGGCGTGTCATGTTGTGGCGCGCGTGTTTTGTGCGCGCCGTTTTTCGCTTCTCATGTTACAATAGTTGTTGTTGGATAGACAAAAGTCCACGTGTGGTTTGTTGCGCGTGCGATGATTTTCAGGAAGGTGTGGTCAGTCGTGGAGGTTCTGGTCGATACGGTGCCGTTCTCGCTCACCGTGGCGCTGGGGAACGTGGTGCTGGCGGCTATGATTGTGGCGTTCGTTGCTGCTGGCGCTTACGCGTGGACACATAGGGGTAAGGAGCGTGGTGAGCATGAGCTGACCGCCGGTGACCTCTGGGTCGGAGTGGTGTTCCTGCTGTCTCTGGTTTCTGTGCCCGCGGTGTGTGGCGTTTACATGTCGAACACTGAGCGTCATGTTGTCGCTGAGGGCGATTACGCATCCTACGGCGTGTATGAGGCGACGGTGGAGCACGTGACTCTCACTGATTACACGGTGCGAACGGACTATGGGGCTGTTCTGACCGTCCCCTATAGTATGGGGTGGGTTGACGGTCATGTGGATAAGGGTGATCGTGTTGCGTTGGATGTGTCGAGGATGTCCCTTAACGAGAATCAGAGCATCATCATGCGGGGCGGTGACGACATGGACGTGATGTTTCTGATGGATGACGCTTGCGTGAGCCGGTTTGATTCTCGTGGCGCTCGCGTACCTAACGGCGTGGAGTGTCATCGAGCTTTCGGCGATACCGAGTACAAGGGTAGTGTCTTGCTTGGTGGTGGCGGAACTTACTATGTGCTGACGGGCGTGTCGCGCCTGTAGCCTGTTGTTTTGTCGCTGGGGTGTGGCGGCGTTGGCGTGCGCGTGTGCGTCAGCGCCGCTTTCGTGTATCATCGTCATTTTCGTGCGTCGCGTGTTTGTGTGCTGCTCGTTTGGTGAGCGTTGTGGCGGTTGGTGGTGCGTGCGTCTCGCTTCTTGTACACTTGCTGGGTGGTGTTGCGGCGCGATTGGTGAGATTTTGACGCGCACGCTTGCGCTCGCATATATTTTAGTTTGTAGAGTAAGTTTTTTGCGCTATCGCGCCAACAGGCGTGCATGGCGTGCGCCGGGTGGCGCGTGTGAGAGCTGGGAAGGGGCCGGAGTAGGTGGCTGTTAAAAAGAGCGTGGGCGGCAAGCGGGGCGGTTTCCGTGAGGAGAAACTGCAAGTCCTGTCTGACCGCGAGCACCTGTTGGCAAAACTGTCTTTGACGTTTGGCGAGCAGGAGGACGACGGAGAGACGGTCAGCCGTCAGAAGCAGAAGGCCGTCATGGAGACGGTCGAGAACGCTTTTGACCAGGTGCTCAAAGGGTACGCGACGCGCGTGCGAGTTAAGTTCAATAAGGACCGTTCGTTCACCGTGCAAGATAACGGTATTGGATTGCCGGTGTCCGAGCAGACGGACGAGCATGGCGTGGTGGGTTCTGGCGTGTATTATGCGATTGGCCGCACGAAAACGTCCAGTAATTTCAGTTACGAGCACCCGTCGGTGGGTACGAACGGTGTTGGTTTCTCGTCCGTCGTGCTGATTGCCGCTCGTGTGGATGCGGTGACGTGGAAGGACGGCCGCGAGTTCCGACTCTCATTCAAGGACGGTCAGCCGGGGTATTTCGACGCGGAAAACGGGCCGGATGACGCGTTTACACAGGTTGACCCGCGCGTGCTGCACGAGAGCGCGGATACGCGCCCTAAAGCGGAGCGCGCCGGTTGGGAGGAAGGTACCAGGTTCACCGTGTGGCTGAACGATAGCGTGTTCCAGTCGGATAACCCGTATTCGGATGTGGACGCGGCGCAGAGGGTGAAGCGCACATGCGCGCTCACCCCCGGCATGGAAGCAACCGTCACCAGCTACCAGGAGCTTGCACATGGTGCGGGCGAAGGCGCTAACCTGGGCGGCACTGTGGACGAGAAGTCGGGCGCGTGGACTGCCACCTACAAGTTTGAGGGCGACGAGGGTGTGCAAACCCTATTGGAGGATGCCGCGCCCCGTAAGCTCGCCACAGACCCGTTCCACGTGTCCGCGTCCAGTGAGGTGAAGGTGAAGAAGTGGAACGTTCCGATTGCTGCGGACCTATGGTTTACGTGGTGTGACGCGCCATCGGAGCATGTGGAGACGTTCAACAACACTGTGTTTACGCGCCAGGGCGGCAAGCATTACGTGGCGTTCCAGAAGGCGCTGACGGCTGCTATCAACAAGCGGCTGCGGTCCATGAAAAAGGGTTTGAGCGTCAAAGACCCGGACGTGACGTATGAGGACGTGGCGCACGGCCTCGTCGCCGTCGTGAGCACGAGGATGCCGACCAGGCGAAAGACCAGTTGGATGGTGCTCCATCCGTATCGAAGGCTCTCACAAAAATGATGAGTGGCCCGCTGGAAGAGTGGGCGATGGGGCGCGACAAGAACGTTCCGGCGGTGTGTGAGCGCGTGTTGAAGGCGGCTCGCGCCAGGTTGAGCGCGCAGAAGAAGGTGGACGCGTCGCTCGCGTCTGCGAAGATCGCGAAAGCTGCGTTGCCTGCGAAGCTCGTAGAAGCTGAGGGTGCTGGCACGGGTGCGACGACGTTCCTGATGGTGTGTGAGGGTGATTCGGCTGTGTCTGGCTTGAAGCGCGCCCGCACCCTGGATTGTGCGCTGTTGGGTGTGCGCGGTAAGGGCATTAACGCGTTGAAGGCGTCCACGGAGAAGGTGCTCGCTAATGGTGAGGTGAAAGACCTGATTAACGCTGTTGGCGCGGGGTTTGGCGCGTCGTTCGACCTGGACGCGATGCGTTACCCTGGGGGTATTGTGATCGCGACGGACGCTGACCCTGACGGTTCGCACATTGCGACGCTCCTGTACGTGATCGTGGATAAGCTATTCCCCGGTCTCATTGATGCTGGCCTGTTGTTTCAGGTGAAAACGCCGTTGGCGGTTGTGTCTGTGAAGAACGGTGACGGGCAGGGTGGCGTGGTGGAGTTGCCTGCGTTCACGCTGTCGGAGGCTCACGACATGATGCGGAAATTGGCTGACGCTGGACTGTCGTATTCGACGGACTACATGAAGGGGTTGGGTGAGTCCACGAGCGAGCGACTACACCAGTACGCGTTCAGCTCGGAGAAGTGTTGGCAGCGGGTGGAGCGCCGCGACATGGAGGAAACCGAGCGCGTGCTGGACGTGATCTTTGGCGGCGACACGGAGAAGCGTAAAGAGTGGATTATGGGATTGGACGCTGGCGTGGAAGTGTCGGACTGACGCGAACGGCAAACAACTAGCATCACCTGGCGGTAAGAGGAAAGAAAGAGCAACAAGAGCATGGCAGCAGGTAAAACAGTTAAGCTGACGAAGAGCCAGCAAAAACTCATCGAACAGCTACAGGAGAGCGTCGGTCAGAGGACAGGTATTGTCGCAACAGACAGTGCCGACTGGCTAGAGGAAAACTATGGCGAGTACGCGATTTCAACGGTCGCCTCACGCGCCATCCCCAGCGTGTACAGTGGTTTCAAGCCGGTCCACGCGCGCATCCTATGGACCGCCCTCACCAACGGTCTCACCCCATCGGCGAAGCACAAGAAAACCGCGTCGTTCGCGGGTCTCGTGCTCGCTTATCACCCGCACGGTGACGCGAGCGTGCAGGAGGCCGTGTACACGGTGGCGCAGCCGTTCCGCATGAGGGTCCCCCTCGTTGACGTGAAGGGCAGTGTGGGCTTGCATTTTGGTGACAAGCCTGCGGCAGCGAGGTACACGGAGTCCCGCCTGTCTGACGCTGGTTTGGCGTGCGTCGTGGAAGCGAAGAGCGGGGCGTGTGAGTTCAAGCCGAACTACGATGAGACAACGACGGAGCCGCTGGACCTACCCGTTAAGTTCAATAATGCTGTGGTGAACGGCACGCCGAACAGTATGGCGGTTGGCTTCGCCGTGAACACGCCAAGCCACAACCCGGACGAAGTGCTGGCAGCGAACCTGTTGCTCCTGCGCCGCCCGGACGCGACCGTGGACGAAGTGCTATCTGTGATGCCCGGACCCGACTTTCCGACAGGCGCGCACGTGTACGACAAGGACCAGGCGGGGGCACGCGACTACTACACGACCGGGCGGGGCCGTTTCGTCATGCGAGCCACTGTGAGCGTGGAGCCGCTACCCAGGGGCGCGTCAAAGATCGTCGTCACGGAACTACCCTACGGCGTGAGTGTCGGTGACGTTCTCGCCCAGATCAACGAGAAGAGCGAAGAGCAGCCGCCGAAAACGAAGAAGGGCAAGCCTATTCCGGCGGTGGAGGCGTTCGAGAAGGGTATTACCAGCGCGTCCAACAAGAGTAACAAGGACCAGCGCCTAGAGATTGTTGTTCACCGGCAGTGGCAGGCTGGTCGCGTGTTGGACGCGTTGTGGAAGTACACGAGTATGGAGGCCGCGTTCAACGTCAACAACACGTTCCTCGTGGACGGCCGTCCCCGCCAGTTGGGGACCATCGAGTGTATGAGGCTGTTCCTGGATTACCGGCGCGCGTGTGTCGCCAGGCGCACTCGCGAGCGTGTGGGCGCGATTGACGCTCGCCTCTCCCAGCTTTCTGCATTGCTGACGGTGATTGGTGATGTGGATACGGCCATTGCGCTTATTAGGGAAGCGAAAACGCCTGGTGACGCGCAAAAAGCGCTCATGGCGCGCTTCACTATTAGCGAGTTTCAAGCGTCCTACATTCTGTCCATGCAGTTGCGTCGGCTCACGAAAGCGGACGGCGACCAAATCAGGGCAGAGGACAAGAGCCTGCGTGAGGAAAAGAAGCAGCTAGAGTTGGTGCTCTCTGACGCGGATGCGATGAATGACCTCATTGAAAGCGAGCTAGTGGACACCCACAAGCTCATCTCTAGTCCGCGCCTCACGGTCCTGCACGACGCGGACCCGGCTGAGGATGCCGCGCCGGGCGCGGACGGTGGGGCTGTTGCTGGCGTCGGCAGCGACCTCGCGTCCGGCGACCTACACGTGAGCTTT
>QWBZ01000065.1_pt1 | contig 40588 bp, 30 predicted proteins | sample 1972441 | NCBI WGS metagenome assembly QWBZ01 (sample SAMN09866721, study PRJNA288562) | Human oral metagenome isolate term6_saliva, whole genome shotgun sequencing... | isolation source: mouth | host: Homo sapiens | place: USA: California
CAAATGAGGAAAAAGATTATAAAAAAAGGCCGTGACTTTTCAGCCACGGCCTTTCATTATTTCAAATAGAGGTTATTCAGAAACCACTTCATGCTCGGTAAAATCGAGTACATTCTTGCGGTTAGCCTGCATGCGCTCATATTCTTCTTTAGAACCAACAACAAGTTTATCCCACTGGCGGAGTCCCGTACCTGCAGGGATTAAGTGACCGCAGATAACGTTCTCTTTCATGCCTTCGAGGCGATCTTGTTTACCACGGATAGCTGCTTCGTTGAGCACCTTCGTAGTTTCCTGGAATGAAGCTGCACTCATGAAGCTCTTTGTTGCAAGGGCTGCACGTGTGATACCTTGGAGAATCTGAGTAGATGTCGCTGCAACAGCATCACGAACCTGCACAGGTTTCAAGTCACGACGCTTCAATGACGAGTTCTCATCACGGAGTTTACGTGCTGAAATGATTTGTCCTGGCTTCAAAACTTCAGAATCTCCGGCGTCAACGACAACCTTCTTACCCCATATACGGTCGTTTTCTTCAGCGAAATCAAGCTTATCTACCATCTCCTGTTCAAGGAAAGAAGTATCTCCCGGGTCATCAATGCGCACCTTACGCATCATCTGACGGACGATAATCTCAAAGTGCTTGTCATTGATTTTCACACCTTGGAGACGATAAACGTCCTGTACCTCGTTGACAATATATTCTTGAACGGCCGTTGGACCCTTGATAGCAAGGATGTCACTTGGCGTGATTACACCATCAGAAAGTGGTGTACCAGCGCGTACAGCATCATGTTCTTGTACAAGAATCTGCTTAGACAAAGAGACGAGATATTTCTTTTGGTCACCTGTCTTAGAGGTAACGATGATCTCACGATTACCACGTTTCACCTTACCCATAGTCACCTCACCATCAATTTCAGAAACAACGGCAGGGTTAGATGGGTTGCGTGCTTCAAAGAGCTCGGTCACACGAGGAAGACCACCCGTGATATCTCCAGCACCACCTACGGCACGTGGAATCTTAACGAGGGTTGTACCAGTATTGACTTTTGCACCATCTTCAACAACAACGTGACCGCCTACAGGGAAGTTATAAGTACCAACCACTTCACCATCTGCACCGATAATATCGCAAGTTGGGACTTTAGACTTGTCCTTAGAGTCTGTGATAATCTTCTCAGTAAGACCTGTAGTATCGTCAGTTTCAGCATGGAAGGTAACACCTTCTACAACATCATGGAACTTCAACGTACCTGCATATTCAGATACAATGACTGCATTGAATGGGTCCCACTTAGCAATAAGGTCTCCCGGTTTAACGCGATTACCTTGTTTAAAGTAAAGAGATGAACCATAAGGAACGTTGAGTGTACTGAGCACGATCTCTGTATTAGGATCTACAAAGCGTACTTCGGCCAAACGACTCACTACCATCTGGCAGTCTTTATCATCGTCGTCTTTGAACGGAACCGTACGGAGTTCGTCGAATTCAACCTTAGCTTCGTTCTTCGCTACAATGCTTGCATTGGCTGCAGCATTACCAGCGACACCACCAGCGTGGAATGTTCGAAGAGTCAACTGAGTACCAGGCTCACCAATTGCTTGTGCAGCAATAACGCCGGCAGCCTCACCAAGTTGAACCATACGGGCTGTGGCAAGGTTTCGACCATAGCATTTCATACATACGCCATGCTTGCTTTCACAAGTTAATACGGAGCGAATCTCGACCATCTCTATAGGAGATTCATCGATAATCTTAGCCTTAGCTTCGTTGATTTCTTCACCTGCTCTGACGATAACTTCACCCGTTGTAGGATGGATTACATCGTGAACAGAGACACGACCAAGGATGCGTTCATAGAGAGAAGAAATGATTTCGTCTCCATTCTTCAATGCACGACATTCAAGACCACGCAGTGTTCCACAGTCTTCTTCAGTAATAATGACGTCATGAGAAACGTCAACCAAACGACGTGTAAGATATCCGGCATCGGCTGTTTTCATCGCCGTATCAGCCAAACCCTTACGAGCACCATGAGAAGAAATAAAGTATTCGAGCACTGACATACCTTCCTTAAAGTTAGAAAGGATAGGGTTCTCAATAATCTGTTGACCTTCAGCACCGGCCTTCTGTGGCTTAGCCATCAGACCACGCATACCAGAAAGCTGTTTGATTTGGTCTTTAGAACCACGCGCACCAGAATCAAGCATCATGTAAACAGCATTGAAGCCTTGGTCAGCATCTGTCATTTGCTTCATCAAGACATTGCCAAGGTCGTTGTTTACGTGAGTCCATGCATCAATAACCTGATTGTAACGCTCGGTATCTGTGATGAATCCCATCTCATAGTTGGCTTTAATCTGATCGACTTCTGCCTGACCTTTTCCAACGATTGCAGCCTTTTCTTCTGGAATAATGATATCATCAAGGTTGAAAGAAAGACCTGCTACATAGGCCATGCGGTATCCCAAGTTCTTGATTCCGTCAAGGAACGAGCAGGCACGAGCCATTCCGACAGCCTTGATTACATCTGAAATAATGCCACGTAAGGTCTTCTTTGAAATAATATCATTGAAATATCCAACTTCATCGGGGATGATTTGATTGACAATAACACGTCCAACCGAAGTTTCAACCATGTGGCGTACAGGATTATCACCTACCAAATCATCAACAACACACTTAATCTTTGCGTGCAAATCACAGCGTCCTTCGTTATGCGCAATAATGGCTTCTTCTGGTCCATAGAAGGTAAGTCCTTCGCCCTTTGCACCGGGACGAATCTTTGTAATATAGTAAAGACCAAGTACCATGTCCTGAGAAGGAACGGTAATTGGGGCACCATTGGCTGGATTCAGAATGTTATGACTCTGAAGCATCAGGATTTGTGCTTCGAGAACCGCCTCATTACTCAATGGAAGGTGTACAGCCATCTGGTCACCATCGAAGTCGGCATTGAACGCCGTACATGCCAATGGGTGAAGCTGAATAGCCTTACCTTCAATAAGTTTAGGTTGGAAAGCTTGAATACCAAGACGGTGAAGTGTCGGCGCACGGTTAAGCATGACAGGGTGACCCTTCATTACATTCTCAAGAATATCCCAAATAACAGGCTCACGACGGTCTACTATTTTCTTGGCACTCTTAACCGTTTTGACAATACCGCGCTCGATAAGCTTACGGATTATAAATGGTTTGTAGAGCTCAGCAGCCATGAGTTTTGGCAAACCGCACTCTCCCATCTTCAATTCTGGACCTACAACGATTACTGAACGAGCAGAGTAGTCAACACGTTTACCAAGGAGGTTCTGACGGAAACGTCCCTGTTTACCCTTCAAAGAGTCTGAGAGAGACTTCAAAGGACGATTGCTTTCACTCTTTACTGCAGACGCTTTACGAGAATTATCGAATAGAGAATCTACAGCTTCTTGTAGCATTCGTTTCTCATTACGCAAGATTACTTCAGGAGCTTTAATCTCCATGAGTCGTTTCAAACGATTATTACGAATGATAACACGACGATAGAGATCGTTCAAGTCTGATGTAGCGAAGCGGCCACCATCTAATGGTACGAGCGGACGAAGCTCTGGTGGGATAACAGGAACTATCTTTAAGATCATCCACTCAGGGCGATTGACACCCTTAGAAGCACGGAATGCTTCAACCACCTGCAAGCGTTTCAACGCCTCGGTCTTGCGTTGCTGACTGCTATCATTATTAGCACGATCACGCAATTCATAGCTGAGACTATCGAGATCAATATCTGTCAAGAGGTCATAAATAGCCTCTGCACCCATCTTAGCTACGAACTTATTAGGATCTGTATCGTCAAGATAATCGTTGTTTGGGTCAACATAATTATCAAGAATGTCGAAATATTCTTCTTCTGACAAGAGATCCATCTTGTGAGAGCCGTTCATTTCTACACCATCAGCATCCTTCTTACCTTCCATTGCACCAGGCTTGATGACGATATACTTTTCATAATATACGACAGCATCAAGTTTCTTTGTTGGCAATCCAAGTAGATAACCAATCTTATTAGGCAATGAACGGAAGTACCAAATATGTGCAACAGGCACTACAAGTTCTATATGTCCTGAACGTTCACGGCGTACTTTCTTCTCTGTTACTTCTACACCACATCGATCACAGACGATACCTTTATAGCGAATGCGCTTATATTTTCCGCAGGCACATTCATAGTCTCGTGTAGGACCAAAGATGCGCTCGCAGAAAAGACCATCGCGTTCAGGCTTGTATGTACGATAATTTATGGTTTCGGGTTTGGTTACCTCACCATACGAATTCTCCAGGATCTCCTCAGGAGAGGCCAATCCGATGGTAATCTTCGTGAAATTATTCTTTACTTTTGAATCTTTCTTAAAAGCCATATTTATCTTTTAATTAGGGTGTTCACATTAATCGAGTTTGATACTCAGTCCAAGACCACGGAGCTCATGCAGCAATACATTAAGAGACTCTGGGATACCTGGTGTAGGCATTGTGTCTCCTTTGACGATTGCTTCGTAAGCCTTGCTGCGCCCTACTGTATCATCTGACTTGATGGTCAGAATCTCTTGGAGCACATGGCTCGCACCAAAGGCCTCGATAGCCCAGACTTCCATTTCTCCAAAACGCTGTCCACCAAACTGTGCTTTACCACCAAGTGGCTGCTGAGTGATAAGAGAGTACGGACCGATTGAACGAGCATGCATCTTATCTTCAACCATGTGTCCTAACTTCAAGAAGTAGGTAACACCCACTGTTGCAGGTTGATCGAACTTCTCACCAGTCTCACCATCATATATATATGTAGAGCAAAGGTTCGGTAAACCTGCTTTATCGGTCCATTCTTTCAAATCATCCAACTTGGCACCATCAAAGATAGGTGTAGCAAACTTGCATCCAAGTTTCTGTCCAGCAGCACCGAGAATAGCCTCAAATATCTGTCCAAGGTTCATACGAGAAGGCACACCCATAGGGTTAAGTACCAAGTCAACAGGACGTCCATCCTCAAGGAACGGCATATCTTCTGTACGTACAACCTTTGAAACGATACCTTTATTACCATGTCGACCAGCAAGTTTATCACCTACTTGAATCTTACGTTTCTTAGCAATATAAACCTTTGCCATCTGCAAAATGCCTGATGGGAGTTCATCACCAATAGAGATAGCAAACTTCTTACGCTTCATTTCCGCATCAAGTAACTTGTATTTGCGGATGTAATTCATAATAAGCTTCTGAATAAGTGCATTCGTATGGTCATCATCCGTCCAGTTGTTACTCTGAATTCCATCGAACTCAAGGTTCTTTAATGCAGGAACTGTGAACTTGCTTCCTTTGGTAATGATCTCAGCACCAGTGTAATCTTTCACACCCTGTGATGTCTTACCCTCAGTAAGCGTCATAAGTTTATCAACAAGAATATCTTTCAGATCGTTGTTCTTTGCTTCATATTCTTCGTCAATCTTAGCTAAAAGCACCTTATCTTGCTTCTTAGAATCGCGTGTCTTAATAGCACGTGAGAAGAGTTTCTTGTCAATAACGACACCACTCAAAGAAGGATTAGCCTTTAATGAAGAATCTTTCACATCGCCAGCCTTATCTCCAAAGATTGCACGGAGAAGCTTTTCTTCTGGCGAAGGATCACTTTCTCCCTTAGGAGAAATCTTTCCTATAAGGATATCACCTGGCTCTACACGCGCACCTACACGGATTACACCATTGTCATCAAGGTCTTTGGTAGCCTCTTCACTAACATTTGGTATATCAGAAGTAAACTCTTCTACACCACGTTTAGTTTCACGTACATCAAGAGAATATTCATCTACATGGACAGATGTGAGTACATCCTCGCGTACCATGCGTTCTGAAATAACGACAGCATCCTCATAGTTGTAACCTTTCCAAGGAATATAAGCAACAAGTAAGTTTCGACCAAGGGCTAATTCTCCATTTTCTGTGGCATAACCTTCAGTCAAAATGTCTCCTGCTTTAACACGTTGACCTTTATTACAAATAGGACGAAGGTCTATTGTCATATTCTGATTGGTACGACGGAACTTTGGAATACGGTATTCTTTCAATGCAGGTTCAAAGCTAACAAATTCCTCTTCTTCTGTACGATCATAAAGAATACGGATAGTTGTTGCATCTACATATTCAATAACACCATCACCTTCAGCAGTAACCATCGTACGAGAATCCTCGCAAACTTGCTTCTCAAGACCTGTACCTACAATTGGTGCATCATTATGAATCAATGGAACGGCCTGACGCATCATGTTACAACCCATCAACGCACGGTGACCATCATCATGCTCTAAGAATGGAATCAACGATGCTGAAACTGAAGCTATCTGCTGCGGAGATACATCTACTAAGTCAACTTCATCAGGAGTAACCACTGGATAGTCTGCGTCCTGACGACATTTTACAGTTTCTTTAAGGAACTTACCATCAGTAGAGAGTGGTGCATTACCTTGACCAATAATCTTTTCTTCCTCTTCTTCTGCAGTAAGATAGACCACATCCTTATTGTCCATATCGACCTTATGGTCGTGAACTGTGCGATAAGGTGTTACGATAAAACCAAGGTCATTAATCTTTGCATAGATACAAAGTGAAGAAATCAAACCAATGTTAGGACCTTCTGGACTTTCAATTGGACAAAGACGACCATAGTGAGTATAATGAACGTCACGAACTTCAAAACCAGCGCGTTCACGTGACAAACCACCAGGACCGAGAGCTGAAAGTCGACGCTTATGAGTTACCTCGGCAAGTGGGTTAGTTTGGTCCATAAACTGACTCAAAGGATTCGTTCCAAAGAATGAGTTTATAACACTGGAAATTGTCTTTGCATTTATAAGGTCAGTTGGCGTAAACACTTCATTGTCGCGAACATTCATACGTTCACGAATTGTACGACTCATACGAGCAAGTCCAATAGCGAACTGATTAGCTAATTGCTCACCAACAGTACGTACACGACGGTTACTCAAGTGGTCAATATCATCAACTGTAACATTAGAATTGACAAGCTGAATGAGATATTTGATAATTGCAATGACATCCTCTTTGGTCAACACGCGGACATCCATGTCGATATCAAGACCTAACTTTTTATTTATACGATAGCGTCCAACCTCTCCTAAGTCATAACGTTTGTCTGAGAAGAATAGGTTCTGGAATACCTCACGTGCACTGGCATCATCAGCAGGATCTGCATTACGAAGTTGTCGGTAAATATAGTTAACCGCTTCTTTTTCTGAATTACTGGGATCCTTTGATAGTGTATTAAAGATAATCGTATACTTATTTGCGGCCTCTGCGTCTTTATGAAGAAGTATGGTTGAAGCACCGCTATCAAGAATCTCACCGATATTATCCTCAGTAAGCTCTGTTTCGCGCTCCATGATTACTTCATTACGCTCAATAGAAACAACTTCGCCCGTATCCTCATCAACGAAATCTTCGTTCCAACTCTTCAATACGCGCGCAGCTAACTTGCGACCGACGGCAGCCTTCATGTTCTTCTTGTTGACCTTGATTTCCTCTGCAAGATCAAAAATCTGCAGGATATCTTTATCCTGCTCAAAACCCATAGCACGAAGAAGTGTCGTTACAGGTAATTTCTTCTTACGATCAATGTAAGCATACATGACATTGTTGATGTCAGTAGCAAACTCTATCCAAGAACCTTTGAACGGAATAATACGTGCACTATAAAGAACTGTTCCATTCGCATGTACACCTTGTCCGAAGAAGACGCCGGGCGAACGATGTAATTGTGATACAACAACACGTTCAGCACCATTGATAACAAAGGTACCATTAGCAGTCATATAAGGAATTGTCCCCAAGAAAACATCTTGGATAAATGTACCGAAATCCTCATGATCGGGGTCAGTACAATACAGCTTCATCTTAGCCTTTAAAGGTACGCTATATGTCAAACCACGTTCTAAACATTCATCAATGGAATAGCGAGGTGGATCTATATAGTAATCCAAGAACTCAAGAACGAAATTATTACGAGTATCAGTGATTGGGAAATTCTCGGCAAACACCTTGTATAACCCATCGTTCTTGCGTTCCTCAGGCGGAGTATCCAACTGTAGGAAGTCACGGAAAGACTTCAGCTGCACATCGAGGAAATCTGGATATGGCAGCGGATTATGCACGCTGGCAAAATTTACTCTGTTATCAACAACTTTTGTCATAAATTAAAATTTAATTGGCCCAACTGGGCTAATAAGCTTTATCAGCCTAAGTAGGCTAATTATTTGTAAAAGACACAAAAAGGTTAGGACCAACCTACTTGGAAGATCCTAACCATATTCTAAAGAAATCTGTAATTCTGAATTACTTCAGCTCTACCTTGGCACCAGCTTCTTCGATAACCTTCTTTAGGTTCTCTGCCTCGTCCTTAGCAACACCTTCCTTAATAGTTGAAGGAGCGCCATCTACTAAGTCTTTAGCTTCTTTCAAACCAAGACCACAAGCCTCTTTAACAGCCTTTACAACCTGAAGCTTTGTTGCACCTACTTCAGCGAGGACAACGTCAAAAGAAGACTTCTCCTCAGCTGCAGCTGCACCACCAGCAGCAGGACCAGCAGCTACAGCAACAGCTGCAGCAGCAGGCTCAATACCATACTCGTCCTTCAGGACTGTTGCCAACTCATTTACTTCTTTAACAGTAAGATTTACTAATTCTTCTGCAATAGCTTTAATGTCTGCCATTTTATTCTAAAATTTAATTGTTCTTGTTAAAATTATATTACGACTTTATAATTGACATCATCAATTATTTATTCAGGACGCTCACCTAAAGTCTTAAGCACACCATGGATGGCATTTGCGCCTGATTGAAGAGCAGAAACAACGTTCTTTGCAGGAGACTGCAACAGAGATACAATCTCTGCGATAACTTCGTTCTTGCTCTTGAGAGCTGCGAGTTCAGCAAGTTTATCAGCACCTACATAGATGCTTTCTTCTGCATATGCAGCCTTGAGTGCAGGAATTCCTTCCTTTTCGTATTCCTTTAATAACTTAGCAGGAACATTAGCTGTTGTTGTAAACATAACAGCTGTAGTACCTTTCAATGTACCATATAAAGGTTCAAAATCAATATCCGAAGCCTCGAAAGCCTTGTGAAGAAGCTTATTCTTCACAACAACCATCTTGATTTCATTCTTGAAGCACTTGCGACGAAGCGAACTGGTAGCCTCTGCATTTAATCCAGTAAGATCTACTAGATAAAAATGAGGATACTCTTTTAGCTTCTCACCAAGTTCAACAATAATAGTATCTTTTACTTCTTTCTTCATTATACAAAACTTTTAGAGTTATTCAACTGATTTAGGATCAATTTTGATACCCTTACTCATCGTGCTTGAAATAAAGATACTCTTGATATATGTACCTTTAGCAGCAGCAGGTTTCAACTTAATAACAGTCTGGATAAATTCCTTTGCGTTACCAAAAATCTGCTCAGGAGTCATAGAAATTTTACCGATTGAAGTGTGGATAATACCAGCTTTATCAACCTTGAAATCAATCTTACCCTGTTTTACTTCTTTTACCGCCTTAGCAACATCCATAGTTACAGTGCCACTCTTAGGATTAGGCATCAATCCGCGAGGACCAAGCACACGACCTAAAGGACCAATCTTACCCATACATGAAGGCATAGTTATGATGACATCAATGTCTGTCCAACCACCTTTGATTTTCTCGACATATTCATCAAGACCAACATAATCAGCACCAGCTTCTTTTGCAGAAGCTTCCTGATCAGGGGTGCAGAGTGCAAGCACTCGAACAGTCTTACCTGTTCCATTTGGCAGTGAAACTACTCCACGCACCATTTGGTTTGCTTTACGTGGATCAACTCCCAGACGTACATCAATATCAAGGGATGCATCAAACTTTGTTGTGGTAATTTCCTTAACAAGTTCTGCAGCCTCTTTCAATGTGTATGCCTTCCCTGCTTCAACCTTATCAGCTACTGATTTTTGATTTTTTGTCAGTTTACTCATTTTCTTAATTGAAGTTTTAAATTATTCACCAGGGAAGTCCCCTTTTACAGTAATACCCATACTACGAGCAGTACCAGCAATCAGCTTCATAGCCGATTCTATTGTAAAGCAGTTGAGGTCATTCATCTTGTCTTCAGCAATAGCCTTAACTTGTTCCCAAGTTACACTAGCTACTTTCTGACGGTTAGGTTGAGCTGAGCCCGTCTTAACCTTGGCAGCCTCTTTCAGCTGAACAGCTGCAGGAGGAGTCTTAATGATGAAGCTAAATGACTTATCTGTATAGTATGTGATAACAACAGGTAGAATCTTACCTGCTTTATCCTGGGTACGGGCGTTGAACTCTTTGCAGAATCCCATAATATTAATACCCTTAGAACCCAATGCTGGGCCTACTGGAGGTGAAGGATTCGCAGCGCCACCCTTAATCTGTAATTTGATTAAACCAGCAACTTCTTTAGCCATTTTTGTTAATATTAAAAATTGATTGTTATAAAAGGAAAATAAACTTCCGTAACGAAGATTATCCTTCCTTCTCTACCTGCATAAAACTTAGCTCTAACGGAGTTTTACGTCCAAAGATCTTAACCATCACCTTCAGCTTATGCTTCTCAGCATTTATCTCTTCGATAACGCCACTGAAGCCACTGAATGGTCCGTCTATTACTTTTACTGTCTCATCTACAACATAGGGAACATCAACTGTACCTTCTATCTCCGTATTTTCGGCAGTACCTAACATCCTATTAATCTCTGATTGAAGGACGGGAGAAGGATTATCTAACCCTCCAAGAAAGCCTAAACAATTAGGCATAAAACGCAGAGTATGCGCCACATCCCCAACCAAGTTAGCCTCAACAAAAATATAGCCTGGGAGAGAGATTTTCTCCTTAACTACTCGTTTGCCATTACGCAAAGAAGCATGTTTCTCCATCGGTATAAGGACCTGAGATACATGTGTGCTAAGCAACTCGTTATGTTTCATCTCGGCATCAATATATTCTTTCAACTTTGCCTCTTTTCCACTAACAGCACGAAGCACATACCATTTGTTTCCTGTTTCAGCCATCTCTTGAAGAATTAACGTGGATAAATCGTGCTCATCACGAACTTGAACAGACTGTCCATTCCGAACACTACTAATGCAATGACAAGGGAAGCAGATAATACAATCATTGCACTATGAGTAAGTTCGGCACGTGTTGGCCAAGTAGTTTTATGCGCAAGCTCGTCATAACAAGCTTTACAGTAATTTACTATCTTACTAAACATATTATCTTCTAATTAGCACGGGAAGCAGGGCTCGAACCCACGACCCTCGGTTTTGGAGACCGATGCTCTACCAACTGAGCTATTCCCGTATATAAGTCCCCGCTACATATATAACGAGGACTCAATTATATCCTAAGACTTATTTCAAATTACTTAACGTCAGGAAGAATTGCAGTAATCTGACCTGAACCTACTGTACGACCACCTTCACGGATAGCGAAACGTAAGCCTTCATTCAAAGCAACCTTGTAAATAAGTTCTACTTCAATTTCAACATTATCACCAGGCATTACCATCTCAACACCTTCTGGCAACTTAATTTCACCTGTACAGTCCATTGTACGAAGATAGAACTGAGGACGATACTTATTACCAAATGGAGTATGACGACCACCTTCTTCTTTCTTCAATACATAAATAGAAGCCTTGAAGTGATCATGAGGAGTAATAGCACCTGGATGCACAACTACCATACCACGTTTAACTTCAGCCTTATCAATACCACGAAGCAACAAACCTACGTTATCACCAGCTTGACCTTCAGCAAGGTTCTTACGGAACATCTCAACACCTGTGATAACTGATTTCTTATCTTCACCAAGACCAAGAAGCTGTACTTCGTCACCTACTTTACAAACACCAGTTTCAATACGACCTGTAGCTACAGTACCACGACCTGTGATTGAGAATACATCCTCAACTGGCATCAAGAATGGTTTATCAACTTCACGCTCTGGCTCTTGAATCCATTCATCAACAGTATCCATCAACTTCATTACAGAGTCAACCCACTTTTCAACACCATTCAATGCACCAAGTGCAGAACCGCGTACAATTGGAGTGTCCTCTTCATAGCCATACTGCTCAAGGATTTCACGAACTTCCATTTCAACAAGGTCAAGCATCTCCTCATCATCAACCATGTCGCACTTATTCAAGAAAACAACCAAGCGAGGAACGTTTACCTGACGAGCCAAAAGCACGTGCTCACGTGTCTGAGGCATAGGACCATCAGTAGCAGCAACTACCAAGATTGCACCATCCATCTGAGCAGCACCAGTAACCATGTTCTTTACATAGTCAGCGTGACCCGGACAGTCTACGTGTGCATAGTGACGCTTTGCTGTTTCATATTCAATATGAGCAGAGTTAATGGTAATACCACGCTCTTTCTCTTCAGGGGCATTGTCAATCTGATCGAAAGACTTAACATCCTCTGAACCGAAGCCCTTCTCATGAAGAACCTTTGAGATTGCAGCAGTAAGAGTTGTCTTACCGTGGTCAACGTGACCGATTGTACCAATGTTTACGTGCGGTTTGGTACGTACGAATTCTTCTTTAGCCATAGCTTTTCTTTTTATTTATATAAATGTATAATCAATAATCTTGTTTTTCCCAGTGTCTATAGAAATAGAAACCGAAAAGAGCTGTAACTGAGAGTTGAACTCAGGACCTCTTCCTTACCAAGGAAGTGCTCTACCACTGAGCTATTACAGCGTCGCAATGAGAGCGGAAAACGGGGCTCAAACCCGCGACCCCCAGCTTGGAAGGCTAGTGCTCTATCAACTGAGCTATTTCCGCAAAAACTCCTTTCGGATGTGGGTGGTGATGGATTCGAACCACCGAAGGCATAGCCAGCAGATTTACAGTCTGCCCCATTTGGCCACTCTGGTAACCACCCTGTTTAAGATATCCTTAGTAGGAGTCTTTTTCAACTTTCCGTTGAGCCTCTTGTCGGATTCGAACCAACGACCCCGAGATTACAAATCACGTGCTCTGGCCAACTGAGCTAAAGAGGCAAATCCATGCAGCCGATACGACTTTACTAGGACGTGTTCTAAAACGGCTGCAAAGATACGATTTATTTTTTAATCACCAAAACTTTTAATCAGTTTTTTCAATGATTGCGGATTTTTTCCTTGAATTTAGTCAACTGCACCTTCATTGAATCTACTGCTTCATCAATTCCTTCCTCAAATGTATCACAGGTCTTTGCAACAAAGAGCTTTTGTCCTGGAACAGAAACCGTAATACTGGCTTCTTTATTGAGGGCGGTGGCAGGCTTGACTACTTTTAACTGCACCTCTACTTTCTGTATATCTTCGTAATTCTTTTCTAACTTGGCGATTTTCTTTTCAACAAACGCCTGTAACTTTTCGGTAGCGTCGAAGTGAATCGACTGAATTTTTAGTTCCATAGTTAACTCCGTTTTTAAGGATTAAGCCCGAGGATGGGCACTATAATATTCGCGTTTAAGCTGCTCAAAAGTTGTATGTGTATAGATTTCTGTCGTTGACAGACTCTCATGACCGAGCAACTTCTTTACACTTTCAATCCCAGCTTTGTTATTAAGCATTGCTGTTGCAAACGTATGTCGCAGCACGTGAGGTGTCCTTTTCTTCAGTGTACAAACCTTTGAAAGATTTTTCCTTACGGCTTCCCTCACTTGACTCGAAGTCATTCGCTGCCCTTTTGCTGTAACAAACAAGGCTTCAGACTGCAGATTCACCTCTTTATTACGACACTTCATGTAATCACGAAGCATCGCCAAGAGTTCCTCTCCAAAGGGAATCACACGCTGTTTATTCCTCTTTCCCGTCACTTTCAACTGTCGATTCGAAAAATCCACCATGCTATCATCCAGTCCTATCAGTTCAGAAAGTCGGATTCCTGTTTCATAGAAAGTCATGATTATCGTGCGATCACGCACATCTTCAAAACTTTCCGTCCAACTTTCTGCATCGAGCAACCTATCCATTTCATTCTCTTTCAAGAACTGAGGCAAAGGTCTACCCTTCTTTGGTCCCGTGACACCATGTACCGGATCTTTATCAACCAACTTCCTTGCAAGAGCAAAACGATAGAAAGATCGCAACGCACTCAATCTCCGATTGATTGAAGTTGCATTATTCCCTTTATCCATCATGCTCTCCATCCAGTCGCGGATAACATCCGAGTCAACCGACTTCCAAGAGTGACAACCTTCTAAGTTCCCATAGAATTCTTCAAAAGCCCGTAGGTCTTCTCCGTAATTCTTTATCGTCAAATCAGAGCGATTACGCTCAAACTTCAGATAGTTTAGAAACTCATTAATCATCATAAAAGCGCCGCTGGCATATATGTTTACGGCAACGAATTTACGGAATTAAATTCAAACTACCAAATTTTTTAACGAGTTTTATTCCTCGTTAGTACGCAGTTTCTGTACATAGACAGCGTGTTCCATCTTGAGTCTCTTCAAAACAGAAGGCTTGTTGTACTGCTGACGAGCACGAAGCTCTTTAACAACACCTGTCTTTTCGAATTTTCTCTTGAACTTTTTTAAAGCTCTTTCGATGTTTTCACCATCTTTTACGGGTACAATAATCATGTTTGTTTTTATTAAATTGTTTATATAAAACTCATCTTCAAGTGGTTACGCCTTTTTTATAGACAGAATCCACTATTAGCGGGTGCAAAATTACATCTATTTTCCTAAAATTCCAAATAAAATCTCGTTTTTCTTTGAAAGTCAGCGAGTTCTTAACACATACAAACTGCATGCAAAATCCACAATCATCCACAATCATCCCAATAATTATCATCAACAAATTTGATATAAAACACAACAAAGTTGCACTACAATCCCCCCATATTCCAACATAAATCTAATCTCTTCTACAAATCCGACACCACATCATTCGCACAACCTTTTATTACCGCATGCAATTCGACACATTCTGTTTCCATTGCGTTCATTTTCCAAAGTCACTCATTTTGCTTCATCATTCCTATCATTTCATTCGGTAATTCAATAGCCTTTACACCATAAAACGGCACAGATTACTAACACGATGATTATCAATAATAATTCATTCTCCCATTCTGCTTACCATAATTCTTCAAAACTTACAACACAATTTCATAAAAAATCAACTACCTTTGCACATATTTTATATATACACTGCTGGTCAGACATGCAACAATTGAAATGAGATAAAGTTGCCTTTTGCCGTAAAAAGAAAACAAAAGCAGTGATTTAATGACACAAAATTCAATTCATGAGCATCATTAAATTTATCAAACAATGGACACTATTATGTTCCATCGTTTTCGGAAGTCTGGTATATTTGCTCTTCACCCATATTGAAGTATTGACCCCTTTCGGTGATTTCATCGGACCAAAGCTGGTAATGGTGCTCCCCATCAACATCTTTTTGATGCTCTATGTCACGTTCTGTAAGATCCAAATGAACGACCTTACACCACGCAAATGGCATTTTATTCTGCAAGGAATCCGCACACTTTTGGCAGCATTGAGTGTCTTATCAGCCAATCTTTGCACTAATCCTACCTATAAACTATTATGGGAAGGCGTCTTCATCTGTGCCATCTGCCCTACTGCAGCCGCAGCTCCCGTGATTGTAGATAAGTTGGGTGGCAACATCGCTTCATTGACAGTATATCTCCTTATCGCTAATGGCTTCACATCAATCATTATCCCTTTGTTCTTTCCGCTTATGGAAAAGGGAGCTGACATCACTTTTGCCATGGCGGCATGGCTGGTGCTTCAGCGTGTGTTAATGGTGCTTATCATTCCTCTTTGCTTAGCTTTACTCTCGCGAAAATACCTTCCCAAGTTTGTCAACTGGCTGAAAACGAAACGCAACCTCGCCTTTTATTTATGGAGTTTCAACCTTTCTATCATCATGGGACTTGCCATGCAAAACATCCTTCACGCTCCTGTTTCGGGATGGGTATTAACAGCTTTGTGCATCATTCCACTGATATTGGCTGTAGTTCAGTTCTCCATTGGCAAACTTGTCGGCCACCATTATGGCGACAGTATAGGCGCAGGACAAGCTTTAGGACAAAAGAATACCGTCGTAGGAATATGGCTTACGCTCTCATTTCTTAATCCTTATGCAGCTATTGCGCCTTGCGTTTACGTGATTTGGCAGAACATTATCAATGCCGTTCAGCTGTGGTATAAAGATAAATATGGCTATCTGAAGTGGTAATCAGCTAAGAAGTCCATCACAATATGACAAATGTGTCAGTTTAAGACGAATGAAAATTTGGTATAGTTTTTGCGAATATATCGTGAAAGAGTTATTTTATTACATCACAAATCAAATCAAAATAGGTTAGAAAGAAATGGAAATTATCAAGGATAAAAGCTTTGGTGGAGAGCGTCCTCTCTTTGGATTAAAGGATGCAAGCTTAGAGAATATCACGATTACCGATGGTGAATCGGGCATAAAATGTTGTCAGAACATCACCTGTAATGACTCAAAGTTTTATGGCAAATACCCTTGGTGGCATGTCGATGGGAGTGTTATCACGAATTGTTATTTTGCCCCTGAGAGTCGTTCTGCTATCTGGTATAGTGACAATATGACGATGAAAGACTCGGTCATTGATGGTCCAAAGTTCTTTCGTGAGATGCAAAACTTGGAGTTAGAAAACGTAAAAATCAACGACGCCGATGAGACTTTTTGGAAGGTTAACGGCCTAAAGTTGAAGAATGTCACGCTACATGAGGGCACCTATCCATTCATGTTTTCTCGCAATATCTATGTAGACGGCTTGGTAAGTGATGCAAAGTATGTGTTTCAATATTGTAAGAACGTTGAGATTCACCACGCAAAGATCACTACAAAGGATAGTTTCTGGGAGTGTGAGAACGTGATTGTCTACGACTCTGAACTTGATGGAGAATACTTAGCATGGCATTCCAAGAACATAAAGCTTGTGCGTTGTCACATCAGTGGCGAGCAACCGCTTTGCTATCTCGATGGCATCACGCTTGAAGATTGTACCTTTGACGCTGCATGCGACCGCATTTTTGAAGACAGTCGCAATATCAATGCCACCATAAAAGGTGCTATCACCGAGGTCAAGAACCCTATTAGCGGACACATTGTGGCTGATAAGATTGACCAAATCACATATAACGAGTTTGCCAAAGGTAATGATTGCGTGATTGAAACAAGAAAATAAACAACGATGAACAAATTCAATTTCGATGAGAAAGTAGTGCGTCGAGGCACTAATTCCATTAAATGGGACGAACCAAAAGAAGATGGTGTGCTCCCCATGTGGGTGGCTGATATGGATTTTAAGACTGCACCTTGCATCCTTGAAGCCTTGAAACAGCGCCTCAATCATGGCGTTTTCGGTTACACCTACGTGCCCGACAGCTTCTATGAAGCTATCATCCATTGGTTCAGCAGACGCCACCAATGGCAGATTCAACGTGAAGACATCCTCTATACCTCGGGAGTTGTGCCTGCCATCTCTTGTGCATTGAAGGCTATAACCATGCCGGGTGAGAAAGTGTTAATACAGACTCCCGTCTACAACTGCTTCTTTTCGTCTATCCGTAACAGCGGATGCGAAGTGTTAGAAAATCCACTTTGCCGACAGGGAGATAGCTATGTGATCGATTTTGAAGACTTCGAGAGCAAGTGTGCAGACGAGAAAACCACGGTGTTTCTACTCTGTAATCCACACAATCCGGCTGGACGTGTATGGACAAAAGACGAACTTCAACGCATGAACGACATCTGCATGAAGCATAATGTAAGGGTGATTGCCGATGAAATCCATTGCGAAATCGTCATGCCGGGCTACACTTTCCAACCCTTTGCGGCTGTAAACGAGGCGTGTTGTAACAATAGTGTAGTGCTCAATTCGCCTACAAAGGCTTTCAATATTGCAGGACTTCAGATTGCAACTATCATCTGTCACGACGCTGAATTGCGTCGCCGCATCGACCGAGCGATAAACATCAACGAGGTCTGCGACGTCAATCCCTTTGGCGTTATCGCACTGCAAGCAGCATACAACCAAGGAGAAGAGTGGCTCGATGAGCTCAACTTATACATTCATGAGAACTATCTCACGCTGAAACAATTCCTCAACGAGCACCTGCCTAAAATCAAACTATGTCGCTTAGAAGGCACCTATTTGGCATGGGCCGACTTGTCTCACACCGCATTGACCGCCGATGAAGCGACCCAAAAGCTTTTAAGTCAGGCCAAAGTGATGTTCAATAGTGGCACCATGTATGGCCAACAAGCCGGCGCTCACTATCTGCGCATCAACCTTGCTTGCACCCGTGAGACGCTCATTGAAGCGTTAAAACGCGTTGAAAGCGTGCTCCTTCCTTATATGGCTGACTAAGTTCGGTGCATATCGCGGCTGAAATTGTTTCGCGCTTCACCTATATATATAAGGTGAAATGTAGCGAATATTGAATCTATATAGAACGAATTAGGAGAAAAGAACAAAGAGATTCTCCCTCCATCTACTAAGGTTGGCAAAGCATGCCAACCTTTTTTTATTTATTTTTCAGTATAGCTAAAAACACCCTTTCATGGTAAATACAACTCCATACTACCCTATCTTTCAGTTTTTTAACCCTCTATCCTATTGTTTCTCTTGTCAAAACATTGTATCTTTGTCATGTAATACGTATTCCATCTGTATGTGGAAATAACATGATTCAATAAAGAAAACTGATGAAAATCTTTCTTTTATTTCGTTCAAAAGCAACAAAGAGCATCACATTGTTGTTCTTTTTATTGGCATTTCTGCCCCTATCCGCCCAGCAAGTTAACATCTATCATCTCAGCAATGGCATGACAGTATGGCTCAATCCCGACTCCACCGCCTCTAAATTCATGGGTTATGTCGTCGTGAAAGCTGGTGCAAGAGACTGTCCTAACACAGGAATTGCCCACTATTTTGAACACATTATGTTCAAAGGAACACAACAAATCGGCACAACAAACTATGCTAAGGAGAAGCCATTGCTTGATGAAATCAGTCATCAATACAATCTTCTCTCTCAAACAACCGACCCGAAACAGCGCACAACCATACAGCTACAAATCAACAAACTCAACCAGCAGGCAGCCAAATATGCCATTCCCAACGAGTTCTCTAAACTGCTTACACGCTATGGCACAACTGCTATCAACGCCTATACCACCCTTGACGAGACCGTATATCATAGCGAGTGTGCCCCACAATATATAGCCCAATGGTGCCAACTGAATAGTGAACGCTTTATCAACCCCGTGTTTCGACTCTTTCAAGGAGAACTTGAGACAGTATATGAAGAGAAGAATCGCGGCGAGGATAACTTCGGAGTGCAACTCATGGAGCATCTACAAGGCCAAGTGTTTAAGGGTAGTGGCTATGAGTTTCCAGTCATTGGAAGCACTGAAAACCTGAAAAACCCAAGACTTTCTGACATGGAAGCGTTTTATCAGAAATACTATGTTGCCAACAACATGGCATTGATTCTTTGTGGGAAATTCAATGAAAAAGACGTTCTTCCGCTATTAGAAAAGACCTTTGGACGTATTCATAACGGCCCAATTCCACAGCGTCAACCAATCAATCTGGCTGACTTTTCACCCGAAAAGACCATAAAAGTAAAGATACCTTTCCCTTTGATTAAGGTCTCAGCACTGCTATTTCGTGGGCCAACTCCACGCAATCACGACTACACAGCCATGCAAATTGCTATGCGATTACTTTCCAACAGCAACGAAAGTGGACTCGTTGACTCACTCGTCAGCCATCATTCCATCATGTATGGCATGGCAGCGAGTGAACAAATCTCTATGATGCGCGAAGTTGGTTTGATTGGTTTAGCCGCCGTACCCAACCTTCCTTTTGGTTCAAAACGCAAGGCCGAACGACTCTTGTGGCAGCAAATTAACAAACTAAAAGAGGGAGATTTCTCTACCGAAAGCTTTGAAGCGGCTAAAACCGAATATCAAAAGATGCAGGAACAACAGCTCGAAAACCTCCAGACGCGCATCACTTTGATGACTAACTGCTATCTAAACGGAATGAATTGGAACGACTATCTGCATCAGATTTCCATGCTCGCGACCTTGCAAAAGGATGATGTTGTGGCAGCATGTCGCCATTACTTCAACCAACATTACTTACTCCTTCATAAGAAATTTGGTAAGTATAAGAAGGATAAAATCAGCAAACCACCTTACAAAGCAGTGGAAACCAACAACGAAAACAGCCAGTCTGACTATGCCAAAGCATTGGAAAAGACTCCTACTCCAACGCTAACTCCCCAGTTTGTAAGCCTTGGTAAGGAGGTCATAACACGTCATCTTGGTCAGCAAGCTGACTTATATATGACAGTAAATCCACAGAATAACATCTTCCATTTGAGGCTTTCCTGGTTGCAAAATCACGTGAATCAACCGACTCATGGCATGTCTGATCTATTCAGTTTTTTAGGCACAACAACGCTCGATAAGCAAGCTTTTGCAAAAAGATTACAGGCCTTAGGCACGACACTTAGTGGCTCTTACGACCTCAAAAGCATGCGCATTGAACTCTCAGGCTATGAAAAGAATCTCGCCCCCTCCATTCAATTGCTCGCCGATTTGCTGCAACATCCAAAGACAGACAAGAAATTTCTCTCGGTAATGCGAAAGGATGAACGTCTTGGAGACCAGTTCTTTACTAAGGATATAAGCAGTGTTAGCAGTGCCGTTATGGACAAAATAGCGATGGGCGACAAAGCTTTTGGCTTACAAGATATGTCAAGAAGTGAACTAAAGAAACTGCAAGTGGCCGACATAGAAGGCTATTTCAAGGCAGCACAAAAGGGGAAACTCATCGTCACTTATAGTGGAAAGGCCAATCCAGACAGTCTTACTCACCTGCTGAATCCTATTGTTCAAGAAACCAACAGAACAGATTTCACAGGCTATGATTACACAGTTCAGCAGCCCAAACGCCCCACTATATATCTCTATAACATGCCTGATGCACGCCAAACTATCGTAGGAACATACAATGTTTTGCCTGCACTTAACTCCGAAGAAAAGCGAGCTCAGTTTGTCATTTGGGCGCGTTATTTCAGTAATGGAGGCCTAAACAGCGTGCTCTTCCGCGAGCTTCGTGACCTTCGTTCCTTAGTTTATACCTGCGGAGGATTGGCATATCAACAGGAATTTAAGGCCTATCAAGACCGCCCTATCGGCTATTTTACAACGGCAGGAACGCAAGCTGACAAGGCATTGACAACGCTTTCGCTCATTGATAGCTTATTAAGTAACATGCCCATCCATGCACAAGACTTGCAAAATGCACGTCAATCGGCCATGAATAACATTAATAATTCGCGCCCCACTTTCCGCGATCAACCCGGTTATGTGGCTGGAAACATCATGCGAGGCTATGCAGACGACCGGAACAAAGCCTACGCTCAAGCCATTAATCACACAACAAATGAGCAAGTCATTGACTACTATCGCCAGCACATTCAGCATGCTCCGCGCTCTTATTATGTCATTGGAAATTTGAAAGTTCTTGACAGAAAAGCACTCGAACGCTATGGAACGGTAGTGGAACTAAAGAAAGAAGATATTCACAAATAAAACAAATCCCACGATGGAAAATGAAGTAATCAAAGCCATTCGCGAGCGAAGAAGCATACGCCGCTTTACGAATGAGCAGATTAAAGACAACGAACTACAAACCATTCTCGAAGCCGGCACGTGGGCACCCACAGGAAAAGGGTTGCAAGATCCATGGATTGTGGCTGTTCAAAACGAGCAACAGTGCAACCAACTCCGCACAATGAACGCTACCATCATGGGCGTAAGTTCAGACCCTTACTATGGAGCACCGACCTTGATTCTTGTGTTTGCCTCGAAAGATTGGTACAATAACACCCGCGATGGCAGTTTAGTTCTCGCCAACATGATGCTTGCTGCCCACGCCATTGGACTTGGAAGTTGTTGGATAAACCGTGAAGATGAGATGTTTGCAACGGCAGAAGGCAAGCTACTCATGCAGGAATGGGGACTTCCCGAAGGCTTAATCGGCATTGGAGCACTGGCAGTTGGCTATCCCGCTTCATGGCCAAAGAAGGTTAAAGAGAGGAAAAAGGACTACTATCGCATAGTGAAATAAAACACGGAATAACGCCTATCATTGGCTATACCGCATGCGCCTGCCACGCAAAAGAACTCATTACTAAACTCAATGCCATTGCATGCCGCAAATGAAGTGTGGCAGATTATCGCATGATTTGCCGTATTTGATGCGGTGAAATGAGGCACTTTGTAGCCTAAAATGGCACAAATCACCTGATGAGTTGTATGCTTCAACACCACGGGGGTTGCGCTTTCCAAGCACAATCCACATCAAGCTGTATGTTGGGGCCCACGTAAGAGCAGGCAATTTCGTTAGGAGAAACATCATGATAGCAATGACGCCACACACTGACAAAAGGAAGGTGAAAAAAAGAAATGAATGTTTTGACCTTTCAAAAAAAATGGGTAATATTGCACATTCAATACTATAGACTTCAAAAAGACAACGATGAAAAAACGCGTGATAAGGTATTTTACTTGCCTCTTTATCACATTCATCCTCCTGATTCTTTGCACTGCACTCTGTAAAATATGGAAGGGAGAAGACTGGATTGGTACTTATTATGGTATCAATCTAAACGAACAATATACCCTTTGGACAGGAGATGCACAAGGAAAAGACTATAATATACAGGACAATGTGGCCTATGAAGAGATGCCTTCGGGTATAGACTCCGTGCAAGTTGTGGGCAATTGTGTCATCGGTCATTGTTCAAAAGGATATTTTCTATTGGACATGACGGCACAACGATTGGCTTATTTTGCTGCAAAGCCCATTGGAAAATACTGGAACAACAATTTAACCTTAATACCATCACACGCTTATTATCAACAACGCACAAGGAAAATTGACATCATTTGCGCTTTGTTGTTCTTGATTTCGACAGGAATGATATGGTGGTGGATGGCAAAGCCCCGCAAGCCTCAACACAATCTTGCATGAGAAAGCATTGAATGCTTACACCATTTAAGCTTTGTGTAAGCACCCAACACATGCTATGTGCCCAATCACGGCAATGAGGTGACCTGCCGACGACATTGTGAAAAGCTCTTAATCTGTTTTCTCTTTTTCAGCAAGTTGCAGTTCGTTTCTTTGCTTTTCAGCAGCAGAAGGTTCATGAACATCAGCTTTTGCGCGTTGACTTAGTTCGGGATATTGGATTCGAGTGTGGTATATAGCCATCAAACGCGCAGTGATAAGTTTCTTCGCCAACGAGATATCACGGAACGTAATGGGGCAATCAGTGAAGAAACCAGAGGCAACTTGGTCGTCAATCAGTTTGTTGACGAGTTGACTAATGCTCTCTTCGGTGTACTCATTCAATGAGCGTGAGGCGGCTTCTACCGTGTCGGCCATCATCAAAATGGCTTGTTCGCGCGTGAAAGGATTAGGTCCCGGATACGTAAACTTCTCCATATCAATGTCTTCATCGGGATGTTCGTTCTTATATTTGATATAGAAATATTTTGTGACTCCACGCCCATGATGCGTCAATATGAAATCTTTGATGACGTTAGGCAAATTGTATTTCTCCGCCAACTTCACGCCTTCAGTGACATGACTGATAATAATCTTCGCACTTTCTTCGTATTTCATGTTGTCATGTGGATTCACTCCAGCTTGGTTTTCGGTAAAGAACACAGGGTTAGTCATCTTTCCTATGTCATGATATAGCGCCCCTGTACGTACTAACAAGCTATTAGCGCCAATGCAGTTGGCTATCTCTGCCGCCAAGTTTCCTACCGTAATAGAGTGTTGGAACGTGCCCGGCGCTATCTCACTCAGGTCGCGTAACAAACCAGTATTAGTATTTGAGAGTTCGATAAGCGTCACATTAGACACGAAACCAAAGGTTTTTTCGATGAGATACATCAGTGGATAGGCCAGCAACAGCAGCACTCCATTGACCAAGAAGTATATATACATGTCGCGATCAAGCTTCAACAGGTCATTGCTTTGCAGCAATTGGAGCGACACATAGACGGCAATGCTTCCGAGAGTAACCAACAAACTGGTTTTAAACACCTGCGAACGACTTGACAATTCGCGCAGAGAGTAGATGGCTATCAAGCCTGCAACGAGTTGGATAATAATGAATTCATACTGATATCTGACTGTAGCGGCACAGATAAGAATCATCACTGCATGGGTGATAAAGGCCGTTCGGGAATCCATAAACACACGAACGAAGATAGGAACCATCGTAAACGGCAACACATAGACACTGAAAATGCTGTGACTCATCATAAGCGATACGATAATAGGGAATACAGTCAGCATCGCATAGAGCATGAGAATGTTTCGCGATTTGAGGAAATAGTCCTTACGGAATAAAGCAAGATAAATCGTGAAAAGCGTCACAAGTATGGTCACAAACAATAGTTGTCCGATGAGCGTATTAGTGATTTCAGCTTCTGAAGCGTTGCGTCTTTGCATCTCACGCTCAAAAGAATTCAACACACGATAGGTGTAATCGTTGACGATTTCGCCTCTATCAATGATCTTTTGTCCACTCATCACCATGCCACTTGCAAGCGGAATGCTACTCAAAAGATCAGATTTCTCCGTGTCACTACGTTGTTTGTCATAAATCAAATTAGGCAAAACATAGTCTGTTAGATTGCAGCGTTGCAAGATGGAACGATAGGGAACTAAAGACGGATGGCGTAGAATTGCCTCATAAGCCGACATCGTTGAATAGAACTTTCCTGCGTTGGCACTCAATGCTTCCTTTCCATTCACAATGCGAATCATGTGTGTTGTGTCAGGAACGAGCCTGTTATATTCGGGTGTAGACATGATTCCATTGAGATAAAGTTCATGCAAGCGCATGGCAATCACATGCAATGTACCCGATGGTGTGCCTTCAATGCCAACACTAAAATCATGATAAAGCTGCTTGAGTACTTTCTTTTCAACCGATGAATCATAATTATAATAGGGTTGGAAATACTTCAAAACAGAGTCTTGTTCGGCTTTAACTGCCTCGTCAGACTTATATACAGGGAAGTCAAACTTAGCGATAAAAGACCCATACATCCATGGTTTCCCAATGTCATAACGTAGTTGTACACCCTTGTTTCGAGGCATAAAAAACACGATAATCACCACCGTTATAGCGATTAGTGCCAGCCGAATGGCGATGTTTCGCCAGTTCTTATGTTTATATTTCTCTAATATCGTCATATCATTCAATTTGAGTTTACTACGCGAAAATACTAAAAATCTATCCAATACTCAAAAAAATATATTAAATTTGCACAAAAATTAAGTCTCAAGATATGTCAGAAAGAAAAGTAAGAGTGCGCTTTGCACCCAGTCCAACGGGTCCTTTGCACATCGGAGGAGTACGTACTGCCTTGTATAACTACCTCTTTGCACGTCAACACGGAGGTGATCTTGTCTTCAGAATCGAAGATACTGACTCGCATCGCTTTGTTCCTGGCGCCGAAGAATACATCATAGAGTCATTCCGTTGGCTTGGAATTAAGTTTGATGAAGGCGTTAGTTTCGGCGGCAATCATGGCCCTTATCGACAGAGTGAGCGTCGAGAGATTTACAAACAATACGTTAAACAGCTGCTTGATGCAGGCAAAGCATACATTGCTTTCGATACTCCTGAGGAGTTGGAAGCTAAGCGTGGCGAGATAAAGAATTTCCAATATGATGCTCATACGCGTCTACAAATGCGCAATTCTCTTACACTTTCCAAGGCCGAAGTTGACCAACTTATTGCTGATGGCAGTCAATATACCGTGCGTTTCAAAGTAGAACCTGGCGTAGAAGTACACGTTTTCGATTTGATTCGCGGTGAAGTAATTGTCAAAAGTGATATCCTTGACGACAAGGTTCTATACAAAAGTGCAGACGAACTGCCTACATATCACTTGGCAAACATCGTAGATGACCACCTAATGGAAATCACTCACGTCATCAGAGGCGAGGAATGGTTGCCCAGTGCGCCTTTACATGTGTTGCTTTATCAAGCATTTGGCTGGGAAGATACTATGCCTAAGTTTGCTCATCTGCCTCTACTTTTGAAACCAGAAGGCAAGGGTAAGCTCAGCAAACGTGATGGAGATCGACTCGGTTTCCCTGTATTCCCATTGGAATGGCATGATCCTAAGACCGCAGAAGTATCCTCTGGATACCGTGAAAGCGGTTATTTCCCAGAGGCAGTCGTTAACTTTTTGGCCCTGCTTGGATGGAATCCAGGTACCGAACAGGAACTATTTACCCTCGAAGAACTCGTAAAAGCTTTCGACATTAGTAAGTGTTCACTTCATGGAGCGAAGTTCGATTATCAGAAAGGAATATGGTTCAACCACGAGTATATCCTCAAAAAGAGTGATAAAGAGATAGCCGAACTCTTCGCACCTATCGTTGCTAACAACGGCGTTGATGAGTCAATGGATCGCATTACGCAAGTCGTTCACATGATGAAAGACCGAGTTAGCTTCGTCAAAGAACTTTGGGAACTTTGTTCTTTCTTCTTCATCGCACCATTAACTTATGATGAAAAGACCGTAAAGAAACGCTGGAAAGAATATTCTGCACAACAAATGGCTGAATTGGCTGACGTCCTTGAAGGCATAGAAGACTTCACTGTAGAAGGTCAAGAGCCTGTAGTCATGAACTGGGTAGAGCAAAAAGGCTACAAACTTGGTGATGTTATGAACGCATTCCGATTGACATTGGTCGGTATAGGCAAAGGACCTGGCATGTTTGATATCTCTGCTTTCCTTGGAAAAGAAGAGACTCTGAAACGCATACGCAGAGCCATTGAAGTGTTGAAATAAGTCCGGCACAGCAAAGAATGCATTAATTTTCTAAATATCGTGTATAATATTGCCATCTACATATACTTGATTGGTGTAGCCATTGCAAGCTGCTTCAACAAGAAAGTCAAGAAGATGTGGGCCGGAGAAAGGCAAGCTCTCAAGGTTTTACGAGAGAAAGTAGACCCTAACGCTCGTTATATCTGGTTCCATGCTGCTTCACTTGGTGAGTTCGAACAGGGGCGTCCACTTATGGAATACCTGCGAAAGACTCACCCAGAATATAAGATTCTGCTCACATTCTTTTCGCCTTCAGGGTATGAAGTGCGCAAAAACTATGAGGGAGCTGACATCATCTGCTATCTTCCTTTAGACACAATACGCAATGCACGACGCTTTCTTCGCGCGATAAAGCCCGTGATGGCCTTCTTCATTAAATACGAATTCTGGTATAACTACTTACATATTCTGCAGCATCGCGGTATTCCTACCTATAGTGTTAGCAGCATATTCCGTCCCGATCAGATTTTCTTCCAGTGGTATGGCAAGGGCTATGGCCGTGTTCTTAAATGCTTCACACACTTCTTTGTGCAGAATATTGAGAGCAAAAACCTATTGGCCAAGCTTGACATTCACGATGTAGAAGTCGTTGGCGACACACGTTTCGACCGCGTGTTACAAATTAAAGAGGCCAGCAAACAACTGCCTATTGTCGAGAAATTCACAGAAAATACATCGAAAGTCTTTATCGCTGGCTCATCATGGCTACCCGATGAAGAGGTATTTTTGAAGTATTTCAATCTTCATAAAGACTGGAAACTCATCGTTGCCCCACACGTTATTGGTGAAGATCACCTTGCACAAATCTTTGAACTCCTAAAAGGTCGTCGTGTGGTTCGCTACACTGAGGCCACTGAAGAGAATGTAAAAGATGCTGAAGTACTCATCATCGACTGCTTCGGACTACTCTCTTCGATTTATCATTACGGCACAATTTCTTATGTAGGTGGTGGGTTCGGCGTCGGCATTCATAATGTCTTAGAGGCTGCCGTGTGGGATATTCCCGTGATTTTCGGTCCAAACAACAAACGATTCCAAGAGGCTCAAGGGTTAATAATGGCTGGGGGTGGCTTTGAAATCAATGATTATCAGAACTTCCGTGACCTCATGATGCGCTTTGAAACCGATGAAATGTTCTTGCAAACTTCAAAGAAACATGCTGGAGAATTTGTGAAAGGGCGAGCTGGAGCAACTGAAAAAATTATGGGAAGCCTTCCTCTTTAAGGAGCTTTCCAACTTTTATTGAGTTGATTTAGCAAAGACAAAGAATACCAAACACAGGCACTCCAAGTGGCCGACCTACTTCTAATACAACGCAATCTTCCTCATCAAAGCACATACTATGAACCTTAAAAGCTGTTTTTTCATCCTTACTTTCGTCCTCAGTCTTTGCACTTTGGCATGCAGTTCCACTGATACTCAATTCCAAGAAATCAGTAAACAAGAGTTTGACGAAGCCTTCAAGCAGTATCAAACCTATAACCTTGTGGCTGATACGATGGCAGTTGACAGTGCAACCCGTACTCAAATCGTCAACAAAGTCAAGCAACATTATCACCAATGGAAGGCGCTTATAGACGTTTTTCAAGTGGGAAAGATTCATAAAACAGGTGAATATATGGCCATTGTTGTGGGGGTAACAGGCGAACTTTTCATCCATCTCTTCAACAAAAACGCACAACTTATCCCCGTCGATAGCGTGTTAAATGACCGTCTTCCCATGGAATATCATGCCTATTCTAAGGATAGTCTCTGGGCAGGAGAAGACTGGTGGGAAGATGCAGGAGAGCTTCCTTTGAAGATTCTTGTACGGAAACACGAGGCCGGCAAACTGAAAACCATTCGTGTTATCAAAGATTCTACACGCTGTTTTCCACATGCTTGGGAGGCAAAAAGCATAGAAGAATTGCGACGTTTCATCTTTTGGGGCGCCGATAATACGCTTTATCTGATGTGCTATCGATATGAAAAACCGAATAAACAGCATCACCAATCAACACCAAAAGATAGTCCTCGCCCTTATGTTTACATGAAAATAAAGATAAACAAGAATACAAATGCATCTGCATCTTACCATAAATAGGCGGTAAAATGCAAACGCACATCATGAAAACAATACGTTTTCAGCCTGTCATCCTGCTATAGTCGAGCGCTTACTTGCTTGGAATTGTATTGGCTTCTGCCTGCCATTGTTTTAATTCTTTATCCGACATACGCCGCATATAGGTGAAAAGCATCTGACGAGAGCCGTCTGAATGCACGAAAGGTGACTCGTAAAAACAAAGTTGTTGACTACTCAACCATTCGCAAGAAAGCAGAGGTTGCGTTTCTCCTTTTATATAAACTTCAAACCTTTTGCCGTCAGTCGACAGCTGTTTTGTATACGCTTTCGTCACTTTTGGGGGTCTTCCACCCAATGCATCGCTATAGAAATAGGTCGTAACAGAGTCATTTGTGAAGTATAAATCAACCGGACTGACGCCTATCATGCCGTCATAGAAATCGTGATTTGTGATTTTTCCATTCTCCACGACATAGCTTACAACATGTTTCCACCCATGACCAACAATGAGTTTCTGCCAAATTGCCTCGTTCACTTGATAGATAGGAGGCTCTATACACGTAGTGGGAACATTTTCATCATCATCACTTGAACAGGCCGTTAGTCCCAGCACACACACCAAAAGACCCAAAAAGAGAAGAAGAATCCTTTTATTTGTTTTCATTTGTAATATGGTTTTTGTTTATCTATAAAATGCAAAGATACGGATATCCTTGCCTCATTTCAACAAGTTTTTTTCTTTTTTTGCTTATCAGCGCATTAAATATGATGCTCAATGTGATATAATCCACGCAATAATGCAGCAGAAACAAGACCTTACGCCCTACCCCATGCCTTCCCCATTTCACAGCCTCAACAAACAGCGACCTATGGTTCCATGAAAAGAGAGCCAAGTAGTTGAACCTCACAATGGCGCAAGTTGTTTGAGGGCTGATTAGAGAGGATGACTCGGTTAATAAAACAATGCAAAATGAATTAAAGCAAATTACCTCACAATTCATACCATTTCACCGCATAAAATGAGGCAAACTGCAGCGTAAAATGAGCCAGATTATAACATGGCATAAAACCCATTAGATTGCCAAATACATGCATCAATGCCATCGGTGTTACGCTTTCTAAGCGTAATCTATTATTTATAAAATCATGAACACATTTGAAAACAACCATAATGCTCATGGCATGACACGATAACCATAGCCAATCCATAAGAAAACATATAAAAAATTGCAAGAGAATGAAATATTGATTAAATTTGCAACACATAGACTTCCTACGTCCATTCAATACTAAAAGTATTCACTTGGCTAACGATAAATCAACAAATAAAAAGCAATTCAACGAATGAAGAACTTGTGATTTTTGCTTTGTAACAAGAGGATGACGACGTAAAAAGAATGATAATTTGACGCTCTAAACGTAAAAAGATTTATTCATCACCATTCAACCATAAGGATAAATATGAGAAAATGCCTGATTTCCTGCATGATGATAGTGTGTTCCACTATGCTAAATGCGCAAGAACAAGCACCAAAAACCAAGCGCATTACAAACATTGCAGTTGGTCTAAACCATCATTATGACTCATTACTCAATAGTCGTTTGAACGTTGGTCTTGTCAGTGAAGTGGACAGTTTGCGCGGTTTGCAGGTGGGATTGCTTTATGGTGGTATTCGACATGACGCTCATGGAGCACTCATTTCAGGGCTTGCCAATGCCTCGCATGCCTTAAAGGGCGTTCAGATAGCAGGCTTTACGAATCTTGTTTTCACACCGCTTCGTGGATTGCAACTTAGTGCTTTCACCAATACGGCAATGGGAATGAATGGCGGTTTGCAGCTAACAGGATTATCAAACATTACCGCTGGTGATACACGCGGAGTGCAAATAGCTGCTTATAACTATGCTGACACACTACGAGGAACGCAGATTGGTCTCATCAACGCTGCGGCTTATCGGCCGAAAGGTGTGCAGATTGGCTTCTTAAACTATTCGCGTGATGCGCAAACGCGGCGCTACGGGCTCATTAATCTCTCGCCCGAAACACGCGTAGATTACATGCTTTTTGGTGGTACTTCATCGAAAATCAACGCAGCATTAAGGTTTAAGAACAAGACAAGCTATCGCATTTTAGGCTTTGGTACACATTATATGGGCTTCAACAGGGAGTTCTCTGGCGACATATTTTATCGTTTCGGACAATATATTCCCCTGTCATCTAAGTGGACGTTGAGTGGCGATTTGGGATTATATTTCATTGAGATTGCAAAGAAAAAGACCATAGAAGGACCGCGTCATCTCTATTCTTTGCAAGCACATCTCAACTTGGATTATCAAATCAACTCTGTGGTAGGAGCTTATGTTTCGACTGGTTATGGCACCACACGCTACTATGGTTCGCACGAAAACTACCGCAGTAGGCCGATGATTGAGGCCGGAATTACATTACACTATGATCGTAACCATGAGGCCGAAACAAAGTGGATTGACGAGAAAATACGTGACCATAACTTCCAAATGCGTCTACTTGAACAAGCAAAGAGTGACAGTTTGTTTCGCTTTTACGACCATAACTATACGCAACTACGCTGGGGAAATGCACTTGCGGGCGTGGTGGAAATCAATGTTTTCGTGCATTGTTTTGACCGCTTTGTCTTGCGTCGCGACTTCGCCAAAACCACTTTGAACAGTACATGGAATAATTTTAGACACGCTTTTGTGTGGGATAACGATAACTTCAAAACGAATCTGTTTGCTCATCCCTATCATGGCAACCTCTATTTCAACTCGGCTCGCAGCAATGGATTTAGCTTTTGGCAGAGTGTTCCCTTTACCATTGGGGGCAGTATGATGTGGGAATTCTTCGGAGAAAAAGAGCCTCCAGCCCTCAACGACATGTTAGCCACGAGCTTTGGTGGCGTTGCAATAGGAGAAGTTTTCCATCGAGTTTCCGCCCTCATCCTTAATGATCGTGCCCACGGAACAAACAGATTGTTTCGCGAAATGGCTGCAACCATCATCAATCCTATGCAGGGATTGAAACGTATTCTCAATGGAGATGCATGGCGAACTCGCAATAAAAACTTCCTCTATCACGACTTTTCAGAGATTCCTGTAGAGCTTTTGATGAGTGTAGGTGACCGATATCTGGCTGACAATGGTACGATATTCCGCGGTGAACATCAACCATTCGTGACGTTTAGTCTACGTTATGGTGATCCCTTTAACCAAAACACATCCTCTCCTTACGATTACTTCACTGCAAATATTGCTATGGGATTCACAGGCAATCAACCTTTTGTGCATGGTTTTCACCTTACAGGCAGACTATGGAGCAAGCTGGTTTATGATGGGAAAGAAGGCCAAACACTTTGTGGAATCTTTCAACACTTCAACTATTATGACTCACAACCTGTGAAAGATGGTAGTTCTCAAACTCCTTACCGCATATCAGAAGCTGCTGCAATTGGACCGGGAATGATTTGGAGATTCCCTGAGATTGGCAATAAAAACAAGTTAGAACAGAGTGTATTTGCAGACTTAATACTCCTTGGTGGGACTAAAAGCGACTATTATTCTTTTATAGATCGCGACTATAATATGGGCTCGGGATATAGCTTTAAGAGTCGAACGGAGATGACTTTTCCTTATCTTGGTCGGCTAAGTCTAAACCTTGACTACTATAGAATCTATACATGGAAGGGCTATGAAAATAAGAATTACACGACAATAGACCCGCTCTATCTAAATGCACAGGGGGATAAGAGCAATGCAGAACTAATGGTTATCAACCCCGTTCTATTGATTCAGATGAAACATAACTGGGGAATGGAGCTGTCAAGTAACTTCTATATGCGCAAAACGCGCTATGCCTATCACGACAATGTGGCTACACGCACGTTTGAATTTAAGGCTGGTTTGGTCTATAGATTCTAAGAAACACAGGCTAAAGATAGGCTTCCTGCGAGTGGCTTAGACTGCCATTAACAGTTCATTTCTTATGGATTGATTGCCTTTGTGTATGTAACAGCAAGACATAAGGACATTAAAAAAGTCGTTCATAAAGGGACTTGCCTCTATGAACGACTTTTCATTAGAAAACTTTTCAGTTTGTTTGTGCTTCACTTTTGCAGGTGACAGCACGATCTTCTTTAGAAGCTGATGTCGACACCAGCACCAAACACGTTGTTGTTTCGTGTGAAATCAGCCTTATAAGGAAGTATTGTTCCGTTTAAGTTTTCAGTCTTATCACCATTGAAATGGCTATAGAAAGTGTGGAAATAAGCCACATTCAAGTCAATCTTTTTACTTAAATGAATGCATGCACCCACACCAACTGAGTTTGAATTGGCCACAAATGACTTGTCATCCATATATTCTTTGGTCAATCCATAGCTTGTGTTCTGCCAGCCAGCACTAACCGTAATGGCCTTTGTTGCATCAAATTCAACACCTGCATTCCATTCCATTGTACCGCGTTTGAGTTTATCCTCACGGTGTTGATAGGCAGTTGCCTGCTTGTCGAAAAAGTAATGGAAGCCTGCATTGATGCGCAATGCATCGATAGGAGAGTAACCTGCACCGATAGCGAGATAGGCAGGGACGTCTGCAGCGACCTTCTTTCCGTCGGCAAACTCACCAGTTGCCTCATCAATCTTTTGGTCGAATTGCTCCTTTATGCCTTTCATTGCTCCCAAAACAGTAGGATTTGTGAGCACGGCTTGAGCCTGAGCAGGAGTCATTCCCTTTTGAACGAACATCACACCTAAGGTTTGTGGGAGGTTACCTATACTTGGAAGTTGATTCACGGCCTCATTCTTTAGGCGCATACGCGTTTTGAATTCATACTTCATTGCAAAGTTCCAACGACCCGTTTTATAGTCAATTCCCAACACAGGAGTAAAGCCAACACCAGATTGATCGCAGTTTAACTCAATGTCAGCAGAGCCAGTTTTCGTTGCATCGAGCATGGTATAAAGAGGTACATTGCCTACTTTGATGTTGCGAACGTAGCCATAATAGTTGCTCAAAGCATACACTCCACGTACTCCAGCAAAGGCACTTAACTCGGGCAATACACGGTAAGCAGCACCTAAAGAGAAGCTATAATAATACTGACGACCACGCATATAACTGTCGAAGCTATAGCCTTTCTTTCCAAACATGGCTGGTGAAGTGAGACCAAGTGCACCATGTGAGGCACCATCTAAAGCCTGAGCTAAACCTGTTACGCCCATAGCGGTTTCACCAACTATCTTTTCAAACGAGCCAAGTCCATTGTCAAAGGTGCACTTTCCACCTCCACCTGTGATGCCAAACATCGCTTGGAAAGAGAACTTTTTCCAGTTATAAGCGGCCTGAATTGATGGTAATACGGGGGCGAATGCTGTTCCTTTGAATTCTCGAGTAGTAGAGTTGTTGTTCTGATTCAAGGCATAAAGCGGGAACTCATTATTGATAATACGACTCTGAAACACGAGTTGCCAGTTCAAAGAAAGATGCAAACCATCTTTTAAAAAGGCTACACCGGCTGGATTAGAATACACTCCATCAATGCCAATAGAAGCCTCACGACTTAACATTCTGTTGAAAGCAACATTCTGATTTGTGTTGGTCAGCAGTCCACCTGCCCATGATGCTTGCGATAAAAAGATAGCAAGCGCGATAAAACTAAATTTTAATTTATTCATCTTTATAAACCTTAATGCAATTCGTCGCAAAGGTATTTAGATTGTTCTTTATGTCAACAAATCTCCCGATATATTTAATTTGTGTTAACATTAAAAGGCAAGTTTTCTGCACATTTCTTATTTTTTGTGCAATAAAATTGCGCATTTCACGGAACTTTGTGCAATGAAAAAGAACAAGAATCATATCAAATCAACAAGTTTTTTAATGCAATATTACTATAAATTTCTATTCTTTTTACTTGCTTTTAAAATAAAAATAATATAACTTTGCATTCATACTATTCATTATAACTTATCAAACATATAACATGAAAAAGATAGTTTGGCTCATCATCTTTGTTGCAATACTTAGCCTTTCCGCCATGACGTCGTGCAAATCTAACAATAATAATAATCAAATGGCCTTAGATACAGTATGGAATGAAAGCATACAAGACGAATTCTTTGGCGTACATTTTGGAGCAACGAAAAAGGAATTATTGAATAATTTCGCCCAATATGGCATAATATGTAATGATAACTTGAGCACCAATACTTCATTAAGTATGGTATCAAATCAAGGAGAATATATTTCATTTGGAGACATAAACTGGAATGGTTTGAATGTCTATTTCAATAAAAATAAATTTAACAGCATACAATTCTATTGTTCTTTCAAAGATAAGCAAGAGGCATTGCATTTGTATGAGAACTTGAAAAGCATGTTATCTCAAAAGTATAAATTCACCGAAATGCCTCCAAGTCAGGATTCAACTTTATATGAAAAAGCGATAGCATTGGGGAAAAATCAAAATAGAATGGGCCTTGCTTGCGCACATCGTGAATCTGTTGGGCACGAAATGTGGTATTACGTATTTCTCGAATATCAAACGCTTGCACCAATAGATATCAGTAGTGATTTCTAAAACAAAAAGCTTAGGAGAGGTCTTTTACACTGGATCAACATCATAATAAATATGTAAGGCGGCATAACGCTTGTCTTGCATCATCTGCTTTTGAACGTAACGAAGCACTTCACGCACACGTTTTTGATCAATTCCATTCTCAAGTTTAATGATAATCTTACGGATATGCATCGTCTTTACGCGTGCAATCGCAGGCTTATCTGGCCCAAGTATACGGTCAGAAAAGTATTGACGCAGGCGACTTCCCATTTCTAATGCTGCAGTCTCTACTATCTCATTTTTGTTATGTTTGAGGTAAACATAAACCAAATGAAAGTAAGGTGGGTAATGAAACAGGGCACGTTCATCAAGTAAATCCGCACAAAACGATTTGAAATCATGCGCTACAACCTGCCTGATTATAGGCAACTCAGCACTCTTTGTCTGTAAAATCACAAGTCCTTGTCGCCCCTTTCGGCCCGCACGCCCACTCACTTGACTCATCATCATGAATGCATGCTCATAGGCACGAAAGTCGGGATAGTTCATCATTGCATCTGCATCAAGTATCCCTACAACGCTAACATTGTCGAAATCAAGGCCTTTACTAATCATCTGAGTGCCTATAAGTATGTTCGTTCTTCCTGCTGAAAAGTCAGCAATAATACGCTCATAAGCATTCCGTGTGTGTGTGGTGTCGAGATCCATACGCGCCACCCGTGCTTCAGGAAAGAGCTCCCGAACCTGATTTTCAATCTTTTCTGTGCCATAACCCCTACTGACAAGTTTCTCACTTCCACACTGAGGGCACTTTGTGGGCATGCTATATGTGAAGCCACAATAGTGACATGAGAGCAAATTTAGATTCTTATGAACCGTCAAAGTGACATCACAATTCGTGCACTTTGGCACCCAACCACACTCCGTACACTCTATTCTTGGTGCAAAACCACGCCGATTTTGAAACAAAATTACTTGCTTTCCATCTTGCAAAGCATTGCCAATCGCTTGCAAAAGTCGTGGCGAAAACAGACCTTGCATCATCTTTCTATGCTGCAAATCCTTTACATCTACCACATCAATCTGAGGCAGTTCTATCCCCTTAAAGCGTGTAGAAAGCGTCACGAGTCCATACTTTCCTTGCTGCGCATTGTAGTAACTTTCCATCGAAGGAGTGGCAGTTCCCAACAAGGTTTTTGCCTTATAGAGCGATGCTAACACGACAGCTGAACTTCTGGCATGATAGCGCGGAGAGGGCTCTTGCTGCTTAAAACTCGTCTCATGTTCCTCATCTATGATAACCAGTCCAAGCTTCTGAAAGGGCAGAAAGACAGCACTGCGCGCCCCAAGCACAACATCATAGGGAGCATTGGAAAGCTGTTTGTTCCATATTTCCACACGCTCGGCATCGCTATATTTAGAATGATAGATGCCCAATCGATTTCCAAAAACCTTCTTCAACCGGCTCGTTATCTGCACAGTCAAGGCGATTTCTGGCAAGAGATAAAGCACTTGCTCACCCCGATCGAGTGCCTGCTGAATGAGATGAATATAGATTTCTGTCTTACCGCTTGATGTTACACCATGCAAAAGCACTACATTTTTCTCAGCAAACTGCTCATTTATCGAGTTAAAAGCTTCTGTTTGAGCTTCGTTCAACGGCTTCATCAACTCAGGATGTGCCTCTTCTGAAGTATTTAAACGCCCCACCTCCTTCTGATAAAGCACAAGCATTCCGCGATCAACCAATGCTCTAATGACTGCCAACGATGTGTTTGTGGCATTCATCAACGCTTCACGTGTCAACTCAACCGGCTGTTGTTGAGGCGCATCGCCATGGAGTGTATCCCAATGAGAGAGTGAAAGAAAACCCTCAAAAACCTTTTGTTGCTTCGTGGCACGCGCCAAAAGATTCAATGCAACATGCAATGTCTGCTCATTACGATAGGCAGAACCCAGCGTAATATACGTCTCTGTCTTCGGTCGATAGCCTTCTTCCGCCTTCAATCCCGAGGGCAATGCAGCCTTATAGATGTCTCCCAACGGCGAGAGATAATAGTCGGAAATCCATTGCCAAAGCCTCATTTGCTGCGGAAGCAATATGGGATGTTGATCAACCACCTCTATGATAGGCTTCACTTCAAATGCAGGCGGCTCGTCAACAAGGCGCATCACGATGCCAATATAATGCTTTGATTTACCCAACGGCACGAGCACACGACCTCCCACCTGTACACTTGCCTCTTGTTTCTCGGCAACTGAATAGGTGAACAGCCCGTCTAAGGGCAACGGAAGAACCACTTCTACGAATTTCATGCGCCTGCAAAGATAAATAAAATAATAGAGAATCTGATAAAACACCCGAGGAAAAGCAAACCATCACGAAGCTAACTCCAAAGGCAAAAAGTGCTCATAACTCAGGCAGAGCAATCTATAAAGAGAACGCTTTCACGCAACCTCTCAGCCCCTTATTGTCAAAAGTATTCTTAATAAAACGCCCTTAATTTTCTCTGAAATAGGGAAAATGGAGGCCCAAAGTGCCTCTTTTCACCACCAAACCAAGATAAAATCCAACTCCATAATATGATATTGCTCAACAAAACATGCCAAATCACGCTGCAATCTCATGCAAACAGAAGCATAAAAAGCATGAAATCACAACGTAAACTGACATAGATTGTAACTTCTCTCATTATCAATCAGTTACAATATTGAATCCCAGAAAGAATAGAAACTATATGATGCCGTCTTTCACAAATAAGGAAATTAAACTTCTAATAACTAAAAGTGTGTTCTGATTAATATTCATAAATAAGGCTACGGCTATCATTTCTTTTATAAATAAAAGAGGGACTATTCTCTTGAGAAAGAGTAAGGAGCCGCATTTATCGTATTTCCACGTGAGAGATTAGGCTGAGCCGAAAGATTGAACACGATGCTTGCGCCCTGTTTTAAGTCATTGAGTTTGAGATAATTCATGTTCCATGGCTTTCCATTTAGCGTCATCGAAGAGATATATTTATTTGCAGAAGAACATTGAGGAGCATCAATTGATATGGTCTTTCCATCGTATAGATGCAGCTTTACCTGCTTAAAATAGGGCGTTCCGATGGCATATTCGCCGCTCCCTGGGCACACAGGATAGAATCCAAGCGCAGAGAATACATACCAAGCTGACGTTTGACCATTGTCTTCATCGCCACAATACCCATCAGGATTTGCCGTATAAAGTCGATCCATTATATTGCGAACATGAAGTTGAGTCTTCCAAGGCTGACCCGACCAAGCATATAAATACGGCATGTGTTGAATCGGTTGATTGCCATGCGCATAGTTTCCCATGTCCATAACTTGCATTTCTCGTATCTCATGTATCACTGATCCATAATAACTATCGTCAAAGATTGGCGGAACAATAAACACAGAATCCATCATCTGATTAAACACTTCGTTGCCTCCCATGAGGTTAATGAGCCCTTGGGGGTCATGAAATACACACCAAGTCCAATGCCATGAGTTGCCTTCGGTAAAGGCATCACCCCACTTATAGGGTGAGAAGGGTGACTGAAACTCCCCGTCTTTCAATCTTCCACGCATCATTTTAACCGATGAATCGAAGACATTACGATAGTTTAATGCACGTTTTTTAAACGGCGCTAATTGCTTTTTAGACTTCCCCATGGCCTTACCTAATTCATAAATACACCAATCATCATAGGCATATTCAAGCGTACGGGCCACATTTTCGTTGATTTTCACATCGTAAGGCACATAGCCTAAGCGATTATAATAGTCGAAACCTTTTCTTCCTGAAGAACTAACCTTCGGATGAACTGCCGAAGCACCATGCACAACTGCTTCCCAAAGTGTCTCTGCATCTTTTGTCTTCACTCCCGACAACCAGGCATCTGCCACCACAGAAGCAGAGTTGTTGCCCACCATACAATCACGATGACCGGGCGATTGCCACTCTGGTAAGAAGCCCGATTCACGATAGGCATTGGCAAGCCCTTGTTGAATTTGGAGATTAACTTCTGGATAAAGCAAGTTTAACAAAGGGAATAATGCGCGGAAAGTGTCCCAAAAACCTGTGTCAGTATACATGTATCCCGGCAACACTTTACCATTATAAGGACTATAATGAATGATATTGCCATTGACATCTCGCTCCCAAAGCATGCGTGGGAATAACAAACAACGATATAAACACGAATAGAAAGTGCGCTTATGGTCTATGTTTTCATCGTTCACTTCTACTCTTCCAAGCACCTCATTCCATTGTTTTTGACCATGAGCTGCTATATTTTCCAAGGTTTCACCAGCCTGTTGGAGTTCTTTGAGATTCAACATGGCTTGGTCATAGCTCACAAACGAAGACGCGACACGAGCTGTTACCTGTTCATTTCTGTGTGAAGTTTTGAAACCAACAATACACCCACGTTTCACCTTCTCAGTTAATTTTATTGCCTTTCCTTCGGGATTGAGCATGTAAGCAATAGGATGAGAAAACTGAATGACAAAGTAATTTCGGAAATTTTCGGGTACTCCGCCGTTATTCTTCGTTGTATATCCCATCACCATATTCAGCTCAGGAAGCACTACAACCTCTGAATTGTCGTCGAAAGCATCAATGACTATGCTGGCACTATCAGTCTTAGGATAAGTGAAACGCATCATACACGCACGCTCTGTTGGTGCTATTTCGGCCCTAATATCATAGTCGGCAAGATACACTTTATAATAATAGGGTTTCACATCTTCGGCCATATGCGAGAACCATGAGGCTCGTTTATCCTCATCAAAGACTGGTTTTCCGGTCTCAGGCATAAGAGAAAACATGCCATAATCGTTTATCCAGGGGCTGGGTTGATGGGTTTGTTTCAG
>QWBZ01000069.1_pt1 | contig 39434 bp, 50 predicted proteins | sample 1972441 | NCBI WGS metagenome assembly QWBZ01 (sample SAMN09866721, study PRJNA288562) | Human oral metagenome isolate term6_saliva, whole genome shotgun sequencing... | isolation source: mouth | host: Homo sapiens | place: USA: California
GTTTTTACCGGCGATTGCATTGCAGACAGCGTCGTAAACTGAAGTTGAGGGATCTACTTCTACGGTATTATATTCACCATAAGGGATAGCACTATCCCATTCGAAACCCATTCTTTGATTAGAGGTTAGGTTCATCCACTCGAAATAACGACTATAGATCGTCGACTCGGCACGAGGCGAGAAAGTACTTTGCTTACTGTAAGATTGCCACGTCCTACGTTTAAGAAATTCCCACCCCGATATACAATTAACTTCTACTACCCCGTTGAAGTCCGTATTTACAGATTCCACGATAAACGCTAGTCTACTTACCGATAAAACACATATTAGATCGCCAGGTTTGGGAGAATTAAAATCTGTAGATCTAAATTTCAGTGATGCTGTCTTAAGCTCCTGTTTAATAAGAAGATCAAACACTGGGTAATTTCTGAACTGAGTTGTTCTAGGTTTGTGGACTTGAACCATAGTTGGCATTTTTATAGACCTCGCTTGACTTGTACGAATCTAATCCAGGCGGTGGTCGCTCCGTAAGTCGACTGTATTTGGCGACTTGTATTGGTATAGTTTTCTAGAAGGTATTTAATCTTCAAAATGCTGAACATCGGATATGCTTCAGTTATATATCCGTAGGAACTAACATCGTTAACTCCCCCCCGGAAAGTGAAATTTTTATAGCCGGAACTTGACTTATTAATCCATAGTTCACAACCTTTAGTATTGTCCGCAGTCCTGATGAAAATCCTATACGGTAGTGCATCGACCTCGATCCGTCTATAGTAATTCACACTAACTGGATCGAAAATCATGGAGAGACCTTCGATGTCTCCATATACCTCCAGTTCAACAAGACGGTTAAAAATAGCCTGGAACTGCGTGCGGAGGTCAACGCTTGGCGTTTTTCGAATGCCGTAGTAGAAGTCTAAAGTCGATCCTTCCAAGAACGGTTTAGTCGTCGAGATCGTAAATTCAATTGTAGCGGGGTTTTCCGAATAATTGTATTTAATCTCTCTAATGATACATTCTTGCGACCAGTTCGAAGTCGGAAACTCAACTAATCTCGCTGTTGACACATCTCCGGTCATTTTATAATCGATACGAAGACCCGGGATATCAGTATCAACTAGAGTTACTTTGGCTTTATTGGCTGTAGCGTTAATAAAGTTCAGAATCGACTCGGGGGTACGTTCGGTAATAGCTACTACCGGAGTAAGACGAACGTTGATATCGATGTTTGATGACTCGACGCTCGTCAAATTACCGTCGGTGAAAGTGTAGTTGTTGTTAATACCGAACGTACCCTCGATAATTTGCGCTACCCATCCCTCTTGAATGGCGTTTAGATCGAAGATTAGATCCTTGCCGGTCGAGCCTGACCGGAGTGTAATTCGTGAGATGGGCATGATGATCACATCCTTTTCATGCGGTCAATCTGGCGTTCGGTCTGACGATAGATCTCGTTCAAATCGAGCGCCTTGGGGCTGGAATTGTACTGGTTGAAGACCGTTGGGGTCTGGTTGTTCTTCAGTTCCTCGCGAAGCGCTCGGATCTCTTGCTGCATTTGGCTGCCATTTTGAACCGATGAACCAATAACAGACGCGTGAACGCCGCTGAGTTCTAGGTCGCGTAGGCTTTGGATCTCGGACGTATCGACTGTAGGCTTAATTACAGGCGAATAATCCATGTTGACATCCATTGTATCTAGGATCTTCTCCGAGATATCCTTCAGGTCTCGATAGACCATATCCTCATTATCTCCGAGGCCCTTAGACACACCCAGCATCATAAACTTCGCGACTTCGGCAAACTTCCTCGAAGGAGAATGAATCCCAAGGAAGCTCTTGACAGTATCGAGACAGCTGCTCGCAAGGTTACGCATGACGTTAAGGACTGCGTTCTTAGCGTTGTTGATGCCATTCTTGATTCCGTCAATGATGTTATGACCAATAGACATGGCGTGGCTGCCGATGTCACCAGCGACAGCGTTAACATCACCGAAGATGAAATTCTTGATACTTGTAATGAGCTTACTAACGGCTGCTTTTAGCTCGGGACCACGCTGATCGATCGCATTCGAGAACGCGTTGATAAATGTGATAAGAGCGTTGAACGCCGCGTCGATGATTCCAGCCGCCATACTAGCCATACCGGTCAACCATGCGTTAATGAGATTAACTCCGGCTGCGACCATCTGTGGGATGTTCTCGGCAAGTGTATTGATGATGCTGATAACCAAATTCAGAACGAATTGGAGTACCAGAGGAGTCAATTGCTGGAGGAAATCAAGAATCGAGGTTAGCCAGGAGAGCAGGTGAGCTGCGAATGTAGGCAGGTATCCATCGATAGCGGCGAGAACCATGTCGAGAATCGTAAAGAGCCTTACGAGAATTGTAGGCATGGCTTGCTGGATCTGGTCTAGTAGATTAAGCAAGATACCGATAACAGCAGCAATCAAGCTCGGACCCTTAGCCCAGATCAATTCAATCAACTCAGTCGCAAGCTGTGTAACGCCATCCCCTACTACCTTGATAAACTCGACCAAAGCCGGACCGAAAGCCTTAACTAGGGCCTTAAGAGCCTTACCAAGAGCGGGGGCCGCGTTTCGAACAGCATTTGCTACGCCTACCAACGCTGCCTCGATCGCAGGAGATGCTGCCGCAATGATAGCTGCACCTGCTGCGATACCAGAAGCAATTGCTACCATGCCGGTTCCGATTGCAGGGCCCGCTAGGCTAATCACACTGACGAACGCTGTAAACGCCATTACCAGTAGCGTAATACCACCGATAACCCCGAGTACAATAGCACCAATAGCGGCGATAGCAAGTGTAAGCGCGATGAGACCCGGGACCACCATCTGTGCGATAGCAGCAGCACCCAATAGGACTGCTAAGCCGCCACCGATGGCGAGGAGTGCCATACCGAGAGTGGGACCGTCCATCTGGCCAAGTAGTAACATGGCATCTGCCAGTACTCTAAACGCAACTGCAAGCAATAGGATTGCTCCGGCACCGAATGCAGACTCGGTAGCCATGTTTGCAGCTACGATCATCCCTGTTAGAACCATGCCCATCTTGTATGCTGCGACAAGAAGGGCATCCCATGGAATCGCCCCGATTTGCTCGAGCGCCTTTGCAGTCAGAAGCATAGCCCCGGCTATGACTAGCATGGTGAAGGCACCTAGAATGGCTGTCGGAGGGATCTTAGACATAGTCTCAGACATAACCCACATGACCGCGGCTATGATACCGGCGGCAACAGCCAATCCCACAAGACCTTGAACTAGATTTCCTGTCGGAAGCGAGCCAAGGACCACTACGACGCCCGCCAGAACGGCGATGGCTCCCGCGAGTTGGTTAATCAGGATGGCCATACCCACCATCTGCGCCAGGGAATCTTTCTGTTCGTCTATCATTTTGACGAATAGAGCGATGCCTGCCATCAGCAGGCCGACCGAAATCAAACCCTGCATGATGACTCCAGTCGGAAGCAATCCGAGGAGAGCAACTGGCGCGACCAATAGGTTAATTGCGACTGCCATCCCTAGTAGCGCTGCTACACCGGAGACCATCTTCTTCTCTTTGGAGGCCAGCTTATCGACTACCCTCGCCATACCCTCGACCATGAGTCCGATGGCGATAAGACCCTGTCCGAGGGTCTTAACATCCATGGATCCCATGATAGCGACTGCGATAGACAGCACGAGTAGTGCGCCACTAAGCATGAAGAGAGCCCCAAACAGAGCAATCATCTTCTTAAGGTCAGTCTTGATCGCAAACAGGCTATTTAGAGCAGTAGTAAGAATCTTAGCCAGGACCCCGATAGCGATTGCGCCTTGAATTAGCTTGTCTGCCGGGAGCATAGCCAAGATGAATAGCGCTCCAACTAGAATCAAGATGGAGACGGCAATATCTCGCAGTGTCTTAGCCTTGATGGCTTCAGTCAGCGAGCTAAGAGCAGTCTTAAGCTCGCCAAACACACCGCTGATCTTACCCATAAGGCCGCTCGCTGAGTCGGTAATACTCTGGAACCCACCAAGTAGGTTCTGAAGAGTCTTGAAACCCATAGCAAGACCGCCACCAAGAAGAGCACCGCTTAGGATGTCACTCAGCGACATTTTCTTCAGACTATCGCCTAGGCCGATCCAGAAACCATAAATCATATCCCCGACGTTTTTTAGGGATGTTCCGATGTTCTTCTTGAATGAAGCGAATGCATCAGAGCTGGCCGCGAAGTCCTTAATCGCACCGAGACCTGATGTGAGTCCGCCAATCAGAGTCGAGATCGCAGTCATAGCCGCTGTAGCTAGAGCTGTGAAACCCTTAGCTACCGATACTAGGACGGCGCCTAGAATACCGAAAGCATCGAATGCGCTTCGAACCGTCTGTGCGAACCCACCGAGAACCTTATTAAGCGTAGATCCAGATGTAGAGACCCCCTCAAGGATATTATCCTTGATATTCTTCAGTGTCTGTCCGAGCTTTCCGAATAGATCCACGACAATTTCGATAAGATCGCCCAGAGGTCCGAACGAATCGATCATCGTCATGAATCCGTTAGAGATTCCGGAGAACGCCGAGCTGAAAGTCAGTCCTTCGCCGATGCGCTTAAAGCCGTCACCGACTGCTTGGCCGAAATTCTTGACAGCGTCGATCTGAGGTCCAAAGAAGCCAGCGATAATATCCCCGACTTCTTTAATCTTTTCGCCGAACCTCTTGAAGGCTTCCGAGACAGATTTGATGGTTTCATTCCAAGCTAGGAGTAGACCGGGCTTGGATTCTTCCCAGAAGCTGCCGAGAGCCTTGGATGCGTTACTGACTGCTGTCCCTAGACCCTTACCGAGGTTCTCAGTGATCGGCTTTATGGAATCACCGAAGGCCTTGACCTTCGCTGACCACTTAGGTCCGATCTCCTTAGCGACACCTTCCATAGTCTTATAGAAGGAGATACCCCAATCGGTCACGATCCTGGTGATCTTACCGAACGGGCTAGACGTGTCGTTTAGGAATGCCTCGAATGATCCGCCGAGTCCGGTAAGGCCTCCGATGAGCGGCCCGAATACATTCTTAGCGGCATCCTTAAGAACGCCGAAGAATTCTCCGATAGGAGGTAGGACGGCTTCAATGACTGTTCGGATTCCATTGAAGAACGGGGCGATTGCTACGCTCGTAAGCTGGACGAACCAGTCCGCAAGAGACTGAACCCAACCGACTACCGTGTTAAGGATAGACCCGAGAGCTCCGAGAATGTCAATGCCCCCGGTCATCTGGCCGAACCAGTTGGCGAAGACATCAATGATCTCGGAGATCTTACCTCCTACTTGTAGCAGGGGCTTGACTAGGGCTCCGATAAGGATCAGACCGATCTTGATAGCGGCGACGACCACTTGACCGATCGCTACTCCAAATCCGAGCAGAGCCTTCACTACTGGCCAGATGATTTGGGCTACCATTTTGAAGATTCGGCCAATGTCTGAAGCCATCTGGTCCGACATGATCAGCCAGTTGGCGATTTCATGGTGGAGGAACTTCGAGAATTGGAATAGTGCTGCGCCAGCATCACCGGTAAAGACATCCTTGACTGCCTTACCAATTGCAATGAGTGGCTTTGACACGGCCGTCCAAAGATCTCCAAGAGCGTACCACCACTCATACCATCCGCCGAGCTCGTCCCAACGATCCAGGATCCCCTGCATAGCATCGAAAAATGCGCTGATGCCACCATTGACGACGTCACTGACGCCAGTCCAAAGGGTACGAGCTCGTTCGAAGTCACCGAAGAAGGTTCGGAATAGAGACGCCCAACCAGAGCCCAGAGACTCCGCGACCGTGTCCATGAGCTGAGAGAAAGTCTTAACCTTCGTAGCCGCATCGTTTGCGGTCTCCGCGAGCTTCATGATTTCTTCGGTCTGCGCTTCAGTGTAGCCGGCGTTCAGGAGCTGTTCTTTAGAGAGATCGCCAGTGTACTGGGCGAGTGTCTCAATCATGATCTCCGAGGTAAGCCAACCATCAGCAAGGGAGTTCCTGAACGAACCCTTCTTTTCGATGATCTCATCGACCGCGACACCATAGGTTCGAGCGGTTCGCTTAAGCGATTCCTGGAACTGTTCACCGCCCATACCGGCGTTAACGATAGAGTTCCAGTCCTGCAGCTTCACGACACCTGTTGACAGTGCCTGCGAAAGCTGGTACATAGCCGTGGCTGCCTGTGCCGAAGATGCACCGGACATAGCGGCCACGTTGGAAAGGCCCTTAATCGAGGAGACCGATTCCTTCAGACCGACGCCTGCTGATGTGAACATACCAATGTTCTTGGTCATTTCACTGAACGAGTAAATCGTCTTATCAGCGTACTGGTTCAGCTCGTCGAGGGCCGCGTTAATAGTGGCTACAGTCTCACCCTTGGAGAAGGTGTTGGCCTGAATAGTCTGAACCGCGTTAAGCTGGTTCTCGTATTCACGGAAGCCATCCAGAATCGGTCCGAACGCGAAGGAGCTGAGCATCGAGCCTCCGGCCATAATAGCCTTCGACGCGATGTTACCGAGTGCGACAGAAGCGGCACCACCGAGCATTGTAAAGTTCGTCGAGGTCTGCTTAGCGACAGCACCGATGTTCGCCGTACCCGCAGTTGCGCCTGAAGAGGCCCCGGTGATAGTAGTGTTTACGTTCTTAACACTGGTGGCGAGGCCATTCATACCCTTAGCAGCGTTCTGGGCTGCCGGGTTGATTCCATCAAGACCGGTTGTTGCAGTCTTGAAGTTCATTCCCTCCTTGAGCCGGGTGACGTTCTTAAGAACACCCTCGACCTTGGATGAGAACTTTGAGTCGTCAAGCTCAAGGCTTACGACCTTGTTTTCAATAGACTTTGCCATGTTACTCGAGTGCCTTTCTCACCATTTCATCGATCTCTTTGAAAATTGGGCGCATGGCAGGGTTAATGTAATCTTGACCCTTTACGTATCCGCCCTGCCTAGTACCGTGTCCATATTGCAGGATGATGGCAATAGGCACTCCATCAACAACATGGGTGTTATACCAGACGATCTTAATACCTCGACTGGTTTTAACCGTCTTGTAAGCCCAGGAACTGGCTGTTTTACCAGTCTTTGTGGGGGTTGCAGATTGGAGGGCCGCCAGACCACGTGAGGCTGCATCGCCAAGTACAGAACGAAGGTTCTGATCCTTTACTCTTTGCAGCCATTTTGACGTGTCGAAGTCTCCTTTGAAACTCATCTCAATCATGACGGCCCTCCTTTCTGTTAGTTATTGATCACGCGAGTGAGTTCAGTCGCAGTGATCGGGCCTACGATACCGTCGGTCGTCACGCCGAGGATTCGCTGAATCTCAGCGACGGTTTCGTCGTGAGCCTCTTCCGAAAGCTCGCCCCAGACACCATCGACCTCGGTTCCGACGACTTCCTGCGCGAATTCGATACCGCACGGGAAGTTGTTACCGCCCCAGTCAGAAGCGGAGACGAGGACGAGCGCTCGAAGGTTAAGGTCGGAAGCGTCTGCGGAGCAGTGCAGGACCTTAGCGAGCTGTTCTCGTCGGTCGACCGTGGTGACCGCGGGAGGAGCGTACGCAGGAGTGACCTCACCACCGGAGAGGCGGTTGTACATCTCGACTGCATAGCCCATGTAGGCGTCGCGGTACTTGTCTCGGAGCTGGAACGGGCAAGCCGTCGAAGTGAAGTCCGAGTGCGGGAACACGTTCCATCCCCACGTGGGTGAACCAAGACCGTATCCGTAGCAGAGAGCACCGGTAAGGTAACCACCGTACTTGATCGTGGCTTCGGAGATATCCCAAGGTGTTCCGTCGTTGGGTCCCGTGATGTTGGCGTGCTCGATACCGATGGACTTGGTGTTAGCTTCCCAGCTACCGGCATGGTACGCAGTATCGTAATCATGGACAGTCTGTCCGATGGTGCCATCGTCCTCGACCTGGTAGTGCGCCGAAGTTCCGGCGCCTTCCCAGAAGTTACCTACAGTCTCGGTAGACTGACGAACTCCGGCGTTGTGGTGCAGAACGATGAACTCGATGTCCTTACCCTCGCGACCTCGGGTAAACGATCGGTTGATGAAGTACTGCTTATCAGCAATGAGATTGGAAAAATCCACAATTAACCTTTCGAGTTGTATTTAGCCCGACGGGCCTTATTCATAGCTGCTCGTTGAGCTGCTGTTGCACTGGCGCTGGCATTACTTCCGCCCTGTTTAGCAGCGGAAAGCTTAATCAGTGTAAGTAGTCTGTTTAGATTCCACTTGTCGCACTCATACGGGATATTAAACTGCGACATATACCAGTAGATGAGTTCACTGGTCATGGAATCTTTAGGTCCGCCCCTCGAAGGCGGGTCTAGTAGATGAGTGGCAGAGGCTTCGTCGGCGATGTATTCTGCTATTTTGACCTGAACGTTTCGATCAAGTCGACGCATGAAATCCCCGGGGAGAGGTTCCTCCGACATACATTCTACATAGTACACTGTTTCTTCCGGAGTAGCGGGAGGGTTGTCTAGAAACGAGCGTTTGTAGACTGACTCCCACTTACTCACGGCTGCCAGTGAGTGTGTTAGATGTAAAGTGTACGAAGGCATGGTTACGAACGTGGACGAGTCCTCGTCGAACCGCTCTTCCCCGGGGAGTTCAAGCGTTAGTGAGATCATGCCGCCACGAGCGTCTTAATCTCGTCGGGAGTGAGCAGCGTAGCGGGACCAGCGACGCCATACAGCTTGTCGGTGATCTTCTTGTACTTCTCGGGGGTGAGCTTGGTAGAGTCGATCGTGATCAGCGAGGTGGGCTGAGCACCCGTCACGTTGATCGGAGTCGTCGAGCACTCCCACGAGAACGCGATAGCCTCGGGCGAATCCGAGATGGTGTTGTAAGCCTTCTCGGAAGGTGCCGCCATAGCGCCGTAGATGATGTGCAGAAGCTCACCATACTGGTCGCCCTTGGTGTCGTTGCCGAGCTTGGTGCAGTACGAGAACGCGAAGCGCGAACGAGGCTGCTGGCCGATGTTGACACCGGCGAGAAGAGCAGCGGTGCCGTCGCACACTGCGAACTCGTCGGGGTACGTGTACGCCTCGATCGTGAACTTCAGGTTCTCTGCCGAAACCAGCGTCAGGTACTTGATGTTATCCGCGTAGACGTCCGAAGACTCGGCGCCTTCCGGACTCTCGGAAACCGACTTGAGGCCGTTCCAAGCCACGCCGTTACCGTAACGGTTCTGCTTGAGGTCGTAAGGGAACAGAACTCCCTTGTTGACGCCAGTCTGGTAAACGTGCTGGCCTTCTTCGTCCCACTTGATGGGCATGATTTCTCCTTAGAGGTAGGTTGTAAACACGAAGTGATTCATACCCTCGGAGGTATATGTCGTGTCTAGCGTTGTGTAAGGTATGTCGAGAATAGCGTCGATCGCATCGGGTTGTGGGTCTTTGGTGATCAGAGTCACTGTGTACTCGAGACTATCCTTATACCGACGATCCGAAGCATGTGTCGACTTATTACGGGACAGATGGAACAGCACCGCAGGGTAGTCCATCTTAAGGTTCTCAGGCGGCTGAAAGTATACCCTGTTATGGGCTACAGCCTTCCTGAGAAGATGTAGGAGATCTTTATACGTGCGCATACAGACCTCCTAGATTGATCGTAACTCGTGGTGGATCGATAGATACTGATTGTACCTCCCATTTTGAACCTTTCCACACTACGTATCGAAGGTCCATCAAATGGTTGTTCATCCACGGAGTTGCGATTACGCTAACTTCGTTGGAGAGTCGGAGGTTGGTGTTTACGGAATCCGAATTCTTGTACCGATTCGAGATCCTGCGAAGGAATCCCTTAGCTGGTACTTCTTTTCGTTCCTCCAGATAGACACCTTCCTCCGACTCTACCGTAGTTACGAAGCCTAGCTTACCGCTAAACTTCGACATGCACTCAGGCCTTCTTGCGAGAAATCGTGAGCGCGGAATACGGGGCTGTCAGAGAACCCGACAGCCTCGTTTCCATGAGGTACTTGTACTGGTTGAAATCCAGGTCAAAGGTTTCAGCCATACCAAGTTCAGCACCGGCGTTAGAGCCGATCGTGTAGTCGCGCAGGTCGACCACAATAGCGAGGAGTTCGGTGACGGCACCCTTAACCTGGTGCTCGAAACCGTTCATCTGCGGGACGGTGACGATCTTCGAGACGCCCATAGCGGCGGCGAGGGAAGCCTCGGTCTCGTAGATGCGGCGACCATTCTTGTCCTTCAGCAGAAGGAGCGAGACGAGGCGCTTCTTGTCGATGAACAGCGTCGGGGATCCGGAACCCTCGAGGTCTGCAGACGCCAGGACGATGTCGTCAACCAGAGTCTCGTCGGTCGTGTCGTGCTCGAGAGCCTTGTGGATCGCGTAGAGCTCGTTCTCCTTGATGATGGGGCGAATCGCCTCCTCGTTCACCTTATCCGGATCGGACTCGGTACGACCGTCACCCAGAAGGATCGCGCGAGCGATTTCCTCGTTGAGCTTACCCTTCATCTCGGACTTCAGCCAGGAGACGACGTTCATGTCGGTGATGTCGACAATATCGTCACGATCCAACCTCTGCTTTTTATAGATCGTAGTGGGGGACGTCGTACGCATGAGCAGCTTGATGACCTCGTCGGTCTTCTTGGCCGCCTTCTTCGCGTAACCCTTAGCGCGAGCCTTGTCATCGCGGATGTCCGCGAAAATGGACTTGATACGAGCAAAGGGGGAGTGCTTCGTACCGTTCATCACGACAGAGACCCAGCTCTGGTCGCGGTCGAGGGTGATCGGCTCGTCCGTGATGCTCTTGGCATCAGGGAACAGATAGCCGATGTTTTCGATTCCGTAATCTGCATGGCGCAGTTCCTCGGACAGGGTGGTGCCGTTCGTCTTCGCGCGCTCAACAATAGCGGCGAAATCCGAGTGGGACAGGGTGTTCTGAGCGTCCTTATCGGTGCTCTCGAAGATGTTGTGCTTCATGTTTTCCTCTTCGTCGGTTTCTTCGTCGGTTTCTTCGGAGTCCTCTTCGGAGTCCTCTTCGGATTCCATGTCGATTGCGGCGGCGATCAAGTAGTTGACGGCCTCCATCTGTTCTTCGGTGAGATCTGAGAGAATGTCACCGATGGTACGATCCCCCTCGGGAGAGGAATCTTCTTCCCCACCCTCGAAGTCTTCATGAGTCGCGTCGTCTTCCGTGATTCGAATGACGGCGGAGTATCCAGAATCATCGCTGTGAGCCACAGCAACGTTCTCGATGGTAGCTCCAGGGTTGGCTCCTCGAAGAACAAGGGAAACCTCAATGATGTTTCCATGCTCGACGATAGGTCCATTCTGTCGGAGCTGGTTTGCGAAGATCGACATGGCGTTGATATCACCATGCTCAATCAGTTCGCGTGCGTGATCAGCCTGCTGACTTCCATTAAAGAAGCCGTAGGCGTACACGCCCTTACCTCGATTCTCGAGCATTGCATGACCGAGAACATTGGTGACTTCACCGTGGCCGTGCTGCCAAACAAGAGGCACAACGGCCCCATCGTTCTGCGAAAATGCATCGTGGCCGATAGTACGGCCGTCGGTACACTTAACGCCGGCAACAGTGGCCCAGCCGGAGAAGTCGGCCTTGTTAGTGTCAAGATCCATCGACACTGTCATTTTGAACCTCCTGTTTGGATTCTGCGTTTGCAGAGCTTGTGTACGGGTTCGCCAACTGATCAGCCTTAGGATCTGTAGCCTGAGGCAGACCGATAATGGATCGAATCTCGTTAGGCGTCATCACCAGGTTGGTAATGAACGTTTGTGCCATCGACGCGACCGAGTCTAGGGACGCCGAAGAGAAGGGATCGCGAACGTAGATAATACGCTGCCCTTGAGTTCGAGCGGTCCTAGTCAGGAAGACCATGGTCGCCGACTTGGTGATGCTGTCCAAGATCGGTCGGACTGTCCTATTATAGTAAGACAGGTTGGTCTCAGCATCCGCGGTACCATTGAATACGCTCTCAGTAAAACCTAGCGCGTTGTAGAGTTGCTCCGTCAGATACTTAACCTGCTCAAGTAGGTTGTTCTCCACCGGACGGTTCAACTGAGTGATCTTCTCTGCTCCATCGACGTAGGCTACGCCGATTTCAGAGTTTCGAAGCTGCGATTCAATGGCCTCGCGTCGGCTTTCCGCCTGTTGCTGTCTAAGTTCGCCTCGTACCGAATACGGGAGCTGGATAATAAGATCCAGTTTCTTACCCAAGGCACTATTATCAATGGCGTCTAGTGCATCGAGCTTTCGTGCGAGTCGCTGGGCCAATGAGCCATTGGTCGCAGTGACGTCATACAGTGGCGAGTGAACAACACAGACAGAATGTTTAGAAACGGTGATCGTTTCTCGGTTTCCGGTACGGTCGTTATAGACATCTACATCGACCGAATCAGTGTACCAGTTTACAACACGACCTACGCGCATTGAAAGGACATCAAACGAGCCGTCTTCATTCAGTTGGATGTCTGTATCGACTGGTACCAGAACCGCAGACCCGTATTCAAGCATCGTGTACACGAGTTCGTAGATCAGACTATTAGATGTCTGGTCTACGTTAGCCATCAACGAAAGGCATTCGTTTAGCTTGGATGGTTGTTCTGAATCATACCTGCCATTTTGATCGACACGGACGTGACGAATCGGCGTGTTAGAGACGTCCAGCGCAATCTTGTTGTAAAGCGTTTGGACTAGGTTAACACTTCCGCCAGATCGATACCTGGGTCTGTATTCACTGTATGTCCGAGTAATCAACGAATGAGAGTCGTTGCTTGTGAACACGTTCCAGGCTTTTGTAAGTCTCGATCGGATACCCATACAACCTCCTTTCCTTACGCGAAGTCGTCTAGTTGTTGTTTGTATGCAACCCAAGCGTCCATCAATGCTGCGACGCTGTCGATCTTAAGATCCATTCGTTTCTTAAGAATCTTTCGGTTGCCGTTAGTGTCCTCGATGGTGATGGTGTTGCCCATCGCCCAGGACATTAGCTCTTGATCGAACAGCAGATGTCTATCCGAAGATAGCTTCTTCAATTCGCCAAGCGGCACTGATTCCGTCCTAGCTCCCTGGATGACCTTATGAACACCGTATGGTCCGTTTTCAGTCACCCATCGCTCGACGAACTCGCGTGCATTGTAGGGGTCGTAGCCAAATGCTCGAACATCGAACTCCGAACGGATGATAAAGTCATCCAGATCATTGTAGACTGCGATCATATCGAGAATCGTCCCGTCCATGACTTGAAGGGAGCCTTCTCGAATGAAAGATTCGTATTTGACGCGACCTGCGGCCGGTAGTTTATCGAACGTTCTGGTGGTGATGTACGCTCGAGTCTTTACTCCGAAGGTACCGTCACCTAGCGGGAAGAGGAATGTAAAGGCACAGAAGTCGTCACCCTGTGACAGGTCCGCTCCCATTGCGCATGGCATCTGCCAGTACTCCCTCTTCTGATGGGGTATCGTTTCTTCATAAGTAAAGAAGTACGTATACCCCTCCATGGGGATACCAAAACGCTTGGCCAAGATGTCATTACGGGCTGAGGGCACATTTTCAGCTCGAGCGACGTCTCGTTGGTAGGTATCATAAGACACGGTCTTACCGATGTTCGGCTGCGCCTTGATCCACATGTTAGGATCAGCCACTTCTTCCACTTCGTCCAGTCTGTAGTACCAGATGGACGTGTGCGGATCGTAGTAGTCTCCCTTTAGGATGCTAAGTAACTCCATTTTGATGGAATCGCCGATACCGTTTCGGACTGTGCCCTCCGAAGACACGGCAAGGATCACCCAATCGTTAAGTTTGGATGCGCCCTGCTCTAGAGCAGAGATGACGTCTTGCCTAACGTCTCCGGATAGCCATTCGTCTACGGTATTCACTTTGGTTCGGAGACCCTGAAGTTTGTCAACGTTCATGGGTCGAACTTCAAGTAGCGATTTAGTCGAGAAGTTCTCAATCCCTCGCTTCGTAGGCGTCAAGAGAGCCTTGTTACGGTTACCGCCAGATGTCGAGTGTACACTCCCGGCAGTTAGAAACTTGAACAGGGGGCCTCTCGATCTGGTAATCGCAGTCTTGAACGGGCTGAGAGTCTCCTCAGCCTGTGGCATCGTTGGCGCCGTTGCGACCTGATGCGTAGTCGCCGTATCAATCGTAAGGAAATACGCGTGAATGAACGACATATACATTGATTTGGCAGCGCCTCGAGCGACGATAAGATACTGCTTATTTACAAGCCTTCTCTTTTCGTCTACCTGAACGTACTTACCTTCGTGACCGTTCTCATCCGGGATGAATTTGGTGACTCGTTCGAAGTAGAACCATGACAGCAGACTCTCAGCCCAAAGTTTGAAGCTATCGAGTAGTGTCAGGTCTGCTCCGTCAGTGAGAGTCATCTCGTTGTTGCAGAAAGCGATGAAGCCCTCGATTGCCTGGTCGTCGTAATAGTAACGAGGATTAGCAATAAGATCATCAATACGGTTCATCTCCATTTCAATGGTTCGAGAGACCGGAATTTCTCCAGCTAGGACTTTATCTCGGAATTCTCCATAGTATTTTGGTGTGGCCGTATTAGACAGCGTCACTACTTCTTATCCTTCTTCTTTATGACCTCGGAAAGACCTGTAGCTCGATCAGCTTCCTTAGCCAGAGCCTTGATGCTACCCGTAGACAGGTTGGAATCGATGGCTCCGATTAGCATATCGCTAGCCTTCTTGGCTGCGTACTTGGTCAGGTTCGAGCTGGCCTCACTCACGAATGTGTCTGCGAGCTTCGCGAACTGAGATCGGTTGGCCTTCTCATACTCTGCGAGCTTCGCCTTCAGTTCAGAGTTGGTCTTCTCGAGCTGGAGACGCTTGTTTTGTTCGATGAGATCTGTAGTGGTCAGATTCTTGGGGAGTGCCTTCCTCTGGTCTCGAGTAAGACCGCCCTTTGGTGTGGTCGCATACTTCTCAAGCTTAGCTTGCTTTTCTGCTTCCTTAGTCTTCTTCTTCTCATCGCGCTCGTGCTTCTTCTGTGCACGCTCCGCGTCTCGCTGCTTCTTCTTTCGATCCTGCTCAGCCTTTCGAGCTTCTCGAAGCTTCTGGTTTTCAAGCTTCTTGCGGGCTGCTTCGGCCCTCTTTTGAGCGTGATCGGCACTAGCCTTAGAAAGTTTCTGGCGAGCTGCACTAGCTGCCTTCTTGGCGCCACTAGCTGCCTTCTTGGCGCCACTGGCTGCCTTCTTAGCACCGCTAGCAGCCTTCTTAGCAGCACTTGCAGCCTTCTTAGCTGCCTTCTTGGCTTCCTTTTCGGCGTTCTTTCGGTCGATCTTCGCCTGAAGATCAGCTGCTCGATCGGCAGCGATCTTATCCTTTTCTGCCTTGGATTTGACGGCCGAACCTGTGCTATTTTCGGGCTGCTTACGGACGCCCCACTTCATACCAAGGACGCCGTAGTGTGCTAGTTCCTCTGAATTGTGAGTCTCCACTCGATCTCACTCCTTAGTTGCTTGATGGCCTCGATCGTGAATGATGTGGCCGGTGGATCGAATGCTAGCTTAACAGAGTAATTGACGTACTGTCGCAGCATTCTACCAAGTACCGTGGTTGGATAGTCATCCGACGCGGATTGAGGAAGAGCTGGATCCTCTGTCAACTGCGTAGCAGTCATGAGGGAGTTCTCAATAGCGTCGGTTAGCTCGAGATCGAAATCGGTGTCTTCATTCTCGATGTTAAGATACCGTTTCGTCTCTTCTAGAATGGTCACGAGATCCTCCTCCCCCATAATGTCGTGTCTCCGGGAGACCTAGGCTCAAAGTCAACCAAGGCCAAAGGAGACGTTCCGTAGTGAATAGCGTTATGCGTATCTCTAGATACACAAATAAGGTTGTTCAGATCCCACATACATGGGTCTGCATCAGAGCATTGTCGGGGTGTTAGAGGATTTATATGATGAACTACGATACCATCGTAGATCTCATAACCCTCTATACCTAGATCACAGCCAAGGTCCCTAGCGATCGCCTCTGTTCGAGCTTTTCGCCAGACGTCAGATCTGTAAAAATCCTGATTCATCCACCTAGAGCCTCCGAAGGTCTCGTCGAAGAACTCTCCATTCAAGGAAAGGTACTCGAGTCGTTCTTCGAAGGTCTCCAGCCTGGACAATTCGCTATAGCTGCGCATCGGGCTCTCCAGAATATAACCTGAAGGCGTCCAGCGCTTCCGAAACAAGCTCTTCGGTTCTGGCTGCCGACTCGAGAGCCGAAACTTTAGCCTGTGCGAGTAGAGTGTCCGCTTTAATGCGCTCTTGTTCCAGCTTTTCCCTACTTCCACCGAGTTTTAGGAAGTGTAGGATCACAGAATTGGACGCTGTACCGTCCATAATCTGCTGTGCGGCTAGATCCATCGCACCTGCAATAGCCAATCGCTCCGCTTCTTCTGGGCTAGTAGGGGGTTTTCCCCGCTTTTTAACCATACATGCTCCTCTTTTGGTTCGTTCGAGACGAGTTTTAACCTACACGACCGCCGGTTGAAAGGAGCATGAAAGACCGGCCGATGAGAGAACCAGGCCGTGTAGGCTAAAACCCATCTCGAAATATCCCTCCGGGGGTAAATCGAGGAGGGGCGCGATTTGGGCGGGGGGTGGTAATCGCGCTACCAGCCCCCCCGGGTACTTAGGGATGGGCACCGGTCATCCTCCGGCTTGCGATCCATCTGACGCTCATCGTTCGACGAACGTTCGCAATCCTGTTGTGTCCCAAGCGATGATCCAATCGATTGCTTCGTTCACATCATCAGCAACCAAAGCATCACTAAGGTTTGAGCTTGTCTTGCACACACGATCAAGGAGAGCACAAGAGTTGTAACCTTTGTTCGTATCGAACGCAAACCACAAGTCGAACTCATTCTTAGGATCGTAAGGATTGTCAGTTGTTGTAAGGTAACGAGTTGTCATGACTATCAACCTCTAACAGCTTCTCGCACGGAGGACGTTGAGATGCCAAGCATCTCTGCGATCTCAGACGTGGTTGCACCGTTTCGAGCCATGGCACGAGCACGAGCAATCACATTAGTCGAAAGAACTGGCTTGTCTTTAGGCATGGATAGTTCATTCAAACGCTGGGGATCCGCATACCTAGCAATGGACTCCATCATGGCGTTACTAACAGCACCATTCATGATGGCATTCCATTCCTTGTCAGTGATGTCGAATTGTACCTCCTTGCGGGAGGCCCCAGTGCGGGCTCGTGCAGCCTTGAGGGCTTGCGACTCAAGACGGGTCCGCTCGTCCTTAGTGATTGAAGGATTCTCATCGACCTTAGCCTTCACCACACCCCCGGCCACTAATTGGGCCTGGCGTTCCCTGGGTGCGTTAGTGAGGGCCGTACGTACCTTCTCCTTGAGCGAGGCCACTTCGTCCGCGTACTCCTTGGCAGCAATGGGGTCTCTTTTCAGGGTGGGGGTATCGAAGATCTCCCTCCTAGCCCTATTTGCTAGGGTCTTCATGTTGTTGGCGTAGCCTGCGTATAGTTCTTCCATGGGTGTACCCGATGAAAGCTTACGCGCGTCGTCAACCAACTCCATACGGGATACCTTTTGGGTACGGAGTACCGTCTCCATACGAGGAGCCTTGGTCTTGTATTCCTTAACCACAGTATATGATTCGCCAGTGTCCTCATATACCTTACGGCCTGTCAATGGATCGATGGGTCCGCCCTTTGCTGCGGAGCGGAGCTTCCTCTTTGGAATATCCACCTCGGATGCAGCACGGGAAATAAGCGTAGACACACCGCCGCCATCTTGATATTTCTTCTTGAGTGAGTCAATACCATTATCGGCGGCTGACGTTTTATAATCCAGCTTATGTTTAGCGGCGTCAATGACAACCATCGAGTGTCGGACCGCACGGGCTAGTTCAGCTTCCGTGGCCCCCTTGACTGTCATATCGGTAATAAGATTTGAAATCTTACCCATCTCACGCTGCTTGGTGATCTCCGACATTACCTTCATACCAGGATACGAAGGATATGCGGCGGAGGGGTCGAAGCCTTCAAGACCCTTGAGAGGAGACGTGGAACGAATACGGCTCTTCGGTGTCACCGGAATAACCATGACAGTATCACCGTCAAAGTCTGCACCCGACATACGCTGTGCAACCTTGGGGTGAATACCAATAGCATCCGCGGCCATTTCACCAATGGTGCGGCGTGCTTGCTTGTGTCCGTTATTTACAGTGACGATGGGGATCTCGAAGGTACCACCATGAGGATATCGGACTAGTGCGACCTGCGATCCGTTCTTGAAGTTAGGAGCGTATACCTCGGTGGGCTTCAGGGTCTTGACTGGCAAAATAACCTGATATGCCTGGTTGGGTACAGCGGCTGCACGAAGACGAGTCGCATCAGAGTCACACGAGTCTGCGAATTCCTGCAGTGCTCGCTTGCGAAGGACGGGATTTGTGAGAGACATGATCGTCTCAAATTTATCCTTCTTCTCCGCAGTTGTAATATCCAGCTGCTGCTTCGCAAACGACAGGTTCTGCTTCGAAAGGAACTGGGCCGACAGAGTCTTAGACCAGTCTCCCCAAGATCCTTCCTCGTTCACGATATTTACGGGCGACAGCTTCTTGTTACCCTTGGAGTCCAAATATTCCATCTGCCGGCGGATAGTCGCACCAAATGGATTATCGGGATCGGACTTCATTCGCTTGAGTACTGTATCACCTTCGCCGATCATAGGGACCGACTTGGATTTATTTGTGTTGAAGCGAATATCTTTTCCAGCAGGCAGATCATCCGCGTAAACGGCCATACCTTTAAGGTAGTGTGTTCTGTCGACAGCAATTCGGACCTGAGCATAGTTACTCTTACCGAGATTAAGATCCTTCAGACCTCGTCGAATCTCGATAACACCATCCATGTCAGTGCCCCCCTGTTCGGAATATCGAACCATGACACGCTTGGAGGATATAGATTCGGGAGGCTTGATGGAGAGCTTGTTACCTGCGGGATCCGTCCGAACGCCGACCACGTGGATCTTGTCCAGATTCTGAACGACCTCACGCTTTTCGATACCGGGTGCGACTAGAACGCGAGTGCTAGTGTAATTATCAGTACCGAGCTGACGGATCTTAATATCCTCGACATGATAACCCTGGGCTTCGAGGGTGGAGGAAGCAAGTTTGAGAGATGTGGCAGTGGTTCCGAGTGTCACCTCAGTACCGGCACCAATATCAATATACTTGTGTTTGTCGACTTCCCGCTTCAGAATATCCGCAGTACCCTCGATCTTGCTGGCTGTTCGTCCAGCGTCTTCCTTCAGGTAGTTGCGGACGGTGGACGAGGAAATACCGAGTCGGTCTGCAATGGCAGCCTGGCTCATGTTCTTCGCATCGAGCTTCCGAACCATTGCGATTTCGACAGCCTGGCGCTCACGCTTAGCAATCGACTTAGTTGCTCGGAGCTCCGTGGTCGTCATGCCAAGACCGCGAGCGATCTCAGACTCGCTCATACCTTTGGACTCAAGTCCCTTCACGAGACCTTGGAAATCGAGAGAGCGCTGGTAAGGATCCTTACCGGATCCCCAAGGATAGCGGCCCGACTTACGCAGAATACCGTAGTGGGCCAGAGTATCGTCTGATTCTTCAGGGGTGGGGGTATTTACGTTCAGCACTGGTCCTCCAAGATTAAAATATCTGAGAAGTGGACAATTCGAGCCATGATGTCACGAATATCTTCTGCGTCCGGGACGTGTGATCGGATTGCGTCATTCTGATAGATCCTAAGCTGCATGTTGATTGTCGGCCTGAAATTATACTCGAGGCAGAACAGGGCAGCGTAGATTTCAAGCTGTTCAAACTTTGTAGGGCCTTGACCCGTCTTGAGATCGTGGATCCTCAGGAGTTCCCGATCCTCATCAAAGGATATGGCATCCGCAGTGCCAAAAGCATAAGGGCTGTAATACAGCACCTTCTCTGGCGCCATGTTGTACTTGATGGCGTCATTGACGAACATACCGACAGTCCCCGCGTTTTCACCGAAGGGGAGCTTCAAAGCGATATGCTCGGCAGCAATGTTATGGAGCTGTGTTCCAATAGCAGCTGCACGAGCGTTGCGATATGTTTTCAAGACCTTACCGTCATCATACCGGAGCCATGAGCTTTTACTGGCCCCGAGGAATGCGTGCTTTCCTTCGAGGTTTTGATGGTCGAGGAAGATCACTGGCGGACTCCGAAATATATCTGGAGTTCTTCTAGGACTTCCTTCTCATTCTCCGGATACACGAATCGCGCAAAGCCCATTCGACAGAGACGATCGATGTAAAGCTTCTGGTTCGGTCGAACTGCAGCGTGCTCGGAAGCCTTGACTTCAAGCATGGCCCACATGTCACCGTGAAGGACCATGAGATCTGGAATTCCCTGAATATAGTTAGGGTCGTTCTTCAGGATAAGACATCCGGGCAATAGCCGGGATAGCTTCCCGATCAGATCTCGCTGGTACTTGTTTTCCTTTGCGCTCATGTTTGCTCCTTTCGCAAAGGTAAAGAAATGGTAAAGCCCCAGTGGGTAACGGACAGTGGGTAAGGGCCTAATGGGCCCCGTTCTATCCATTATACGAAAAGTTTTTGTATGGGTTCGTTACCCACTAAGATTTTGGGCCGAAAATTGCATGAAAATTGCAAGTGTCCCGTTTGGCCCACTGTCCCGGGGCTCTTATTATATATATTTAATTTTAATTTAATTTAATTTAATAGAAAAATAAGTGGGCCAAATGGGACAGCAGCGACTTTTCCTTGAAATTGCAACGAAAAGTCCACATTGACAAGTGGGCCAAAAGTGGGACAGTGGGACAAAAAAGTGGGACAGTGTCCCAAAATGGGCCAAAAATAGCCCCGTAGTGGGTAATGAGACCCCCATCCTAGTGGGTAATGAGGCCCACCAAAACACCCTTTTGTCCCGTTTCTGTCCCAAAAGTGGCCCACTTTGTCCCATCCTGTCCCGGCAAAAAATGAGAATCCAAGTAGTATCTGCAGAGCGAGGGACCGTTTTTAGGCGATCCCCCGCCCTACAAATCGTCATGCGACAGGCGGTGCTATCTCAGAAACACCTATGCGAATGTCATAACTATCGCACGGCATCCTATCAGCTTCGGTATTGAAGAAGTGCGAGAGGTACTCGTGAACACTGCACTTGTATTCGAATAGCTGCTTCGCCTCCATTCGCAGATGATTATCCTTGTAGCCGCGAATCTCCAAGGACCAACACCCTCCATATTTGATCTGATCAATGTTCATCAGTCAACTCGATTCTGACGTCGTATCGCATGTACCTAGGGCTGGAGTTCTCTTTCATGAGAATATCTGCGCTCATAGCAACCGCATCCCTATAGGTCTTCAATTTATGCTTCTCCTCGAAGTAAAGACCCTCCCCATAGTACCCTCGGATGGTCAGCAGATAATATTCCATGTCAGCATCCCCTCTCGCACGAGTTGATCAGCTTGCCAGTCTTGTCCTCGCGCCAGATTCGGATGATGGCGTTGTCCGCAATCTCTCCATCACGAATAACCGTTACCGCCGATTCGAGAACGTCCTTCGCGTATGAGTATGCTTCATCCATTGTTTCGAAACCTTCGCATGACTCGAAAAGGGCGTACTTACCCATTCCGTATTCAATCTGTACAGTAAACATTTGGACTTTCCTTTCAGAAGATTCGCAGAGTGTCGAGGTCTTCGAAGCACTCCACTTTAGTCATTCGGATGACGACATTCTTCTCAGGCATCATGCAGACCAGACCCTTGACATAGGTATCGGCCCTAGCACGATCTTCGAAAAATGCGTAGTAGTCGTATCGCTGCTTGGTCTCTGAGTCGACCGTCGTAATATGGACCATCCACTCAGTGTTGAGGTCCTGTCCGAAAATATAGGTCTTGTTAGCCATCGTTCTTCCTTCGATTTGCCGGATTGTTTGGGCATTTGATGGTATGTGCCTTTGGGTAGATTCGTCCGCTCTTCGACCGCCAGTACTCCTGACGATCGTCCGGGTGCGTCTTGAACCAGTAATGATCCTGGCACTCACATGGATCAGGTTGGACAATATCCGAAGTAAGGATGCCGTTGAGATTCTCAGTGATCGTCCTAGCCAGTACGGCATATAAGAACTTCGAATCACTGACAATAGCCTTATCGATTACCCCCTTGTTATACACATGGAATGGCACATTAACTCGATCGTCGGCAAAACACTCGACTCGAACCTTAATACGATCCTCCTCTTCAGAAATATCGATAGAGAAGTCGGAAAGGTAGTATCCGTTTTCAGTCCTCATTGTACGACCACCTATCTGTATGAGTCCTATCCATGATCACATCGATCTTCTTACCCAAGAGCCAGTCGCCTTCACTCAGCTTATGAATATCGTCCGTATACTCCAATACGTCGGTAGTTGTTGGCCAGTACGAGTCAGCAGCCAAGGTAGCGGCAGTCTCTCGAGCCTGCCATTCGTTCTGATGAATACTTAGAACCACACAAGGAGTAAACTGCTCCGTGAACTGAATAACCGCCAGCACACACCACTCAGTCGTTGTAGTCATTGGTCTTCTCCGCTTTACAGGTTGTGCGCAAATATGCGCTCATTGAAGACGCCCTTCTCTTGGACGGCCTTCTGGATGGCAGAGTCTATTCCAGACTCCGAGAAAAAATAGAAGTAGTGGAGATCCGTGAACGGAGTGTTGATCCGGTCGATACGACCTTCAGCCTGCTCCAAGATCTTCCACGAGTAGTTGAGGGAGTAGAACACAATCGTGTCCGTCTCTACACAGTTCCACCCCTCGGCGCCCGCGGTATACTGTACCAAATATACCCATGAATCAGTAGACGGTATCGGCTCGTGATTGTGTCCGTTCCACTCAGCCACGTTGAATTCGTCCCGCAATTCAAGCAGGATATCTCGCTCGTAGTTAAAGTTGTAGAACACAATCAGCTTTTTACGTTTACGCGCCACCAGACGAATGTGATCCACACGAGACCTATCCGAATTGACACATTTACGTAAGCCGTAACAGACACCGGCAGCATTTCTATAAGGCTCCCCAGTCCATGGATCCACACGCTTCTTAGCAATGGACTCGTACATCTCCTTGTCATACTCCATGGGGATGTAGGACCGGTTACGCCTCGTATGACGCTCTGCCGGCATAGGGACGAGTATCTTCCTACGACGAGCCTCGAGAAGCCCCTCGTCTAGATACTTCTTTACCTTGGGGTATTTCGCGAACCTGTCCCAGACGATGTGGCGTTCAGCGAACTCGGTTCTGTTTTTGTAATACCCGTTGGCGATGAAGAGGGGGACGTAGTCGAGCCAGACATCCCCGGGTGTTGCGCTGAGTAGGATCCACGAGTTATGTTTCGCGATCTTGAGAAACGACTTGACCCAAGCCCCCGCTCCGACGACTCTTTGCTCATCAAATATATATACATGGCCGCAATAGTCAGCAAAGCGAGCCACATTATTCCAACTCTCAATCGTCACCTTCTCAAAATTGGCACCAAGCGCAGCGAACTCACCCTCCCATTCGAGAGAGTCCCGCTTCCGCGCAGTGGTGATTACAATGATCTTGCTTTCATCCGCTTGAGAAAGGGCCCAAGAGGCTCCTACACGTGACTTGCCCGAGCCGACACCGCCGACAAGGACTTTGCCACTCTGTAGGAGCCCCAAGGCCTCTTCCTGATGCGAATATAACTTCGCAACCATTACTTCTAGAGAATCTCCTTCTTCAGCAAGCGGAGCACCACTTCCGCCGCATCCTTAGGAATGTGAGGATACATCTCGATCTTAACCGGGTAGTTAAACAACCCGTAGTGCACCTTAGCGATCCATTCCCACGCCAGAGGATTTGTACCGTTAAGGATGCACTTACCGCGATGTGTAGTGACCTCGACCCATTTGATCACCTTCACGTCTTCCTCATCCCCGGGCACCATCAGAATTTCCCCGAGGACAGGACGCTTACCTGATAGGATCTCCCTCTTGAAGTCGGGAGGCGTCTGCTCCCGTAGAGGAGTGGAGAACGAGGTCTTGACTGTATCAAATCCGCGAATGAAGTACTCGCCAGCAAGCATTTGTAGGATACCTTTCGTCTAAATATAGTTCACGTGAGCGTTAACTCACATCTGCTCGCGCTCGGCGAAACCCTTAAGGAGAGCCTCCTTAATGAGCTTGCGATCCTCGGGGTCTTCGAAATCAGGATTGACGAAAGCCTCGAGGACGTTGGTGTAGCTGGTCAGCTTGAATCGAGCGACCCAGGAGTCGCCATTAAAGATTCCGGGGAAAGCAGAGACACCGAGATTCTTAGCCTCGTAGTAGGTCGCATCCGAATCAGTCTTCAGTGTGAACTCAGTGGTGGGCGTACGACCCTCGAGCTTCTCAACAGAGAAACGAGGATCGAAGGTCTCACCGACGATTCGGCCATTCTGGAAGTTGATTCGGAAGGTGTAAGGCTGGTCGTCAGCAATCTTGTTACCGACTGCCTTCTTCACGAGACTGACGATACCATCGTTAAGCTTTCGCCACGATTCGTTGTTGACGTTGAACTTAGCTCCCTGACGGAGCTGATTCTTGGTTTCTTCGGGGATAGTAGCCATCAGAGAGAATCCATTCCTTTAGCGCGGTTGAGTGCTGCCTTGATAGACGCCAGAGCAGCCGGCGTGAGCTTCGGGTTGAACTCGGCGTGTTCAGCCCAGTACTGACCCTGCTTGTCCGGAGTTGCGAATCCAGGCTCTGTAGCGTCACCCTCGACCTCGATGCGCATGATGTAGTCATCACCCGCGTCGATCTTGGTGTGCTTAGTCTGATCGCTTGCGTTGGAACCATCGACAGCGAAGTCAAGAACCTTGACAGTCCACATCCAGACCTCAGCCGCGGGGTTATCGGTATGGAGCACAGTCTTGTTAACCTGCTCACCGCCAATCTCACCCTGGATCTCGATCGAGAAGCCCGTGTAGTCTCCGTTGATCGGGATGAAGCCGTTCTTGATATTCACGATCGCCGTGAAGTTGTCATTGTCGAACTTGGAGTTCATCGGATCCGAGAGGACCGCCTCGAGGTACCCCGCGATATCGAGAGCATCCACGGAGGAAAGCTTCTCTTTAACGGATTGAATGTTCTGCCAGCCACGATCGTCCGGCACCACAGTTTCGAACCAGTTAGCCATGAACTAGTTCTCCTTCCTTCTGTAGGCGGTCCCAGATTGTGTCATCCAGACGCCGCCTTGTTTTGTTGACATCCGCCCGGGATCCTAAATATAGGTTGTCCAGAGCGTTGTTCCTAACGTCGCCATCGGTATGACAAACGAAGGAATCAGTGGGCCACCTCTTGTAGAAAGCAGCCCAAACAACCGAGGCGACAGTCTTCTCAGACGCCCTCCCGGAAGATTTGTAGAGTCTGACATATAGCGTCTGACCGTTCCTCGTGAACGGCCGTAACGCTACGACAGAGTTGATCTTTCGAACATCCCCCAGACGATTAACCTCGTACTGTGGGAAGTTTGGTACCCGTGCCCAAATGTCTATTTCATCGAGCATTTCACCAACTCCTAACGACGGGGGTAGGCCACACACAACCCACCCCCGTCAGGAATGTTAGACGTCCAGATCTGCGTACTTAGCAGCGAACGTCGAGGTCTCATCATCGACCGTGATGTAGGCCTCCTTAAGGTATGCAGAGATACCCTTGTTACCATTGAAGTCGTAGACGTGCGGGGAGATCACGACATCGGCCGTCTTGATCGTGACGCCGTCCAGCGAGCCAACAGTCTCTTCAGACAGCAGGACCTTTCGACCACCAGTGATCATCCAGATCGCCGGCGGACGGAAGTCGAATCGGACCTTGACTGTGATGTACGGCTTCTCGGGATCCGGATTGCGGTCCTTGTCCTTGCCGTACTTGATGTTCCAGCCATCGTTGACGAGATCATCCACGAGATCCAGAGGGATCGCGACGGAGAACTCTCGACGACCTTCCTTGTTGAAGCGCGAAGCAGCTCCGGAGAAATTCAGGAAGAACAGCTTACCGTTCTCGATGCAGATATCAGATGCCATGTTTCGGTTCCTTTCTAAGCGACGAATTCGTCGAAGTTGATGAATTGTTCAATGGCTGCGCGCGCTTCGTCCGCGAGCGCTTCGGAGTAAGATGTGTCAACATCCTGCTCCAGGTGTAGGTACTTGACTACTTCTGCTTCCTTCCAGAAATATCCCTTAGTACCCACAACGGCGTCCTTGATCTCGCCGTCCTTGTTCTCCCGAAGGAGTTCACCGCCACCTCTATCTGGCTTGATCGGCACGAATGCACCGACCCTACCAATGAAGTGAGGCTCCCCGTCAGGGAAGCGCAGATACATGGCGGTCTGTACCTGCTTAGTCTGGACGTAGTCCTCGAATTCAATCGGCTCTCCGGAGAAGAGCTTCTTGAATACGTAGGGCTCCTGGAACTGCTTGCCAGTAGCCGTCCACTCACCTTCGTGAGGGAATGCGTACTTGGCAATATAGACAGCCTTGTTCACGAGAACCATCTTGGCGTAGGTAGCCTCGTGTTCGAAGGTATACCCGTATCGCTGACCGAAGTCCATCACCTTCTGAATATCATCAGGTGTAGCCCCCGGGATCTTGATCGAGTCCGTCTTGATGTGCGCAACTGTCAGACCGAGCTCGTCCTGCACGTAGTGCTTGAGATCGATCATAAATAGCGCCCCTCGCTTAGCGACAATGTTATCGATGTTGCGAGGATCATATGCAGGGTTGTCGAACTTGGCGCTCGTCAATCCATACATAGAGTTGATAGGAAGCTTGAGTGCAGTTCCAAGCTTCTCCAGATCGTGCTGCTCGGCGATAGACAGGAGTCTACCGTCAAATAGCTTACCAAGAGCGTCCATGTCCTTATGCTTAATCGCGATGCGAGCTTGCTTAAGTTCACTGTACTTCTTGGTGTAGGGTCCGAAGAGGTTAAGCTCCTCGATAGACGTCGGGTGCATAGACGCGACATCTAGGAGCACAACATCTTCGTAATAACCGGGTTCGGAGTATACGTAGCCTCCCTCCCCGGGGTCTTCTCCACGATAGGAAGATCCCTTGAATTTATCGAAGGTGTATCCTGGGAAGATCGTGGATAGGTCTGTGTAGACGAACTTGCTCTTGTCGGGCCTCCGGTCTTTGCCGAACACCAAGGCGCATGTGTGCTGGTTGGTCGTGTCATTGACAGATAGGCCAGAAAGCTCAGCCAGAATCTGTCGGGCACCCCAGTCATCACTAAGGTGATTAAACACAGCTTCAGTCGCCTCGACATCGTTCGCACAGTAATCACCCGCGGTTTCCCAAAGCTCCTCAGGAACGGGCTTGTCCCAAGGAAGACCAAGCTCCTGGTGATGAATCCCAAGTTCAATCTCCCACTTCTTAAGAGACTGCTTCTTTGTCGAGAAGTCGTAAATATCCGTGTAGGACATGGAGTATGCTTCTCGGAAAGTAGCGTTTGCCTTGTTCTCGATGATCCGCTGAGACTGCTCGAATAGTTCCTCGTTATAATATCCAAGCGACGCAGCGTACATGATGTGATTGTCGTACTTACGGTTGTTGAACCCGATGAGTCGGAGCTCCATCAGCTTCTTCACGTCTTCGGCAGACGGATTGAAGAAGCGTCGGACCGGCTCTCCCGGATACTTGTAGCAGACAATGAAGAGGTTAGGAAATACCTCGACATCAAAGAACGCAATAGGTCCGTCTCCGTCTTCCTGTACTTCCATCTTGTCTTCAGACATGAAGTGCATCTCCTGCACGACCTTCAGACACCGCTCAGCCTGGTTCGTAGACTTAGCGGCGAAGGACGTCACAGCGTTCTTAGCGTCGGTCACATCATACGTGATCCCAGACGAATATGCATTGTCCAGGACCTGCTTGATGAAATCAACGCTAGGCGCAGTAGCGGAGTGCACTTCCTTACGTAGTGCCTTCGCAATGAGAGCACGAAGGTGGTTCTCATCCTTGACGTGCTGTTGGTTAATCATTCGCTTTGCTTTCTCGGGCAAAAGCTGCACGTAGTCTGCGATAGGCAGGTCGTTCGCGAGGGAAAGTCGTCGACGTAAAGATGACTTGCCTTTAAACCGTTTAATTTCGATCCCCGGCGAATACTCGGAAACGGTATCACCAGAACCAGTGTATCGGTAGACGAGGTGTAGTCCTCCACCACTCTTCGAGACTTCCGCAAACGTCGGAGGCCAAGTACTAGCAGCACGCAGATTGCGGCGTAGGTCTTTTTCACCATTCTCTCCTTTCAGATCGAAGTCGATGACAACATACTCCTCAGGAAGCCTGACGTAATGCTGTTTCGACACATCGATGTCTTTGAGTGTAGTTGTGACTGAGTCCCAAGGTTCTTTGGGGGTTCCTTGAGCGGATGTGTATTGTGCCGGCTGGTTTTCGAAAATATCATCGAAAGCAGTGCGATCCATAGGCTTCAGATCAAGCCATGTATCATCCTCAACCGGATTGGCGACGAGAGCCCCCGATTCAAAGAGCTCTGTCCTGAACCCAGAATATACATTCCTTTGACGAGTGCCGTTGATTCTGCAGCGTTCGTGGAACTCGTTAAAGTAATGCTTCACTTCGGTCCGGAACTTATGCTTGGGCATAACCCAAGAAAGCCCCGAAGCCTCTGCGTAATTCCTATACTCCATGTAAGCAGATGCAAGGGTGACAAACTCTCGAGTAGAGTAGTCGTCATACATCTCGAACATGAAGTTGTAGACAGGGTTCGTTTCGCCCATCATGACTTGCGTCCTGTAATCCTTATAGTAGTCAGGGCCCAGACTACGATAGACAGAAATACAGTGATTGGCGATAGCCCCGAGCTCTCCAGAGACCCCCGACATGATCTTACGATACTCCCCGATAGGAATACGCCTATTGGACGGGTAAATATCAATCAGTCGTCGAGGGATACCAGAGTTTGAATCGGTGATCTTGACGGGGTTGTTCGATGCCATGAGCAGCATCGTAGAGATCCTCACTGGGCGAGGTTTCTTGAACTTCTCGTTAACCAGCTGGATTTCGTGAGAGATGATGGAGTTAAGACGAGTGTTGGTCTCGATCTTACTGAGGTCTCCATCGTGCTCTACTGCGACCAGAGGATCGTCAGCAAACGCAGACAACGCGAAAGCATTGCTACGTTGAGCCAGTGCTTCGGAATCAAACGCCGTAGCGTAATCTCCGAAGAGAGACTGCATGATGTTGAGGATTGTCGACTTACCTGAACCAGGCTCGCCGTAGAAGACAAGGAATTTGTCGATCTTACGGCAATCGCCAGTCAGGATAGCGCCAATACCCCATTCAATCTTCTCTCGCTCCTCGGGGTCGTAGAGCGTGTCTACGAGCTCGTTCCAATTCACAGGCTCGCTATCAGACAGAGAGTATGGCAGTCTGAACGATGCGTAATCCTCTTGCCTAATAGGCGTGTCTGCAAATATAGGCTTGCGATCGAGAGGGTGATCAGTATCGACCATGTTCTTAGTCCATAGACGATACCTCTTCCACACACCGTCTCCGTCTCGTCGACAGAGTCTAGGAAGTAAGTTGATGTGACGCTTGGCTGCGTCTTCGACATAAGCAAGGACATCAGAGTCGATCAAGTCAATGATCTTGTGCTCTCTCTTAGTCCACAGCTCAGTGTCGGGATCCCACACAGCAACGAACTCGCCCCTGTTAATCATGATATCTCGAGAATATCCATTGATGAAGTCGGGGGCCGCAGCTAACTGTCCAGCTTGTCCACGCACTGGAGAAGTCTCGATGCTATAGAAATCCATACTCACCTCCTTTCTAGTGATATGGATCGTAGTGGTTTGCCCAAATAATCATCTGGTCTCGTAGGGGTGTCTCTAGCATTTCGGCGCCCGGTACCCTGAATAGACCACCAGAACCATTCCGCTGGTACGTCCTATACATCACGGTCTCCGCGCTATCGAGAGCCCGAGCATACAACTCGGGACCGTAGAACATGGAGTCGACCGCATCGGACACCCCCAGGTTCATCAGGATGGACCGAGTGAAGTCCGCTCGATCCTGGTACACCATAGCCGTTAAGGTATCCGTCAGAGAGACAAATACCTCAAGGAAAGACACCGGGCCCTGCCTCGGAGTGTCGAGATCAAATTCATAGGCGTATTCATCCCGCATACGGAGGGCTTGTTCAGCCTTGTCTCCATCCTCAGGAATATACCACACGAACTCGATCTCGTCCCACACCGAAGCAAGGCCGCGATAATCGCTAAGACACCCTCGCTGGATCAGCCAGGGTAGGTACATCATGGTCAGATCTTATCCCAGATCACACCGTCGACGTTGAAGTCGACAACGACGTTGGCGTGGATCGACTTGCGCTCGTAATCGGGAACGCGGTAGACCGAACCCTCGATATCGCCGAAGGAAACATAGCCGTCTCCATCACCGTTCTTGAGCCACCCGACGATAGCCCCCGCCTTCATACGTGAGAGGCCGAGCTGGTCGAGGACCTCATTTAGGAACAGATGACCCTTCTTATTCAGACGTCGATTTGCCCACGCCTGAATCTCAGCGAGGTTCATAATCATGTAATCCTCATTGGGATCCCACGCAGTGGACGACGTCTCAGAAATAATCCGAGCGTAGGGAGAACATTCTTCGACCATAGAGAGAACTGCGTCCAAGACATCCCCCGCGTCGTTGGGGTTGTCGTCTGCGAGGATCTCCTCAGCAGTCTTCCCGTAATTAGGAAGCTTCGGAGCCACGATCTTATCGACGGTCTCCTTACCCAGCGTGTCCACCATCTTCGCCTTGTAGTTGTCGAACGCATTCTGCACCGTGAAATATGCGGCGCTCAGAGCGGCCAGACGCTTACGGGAGATGCTGTTGGAGAAGTAGATGAGAGCGATAGTGGTACCACCGATGATGACGGTAGGCGCAATGTGACGAGCAGCGTCGAGAGCGAATGCGAGTCGGTTCTTACGTTCGATAGCGGGAACCTGCTCGTCGGGGATCTCATCTGCTCGATCCTGGCACGCCTTGACGCGCTCGTAATTGCGGTACTCGACGTCCTCGAAGGTACGCCCGGCCCGCCATGCCAGAGCAGAGGTCGCGACAACGCCAATGGAGGCACCGACGCTGAGGATTGTGGGGGCGTGCTTAGAAACACGACCGATTGCAGTGTAGAAAATGGTGCTGATAGTCATCAGCAGCTCCTTTCAGAAAATATAAGTCACTTGATGGGTTCCGGGGAATCCGAAACGATGATCCAGCCATCACGGGAGGATCGGAGTTCAAACGCGTCGAGGGTAGTCCATCCCCAACGCTCGTCGGTGTACTTAGGTTGAATACCGACAGAAGAATAGAGAGCAGCGACAGAAATCTGGCCGTAACGCTCGATGGTCTCAGCCAGATACTCAATCACCTCAGTTGCGTCAGACTTAGTGTCGAAGACGAGATCGTCAACTCGAACGCTGCTCTGACGCACAGCGCCACGAGGCTCCAAATATCGAACGTTATTGGGGGTGCCTCGGGTGTAAGTCGTACGTGACGATGACCCATACGACGTGTAGGTGCCGCTACGCCCACGATTGACGTCGACAGCACCGTAGAGAAGCTGCTGAATACCCTGTGTCACCATGTCGGTGATGGCGTTCTTAGCAGCGGGAATCGCGACATCGATCACGAGGTGATTAGCGATGTCAGGGAGATCATTGACGAAGAAAGTCTTGAGAGCCTCCTTGATGGGGCTCGACTTACTCACCTTCGCCTTGGCGATAACCTTCGTTTCCTTCTTGGCCGGGGTGGCCCCCTCCCTGGACTTATCAGAGTTTCCAGGGAAGGAGCCGGACGAAGGTTCGATGGGAACCACGTCAGCCATTGTTAGCCTCGACAATCGCTCGGAGCTCACCCGGAGTCTTGCCGGGGTTCTCATCGATGATCTTCTGAGCCTTCTCCATGATGTCCTTCGGGAAGAGACCACTCATGAACTTGTAGGCGAACTTCTCATCGTGGATGAGCAGGTCCAGAAGGGCGTCAAACGCCGGAGAGATCATGAAGGACCTAGTCTCCGACTCATCCTTGATGAATCGACGACCGTCAGCGCTTCGTGTACCGTACGAACACTCGATGAAATCCTTCATGAGCTCGTAGGCATCAGTCGCAGTGCCGTTGCCAGAGGTGACTCGAGCGAGTTTCAGAGACAGCGGGAAGCGCTTGAGCTCCATGTCAGTGAGTTCGCTCTTGGAGAGGTGGAAGTAGAGTTCCTCGTCAACAATTTCACCGTCGAAGTTTTCGTAGGTGACCTTGATAGTCTGCATGTTACTTGGTGTCCTTTCGGGAGATGGAGTAGATACCGACGCCAAGAAGCGCCAGCAGGAGTGCCAGAACACCGGCGATTGCCGCCGATGAACCGGTCTTAGCGAGCTTAGGCTGCTCGCTGGTCTTGGGGGTAGCCGGGGTAACAGTCTGCTTCGGAGCCGGAGTGGTCGCACTAGGCTTAGAAGCGGGGGTAGTCACGCTAGGCTTGGGAGTAGGAGTAGAGGTGGAAGGAGCGGGAGAGGACTTCTCCGAAGGCTTCGGAGCCGGAGTGGACTCAGAGGGCTTAGGAGCAGGAGTGGTCTCAGAAGGCTTAGGATCGGGCGTAGAAGGCGTGGTGGGGGTAGGCTCAGGCTTCGTAGAGCCATCACCGTTGGTGCCGCCACTAGACTTTACTGTGGCAGTGGATTCCAGCTTCATGCCGTTAACCTCGGCGTGGTTGGTGACACTAGTCTGGCCTTCAGGGACCACCGTCGCATCGGGCGGGAAGGTGATGCAGACCTTAGAGCCCTCAGGGGCCACGAACTTGATCGTGTTCTCGTCTACCTGGGTGGCGGTGATGATTTCGGTCGTGCCCGGGTCCCATGTATCGGACTTGGCACACTTTACCGACGATCCGAGGCGTGTGTCGAAGTCCTTAACGGTGTATTCAGTACCACCGTTAGTGATCCATTTAATGCCCCAACCAACAGTACCATCACTGTTGGTCCACCCGAACTTAAGGTTTTCCGGGCGGGCGTATTCATAATGGACGGGGGAATTGCAGTCATTTGTGCAGATTCCGGTTCCTTCAGCGTCACCCCAGATGATCTTCTTGTCTGCCTTGCCGTTCAGGACGATCGTACCTTCGGTCGTACCGATGGCAGCATCCTTAAGACGTGCACGAGCCCACCAGGTACCCTTCACATCGGTCTTATCGGCGTATGCGGGAGAGACCGTGGTGACCTCACACGTGATGGTCATCTCGGTGGCGTTACATTCTCCGATCTTCGTCCCGTCATCGAGGACGAACGGGAATGACGTATTCCATGCAAACGGGGGTTCTCCGTTTACGGGATCCGTAGAAACCGTGAAGAACTGGCCAACTGCCAGTTTCTCGACGGACCAGGTGCCGGCAACAGTGACCTCAGAGCTCGTCTGACGAGATGCACTGGTCACCTTGGTGATCTCTGCGTGGATTCGCTGGGAATCCTCAGCAATTGCCGGATGGATCATACCTCCGACGACGGCGGCTCCGAGGCCAAGGGATGCGAGAACTCGCTTCATGGTAGTGTCCTTTCAGGGTTTATGAAAGCCTATAACCCGTGTTTGGGTTATAGGTGAGAGTTTGTCTCAATTCTTGGATTTCTTGAGTTGCTTCTTCCGAAGACGGTTGGGATCTAGGGCAGAGCACATGCCGAAGAAACCAAGCATGAATCCGAATGCGAACATAGTGGGGTCCTTTCTTGAGGGTTAGTTCTCATTATAGGACGCGTTATTTTTGCTCGGCCAGGATTCGGGTGGGTCAGTGTACTCTATGGGCTCGTCAGTGAATGTGACCGTGTTGTTCTTGGTCACAGCTCTTCAACCGATCTTGAACCAGTTAGGTTGCGGAGCAGGACTGATCGCAACCTTAATCGCGGGAGAGCCGCTATCTGTGATAACAGGCATGAACTGAGGTTCGATGGTCTGTCCTCCTTCCCATCCGAGCTCGTCGCCAACATCGACAGGGCTCAGATTGATCTGGGAGTAGAAGTCGTTCAGAGGGCAGGCGCCGTAGTTCAGAAGGTCTTCCGAGATGTTATTGCAGTACTTTCGAAGAAGCTCAGGGGTCGACCGAAAGCGTCGACCAGTGACAGCGTCCACACAGAGCACCTGCTCGTCACCGAAAATGACCATAGTGCTGTCGGGAAGCTTCTTGGTGGCTACTTCCTTGTCCTTCTCGGTAGCCCCCTCCTTGAGAACCTTCACCTGCTCAGTGAACTTGGAGCGAAGCTCAGACAAATCGAGCTGAGAGACAGAATATGCGGCAGCGAGGGCCTGGTACTTCTTCTCAGTGGCTCCGTGGAGCGCAACGATCGAGAAAATGGTCGTACCGAGGGAAAGTGCAGCCGGGACGTAGCACTTCCAGTTTCTCTTGGTGAAATCGAGGAGGTTATCCGACTTACCAGCGTCGATCTGGACGGCCTTTGCATGGCATCGACCAGACGTAATCGCGGTAGCCACAGAGCTGGCGATACCGAGTCCGGTAATGAAGATTTGGGGGTTTGCCTTGCACCAGTTGAAGATGCCCTTGGCGATGTGCTTGAGATTCATGGTTGATGCTTCCTTTCAAAGGATGAGGTTCCCAATGGGAAATATTCAGTTGTGTGTCACTTGTTCTGGTTGTTACGGTTGCGGTATTCCTCGATGTACGTCTCAAGCTTCGGGCCGAAGGCCTTGAGAAGGAGGAAGCCGATAAAACCGGTAGCAGCGATCTTGCCAGTACCACCGCCGAGGATCTTGGCGATCGCGTTGACGATCGTCATGAAGGCGAAGAAGGCGAGGATGATGACGAGCATGATGATGGTACCGAAGGTTTCCATTGTAGTTCCTTTTCAGAGAGAGTTGATTGCGAAGAGCAGGTCATTGTCGATGATGGATTCCGCTCGAATCGGGATGAAACGAGCATCTGCACCGACATTGATGGATGGGACGGAGAGATAATCGATAGTGCTGAGACTCTTGTCTACAATGACAAAATTCTTAGCGAAGGCAGTCCTATCCGCTGAGCTAGCCACGCCGTAAGGGACTACAGCATATGAGACTTCAGGATCCTCAGCGTACTCACGATGGATCATGACGAGATCCCCGTAGGAGTTCCCGAATTGGACGTCTTCATGGTTACGAGGATATCCGTAACGCATATGGACCGGCTTTCCCGGAATATACTTCTCGATGAAGATGCCCATTGCGAGCATCTCCAGCTTATTGGTTGGGAAAGGGTGACTGCAGTAGGGGGAGATCGATACGATACCACCCGGGGGGATGGTGACGTCAACCTCATCAATGTTGTAGACCTTACGCTTGATCATGATATTGCTCCTTTCATGAAAAAGCCTATACACCATGTAAGGTGTATAGGTGAGAGTGATCTCAGAGGAAGATGTCACTCTTCCGAGTCGGAGTCCGAATCGCCCTTGCTCGTGAACGACAGGACAGTGAGTCCGCCGAGAAAGAGTGCGACCGAGCCAAGGGCAGCAGCCTTAGCAACGGGGATACTCTTCTCAGCGAAATCGCTGATGCGGTTCATGAGAGGGGCCTTCTCGGGGGTCTCTTCGATTTCGGTAGACTTGGACATGAGAGTTCCTTTCTTGAGGGGGTTAGTTCTCATTATAGGAGGAGTATTTTTTGCGGCAGCAGTCCATAAAGCCTATAACCCGTGTTTGGGTTATAGGTTTGAGGTCAACGGTTGAACGCTTTGTCCAGTGCGACTTTCACGATGGTGTAGGCGCCAATGGCCGGCAATGCGAACATGATGATGAGAGCGTAGACGGGGACCATCTTCCACTCGAAGACATCGGTCCAGATCAGCATGATCTTCTGATCGATATCAAATGCGTGGAGAATAGCACCGAACGCACACCAAAATGGCATGACGATGATGGCACCAACAAGGAACGTGATGATGGTAGACATAATGGGTCCTTTCGTAGGGTTGGTTCTCATTATAGTCTACGTAAAATGTGTGAAAGCCTATACACCATGTAAGGTGTATAGGTGAGAGGTCAGTCTTCCTTTGTGGGAGGTTCGAGCTGAATGCGAAGATCCTCGAAGATGAGCCGGTTAGCAAACTTGCGCGTCATCTCATCCTTGGAGGTGAAGGAGAGCTTGAAGAGTTTCTTGTAGTACTTCTTCTGCCACTCCATTCCGTACGAGGCGGAGAGCGCAAAGATGCTGAATGCGCCAGCAACAGCGTAAGAGAGAGGGATCTTGACAGACATGATAGTGTCCTTTCAGGAGGGGTTGGTTCTCATTATAGGGCAGGTTATTTTTGCGAGTAAAAAGCCTATAACCCGTGTTTGGGTTATAGGTGAGAGTTATCTCAGAGGGGGCAATCAATGTAATTGCGGATCTCTTCTTCGAACTCCGGAGAGATATCGGAGGATTCGAGCATCTCGATCACTCGCTTGACACGCGTATGATACACGCTCTGCAAGTAGTTGCTGGCGGAGTCAATAGCTCTTTGACTAGCAATCTTTGTAGTGCGAGATTCATCGTGCGTAATCTTAGCGATGCTGAGTGCGCAAATCCCGCCGACAGCGGCGGAGATAGCGTAGAGGGATCCGATGATCAGGTTGGTCTGATTGAACACGGTGGTTCCTTTCTTGTAGAGAGTAATCTTCTCATTATAGGGCTTGTATTTTTAAAGCCTATACACCGTGTAAGGTGTATAGGTGAGAGATGTCTAAAGGTGGAGAGATGTCCTTTAGACCCTATTAGATCAGGGTTGCTTTTCAGCTGAACATACGTGCGTAGTAAAACACGGTGGAGACAGCGAAGAAAGCGATACCGACGATGGCGATGAGGGTCTGGGTGAACATGGTAGTTCCTTTCTTGTAGAGAGTAATCTTCTCATTATAGGAACTGTAAAAAGTGCGCAAAAGCCTATAACCCGTGTTTTGGGTTATAGGTGAGAGCTGTGAATCTTAGGATGAAGTCACTTCTCGGTGACATCACTCACCATCCACAAGAAGCTCAGCGTACGCAGAGCGAAGGTTGGGGTCAGAGAGCACGATCGCGCGCAGGTCGTTGTACTTCTCCTTGATCGAACGAAGTTCGTTGAGTTCTTCAGCAGCCTTCTTTTCCTTGGGAAGGTTGATGAGTCCCTTAACGAAATCGGTGATTCCGGCAAGAACAAACGCCGCGAGCATCAGTGCACCGACCGCGACAACAATCGTAAGGATACGGAGGTTCTCGGGGGAGATGTAGTAGACGTCAAGCAGACGAGAGTAGGTGAACATTTTTGGTCCTTTCATAGAGGTTGGTAGTTCTCATTATAGGACGTGCAGATTTTGTGCATAAAGCCTATAACCCGTGTTTGGGTTATAGGTGAGAGCTGTGTGTTGAATCAGTCTTCAGACATGCTGAGTCGGTACACAGCATTGCTGAGATACGCCTGAGTGTAATCGGATTCGCGCACGACCATTTCATGAGCGACCACGATATGAGTGCGAAGCGCATTGTTGCGAGCCATGAGCTCGTGAATGGCTTCGTCCTGCATCTTGCAGTGGGCATTCATGAAATAGAGGATGATCGAAACGATCGCGAGGGCGATGATAGCAACGCTGAGAGCGATGTAAACAAACATGATGAGTCCTTTCATAGAGGTTGTTAGTTCTCATTATACTCGTTGTAGATTTTGCGAGAAAAACCTATAACCCCAGTTTTTCTGGAGTTATAGGTCTGAGAGTTCTAGCGACGGAACTTCAGCATTCCGAATGCCTTCGAGGCGAGGACGTGAGTCTGCTCGTAATTGAGCACGGCGAGGAGACCCAGCAAATAGACAGCTCCGTTGGCGATAGTCTCCGAAGAGGGGATCAGCTTCTGCTTAAGATCTGAATCTTTAGCGAGCCGATGCAACCTTTCGAGGTTACCGACAGCGGTAGTGTATTCATTTGTGGAGGGGTCTTCCCCGCCGAGCCAATTAAGAACTTCGTTTTCGAGGTCCTCGTGTTCGTAGAGGCGTTCGACGTTGGGCATGAGATGCTCCTTTCTAGTGAATATATCTCACTATAGCCCGTGTTTTTATTAGTCTGAAGTCCCGGAAGGCTTCGTGACCCTCATAGTGATCGTGTCGCCATCGTTAAGCTTGGAAGGCTCTGCTGGGAAATCAGCGTAGACTTCATCGTGCTTGGTGACGACGAGATCTCCGTCGACCGGCGGGGTATAGTTATTAGAACTGACCTTGAGACCAGCCCCAATGAGAACACCCAGCGCCGTGATGGTAGCCGTGACCTCATTGGTGTAAGGAATTCCCCACACCATACCAACGGTATTGACAAACGTCGCCAGCGCGGGAACCCACAGCAGAGCAACGTTCTTGAGCGCATCGTAGTGATGGTTCTTCATGATTCTTTCCTTCCGTCGCTACCTTTAGGTAGCATTGGGAGATCTTCGACCTCTTCGAAGATACGTCTACCCAATCCATTGCCGCCCATTTCGACATACGGCTTATACAAGTAATTGTAAAAGTCGTCATACTCATCGATTAGGATATAGCCCCTCTCGATATAATACCGTCCGAGCGTTATGATTTGTGAACGAGCTACTCCAATGAGAAGATCATCCTCGGCATGATGTTTGGTGGATCTGGCTTGAAGCCAAGCCCAGATGCCCGAGCCGCCAAGAAGCGCCGAACCTAAAGGTAGGAGGACTTCGATAAATCTTCCTACATCCATTCTCCCGTGACGTCCCTCCCATCTTTATAGAAGTGATCTGGCTGGACCTTGACTGAATAATTGGTGATCTGGCCGCCGCTGATAGTTCTGCTAATGACATAACCCGTTACATACATACCGAGAGCAGAGAACGACACAGGTCGACCGATGTCAAGGTGATTAAAGTTTTCTCCGGAGAGCTTATCGACCTCGACGATTGACGTTTTTAGATCTCCAGTCTTAATACCGATGGTGATGGGCCCCCAGTTCTTTTTAGAGTCACCTTCAATACCCGTCTCATATCGGTAGGGTCCCAAATACTCATGGTTGTCAAACATGTATGCATGGTTTTGCTTCCATGTTCTGATATTACCCCTAGACGACACCTTGAAGCGTCCTGAATCTGCAGTTTCGTTAATCGTCCAATGAGTCGGGTTTTCGGGAAGTTTTCTAGTGAAAGAAGCCCTAAGAAAACCCATATTACCAATACCAACACCAGACGTATCACTATCTAGGTTCGTAATATCTAGGAATACTTCACTAACACCACGGGTAGCCGGTCGGTCCATAAGCACTGACTGTAGCGCCATGTTTTTACCGGCGATTGCATTGCAGACAGCGTCGTAAACTGAAGTTGAGGGATCTACTTCTACGGTATTATATTCACCATAAGGGATAGCACTATCCCA
>QWBZ01000130.1_pt1 | contig 39206 bp, 39 predicted proteins | sample 1972441 | NCBI WGS metagenome assembly QWBZ01 (sample SAMN09866721, study PRJNA288562) | Human oral metagenome isolate term6_saliva, whole genome shotgun sequencing... | isolation source: mouth | host: Homo sapiens | place: USA: California
ATAAATTATTTACAAGTATCATCTAATAACTTATTTAGATGTTTTGAATATTCTTTATATTTTTCACTTTCAAAAACCCATCGCCCTCGCTGAGAACCATAATCAATATCAAGTTCATCAACAATGTGACAAGGATTTGGTGCAAGTACAAATATTTTATCACTTATGTATAATGCTTCTTCAACACTATGAGTAACATTAATAATTGTTCTTTCAAAACCATTATTATGACAAATATTAAGAATTAGGTCTTGTATTTCACGTTTCATTTTAATATCAAGTGCGCCCGTGGCCTCATCAAGGAAAAACACCTTGCTTCCACTTGCAAGGCAACGTGCAATTGATACACGTTGTAATTGACCACCTGACAACACAGAACTCTTTGCATATTTTGTTACATGTTGTTCAAGACCAACAAGTTTAATCATTTCCATAGCCTTTTCATTTGCTTCTTTTTTAGAAAGACCTTTAATGATAAGAGGTAAAGCAACATTTTCAAGCACCGTCATCCATTCATATGAACTATAAGATTGGAACACCATTGGAACAGACTTATATTCATCAATTGTCTGACCATTGATGCAAATTGTTCCAAACTGAGGTTTCATTAGTCCTGCGGCAATTCTAAGTAAACAAGATTTACCACAGCCAGAACCACCCATAATTGAAATAATTTCACTTTCCCCAACTTTATCTTCTACTTTCAATGAAAAATTATCGAAAATCTTATATTCATGTTCAGTACCTTTATCAAAGGTGTGTGATAGATTCTCAATATTTAAAACATAATGTTTATTTTCATCTTTTACATTATTCTCAATTTTGTTAGGTATTAAAATATGGGTATCATTTCCCACCAAAGGTTTCATAAAAATATTTGACATAATATTATTTTTTAGTATGGGGGAACAATACAGGTTTCATCTTCTTAAAAAGATAATCTTGTAAAATCCCAATTAAAACAATAACAAAAAGAAGTGCATAAATCTCAGGTGTTCTACTTTGTCGTGTAAATGTTCCAATCATTGCACCAATACCACCAACTTTATTAAGGCTCTCAGCAATTACCACATATGTATAAGATATTGCGACAAGGCTTCTAATATCGTCATAAACCTTTTCAAGTACATAAGGTATATAAACGTATCGTAGCATTTGCCAATTGTTCATGCCAATAGTTTTAGCGGTCTGTATATAGACATTATCTTTAACATTTGTTTCATCTTGTAAATCCAACACTTTCCCAATAACACTTGGAAGAGCAAATATGAAAATACCAAAAGCCAAGAAACTTGCTTTCATTGAAAAACCAAGGCCAAAAATAGAAATAAAAATACCTGACACCGTTGGAAGAGGAAGATAACGCATCCCTTCAAAATAACGTCTGAATAACGCATTAAATAAAGGAATAACGCCAATCAAAAAGCCAATTGGTATTGCAAATACAAGCGCAATAAAATATCCAACAAGGTTCAGTTGAACAGTATATAATATATTACCAAGCAAATTATAAGTTGAGAACAATATGGGTATTGACTTAATAACACTAAATGGTGATGGCAAAATTCCAGGACTTATAAAAGTCCCGGAATATGTAACAAAACACCATAATAAAAAAAGTATAACCACGCCAACTAAACCAATGATTTTACTTTCTTTATGCGAAATTTCACCATTGAATTGTAAAAATCTCATTAACCTCTTCATTTAAAGATTTACTTTCATAGAGAAATATGGTTGAATGAAACAATCTGTATTTGTAAAACCAAGATTTCCGACAGAAGACACAACACATCCACCAATCTGTAACTTATCGGTCAGCTTATAATAAGCTTTTTGTTCATAAAACAAATCAACCTTTCCATTACTATGTTCACTATTTACAGAAGCATCCACATAACCCTCATAATAAAATTTGTCATTCTCATAGCTTGTATTGATTGAGAACTGAAAATTTGGGTCAGTCCACTTATTAACATTGTCATAGGTCATCATAATCTTAGGGGTTAGATAAATTGAAAGCCCGTTCTTAGCAATAAGATAAGAAAAACCTACCATTGGCTTAAAATCAAACGAATTACTATTATTAGACCCATACCAATAGTCAAAACGAATTTCAGGATGGAAATAAAAATTTGTTTTACCCAATTTATGCTCAGTATATAACAATGTGTTCGTTGCATTACGGTCAAACGAGTTCCAAGTAAAAAGATTCATCTTTTCATCTTTACTTGTAAAAAAGTGAGATACAATTACACGTGTAGCCGTGTAAGGCGCATTACGGTTATCAGAACCATAAGATTGATGAAATTCAACCGATTGTGCACTTACTAACAGCACAGAAAGAAAAACGGCAATAAGACTAAAAATAATTTTTTTCATATCAATATATTTTAGAATTTAGAACAACTTTATAATTTAACACATATCAGAATAAAACATGAATTGTGATGGTGTGATAAAATGGACTTCTACCGGACTATTCTCCTTCTTAACATTATCATATTCATCTTCATAACCATGAAGAAACATCCCATATTCATTTTTACCGTCGTAATCACAAAACCATTCATTATTTTCGTCCTTTTTTGGCTCATCAGTAAAAACCTTAATTTTTCCATCGTCAGTACGAACAAGCCAATGACTATTAAAAGTTACCATATTTATTTTTATTTTTTTACTACTGCTGCACCAACTGCATTGATGTCGTTCGATAATTCTTATTAGAACCCTTAACGCCATCTCGAACTGCGTGAGCAGGTCCATTACCAACTACAATGATACGATTTACATCGACCCCATTTTTTACAAGATAATTAGCAACTGACTGAGCACGTTTCTTGGAAAGCTCAACATTATGATGATAATCACCTGTATTATCAGTATTACCTTCAATACGGACGTAAGTATTATTGAATTGTTTAATAATTGAAAGAAACTCACGATCAACAATTGTTTCCGCATCTGAATCAAGATTGAATCCATTTACAGGGAACTCAATAACTACTTGCTTATCTGAGAACGACTCAGCAGATGTAACCTTTTCGGTCGGAGCAGTGAACTTTTTTTCCTTTGTACCATTGGCGGCTTGATTATTATCAAGATGATTTCCTTTCATAAGCCCCTCAATAATAGATGTTTCTGAAATCTTACGCCAAGGCAGTGTAGACTTTGCAAGACCAAGTGAACCATAAACTTGACTCATCTTTGTATAAAGTGTTTCACCTGTAATTCCCTTATAATCAGTATTCAACCCAAACCAATTCACATTATCAGCAAGCGTTGCAAAGTTAATTTTTTCACCAACAGTCAACACATCATCAAGTGGTACATCAAACTCATCAGAGAAAGATTTACAAGCCTCTTTATATTTGTCACTCTTTGACATTTCAGAATTTGCCCACAGCAAAGCCTCAGCAATCTTTTGTGCCTTTTCAGAGTTCTTATCAAGCCAACCTGAATGGGCAAGGAAACCATCAGTTACAAGAGTATTAGTTTGCTTGGTTGATACAAGTACATGTGTGCCCGCAGGGCCATCCTTAATACAAGCATCATCATCAGGACAGAACACAACAGCAGCATCCGCCGTACCTGCCTTAAATGCCGTAGCAACATCTGAGCCATAGCCTGTGGTAATAATTTGAACATCTTTACCCGTAAGACCTGCAGCATCAAGTGTATTCAACAACAAAGAGTGAGAAGCCGTACCAACAGAGCAAACAATCTTTTTTCCTTTGAGGTCTGCAACCGTTTTAATATTTTTTGTTGCGACAATCACATCTGCACCTGCTGAAAAATTGTGAATCATAAAATAACGTGCATCTGTCATAGTACCTGAACTTGAAGCCTCAACAGGATAACTGTCCAATGTGCAAAAACGAAGTGCATTTTCATGTTCCTTCCAATATGATGTTGCACCATCAAAATCATCCATCTGAACAATCTTTAGCTTAACGCCAAATCGTTTATAGAACTCAGATTCAGAAGAACCATCCTTACCACCATTACCCCAAACGATAGGACTCCATCCTGTATATGTATCAACAAGGAGTACTGCGTCGTAGTCACCATCATCAACAGCCCCACTGTTAAAAGAGGGAATCTTGATGTTAGTATTTTTACTCAAGAACATCGCACTAACACCAATAACTGCGACAACAAGGAGAATTACACAAATTCGACCAAAAGTGGTCAACTTACTAAAAAAATTCATACTGTTAAAATTTTAATTGTTAAACTTGTTTTTAATAATCATATTCATTGACATTATACTCTTCACATCAATAAAAACCAAAAATTTTAATATTAAAAATAGTTACTCTTAATAGATGGCCGTTCCACAGCTTCAACATATTCTTTATCACCTTCTTTATTGTACAAGCCGATGAAATCACTATTGTTCCGATTAAACGGAATTGCTGATGGATCTTTTTCACCTTCAAAAATTGAGAAGCCATTTGAATCAAACATTCGTACAATATCATCAGCCTTTGCAGAATTAATGTCATTATTAAGTTCAAAATTAACAAGAATGTCATTAGAACCATCAATAAGTCGATTAATTTCAGCAATACTTGTATTAATTGTATTTGAAACTTTCTCCATAGCCAACTCTTCTTCCATTGAAGATGTTAAGCTACCCTTAAGAATAGATGTGATTGAAGATACAGCCTTTTGTTGGGCTTTAGCTTGCTCATATTCATCCTTACGGTATGAAAGTTCATTCTGAGCATCCTTTACCTTAAAATCAGCAGCAACCTGCAACTTCTTCATAATATCAAGATACTTTTCACTTGTAATGATTCGTTCACTTTGAGAACGAATTTGTTCATTACCACGAGTAATCTCATTGTTAATCAATTGTAATTGTGCCTTATATTTAAGTACATCAGTAGAATCAACAATTTCACCCATCTTTTTTTGAAGAACATCTCGTTTACGTACGTTATCTTCAAATGTAAGTTTATATTCCTTATATTTCTTGCGCATTGATACAAGAACAGATTCCAACTTAGTTACGTTCTCATTTACAACTTCAAGTTTATTGACCATTTCATTAATACCATTCTGTAAAATGGCAATTGGGTCAATATTAACAATAAGACCATAGAACTTACGCATAATTTGAAGCCAAGCAAGGCTTACGCCACGCAAAAATGTTTTTGATGTTACGGCGAAAAGAATTGTGGCTAAAGCAACCAATTCAACCGAAAGGAGTAACAGATTCCCCGTTGCCACAACCAAGAATGGTAGAATATACTTCATAAATGCATAACCACCACCAAGGAGAGCAAGGACACCTGTAATTTTTGCGAACGTACCACCTGGACGATTCCAAAGTTCTGTAAGCCCACCATTTTTGTTTGTTGTTACCAAACCATTTTCCATTTTTCTTTACTTTAAAAATTAATACTATTCATTTTCTCTTTATCACTATTAAGAACTTTCATAACAGCCTCAATACTACCAATAAAAGTTTTATGTTTCACGTCCAAATCACTTTTAGCTTTGGTTAATTCAATTGTCTTCTCACCAATCTTAGTTTGCAATTCATCATATTGTTGTTTCAACTCTTCTGACTTCAATTGCATTTCCTTGATTTCATCTTCAACATTATTAACGTTAGAGTCAAGCAAAGATTTAAACTCATTTAAACCGTTTTCCTTCTCATTATTAACAACATTAATGTAGAAATCAATAGCATCAATAATATCTTCCTTTTTGAAATCAGGATAACTTTTTTTCAAAATTTTAAATGCTGAAATAAGTTTTTGTTCATCACTAATAGGAAGGTCATCAAGCGCAACCACATTATTTTTCAATTCAAGATAATCAGGTCCAGGTCGATTTTCCGCAAGAATCTTTTCCCAAATCTTATTAATAATCGCTTCATCAGCACTAATTGAACATGGAGCACTTGTAGTTTGTTGTGGTTGACTAACATTAACCGTTTGTGAATTGCTATTCACAACACTTGAACTTTCCAATGACTTAGTTTGAACATCCTCCGTTGTTTCTGCCTGTTGAACAACTGTTGACTGAGGTGTGTCATCTGACTTAATAAACAAATCTTTAAATCCCATAAATTTTAATTTTTTTATTACTATAACTTATTCAATTGTGGCATTTACGCTATCACATCTAAAATACTACGAAAAAGAAAAATTTCCAACTAATTATCTTAATAATAAAATATAAAAATAATTAAATATGAAAAAGTATATAGAGTCTTTTATTGTTTGCATAACAATTTTACTTGGTTTCACCTCTTGTATTAACCTTCAAGCATTCGATGGCATTTACCAACCTTATTATAATGACAATAAAATCGTTATCGTAAATGATGTTTGTTATGTTTATTACACAAGGCCAACAACCTTGTTTTTAAATTCTTTATATGTTAATGATGGAAGATACTACTATCGTTATGGTGATAGATATATTCGCGTTGTATTTCCTAATTGGACGGATTGGAGCCAAGATCGATATTTCTATTATGAACGAGACAGATGGCTATACAGAGACCGTTATAACTACAATAATAACAATTATAGAAGAGATGAACCTTGGAGTTATTATAGACAACGCACACAAAATTATCGTGTAACAACACCAACTAATTTGTATAATCAACGTAATGTTAGAGTATTTACAAACTACAATAACGAAGGTTTAATAATCGTTGAAGGAAGAAGATAATAACAAGGCAATGATAAAAATTTTAAATTATCATTGCCTTTATTTTTTTTTTTATTAAATTTGTTTTAGTAAACTCATTAATGGTTCATGGTCAATGTTTTTCTTCGCCCAATCAATATAATCAGGATATTTTTCATTAACCTCTGTTAGTTTCATTCCCTTGTATTTACCAAATGGAAAAACATATGTTTCTACTGTACACGTTTTATTATTAACGATACGAGGTTCAGGAGTAAAACCATCAAACTGTACTTCAACGCCTTTCTGTGCTGCAAGATAATCACAAAGGTGAACAATCTTTTGGTACTTATTATAAGGAGTTGGTAGTACAACAGAACTATTTTTATTTGTGTTCCACTGACCCATATGTGATTCAATTGCATTGGCAATAAGCTCTTTCTCATCATCAGTTACATATGATGAATCAATAGAACGAATAACATCAGCTGCAAGAATTGGATGGTCATGTTTTGTGTACTTATTAACTTCATATTCCTCTTGTTTACCACTTTTACGAGAATCGTGCATAAGGCATGCGACACGCAATAAATCTTTTTCACGCTCAGTAAATTCCTTACCGTAAATATCATTCCTCATCAAACGGTCAAAAAATCGCAACAAAGCAATCGTATGCCTCATTAGACCTCCTTCGCCACAAGCATAATCAGGATGATACTTTCCTGTACTTGAAGCACCAACATGAAACCAATATTCAGGTATTGTTTCAACACACTGTTCCATAAACTTTTTTACATCTTCATCTTGAACACTTGTAAAGTATTCTTTCAATAAATCTTTTCTATTTTCCATAAAATTAAAGCATAAAATTATTAATATATAAAGTAATATTACTTGTTCATTATACTAAGTTTTTTTCCTTTTCCAAAATATTTATTATAATAAAAACTACGAATATGAACACAACCAATTTAGATACAACGAGTCTCATTTCACAAGGGGCTGCTGTGACAATAGCCCCTGCTGTAAGTGCACACTTATCAAAAATACTAATTGAAATGTTGCCATTTTGCTATGCTGGTATACCTCTAATAATTTTAGATTTCTACTACACAAGAAAACTTGTTAAACTACATGAATCAATTAAAATGACAATCCAAAAAATATTTAACTATATTAGTTGGATTTTTTTAAGCGTTTCACTTAGTAGTGCATTTGGTATGCCATCACTCGTTATAGTTATAATGGCAATCATTTATGGGTTAGAAGTAATGTCTCTATTGAATAAATTTGCTGAAAGTAAAGGAATTGACATCGATGAAGTTGGAATGGTTAAAGTTTTATTCAAATTTATTTGGTCACGTATAACAGGAAACTTTGATGAGACATTTAATGATGTTGTTAAGAAACAACGCATGAAGAAACAAAAAACTAAGAAAAAACAAAAAACTGAACAATTAGATTTAAAAGGTGAAGATTTACAATAAAACAAAAAGGAGGGTAATAAAACCCTCCTTTTATTGTAAAACTACCTTTAGTCATAAGAAATCACACATGCATTATTGCATATGTGTACACCACAACGTGGTTTTTAATGTAAGTCAATTTACTTAGCGACGGTGGAATCTGTGTTTAGTGAATCAACATGAACACTATCAACATGAGTTGTATCAACATTTGTTGAATCATTAGTAACATTTGACTTAAATTGATTTCCACAAGAAGCGAAACTTACAGCAACTACTGCAAAAGCAGCAAACAAAATTTTTTTCATGTTTTTAAACTTTTAAAATTATTATTCTTATATCGTTTTTAAATGATCAATTTAATTATACTACAAAGAAGAATAATTTCCAAATCTTTTTAGTGATTTCTTTTTAGATGAATAATTTTATTATACAAATTCAACGCCTGATTGGTTCCATATAAAGCACGGTTCTTTTCCCCCTTCCATTGTAGGATCTATGTAAATAAGTGAACTTTCTTCATATAATTCATCAAAACTTCCATGTTCCTCATAATACTCAGTGGTACTCATACCTTCATCTTCAAGATATTCAATTACCATTCTATCAGCCTCCTGTTGAGAAACAAGGTATTTTGTAAGGCCATTATTTTGACAATAAGCCACAACTTTTTCAAATGCCGTTTCCTCATCATGAGCCTCAACAGCAAATGTAATATAACTTGGTCCATAACCAGGATAGAGATAAACGACTGCATATTTTTCAAGTGGCTCTTCAAATAACACATAATCATATTTCTCTTGCAGCTCTTCATAAGATAAAGCTTCATTCAAATATTTCTTAATCAATCTTTTTAAGCTACTTTCGCTTAAACGTATTCTTTTCCTCATTTATATTCAATTATTAACTTTATTTTATATAAATATATATTTAAAAAATAAAAATAAATTAAATATTATTGGTCACAAGATATTTATTATAAATAACATTGAAAATCATATTATTTAAGATGACTGACGATATTAGAATTTATAACTATCTTGAAGATGGATACTTAATTTCTCAAGGCTTGCAAGCAAAAAAGTATTTTGATGAGAAATTCGCAAACATCCACGTTGATGTTGATGTTGATATTTCGGAAATAGACAGTCAATGAAAAGATACAAGACGCAAAGTCTGACATTATTGAAGCAATTGAAGACTCAAAACCATGTCTTTGCCATCTTGCAACTAAAGAAGATGTTTGTAAAGCAAAGTGCGAAGTAATTAATAAAATAACTGAGGCCAAAGAAGAAATTAATACACACATTGATGAAACATTCTTTGACCTTAATGAACAAATAAACGATAATTAAAATAGATATGGCAAACGTAGGAAATCCATTCTCTTGGGACTTCAAAGAAGAACGTTCATTCGAAACGATTGCACAGAGAGGTAAAGCGACATATAGTAAACCATTAGACACAATAAATAATAAAACTTCACGAGATAGTTTCTTTAGTGAAACCTTTGGCGTTTCTCCAAATAGAGCATTTATAACAGGATTCACACCATTTGAACCATTTCCTTTCTTACCATTAGGTGGAGGAAAATCAGCTGATAATAAAGACAATTGTTGTGACGAAAAACCAACAGATGGAAAAGCATCTAAAACAGAAAAAGAAACTACCGATAAAACTCCATCAGAATCTGAAAAAAATAATAAGGAGAATAATACCACTGAAAAAGAAAACGGTGGCGAATCAACTTCAACAGATGGTAAATCTTCTAATACAGAAAAAGACACAAGTGAAAACAGTGGTACATTAACCCAACCTAATAGTAATCCTGCTGATACACATGAAAATAGTGGAAGTGTTACACCAAAGAATAGTGAAACGGCTGAATCTCATGAACCCTCCAATGTTTCTGAACCTGAAAAAGAAACAGGAGAAAACAGTGGTGGTGTGACACCAACGAATAATGAAGCAACCGAACCACATGAATCATCTAATACTTCTAAACCTGAAAAAGAAACAAGAGAAAATAATGGTGACATAACACCAACTAATGAAGAAACTGTTGAATCTAATGAATCTAACATTTTTTCTGGGGGTGGTAAAGTCTCCTCAGATGATCATCTATAAAAAACAACCTCATCCTAATATGGATGAGGTTAATTTTTTCCTATAATACACCTAATAAATCATCTAATTCGGACAACAAATCACAATTATTATCATCATTAGGTAAATTTTCAATTATCTTACGATTATCATTCTCATGTTCATCTTTAATCTCTGTTATGCCTTGACTCAAATTAAAACGAGCAACATCAACAGATTCTTTATGTTCCATTGGTGTCTTACCTAATACTCGACAGACCAAATTTTCAACCAAGCCTAACTCATCTAATACTTTATCAACACCTTTAGAAATACCAAATGGTCTAACTTCTTCTTCAGATATAAAACCAAGTTTTTTCTTTGCTCGTGTGTATGCAACGTAAATTAGATTCTGTTCACTTTTTTTCTCCCAATCTTTCTTTGCAAGACTCGAAGGCATTGATGAATTACATAGAATATAAACATTGTCAGCTTCAAGACCTTTTGCTTTATGAATTGTAGATAGAATGACACCATCTCGATTATCATCAAATATATTATCAATATGATTCAACAATTCAGTCTTAGTTGTATAGCGCTCTGCAAGAATATTTAAAGCACATATCATATCATATTTTTCAGTAATATAAGCTGATAGAGTTGCATCTTGATAATCTAAACCGATAGTTTCCATCAACTTATTACGTGTTTCAAATAGTTTATCATACAGCCTAACAAATACGCCATCTTCTTTTAAGTTCGCATTAAGAACCTCAACATCAATGTCATCTAACATCTTTTTAAGGTTTGTACCTATTTCTCTTCCCTTAACATAACATTGAACCCCTCTTCTTAACAATTTATTATAAACATTGTCACCATATCACCACTTTTTAGAATATGGGTTCGGCAAACATTAATAATCTCACCATCATCCGCAGATTCATTATATTGGATTTCAGGAACAAGTGTTTGGGCAAGCTCAACAATTTTCTTAGGACAACGATAGCAAATAGGTAAATCAAATAATGTTGTTTTAGGATAATCTAACATAAACTGAAAAGCCTCATCAGAACTTCCTGCAAAAGCATTTATACAATTATGTGTCAAAATTTTATCTGCAACATAATTGTGATTTCCACTAACATTAATTGAATAGACCATTTTTGAATTATCATATTCAATATCTTCGATTATATCATATTCTAAATTACATTCTGATTTATTATGCGTATCTTCCACATTAAAAATACCAACTTCCATATAGTTTGGAATTAGATTACAAGCTCTAATTTCTGAAAGATGGTAATTGGAAGTAAAACAAGTTTTATTATTTATTTCTTGAAATGGATAATTTATATCACGATGAAATTCATTTAATAGCTTTGTGACACGTTCCGTCAAATCACCAAGTCGTTCTTGAAAAAATATAGAATCAAGCCAATCATCATCCTTATCATCATTTCTCATCAACAATTGTGGTATTTTATATTTCATACTATATCGAACTTCATCACAAAGTGCATCAAATAAGTCATCATATATGTTAAGAACCCAAACCCGATTACATTTTTCATTTACCATGTGTTTATATAACGAAAATTCTATTCCACCTTTTTCATCACACAAACATGTAACACCGATATAATAATCATTCTGTTCGTTCGCCATAATGCATAGTGCAGACTTTCCAACACATTTATTTACATTAAAACGAGAATAACATATATGTTCAGGAGTATATTCACTTTCCAAACCATTTTGTGTCTTAATTCTTATAATATTGTTTGCAAAATGAGATTCTATTGCCGTAACTTCATCATTACACATGTGTTCATCCTCAACATTATAACTTACAACCTCATCACCAATTATTAAGTTTTCAATGTTTTTCTCAGACCCATCACTTAATAATATTTTTGTGCCTTCGGGTTGACATTGTTTTTCATCGCCAACGGCAATAAATCTTGTCCCTCTTTTAAAGCATTTCAGAAATAATTGTATGGACATAAGAGATTGGTCTTGGCACTCATCAATAAAGATAAAATCTTTTTTGAATTTTTTAGCGTTTAACGACAATTCTACAGGCAACCAAACCATATCAGTATAATCAATCTTACTTAATTCAGTTTTGCCCCATTCAAGCATCTTAATTACCACATCACACTCATCATGGTTAACAGGAATGTCATACTTTACTGATATTTGTCTAACTTCCTCAGGAGTTTGAGCAAGATTGAAACGAGAGAAATTAATAAGTGATGAAATACTTTCAATATATTCAGATAATTGACTATGTGTGAATTTCCTATCACTAATGGTTGTCAACTCATCAATGTGAGTTTTAAGATATGTTCTGTACTTGTATTCATCCAATTCAATCTCACCTTCAACATTATCACGTATGATTGCATAACCAAGGCTATGTGAAGTTCTTACATCAACATTATTATACCCTTTAAGTTTCTCAGTAAGTTCCTCGGCAATACTCTTATTAAATGCAAGAAACATTATCTTATTCTTAGGCTTTATTAGTTTAATAGCAGAAACGCAGGTAGAAGTTTTACCACTACCTGCCTTTGCTGATATTACTGCATTACCATTACCATGTAAGATGAAATCAAATATTTTTTCTTGATAAATGCTCGGCGTAAAGCCAAGATCATAATCTTTAATCTCCATAATCAGTATTTCTATATTTCTTCAAATCCTCTTCATATTTCTTTGTATAACAGAACCCACAACACTCCAATTCAGGACAGAATCCACGATAGACACAAGTAGGTACCATTTTATCAGCCATTACAGGATCAACATCACGTACAGCTTCTTGAACGGCCTTCCACGCTTCTCGTGTCTCCTTAGATGCAAGATTACACAAACGTTTTTGACTAACATTAATAAGTGATTGTGCGTTTGCCATTACATCCATGTCATTCAGTGAACCTTGTGGTAATTCATCTCTTGAACAATCCAATACTCGCCTATCCTCACGCTGAGAATGAACAAATGGAATAAAACCAAGCCAATGTCTTACCAAATGCACTGTTACCCACTGACGAATATTGGTAAATGAAATATAATATTGCACATTTCGAATTGGAGAATGTTCAGCAAGAAGCATTTTTGCTTTCCAACTATTTGTAGGTTGTGGATTCTTAGGTTTAAGACCCATAGTTTTTAAGGCAGCTCTTTTAGCCCATTCCCAACCATTTACAATTTCTACTTTTACATTTAATTTCTTTCCGCCCATTTTATTTAATCAACATTAATTTTATCTTCGTCTTCATCTGTCATGTTTTCAATTTCATCAACTGATTTTAAGGTGCAATTAATACCCATAGACTTAAACAAATTGATAATTGACACATTACCCTCAATAGCCGTATAAAGCGTCTTAGAACCGATTTTAAGGGCAAATTCACCCGTGTTATCACAGTATTCAATAATGTATCCAAGTTCAGACATTTTTGTTTCTTGAATTTCCTGATTTTCATTCATAAATCGCTCTTTCATTTCATTCAACTTATCCAAATCAGTATCTTGGATTCGTGTTGCTGCGTATTTTTTGATATGTTTTGTAAACGCACTACCATTAGATTCTGCATCTCTGAATGCCACATAATCATTTGCCTCAACATCCTTGTAAAGATAAGTGCGACCATTCTTAAAAATAAGTTTAACAACCTTTAAATTACCAGGGTTATCATAACATTTACTAAAAAGTATGTTGGAAGAATCATACCAACAGAACTCTTGTGAGTTTTCGTATTTAGAATATAATTTCATATAATTTATTTTTTACAAATGTATTATACTACAAATATCACAGCATACCAAATGTTGATAAGAAAACTTTTAAGAGCTATAATTAATCAATTATTAATTAGTAAAATGAAGGAAGGTACTTTAAGTAAAGAAATAATTTCAGTCTTTGAATATATAAAAGAAAACATTTGTAAAGAATATCCAAACGCATTAGTTAATGAATATGTTTTTATATTATCAATTCTTAAAAATAAGGATTCTTTAGCATACCATTCTCTTTCATCAATTGTTGTAGATTCAACATTAGATGATATGAAAGAGTTATTCACAACACAAATCACATTTAATGTTAATGGTGAAAAAAATATGTCACCTTATTCTATTTTCGACAAATATTTTGAAGATTGTGAGATAATTTGCAAACAGATGGGGATAAAAGAAATAACATCTTCTATTCTGCTTTTATCGATTATTAAAAAACACGAAGAAATTTCAAAAATATTTAGGGATTTCGCAATAACAGTTGTTCAACTTGTAAATAGTGTGAAAAGTCATACAATTGAGACACCATCTAAAACTATTGAAACGCCAAAAAAACATCAAAAAAAGAAGAAAAAAAACAACTTAACTTCATCAAAATCAAATAAAGTAACTAATAGTACCATATTCAATGGTGATGATGAAATTGGGTATTCTCTTATGAATATTTCTCACTTATCAGCAATTGGAAAAGTCTCAAATGTTATTGGTTATGAGAAATATTATGATGAAATATTTGCGATTCTCTCTAAGAAGGATAGAAATAATGTAGCCATTTGTGGAAACTATGGTGTTGGAAAGACTGCAACAGCATATAACCTTGCCAATTTAATTAATAACAAACAATGTAATTCAAATTTTCACAATAAAATTCTTGTTGAACTTGATTTCTCAAAATTAGTGGTAGGCACACCGTTTAAAGGTGCTTTTGAACAGAAATTTTATTCAATTGTAAATGAAGCAAAAGAAAATGGAAATTATATTTTTTTTATTGATAATTTACACCTCCTATTGAATGGAAATACGAAATATGCTGAGACGGATATTGAAAGTTTATTAAGTATATTATTAATAGAACCATCAATTCAGGTTATATGCACAATGACACCAAAAATGTTTTCAAGCATACAAACAAAATCACAAATAGGAAAATATTTCAATAATGTAACAATAGAAGAACCGACAATTGATGAATGTGTAAATATTCTAACAGAATCAAAATATTCTTATGAAACATATCACGACGTTAAATATACAGATGATGCAATAAAAACTTGTGTTGAATTATGTAAGAAATACATGACCAATCGTTCCCTTCCTGATTCGGCGTTAGATTTATTGGATATGGTTGGTGCAAAAATTAACATGAATTTTGATGAACCGCCAAGCCTTAAAAATCTTAAGGAAAAGTTGTCAGATGTTATAGATGAAATTAATTTTATTAAGGGTTCTTCAACACACAAGGAATATGAAACAATTGACGAGTTAACTAAAAAACAAATTTCCCTTAAATCCCAAATTTCAATCATTGAAAAGGAAGAGATATTATCTAAGAAAGCAACAGAAATCACAAAAAATGATGTTTGTTCAATTTTAGCTAAGGAGATAGATTTGCCATTGGAAGAATTAACACAGGATGAAAAGATCCGTCTCAAAGGTTTAAGCGAGAAAATTAAGGAAAGCGTAATTGGACAAGATGAAGCCGTAGATGAAGTTTGTAGAGCCGTAAAACGTCAAAGAGTTGGTTTAGGCGAAAATGATCGACCCGCTGTTTTAATGTTCTTAGGTAGTACAGGAACAGGAAAAACACTTCTTGCCAAAGAATTAGCCAAAGAAGTTTTTGGGGATGAAAAATATTTTGTAAGAATGGATATGAGTGAATACTCAGATAAAACGAGTGTTAATAAAATTACAGGCAGTTCAGCAGGCTACGTAGGCTATGAAGATGAAACGTTACTTGTTAAAGCACTTAAAAATAAAAAAAGATTTGTGTTATTACTTGACGAAATAGAAAAAGCAAGTGATGAAGTCTATAATATGTTCTTGCAAATTTTTGATGAAGGACGTTTTACTGATAATCACAGTGAGACTTATAGCCTTAAAGATGTAATCATAATCATGACAAGCAATGTTGGTGTTGCTGAAGCTGCAAATAGAGGCAAAGCTATTGGATTTAGTAATGATGGCTATGATTTTTCACAGAGCATTATCGAAAAAGAATTAAAAAGAAAGTTTAAACCTGAATTTTTAAATAGAATACAAAAAATTGTTTATTTTAATAAATTAAATAATGATAACCTAAAATCAATAATATCTTTGGAAATTGGTAAGATAAATAAGAAGGTTGAAAAGTTGGGCTATCATCTTGATCAGGACATTCTAAAAACAAAGATGGTAGACAACATATATGAAAACATTATAGCTAAAAAAGAGTTTGGCGCACGCCCAATTGTAAATGAAGTGCAGAGAAAAATTGAAGATAATATTGTGGATTATCTAATTGAAAATGAGGTAGAACAAGGCCACACATTCACTTATGATGAATTAATTAGTTTGTAATTAGCAATAAAAGTAGTATAATATATGTGTATGTTTTTGGTTAATAGTATATTTATATATGACACGACACATTAAAACTAATGAGCAAAAGAATTATTAAAATAAACGAAAATACACTTAACGAAGAAATTGTCGGTGACATTCTTCAAGAGAGTTTCTTTCCTATGTCAGACATGGTATTAGCGGTTAAGAAATTCTTAGACAAGGGATTTACACGTAGTTTGCAAGATGACATTGATTCTAATGGCTATCCAAAAAAGAAGTGTGTAGTCTCCATGTTGTCAACCGATAAACAGCCGTTAAAAACAATGAGTATGCGAGAATTGTTACTTATGTTAGACGATAAGTTCAACTCGATGGTTAGTGATGAAGGCGATAGACGTAAGTTTCTAAAGCAAATCATCAGAGATTGGTTTGATAATAAAATTTCTAAACAAGGACTATTAAGCGTAAATCTCATCTAACGCTCATTTTAAAATAATTTTAAAATAAGGTTAAATGAATTTAAAGAAAAACTTAAAAAATTTAATGATGTTAGTGGTGTTATTAACTTGCAGTACATTTTGTATGGCACAGAAACAAGACTTAAGTCGTTTGATAACTGCAATAGCCACGGTGGAAAGTAAACTAAACGAGAAAGCCGTTTCATCAGATTGTGTTGGATACTTACAAATCCGACCAGTGCTTGTGAGAGAATGTAATATTCTTCTCAAGGCACAAAAACAAAAAAAACGTTATACATTGAATGATAGATTCAGTAAGGAAAAATCAATTGAGATGTTCTATCTAATTCAAAGTAAGTATAACCCTTCTTTCGACATAGTGAAAGCACTATGCATTTGGAATGCAGGGCCATTTTCAAAAAGAAGACCAACTGCATATATAGCAAGAATCATGAAGGTATATCATAAATTATAAAATATTACAAAGAGGTGTTTAAAACACCTCTTTTTTTATTGATAAATACTATTTATTATAAAATATATTAAATTTATAATGGCAAAGACTATAAAGAAAAATGATTTGATTCATGTAATTACAGAATGTGTTAATGAGGCTTTGAGATATGATAAAGAAACAGGAAGATATTTTCCAAATTTTACGGGAGACAAACATAGTGATGCAGGTAAATATACTGCCAATAATCGAAATGATTTAAATCACACAAGAAATAACTATCAATGGGCAAATAAAAAGAACCAAGATAGATTTGAATATCTACAATCACAAAATACTGATGTTGACCCGTACCCAACAGATCCATCAGACCCTAATAGAGATTATGAAGCAGGCGCTGAAGAATATTTAGACAACCATGATGCTGATAGTATAGTAGAAAAAGCTATTGAAGATTTAAGTGGTGATTTTTATAACATGTTAGAAATGTTTGCCAAAAAATCAATAAAAAAATACCCAGTTCTCAAAAATGATTACTATCTTAGAGATTTCATGCGTAGCATGGAAGATGTGATAAGTGATTTTTTATATTAAAAGAATTGTCATTAAATTAAATTCTAAAATACCATTTCGAGGATATCCTCGATATGGTTTAACTAAAAAAAAAAAAGACCGTCAGAACTATAATCAAAGTTCTTTCGGTCTTTTTTTCTGTCATAACATTTCTTGTTTTTATGAGCAACCGTAGTTGCAACCCAAGGATGTGCATAGCCATTTCTCTCAAATTGTATTTCTCTTTCCGCACGCTTAAGTGCTTTAATAACATCAGCTTTAATGTTATTCTTTTTTTTCTTTTTCTTCATAGCATTTAAAAATTATAAAACCACCAATAAGTATCGGTGGTCTTTAGTTTCACATATATTTTTTTAAAATCTCATTCGTCAATGGATTATAAATGGAATATTCTTTTCTATTATCAGAACCACATTTGTTATTTAAAATAATACGCCTAAACATTGATAATAGTTTATTATCATTACTGCTAAATGTAATAATACCATGTTTCTGAAAGAGTGGTCTGTAAATGTTTTGTTCAAGGACCACAGTTGAAATTAAAAGATGTTCAGCATCATAATTTTCTGTATTCATAGCCTCTTGCACATACCAAAGATTTTCTGAAAGAAGAATTGATTTAGCCCGTTTATTTTTATTATTTACAAAATAATAAGTATTAAACAAGTTTATCATTTCATCCTTTGGTAGATCATTGATGATAACTTTATCATATTTGAATTTTTCATAACTCAATTCTGTTTCGGATGGATGATTAGAAACATCAAAACAATTTGGCCTAATTACAATAAATACATCTGCACCAATCTTTTCTAATGCATCTTTCTCATTATTGAATCTAACATCATCAACAACAATAATTTTATCTTCTCCGATTTCATTAATACGTTCAATCATTTTATCAACATGCCAATTAATCGCATGTTTTCTAATAAGATTAGTACCAAGCACTTGAAGCATCTCACGCACTGTTCTAAATGTATGTTCTCCAAGTTCATCACGAATAATCTCCTCATTAATACCTGTTGTTTCACTAATAATGCTTACCCAACGGTCATCAACCTTTTCACTAAAAGTTGTACCATCATTCTTCATTTTATTCAAATTATCAGAAGATGTATTAAGTAATTCAGCACAAAGTTGTTTAAGATTATCTGCAAAACTCAAAATCACAGCATTTTGAAATCTATTTTTTATTCCTTGAGCAAGCATTCCCTTACCTGAACGTTTTCGTCCTGCAAACGCAATAATTCTATACTTTTTAGTCATCATTGTCACCACTATTTACATTATTTAATTCAGAAGCCCAAGCATCATCCTTATCATCGGATAAATTGTCACATTTAAACTTATTTTCAAGCATGTTCAGTTCATAGATAATTTGTTTAATTGATTGAGTATCTTTTGGTAAGTTCTTTTTCTTGGTAGACTTGCCATCACCAACTCGACAATAAACCTTTTCATTTGAAATTTGTTTACGAATATGGGCAGCTTCGAGAACTTCATCATCAAAATCATACCCATCTTTTATCATCGAAAAGATTGCACCCTTAATCTTAATAAGTTCTTCAATTGACTTATCTCCATATTTTGAACTTTTTATAGTACTTTTCAACGTTAATTTTTCCATCATGTTAAATTTATGAAATTATTAATATATTTATATTCGATTATATTTTTAAGAAAGTGGCTATCTAATGGAATTGAGTTAAAGATGTTATGTGAACCGTCCATTTTAGAAATAAGCCACTTTCTTTTTTTTATTACCTCAACATTACTATCTGACTTTTAGTTTATTATTATCACATCTCATGATGTTTGTATGTCATTTATTTTTTTACAAGAATAAAATACTACAATGTCAACAAAATTCCAAATATAAAGAGATATTTATTTGAGAAATATAATAACAATAACATATATAGTAATATTACTATGATAGATATTAATGAAGTAAGTTCAAAAAATATTAATTTATCTTCATTTAAGATAAAAGATGAATTACATCCGAAATTTTGGCCTAATGGGAAACTAAATTCTCGTGTTCGTTTAAGGTTGATGGACATTGCAGATGATTTTATAGAGGAACTTTCAATAGATTGGGTCAAGCCAAAAGATATAATCTTAACAGGTTCAATCGCTAATTACAATTGGTCACGTTATTCAGATGTTGATATACACATATTAATCGATTTCAAAAAAGTTTATCCAAAGAATACTGATTTTGTAGATGATTATTTTAAGTCTAAAAAAGAAAATTGGCTTAGTAATCATGAAGACTTAAAAATTTTTGGTTTTCCTATTGAAATATCTGTTGAGGATTCCAATGAAGACAATCCATCATCAGGTCGTTATTCACTCTATAAAAATAAATGGATTGTAGACCCTGATGATTTTCAAGACGCAGTTATTAGTCAAGATTTCGTTAAGAAAAGAGCTGCTAAATTTATGACTCAAATTGACAATATTGAAAAGGAACTTAAAAAAGAAAAAGACTTGCACAAGTGTGAAAAGTATGGTGATAAAGTCTATAAGATTTTTGAAAAACTTAAAAATATGCGCGGTGAAGGTTTAGAGTCAGCTAAAAAAGAAATGTCAAGTGGAAATATTATCTATAAAATCATGCGTAGAGCAGGATATATTGATAAAATATGGGATATATATAATGAAAGTTATGATAAAGTTAATTCAATTGTTGATAAACGTAAATAACATAAATTACCATAATAGCCTGATAAACAACAACAAATGAATAAATAATTATTTTTTTAGATAACACAATATTTATTATTAAGAATAAAATTTTTTAATATATTAAAAATATGAATTATAAGAATTTTCAACAAGAAACAAGTAGAATGCTTGAGCTTATGAAGTATGGTGTAAATGAAAGTACTTCGAAGAATGCAGCACCTCGTGTTGAATATAGTGTAAAGGCTGCCGACGGGCTAACTTATGGTATTGTTAACGAGGGTACTAAATTCTACATTAAAGTTGCTCCAAAGAAAGATACACAAATAGTAAATGAAGACTTTGACTATATTGGTGGTGAAGTGAACAAAAAGCAGAACGAGTATAAATCATACTCTGCAGCTTCAAAGAATCTTGACCTTAAAATTATGCAAATTAATGAAGCACACAATAAGGATAAGAAAGTAATTGTTGAGGCCTCAAAAAAAGCTGTTGAATCTGATTGGCAGATTAATGAAACTAAAGAAATGCGTGCTGCCATTAATAGAATGAATCAAATTTCAAGAAATGTTGCACATATTCTTACAGAAGGTTCTTCTGTTCCATCTGAACATACCCTTCCTGAAGCCCCATCAAAAAATCCTTCACAAGATAAGGTTAATTCACCGTTTACTGATACTGCGGTAGCAAATGGTGAGAAGGAATTTACCAAGACTGAGAGCAATTATGAAAAACCAAGTGGCTCACCATATTGTACAGCAACAAATGCAACGTTAACATCTGATAAAGCACCTAAGTCACAAGGTGATAACGGAAATGCATATAATGACGGTGCTAAATACGCCCCAAAGGATGCTGTAACAAATGAACATCCAAAAGGTGGTAAAGTAACTCGTGCAGATGAAAGTAAGAGAACAATTAAACTTACTGAGGAACAAGTACTTGCTTGGTCAAGAGAACATGATGATTACATGGATAAGAGCCACGGGACAAAAATTGGTTCAAGCGCTCCATTTGATGACGAAACAGATGGTAATTCAATCCATGAAGGTGAATGTCCTGTGTTTAATTCTGATTCAACCTTATATAATAACGCAGGTACAGGTAAAGTAGCACACGATGGTGATCCGTTTAAGGAGGGACAAGGTTCAAATGCAGAAGCAGACAATGGAGTTATTGCCGAAAATGATTTCAACGATGAAGATATTGCAGGGTTTGATGGTTTAGAAGATGTTAATGATCAAGACGAAGAGGATGATTTCTTTGATGATGATTATGATGTTCCTTTCCCTGAAGCTGAAAACGTATTTGAGCTTGAACTTGATGGAGATGATGATTTCGTTAATGATGATTTCTTTAAAGATGATGTTGACCTTCATGAAAGTGAATTTCATGACTTTGGTAAACACCCTGCATATCGAAAAGTCCCAATGACAACACCACCAAATAAAGAGGTTGCTATTAATGGAGCACATGAGTGGGATGACGAATCTGCACAAGGTGAAGAACCATTTGGAAAAAAGATTGGTTCATCAGCACCTTTTGAAAAAGCAGTACAAACAATCACTAATTCAATAATGGAATCTTTGGGTTTTTAAATAAAAGCCGTTTAAGCGAACGAAAAGTTTTAAAGGTTGGTTCGCAGCAGCAACCCCCACCAATGAATATGGCACCACCAATGGGTGACCCAATGATGGGTGGTGGTCCAAATGGAGGTATGCAGCCAATGGATGACCAAATGATGGATGGAGACTCAGATGGAATGGATATAGGCAATGATGATGATTCAGCATTTGATACAAACTTTGATGCAGGTGTTGATGCTGATGAAAATACAGACCCAAAGAAATTTATCCAACAATTAACGGGTAAACTAAGTCAGTCTCTTAGAAAATACAACAATGATTTACCTAAACCTGACGAAGAGCTTAGTAAGTATGTTGCAGGAATGATACTTAAACAAACGACCGATGGTTTAACAGACAGTGATAAAAAAGACATTATAGATAAGGTAAATGGAAATGGTTCTAACAACGATAGTGGAGATGATATGCCACCAATGGAAGACCAATCGATGGAGATGCAAGATGATATTGGTAAAGAAAATCCAATGATGGAAGGTTTTAATAGACGTAAATTAATCAATGAATTATTTCAAGAATTAACAACAGTAAACAATAAAACCAATTCTAAAATTGCTGACCGCCCACTAAAAAATGTTGGTTTCAAAAAGAAACCATTTACTGCACCATCAATGAGATAGTAAAATTAAAACCACTTTATATAAAGTGGTTTTTTTGCTTTATTATCACTATTTATTAATAATAAAATTAAATTACAATGGGAAAAAAATATAAAATAACAGAAGCACAATATAATGAAATGCTATCAGAAGGTGTTACAATACAAGGTGAAACCGATTCAAGTGGTAAGGCTGATTTGTCTAAAACATCACAAGCGATTTCTAATAGTGGAATAGACCCTAAGAAAGTAAAAGTTGAATTTGGTGGAACTGCATTAGCAAGTGGAAGTAATTCAGCAACACAAACTGTTGTCGCAGAACATCGTTTAATTACTAAAAAAGAATTACAGGAAAATCGTCGCCGTTATTTGAAAGAAAATTCAGAAGTATTACCTTTTAATAAGTTTATAAAAAATCTTCGTTAATAAATGAAATTACCTAAAAACATATTAAATATTATTAAAGACAACAAGACTTCCTTGGGGGATAACCCTGCTTTACCACCTGAGTTAGATGAAAAGTTTCTTGTGTTTTTAGTGAATGATTATTATGAAGACCTTTTAAAACATTTTGATTCCATTGATGTAAAAGAATTAAGTGACGATTTATCACACACAATTACAGAATGTAAAAAAATCGAGAAAGATAATCAAGATGCGTTGGAAAAATTGTGTTTTGATTTAGTAAATGATTTATTCCAAATACCTTCTGATACCATAAAAATGGAAATGAGGCTCGTTGATAAAATCGACGCAAAAAAAGAACGTTTAGTTCCTGAAACAACAGACTATTCATTTGAAAACATTTCAGATATGAATAATCTTACAAATGAAATATATAAACGTCGGTTACTTAATGCAATAATTATTGGTGCAGCAATGTATTATACAGAAAATGTAGATTCTTATTCTAATAGTTTAAGTAAAATAGATGATAGATTGCCATTTTTATATAAAAAAATTATGCACATCAATAATTTGCTATTATTCCATACTAAACAAAAACTTAGTAAAAAAATTGACAGTGGTGGATGTGTAGATGTATATTTAGGAAGTGAAACAACCCCAGTAAAAATACAGTCACAAGGCGTTATATTCCCAATATTATTAGAAGAAAGTATTAGAGGTTTATTGGAGCTATCAATCGCACATGGTTTACCAAATGAACGAGCAAAAGCTGAATATATAACATCAAAGGCTGATTTTAAATTAGCAGAAATATGGGATCAACGATTAGGCATTCCATTATGGGAAAGGATAAAAAATGTTTTTGAAGAGGTCAATGAAAATCCACTTGATGTTGGTTTAAATTTTATTATGATGGAAATTTCTATGCTTGAACCATCTAAATTTAACCCAATAATGCAAGAAATATTAGCAAATACAAATACAGGTAAAAAACTTGTTGCAAAATTATCTGAAAAGATTTACTACGAAAAAGAACAGGATGATTTCATTGATTACATACAAACTAAACAAAATGATGACGCATATCAATTAAATGATGATGAGTTTACGTCAGATGACTTAATCAACGATGATTTATGTTCAACAACTATATTAGATGAAAATGATTAATTTTTTTATAGTTTAAATTTATATAGCGACTTAGGTACTTGAAATATAGTTCTAAGTCGTTTTTTATTTATATTTATTTAATACACAAAACTAAATGTAGTTATGATTAATATGAGAGAAGAATATCGTAAATGTTTTCAAGATAAAACAGGGCGATATTTTATAGAAAATTATTTATCAACATTTAATGCAGATGTTGTTAAAGAAACACCATTCTTGTTGTTTCCAAGACAATTAGCCTTTTTACAAAGTTTAAAAGATAATCCAAATACTATTGCAATTAAACACCGACAGGCAGGTATAACAACAGTTTCCGCAGGATGGGCGACATATAAATGCGTATTTGCTGATAAGAAAGCACCTGAAACCATATTATGTATTGGTAATAAACTTGACACATCACAACAATTAATTGAAAAAATGGGTGCTTTTCTTGACCAAGTACCAAGATGGATGTGGGGTAGCGATTTTTATCACCCAGACCCGAAAAATGAAAAAAATACAGCTTCAATTTATGTAGCTCGTAACAAACAAAAATTGGAACTCTTCAATGGATGTAAAATTTATGCACGTTCAAGCGGTAAACATGCAGCCCGTGGTATTTCTGCCGTAAGTATCCTTATATTCGACGAGGCCGCAATGATTGAAAATGGACCTGAAGTGTATTCACAAGCAGTTGCATGTACCGCAACATTAGGTACTAAAGCACGCATCATTATGATTTCCACCCCTAAGGGTAAAGACCAACTTTATTATAAAACTTATGATAAAGCCTTAAAGGGTGAAAACAACTATACTCCTATTGAATTCAAATGGTTTCAAGACCCTCGTTATAACCGTTACCTTGAATGGCACAAAAAAAATGAAGAGACAGGTGAGTTGGAAGTAATTAAAGAACCAACTATCGGTAGTAATGGTGAAGTTGAGTATGATGAAGAAAAATGGAGAGCAAGAGAACGAGATGGGTGGAAACCTGATTCTCCTTGGTATCAAACTATGTGTGCAACATTTAACCAAGACCAAATGCTTATTGACCAAGAGTTAAATGTGTCATTCTTAGGTTCTTCTGATAACGTAGTTCCTATTGATACTATTGAAGCACAAAGAGACCAAAACACAATCGAAATCACAGAAGATTGGCCATATTCTGACCCAATGATTAAAGAAACTTGGATTTGGAAACCACCAATTGAAGGACACCGTTACATACTTGGTTGTGACAATTCATCAGGTTCATCAGAAGACTCAACAGCAATACAAATTTTAGATATTGATGCAGTTGATGAAGAAACAGGTACACCGTATATTGATCAAGTGTTGGAATATAACGGAAAAATAACAGGTGAAATTGCTGGTGCAATTATTAACCAATATGGACGCACATATAATGATGCATTAGTTGTTGTTGAAGACATTGGTGGTTATGGTTCTGCAACAATTCTAAGTTTATTAGGTATGAAATATCCAAATCTTTACTATGATGACCCAGGACTTAAAACACCAACCGTTATGAAAAAATACGTTGATTATAAAGTTAGTAAAGATGGTAAATTACCTGGTTTCCACACAAGCAATGTTCGTTTCCAAATGATTTCAAAATTTGTTGAGTTATTGAAAAATAATGGGCTTAGAATACGCTCTAAACGAGTTATTAATGAGTTGGAAACTTGGGTCTTTAAAAATGGTAGACCCGACCACATGGATGGTTTCCATGATGACCTTCTTACTTGCCTTTCAATGATTGTTTATGTAATGGAATATTCAATACTCCGTAATGAACAAACAAAGAAAAAAGATACTGCAATTCTTGGTGCTTGGTTTATGAACAATAAGAAACCATCTGATACGTTTTCTCGTACCATGGAGGATGATTTGTTTGTATCACGTTCAACGCATACACAAATTAACCCATTTTCAACAAGACAACAAAAAAATGAAAAAGCTATGATTAACGCATGCATAATGTTAGGTGGCTTTAGCATTAGAAAAAATAAATAAATAAAACTATATTTATCTTAATAAAATAGCATCTAAGATGTCAGATCAAAAATTAACAGTATATCAAAAGTTACAAAAAGTGTTGGCAACGGGTAGTGTTCAAAGTTTAAATACCCCATCCAATTCTTACAATATAAATCAACAAGGTTCTTCAAATGACATTGTTGACATTGCTCGTAGCCCACAAGAGAAAGACTTTAAAATCTTACAAGCAAAGCAACAAAAACTTATGGCACGACAATGGTTTCGTGCCCAACAAGATATTAACAATCAATCTCTTGCAGGCCTTAATGATGTCCGATTAATGTATCGTGATGTAGATTTAATGGATTGTATGCCTGAAATTGGTACCGCAATGGACATTGTTGTAGAAGAAGCCAATTATATTGGTGAAAGTGGTGCGTTGATAAATATAACGTCAGGATCTGAACGTGTAAAAGGTATTCTTCAAGACTTATTTGTCAATCGTTTATCAATTAACACAACTTTACCAATGCTTACCCGTTCAATGATTAAATATGGAAACGCCTTTTGGTTATTACATACAGATGCACAAATGGGTGTGCTTGGTTGGAAAGAACTACCTGTTTATGAAATTGAACGTTATGAAAATGGAATGGATTGCCCTTACACAAATGGTTACACAATTCAGGGCAATAAAAGTGATGAAGACCATAGTGATGAAACACGTTTTGTGTGGGTGGGTCAGCGTCAAGCAACTGAGTACCGAAATTGGCAAATCGCCCACTTCCGTTTACTTTATGATTCAGCAATGTTACCATACGGTGTAAGTTTTTTACATAAAGCACGTAGACATTTCAGAATGCTTTCAATGATGGAAGATATGATGTTTATGTATCGTCTTGATCGTTCAATTGAAAGACGTGTATTTAAAATTAACGTTGGTGCAATTGATGAAGCTGACGTACCTGCATATGTTCAAGAAATCGCAAATAATTTCAAACGTACACCAATTGTAGACCCAATGACAGGTCAAATTGATATGCGTAAGAATATTATGAATCAGACAAACGATTATTTTATCCCTGTTCGTGAAGACGGTGCTGCAAGCCCGATTGAGAATCTTGCCGCAGGTCAGAACCTTACCGCAATGGACGACATTAAATATATACAGAATAAGATTGTTACAGCACTTCGTGTTCCAAAGTCATTTCTTAACTTTGAAGATGCAGCAGGTGATGGTAAAAATCTTTCTCTCCTCGATGTGCGTTTTATGCGTACTGTAAATAGAATACAACAAGCACTTTTATTGGAGTTAAATAAAATTGCAACAATCCATTTATTAATGCTTGGTTTTACCGATGATTTAACTAATTTCACTCTTGAAATGGTAAACCCATCATCACAAGCAGAAATGTTAGATTTGGAAAACCTTGCAAAGAAAGTAACAACTGCAAAAGATGCTGTGACAGACCCAGGTGGTGGTATGCCATTAACTTCTATGACTTGGGCTTGGAGGCATATATTTAAATGGTCAGATAAAGAAATACAGCAAAATCTTGAAGAATTACGTCTTGAAACTGCTCTTGCCGCTGAACTACAACAAACAATGCAGATTATTAAACGAACACACATATACGACCCCGTCGATAACATTTATGGAGAGCCAGGCGCTGATTATCAACAAGGTGGTGGTCAAGACGATGGTGATGACGGCGGACTTGGAGGCGGCGGTGGAGGCGGCGGCCTACCTATGGGTGGAGACATGGATTTCGGAGATGATATGGACATGGGTTCTGAAGGTGAAATGGATTTAGGTGATGCAGCCACAGAAGATATGGACCTTGGCGGTGGTGAGCCACCTATGGGTGGAGACGAACCACAAGCCCCAAATCTTGGAGAAATGGTAACTAAGTCATTAAAGAAAAATACCATAACTGAATTAAAGAAACATAATGAACAACTTATTAAAGAAAGTAAACACCGACAAGATAATATAATGCAACGTTATATGAACACGATTTCTAACAATAAAACGACTGCGGCAACACAACAAAGTCAAATATATGATAAAGCTTTCTTTATGAATGAAGAACTTAATGATATGGTAAATAAACTTGCACACATAAAGCCAACAACTTTAAATGATTAAAGCTACTAAATTACAACATTATTAGTTTTATTAAAATAAAATATTTATCTATAAAGAATTGAATGTATATGAACGACGATAAAGATATGGAACTTCAAGACCAAGAAGAAATTGGTGGTGAAAAAACAGATAGCACTGAGGAAAATAAGGAAGGCCCACAATATCGTGGAAAGGTATTAATGCAACGTGCTTTAAAACATCTTGAAGAAGGTAATTTAGAAGAATTTGAGACAAACCGTGCATTGGCTAATAAGTACTTTGATGAAATGAGTGCCGAAGAAGATGAATTAGATGCTCTTTATAATGAGAGCCGTAATTTTGGTATAATATATCAAGTTCTTGAATCTAATACAGCTAACTTACTTAAGTCACATAGTGGTCATAAGGCTTTACGCGAATTTGTAAAAACAATTAAGCAGGATAAGATTCTACACGAACAATTTAAAGCTTATAATAATCTTATGCCACATTATAGAGTCAATAATGTGGATGATTATATCAGTGAAGCATTGTCAATGATACCAACATTCAATAAGTCGGAAGTTAAGGAATCCAATGAAAAATTAATTAAATTATTCAAGAAAAATAATCTTGATGAAATGATTGACATTGACGATGATAAACTTGAATTGTTTGAGGCAATTGAATACGTTACAATGAACTCAAAAAAACTTGATAATATTGATGAATATATTTCAGCTAAAAATGTTATTAAAGAATCAATTGCTAAATTACCAATTAATGAAAATAAGGGTATGTCAATTAAAGATTATTCTAATGAAGTTGTATCAATTTCTGAAAATATGGGTAAAGACCTTAACTCAGCAGAAATAAAATTACTTAAAGAAGTATATGGCGAAAATGCCGAAGCATACTTCAATGAGTGTAAAGCAATAACATTAAAGAAATTAAATGAGATGATGTCAAATGAAAAAGATATGGAAACAAAGTCTCGTTTATCTCAAATATTTGAGAAAATTAATTCAAAAACATATAATAAGAAAAATATTGCGGTAGATGTATCTGAAATGATTGAGATACAGAATACCATTGATGATTAATGTTATGACAGCAGAAGAAAAACAAAAAATGATGGCAGAGATCATGCAAGTTGTTAATAAACACGTTGCATTAAGTGAGTCTGACCAAGTAGTTGAAGAAAAGCCAATCCCTAAACACACAAACAATTATGGCAGAGAATTTGGAATAAGTGATGAAAAGATGTCCAAGTGGAAAGAAGAGTATAAAAAAATGAGAGTCGACACAAAAAAGGTATTAGCGGAAGTTAGAAATAACCCAATTGATACATCGTCACTTATTTCATCATTTGATATAGATGCTCAATTCACACTAATAAAATGAAACAAAGGTTTGCATATAAGCAAACCTTTTATTTTTATTTATACATTTTGTTGTTTTTTATACATTTTTGTAGTACTATACTTACATGAATTAATTTGAAAACTTTAATGAACAAAAATGAAATACTTTTAGAAAAAAACAATAAATTTGTAACACGATATGGTGGTACTTTAGAAAATGATAAACCGTCAGTCTTATATCTTCGCACTAAGGCTAAAATAACCCCATTAATAAATAAGAAAGAATATAACATAGAGGTTAATAAAATAAAACATGATTTCAAAACATTCGTAGAAAAAGCCATAAAGGCATCAAAAAGCGTTCAAAATGATTTTTTATTTAATGTTGACATATCTGAAAAAAGCATGAGATATGGGAAAGTTTCATTTTTAAGATATGATATATATTTAAAGCCAACAAAAAAAAGAACGTTAAAAGAAAATTTACATCGTATTAAGCAACTGTCATTAAAATTAGACCAAAAATTAGAAAAACTCTTAACTTCAAATAATATTTTTTGTAAATGATATGAAATTTGCAATATTGTTATATATTTATATGAAAATATATAAAAAATTATTATGAAATTAAAGAAGAGTGACATTAAAAGGCTTGTTGAAGATACGGTTAGAGATTTCATGAGTAAAAATGACATCGATAAATTAAATCAACAAACCCCTAAATCCTATGTAAGAACGGATAAAAAGATTACAGCAGATAAAGAAGGCACACTTGGTAACTTAGCAAAGAGATTGCTTTCAAATGATGGTGCGGAATTAAAAAGAATTGGTAGCTTACAAGATATTAAAGAATATATTTATAACGAAGTTACAAATTTAAAAGGTACAAGTGATGTACAAAAAAAAGGTTTTTTAAATGGTAGAAATGGTAGACCAGGCATTTTAGCAGCTCGTGACTTAAACCAATTAATGTTCTTCTTAAGTCATGTTATGCTTGGTGCTGATGGAAACGGTGTTTTAAGAAATCGTCTCGAAGAAAGTGATATTGAAAAAATTGTAAAAAATGTTATTAACGAATGCCTTTATAATTTATAAGAAAAAGAAATTCAGTAATACAATTAAAAATCACTTTAAAGTAATACTATATCAATTAACGACATAGAAATTAGAAATTACATATTATGCGTAATAATCAAAGAGTTAGACAACCAAATGTCTAACTCTTTTTGTTTTTATATGCTATTTATAATAAAATATGTACTCTATATAACAATGATACAAAATTATAAAAATCTTAACCAATTAAATGAGGTTAAGAAAGACCAAATAGGAACAGGTCTTCTTATAGAAAATGACGGCCATATCATTAGTCATTGCGATACTGTTAGCCAAATTAAAGAAGACGTTAATGCGGGGCGTAAGTTTGTTATACCTGACAAATTTATCCTCCCTGCATTATTTCAAAAATATAATGTAAAGAATGCCAACAATAGAATTTATCCTGAGGCAATATTAAGAAGACAAGTCGATAAATATATTGAGGATAGAGTTAATAAACATTGTGCTATCGGTGCATTAGACCACCCCCAATGCCAACTTGCCAACACAAGAATACTTACAAAATATGGTTGGAAAAATATTACAGAAATCGAGGAAAATGAAGAAATTCAAACACTTAATACCTCAACAAAAGTAATTGAAACACATAAGGTACTTAAAAAAATTGAATCACCTTATGAAGGAGAAATATATCACCTCCAAAGTAATTTAATTGATTTAGAGGTTACACCAAACCATAAATTCCCAATATTTGGGCAGTACCACGAATTTAAAGGTTTTTTTACTGCTGAACAAATATATAACCATGAAGTACCTGACCAAAATAATTCATATATACCAAAAACTGCAACATGGATAGGCACAAATGATGAGTATTTTGAATTGCCACAATTAGATAATGATACTATTGCAAGCATACAACAAAATAAACTAAAAGAAAAATATTCTACACCATTACAAATTCCAATGAATGTATGGATGAAATTTATGGCTGTTTATTTGTCAGGAGGGTATACTGTGGGTTCTGATACTGTTCGTATATGTCAAGATGAAAAACAAATTGGCGATGAAATAGAAAATATGTTAAACGATTTTCCACTTAACCACACAATAACAGATAGAGGAAATGGAAGTGTCATGTTTAATATATTTGATCTTAGACTTTGTAATTATTTAAAGCAATTTGGAGATTGTTATAGAAAATATATACCTTATTCTATCAAAAAACAGAATAAAGAAATGCTCAAAATCTTTTATGATTGGTTTGTTATGAGTGAAAGTTCTAAAAGAGGGTTTGATGATGATAAAAAGTATTCTTTTTCAACATCAAAAAGAATGGTTATGGATTTAAATGAGATACAATTAAAAATTGGATATTGTGGCAAGTATCACGAAGAAGATAAATATTATGACAGATTAATTAAAAGACACACAATTAATGGTGAAAGCACTCATGATATGTATTCTACCATGGAGTCACATAATAATGCAATATGGCTACAAGAAAAATCTCTTACAATAACTAAAAACAAATATAATGGTATGGTTTATTGTGTAGAAGTAGAAAACCATAACTTCTATACGATGGATAAAAGTGGATTCTGTTTATGGTCAGGTAACTCATCTTCTTTATCAGGACATGACGTTGCAATGAACATTCTTAATCTTTATTGGAAAGGTCAAACTCTTTTAGGTGAATTGGAATTAGTACTTTCCGAAGGGTTTAGAAGAATGGGTGTATGCTCAACAAGTGGTGACTTGGCTGCAACATACATTCTTAATGGTATTCAATTAGGCGTATCATCTCGTGGCGTTGGGTCTGTAAAAAATGAAGGTGGTGTTCTAATGGTTGATGATGATTATGAAATAATTTGTTGGGATGTTGTGTGCGAACCTTCTACGCCAAATGCTTGGATTAAAAATTCAGTAGAGGAATTAATGCCATTTGTTGAATCAACTCAAAAGAATGATATGCCGTTAAATGAAAAAATAAAACGTTTAGAAAAAATTTTACTCTAAAACATTAAAATATAGGCAATTTATATGTAATAAAAAGTAATTTTTAATACTTAAATAATATTTATAATTAAATAATTAACAAAAGTTATTGCAATGACAAAAGTAAGAAGTGAATATATTAAAAAGTTGATGAGCGAAAGCCACAGCCTTGAAGAAAAACTTAAGGATGTTGCACAATCAACTATTAATTCTATTCTTGAAGAAAAAACTAACAAGAATCTTAGACAGATACTATCAGAAGATGAAAATTCTTTCAGTGAGGAAGAAGTCGACGATGATGTTGAACTTGGAGGTTCAGAAGATACATCCGAAGAGGAAGGCGCAGAAGAAAATGACGCAGAAAATAGTGAATGGGATGACCTTGAACAGTACAAGGATGAAGACGGAGAATATGACTTAAGAAGTATGGACAAGGATGAACTTGTAAAAGTGCTGAAAGTAATGAGTCCTGACGACGCAGTACGTATTGTTAAGAACGACGATGATTCTTTAACAGTCACAGATGAGGCTAATGATGAAGAATTTGAACTTGAACTTGATAATGACGACGAAGAAATTGACATCGATGTTGAAGACAACGAAGATGATGATTTTGATGATGATGGAGAGTTTGTAGTTGATATTGATAATGACGACGATGAAGAATTTGACATTGAAGTTGAAGACGATGAAGAAAATGATTTTGATGATGATGATGTCCTTGAAATTGAACTTGATGAATCTAATCTTGGTTACACCGATAATTATCAAAAGAAAACTGCAATGACGACACCTGATAACCACGAACCTGCCAATCCACGCTCAACATATTCAATGGACGGCGGTGTACCAAAAGGAACTGAAAAACCTTGGGTTGGTGGAAGAAAAAAAGCTCCATTTGATGATGAAGTGAATGAAGGTTGTGAAACTACCATTCAAGAAGGTGGTGCATTTGGTAAAGCAGCTGCAAGAGTTACAGGAAAACAACGACGTAACAATAGCAGTGGACAAGGTGGACAACCTTACGGAGGCCGTCATAATTCAGTAGCAGGTGAATATAAAGATTACCAAGAAGGAACTGTTTCAGAGAATATCAAGAAAAAGGCTAACAAAATCTTCGTTGAAAACAAGCAATTAAAAAGCCTCATGAAGAAATTACAAAATCAAGTTAATGAAGCTATTGTAGTTAATCAGTCTCTTGCTAATGTAATTAAACTAATCAATGAGAACGCAACAACTGTTAACGAGAAGAAGGAAATCCTTCGTCGATTCAATGATTGCACAACAAAAGAAGAGAGTAATAAATTATATTCCACAATCTCAGAAGAACTCAAGCGTAGCGGAAAGACTCATAATAACGTGACTGATACAATTAATTCACAATTATCTGAATCACGTGATAGAGCCGTCGAAACTCCTATGTACCAGTCTCAAGATTTATCAGAAACTATAAGTTTTATGAATAGATTGAATGCAATCAAGTAATTTTTAAAATTTATACACTATTTATATTAAAGAAAATAAAACAAACAAAAGTATATTTAATATATGCGCGAATTATTAACAAGTGGTGCGGTTGGTTCTATTGAACTTAATGCACAAAAGAAAATCAGAGAAGATATTCAAAACCGTTGGAGTAATCTACACCTCCTTGACGGACTTGACGGTCACATCAAAGAAACCGTTTCAACACTCTACGAGAACCAAGCAAAGCACCTCATCTACGAGGCCACAACTGCTGATAACTCAGGCTCTTTCGAAACTGTGGTATTCCCACTTATCCGCCGTGTGTTCAGCAAGTTGCTCGCAAACGACATCGTATCGGTTCAAGCAATGAACCTTCCTATCGGTAAGTTGTTCTTCATTAAGCCAGTTACTTCTGAACGTGAATGGGATTTCAAGAACATTAATGATGGTATTCAAGATGGTGATACAGGTAAGCACGTTGGCCTTATGGGCTATCAAAGAAAGAACCGCTTCTTCGATAAGGATGCCACCTTTAATGCAAATGATAAGACACGTCGTTCATTTGAATCTTATGCACGTTACGCACTTCCTGATGAAGTTGTTCAACCTGTACAAAACGATGCCAATACTACACTTCCTGAAGTTACCCGTTATATGAAGAAATCTCTTTACGATTTGTTCTACAACGACTTCCTCTTTGACAATTCTAAGGGTAAGATCACTATTAAGGTAGGTTCTGCTTCTGTTGTTGAAATTGCACCTAATGGTGATTATGTTGAGGTAACTAATGTTGCTAACCTTCCTTTGAACTCTCAAACTAAATCTCTTGATAAGTTGCTCCTTCAAATTGGTGGTTTCGCATCTTACAATGCAGGTCGTTTGACAGGCCCTGACGGTAACGAAATGGACACTGAAGCCTTCTTAGCTTCCTTAAAGGTTATCAATAAAAAAGCAATTGACGGCGGTGATGACTTCACATCATTCGAAGCAGGTGAAGCAATTCCTTTCCGTGTTGTAACTCAAAAGTATGGTGCACAGTTGGTTGACTACCATGAAGATATTTGCGACGGCCAAGGTAAAATGTACATCGAACTTGACCTTACTAAGCCTATGAAGAAGGCAGGTGCATCTATCAATGGCTATGTTGGTGTTAAACCTGATGCAATCGCCGCGATTGATCCTAATGGTTTAAAAGACTTGTTCAACATTGCTTGGGCACAATATGATAGCCTTGAATTAGAAACTGAAATGGGTGAAGTTTCGTTCCAATTAACAAGTGAAACTGTTTCTGTTGAAGAACGTAAACTTCGTGCAACTTGGTCTCCTGAATTAGCACAAGACGTTTCTGCATTCCACAATATCGATGCCGAAGCTGAATTGACCGCAATTCTTTCTGAACAAATCGCCGCTGAGGTTGACCGTGAAATTCTTCGTGACCTTCGTAAGGCCGCCCCATGGAAGCAACGTTGGGACTATAACGGATGGCAGAGATTAGCTGTACAGTCGAGTGTTTACACTCAAAAAGACTGGAATCAGACGCTCATCACAAAGATTAACCAAATTTCAGCACAAATCCAAAAATCAACGCTTCGCGGTGGTGCAAACTGGATTGTAGTTTCTTCTGAAATTTCGGCCGTGTTCAATGACCTTGAATACTTCCACGTAACAGATGCTTCTGCTGAATCAGACCAATACAATATGGGTATTGAAAAGATTGGTTCGCTCCAAGGACGTTACAATGTAATCGTTGATCCATATTCGCCACATTGGTCTTTAATCATGGGTCACCACGGTACAAGTCTTTTGGACACGGGTTATATCTATGCCCCATACGTACCAATGGCTCTTACCCCAACGATGTACAATCCATTCAACTTTGCTCCCGTAAAAGGAATATGCACAAGATATGCGAAGAAACTTGTAAATAACAAGTATTTCGGTGCTGTTCAAGTTGATGGCCTTGTATATTTTAACCCTAACGAATTGAGATAACATACTGTAAATCAATAAGTTACGCCCCTTCTATTAATTTAGGAGGGGCATATTTATTATAACATGTTTACAAAATTTTATTGTGTTGGTTGAACGAAAATAAATGGATTATTAACGTTATTTATTTTTTGCAATGAAAATAAATGGATTAAATGTTTGCCATTTTTGTATATTTGTAGTATAATGTACATGTAATTTAAAAGATAGAAATCATGAAAAAGAAAATTGAAATTAATGAAGAAACACTATGTAAAGAATATCTTGAAACTAAAATTGGTGTTGAATCACTTGCATTAAAATACCATATTGGTAAACTAAGAGTTAAAGAAATCCTAAAAAAGAATAACATTGAAATAAAGAAACGTGGAGCACAAAGTAATAATGAGTCTTTCGTTGTTAATGATTTTAAAATCAAAAAATATGTAAACACTGATAATACTCACTTTATTGTGGTTGATAACAAAAACCCATCATTTTGTTCTAAAGATATTGATAACAGAGGTGGAGTACTAACTTCATATATAGAATCTGAATATGGTATTAAAACACCAACTCTATATGACAGAAGAATGTATTATATGCGTACAGGTAATTATTGGTGGGAACAGTGGTTGACATATCAAGAAGTTGAAAATCAAAATACTTTAAAGTGCCCATATTGTGAATGGGAAACCACTGACGTAACTAATAAATCTGGAACTTTCGAACAACATTTGCTTAAATGCCACAACATTACACCAAAAGATTACATCAGTAAGCATCCAAATACAGACAGCCTATTTAAAAACTATCGACGTGATCTTCTTCGTAAAATAGAAATGGAAAAGGATGAATCTGTAATTTGCCCAATCTGTAATCAAAAGTATAAATATTTGACAGAGGCCCATATGCGTCATTATCATGGCATAAGTCTCCCTGAGTTTAGAGAAAAATACCCTAATTATGAAATAATGACACCAAGCCTACGAGAAACAAACATTCAAAATTATGCCAAATCTAATCTTGTTGTATCAAAGAATCGCTTTGTTTCTAAATATGAACATGAGATACAAGAATTTCTTAAAAGCAAGAATGTTAAGTTTGAATGTAATCGACAGATTCTAATTGGTAAAGAGATTGATATTTTAGTAGAAGATAAAAAAATTGGTATTGAATTTGATGGATTAAAATTCCACACAGAATTCTTTGGTCATAAATCTCACACTTATCACCTTGAAAAGACATTAAAATGTAATGAAAAGGGGTATGGACTTATTCATATATTTGAAGATGAGTTTGTTAAGCATAAAGAAATTGTTTTCTCTAAAATTTCGCACATTCTTGGGTTAAATAATGATTTACCAAAGATATATGCAAGGGATAAAAAGTGCACAATACGACATATCTACGCAAATGATGCAAAAAATTTCTTGAACGAAAACCATATCCAAGGATTCGTTTCATCTACTGTCTATTTAGGTGCATTCTATGACAACATTCTTATTGCTGTAATGTTATTTAAAAATGGAAACATAAAGAATAAAGGGTGGGAATTGACAAGGTTTGCAACAAATATTAAATATCGGTGTGTAGGGTTAGGTGGAAAGTTGTTCAACTACTTTATAAAAACATATTCTCCCTCTTCTGTTATTTCATTTGCTGACCGTAGATGGACGGTTGATATGAATAACAATCTATATACTAAACTAAATTTTAAAATAGAAAAAATAGGTAGACCTGATTATCGTTATTATAACGAAAAAGTTGATAGGTATACTCGTTATCATAAAATGTCATTCAATAAACAAACTCTTACTAAAAAATATGGTTATCCACTTACAATGACAGAATTAGAAATGGCGAGAGATTTGGGTTATGACCGAATTTGGGACTGCGGTTTAATTAAATACGTATATAAAAAAGAGGATACCAATTAAGGTTTCCTCTTTTATTTTATTTTTTAGTATATTTTATATCAGAAGCAACATCAAATTCAATTGACTTGTGATAATATGTAAGTACCATATTTTGTGTAACTCTTAAATCTATGTGATAGCGATGTGGAACAAAGTCGTCTGTATCAATAATAAAATAATTTTCATTGTAACCACGTTCAACTTTTTGCCACCCAATTGCATCTAACTCCTTATCTTGATGTCTTACATAAATACGATATTCAATTCCATCAACAGAACGTAATTGATTTGATGTGTATGGTATATGGCATTCAACATTAACCTTTCGTACATCACCTCTTATTATAGTTTCTTTATTGTTAATACCATAAACAGATGGAATAAACTCTGTATCTTCAACTTTGTTAGATGATGGTAAACCGAAAGAAAAATAATTTTCAGAACCTTTAGTGACAAAGTCTAATATAACATCAGGGAAATGTTTACCATTATAAACAATATCACTCCATTCATCATAAAACATTGTATCTGATGGATAATCTTTCGAGCTAAAGGTAATATCTACATAATAAACACCTTTTGTTGCTTGTTTTACGGCGTGTACGGCATCATTAATTGTACAGGTGGGTAGTTTATCTAAATTAACAAAAGAACCGCCCACAGAGGCGTAAAAATACAGTTTATTTTGTTTATCTAAATAGAAGTTAGTTCTATCATCTTCAATTATTTCATCATATGTTGTCTCAATATATGGTTCAAAATATGAATTGGTATGGTGAGTAAAGAAACCTACATAAGATGACATCTT
>QWBZ01000070.1_pt1 | contig 39172 bp, 59 predicted proteins | sample 1972441 | NCBI WGS metagenome assembly QWBZ01 (sample SAMN09866721, study PRJNA288562) | Human oral metagenome isolate term6_saliva, whole genome shotgun sequencing... | isolation source: mouth | host: Homo sapiens | place: USA: California
GCGGTGATGAGCGCCGTCAGCGGCCTTGCTGGCGGCCTCGTCACCGCCGTGAGCGTGGCGACCGGCCTGAAATGGGGTCGCGAGAAGGCGAAGGCTGACGCTGAGTTGGCTCGCGAGCAGGTCGGCAAAGCCAAAGCCGACCGGCTGCACGCGGAGACATCGGCGCAGCTCGAGGCTATCGCGGGCGATATCAGCGCCCGCCTCGCCGCCCTCGATGAGGCCGTCGCGGAAGTGCGTCATGAGGTCACGCCTAATCACGGCGGGTCCATGAAGGACGCAATCAACAGAGTTGAGAGTGCGCAGGCCACGGTCCTGCAGACTCTCAACGCCCACAGTAGCGCTTTGGACGCGCACGGCCAGATCCTGGACGCGCACGGCCAGCTATTGGGCCAGATCGCCGCCCGGCAGGACAGCGACATGGCTTCACTATCGACAAGGATCGACGCTCTCACGTCCACTGCTGCGGCTGAGCATGAGCTGCTGCGTCGCGGCCTCACAGAAAGCTAGATTATGGCTGTCTCAATTCGCGGGCGCGTTACCGGCCCGACCGGAAAGCCCGTCTCGGTCGCGCTCAACGCGACGCCCGTGCCCAACCCCTCGCGAACGCAGTCGGGTGATATCGTCGTGGGCGGTCTCCTCACCGACGCACAGGACGGAAACGTCGATACGTCGCTCACCCCTGGGCGTTATGTCCTGACAGTGACGACCGCGACGGCGGCGATCCTCGCCGAACGCGAGGTGCAGCTAACCGACGGGCAGGTCATGAAGATCGGAGAGCTCCTCTCCCCCGGATCCCAGCCCACGCCGACCCCTCAGCCTGGCGGCACCGTGATCGTCGACGGCGACGGGCAGCCCGTCGCGGTCGCATCCATCAAGATCGTGCACTCGGCGGGTGAGGCTGAGGCGCTCGCGGACGGGGAAATCTACCTCCTCGCCGCGGATGTGCCCTCGCCTGGCCCCGCGCCGGTGGCCGCTCCCACGGTGATCGCGCACGCCGCTGGCCGCGCGAGCGGCGACCACATCACGGTGACCGCGGCGGGCGGCCAGGCAGGGGACCGCGTCATCCTCATCCTCAACACGAAGGGCGGCGACGCAAGCTTTACGGCCCCCACCGGGTGGGACACCCTTCTCCAGCCCTATTATCAGGGCACAATGCGATTCGTCATCATGACTGGCGGCTGGGCTGAGACCATGGAGGTCATTACCTCCAAGCCCGTGACCGGATCGTGGGCGGCCATCGTCGTGCGCGGCGGCGGCCAGCCGGTCATCGGCGCTGTCAAGAAGCGCAACGAAGAACCTGTCGAGTCGACGACGGTGACTGCGCCTGTCGTCGAAACGGAGGGCCTTGCGCTCGCGGTGGCGTGTGAGCGCACATCCGCGAACGAGGCAGACGAGCAGATCAGCGTATCTGCAGGCTGGGAGAAGATCGTTTCTGCCATGCAGGATGGCGACGCGTGGGAGACCATCGTCGTCGCCAGGCGCACTGCCACTGGCTCTGACCAGGCGATCTTCACCTACCCCAACGTCCAAGGTACTAATGGTGCGGGTGTGCAGGTGGTGATCCCCAAGTGAGCAACCAACTGCACGTACGTCGACGCGATGGCGGCGATCTTGTCGGACGTCTGTATCGGCGTCGCCGCGAGGGCGGTGATCAGCGCCTGTACGCGCCCGGAGAAACCGACGAAACGAGCACGGACCTTGTCACCAGGTTTTTCCAGAATCGCCCGTTTTACATCAGCCACCGGCTCGGTGGCGACGAGTACCCAGAGTTCACGCGCCGCGGCCTGGACGCCTCGCTGCGTGCTGGGTTCAAGGCGCTAGAGCTCTCCGTCCGCCGGTGCGGCACCGGTGAGTACGTGCTCATGCACGACTGGAAAACGACTCGCACTGTTCCCGGATCTGATTATGCGATCTGGAACACGCCCTGGGCGACGCTCAAAACACTGCAGCAGGCGTCTGGCCAGATCATGACGTTGGATGAAGTCCTTGACAACATCCCGAAGGACGTCATCCTCGCTATCGACCACAAAACGACGTCCTCGAAAGCCGACGCGTCCGAAGGCGATCTCCAATCTGAGATTGACCTGTACACGAAGCTTGACGCCGCCTTCAACGGTCGACCGCAGGAGCGGGTGATCTGGAAGGGCTTTATCAAGGGCGGCGGCGCGCGCCGCGCCCGAGCGCGCGGCTACAAGACAATGTGCATGTTCTACGAGACCGAACTCGCGGACGCCCAATTTGACGAGTGGGATGTCCTCGGTCTCGAATGGAACGCATCGCAGTCAGCATGGACGATGCTGACGTCGACCGGGAAACCCACCATCGCACACATCGTCACGAACATCGGCCAGGCGTCGACGGCCTTCTCTAAGGGAGCGCGCGGCCTCATGTGCTCGCGCCCCTCCGACATCCACCCCTAGCATGCCACCGAAAAGCCCCCCACCACCCATGCGAAATTGGGTGGTGGGGGGCCTTCCCTTGTTGTTAGGCCTTGGCGGGGGCCGTCACGCCGACCCCGGGATCGAAATCCCAGTGGTAGCTCAAGTGCTCGCAGTTTGCGAGCCAGTGGTTGAACTCGGGGTCGAGGCTGAGGAGGAAGCCTTGGCGAATCATCTTGATGATCCACTTGAAGTCGTCAAGCGTGACGATCTCTCGCGGTGTCGGGTAGAAGTGGATCGACATCGGATCGGCTTCGTCGCCGTCGGCGCGGGCGATTTCGCGGCCGTCGTAGCTGATAGCGACGAAGAAGCCTGTGGTGGGCCGCGCGGGGCCGTTGAATGTCCAGCCGGGGCAGCCGGGGATATCGACGATGTCGCAGGTGGTCCATGCATTGTTGGCGGCTGCATTAAACGCTTGGGTGGCGGCGTAGAGGTCCATGGTGTTCTCCTTCGTTGAGTTTCGGGGGGCTTTTCCCTCCCGACGACTTAACTATACATCGCACGCGATGTATAGTGCAAGTTGAAGTGAATGTGATGCGCACTACTTGCGTAGGTCAGTGCGGGTGCCCTGACCTGGCCTTGATGCGATCCACTCATCGATTGTCTCGGGCAGCCAGCCGCGCAGCGGACCTGACGGCGTCGTGATAACGACATCAGCGGGCGGCGTCAGCCCCTTCCTCATGTACGACCTGATCGTCGCCGGGGCCAGGCCGGCGCGGGCGGCGAAGTCGGCGGCGCCCAGGTACTCGCGGGTCATATGTACTCCTCAGTTGGTTCGTGTGATGATTTCGACCGGGATGTCCTGGTCGGCCAGGAGTGCGAAGGCGCGGCCCACGCACGCCTGGTACGTGGACAGGGGGAGCCGGGCGGCCCACTCGCACCCCTGTTCGTACGAGGCTTGATCGACGTATGAGAACAGGGCGGTCGGCGCCGCGCGCACGTCCTCGTTCTCGCCGTCAGCGGGGGCCGTGAGGTCGTCGACGCAGTTGAGGGCCTCATCCTCAATGCTGCCGAGCAGCATGTGGATGCTCACGGGATCGCGGGGCCAGGTCTTGCCAATCTCCCACGAGCGGATTACCCCATCATTCACGTCGAGAAGGGACGCCAGATCACCAAGACTCATGCCTAGGGCTTTGCGGCGACACCGCAGCCCGGCAGGTGTGAGCGGTTCGGTCAATTGGTCCTCCTATGGGTTGGCCCCCGCGCCGTCGGTTTCGGGCGCGGGGGCTTTGGGTTTGTTGTTCAGTCCTCTGCGAGCCAGGCGTTCGTCTCGGCGATGTACTGGGCGACGGCGGCGGCGACCTCGGGCGCGGGGGTGCGTTCGGCGGGGCCGTGGTAGCCGCCCCAGATTTCGGCGGGCCACTCAGCGCGGGGAATGTAACGCTCAACGAGCGGCCAATCCTGGGTGCGTTCGGTCGAGGCGCTGCCACCCTGCAGGGCGTCGTCGAAGATCAGTAGGCTGATCTTCACTCCGTCCTGGTATTCGCCGTAGATGACGGCGCGGGCGCCGTTGTCGAGGTCGGCGGCGATGAGGGCGCCTTCGCCGTCGAAGCGCTCTGCCTTGGTCCAGGTCGTGGTGGTCATTTCCGTGTCTCCTTCGTTGAGTGTCGGGGGGCTTGTTCCCTCCCGATGACCTAACTATAGCCCGCGCGCGGGCTATTGCGCAAGCCAAGCAGGCGCGATGCGCGTCACATGCTGAGTTGAGGGGTCACCCCGCCCATGGCCACGCTCATGGCCTCGGCGGCGCCTGCGTACGCATCAGGAGCGAGGTGCCCGTATACATCGACGGTCGTCTGGATTGATTCGTGCCCCATGCGGCGCTGCACAACGGGCAGGGGGACGCCCGCAGCGATCAGCGCCGACGCGTGCGAATGGCGCAGGTCATGCACGCGCGGGCGCGGCGATAGGCCCGCCGCATCACACGCAGGCTGCCAGATGTGGGCGTGAAACGGTCCCGAGGTGATCGGCCCTCCTCGCCTGGCGGTGAATACCAGATCGTCCGCGCCCTTGCCCGCGAGCGCGGCGCGCAGTTCAGGGATGAGGGGCGCGGGGATGGTGACCGTGCGGCGTGCGCGTTTGGTTTTCGGGGCCCCGAGGTAGGGTGTGCCGTTTTCGCCCATTTTCCAGGCTTTGCTGACGCGGACGACGGGTTGGGCGACGTCGAGGTCGACGTCGGCGACCGTGAGGGCGGTTGCCTCGCCGAAACGCAGCCCGAGGCCGTACATGGCCGCGACGAAGGGCTGGTAGTCGGCGGGGATACACGCGTGGAGGCGCGCGTACTCGTCAGGGGTGAGGAAGCGCATTTCACGCACAGTCGCGTCCTTGGGGAGGGGCACGCCCTTAGCGACGTTGCGGGGGATCACGTCCTCGTCGACGAGACGTTGCAGGGCCGCACTGAGGAGCGCCTGCGCGTTGCGGATGGTCTTTGACGACGGGGGCCGACCTGCATTGACGCCGCGCGCGACAGGCGTCCTGCGCATTTCCGCGACCCACTTCGTGACCGCATGCCTCGTCAGCATGTCCACAGGGATGAGTCCGAGGCTCGGCTCGATCCGATCACGCACGATCTGACGGTAGCGACTGATCGTGCCGGGCGTCGCTGACGCGGCCAGGGCCTCGAGGTGGTGCTCGCACGCCGCGGCGACCGTGGGCGTGTCGGCGGCTGCGAGGTCGTCGAGGCTGCGCATCTCACGGGCGGCGGCCCCGCCGACGCGGTCGACGAGGTCGGCGAATCGCTTGGCGCTCGCGGCATCGTAGAACGTCTCTACGACTGGGTTGCGTCCGCCCGCGCGGTAGCGGACCCTGTAGACGACGGTGCCGTCACGGTGCTTGACCGATTTGACAGATGCCATCTTGCACCGCCTTGTCTGATGTTGAGGGGCTTTGCCTGATCTTGATTGTACTCCGCCAAATTAGCGTGCGTGTCACGCGAGCGTGTCACGCTGTTTTCACACCCTCATTTTACCGCAGAATCATGCGGTTTTTATTGTGGAGATGGGGGGAATCGAACCCCCCGCAGGGTGTTTTGGGGTTTGCGGTGTGAGGGCGGGGAAAGGTCTTGATTTTCCACCGAAAAGTCGGCTTTTCTGACTAGCCTTGAATGGGTCTAAAACGCCGTTGCGTGACGTTGCGCGCGTGTCACGTGACACGCACCAAAAATCGCGGTTGGGGGGCGCTGTGCTCGCGGCTGGTTGTCTTTACACCTTGCCTCGCGCAGGGCGCCCGTATGGGGACGCAGGTGCACCCGCCGCGAGGTAACCTAGGGGTAATAGATCCCCGGTCTGGCCTCTGTTTTCATGCACAAATGACCGGGGCCATATCATGGTTAGGCACTGCAGGCCCCGGCCCATGCGCGGGGTGCGCCCTAGCCGCTTAGGAGTAGCGCGGTTCGCCGCGCAGCCCCGGCCCATGCGCGGGCCACAATGCGCAGATCCCACCCCCGCGCCGTTGACTGGGCCTCTCACGGCATGGGGGCGGCCAGCTTGGACGCAGATGCGCCCGCCGCGAGCTAAGCTAGGGGCAGTGCCCCCACACTTCCGCAAGGTTCCGTGTGGGGACTTCTCATATCGCCGGCCATGCCTGTACGCAGTTGTGGGCGGCCACTGGTAGAATTGCGGTAACAGATCGCTCGGCATCTTCGGGTAGCTGGGCGGTTCTCTCTTGGGTAAACCGCGCCCCGACGCGAGAGACCCGGCCGCCCGCGCCGGCCTCACATGCGCGAACCCCGCCGCCCCTGCTCATGATCGGGAATGCCATGCCAGGGGCGGCGGCTTTTATCTCTCATCTGGCCCACTAGTGGGCCGCCGTGATATGCTCACTGAGCGCACACATATTGACACCAGGGTCGGCCCCCTGGGTTTGCCCGCGCGCACGGGCGTTCTAAATGCGCGAGACCCCACCAGTGTGACGTCCTGGTGGGGTCTGTTTTATGCCCGCCCGGTTGCGAGCATGGTTTCAGCGTCAGTGAGTATCCGTGTCATCGATACGCCGAGAGCACGACACAAGGCCTCTAGCACCGTGACAGTCATGGGCGCGGTTTGGCCCTCCTCTGCAAGAACTCGCATCAGCCGAGACCGAGAAACTCCCGACCGAGTTGAAAGTGTGCGCTGAGATATGCCTTGACGGCTCATTTCGGCCCGTAGGGCGGCGGCGACGGCCTGCTCGAAGTCGTGCGGCTCAAATGCTGTGACACTCATGCGCCCAATTATGGACCAGAAACGGGCCACCTGGTAGGGACATTGCGTCATCAATTTTCGCGTTTCGACTTGACTGACCCACTTCTGGGCCACTATGGTTACTCACATGCGGCCCACAAATGGGCCACCCCGGAAAGGAGGAACACCATTGAACACAGTTCAAACTGAGCTGAAAGCGCGGATCAACAGCGCCGGGGTCTCAATCCGCGCGTTCGCCAAGCAGGTTGGACTTTCGCGAACAACGCTTGCGCGCAAACTCTCAGGTGAGAGCGACTTCACGCTAGGCGAGATCGCCGCCATCAGCGCCGCCCTCGGGTACGAGACCCCGAGCCGTTTTATGGCCGACGTCGAAACCCGAACCGAGGAGGCCGCGTGACTCAGATCCTCACCCTCGCGGAGGCCGCCGAGATGCTCAGGCTCTCACCCTCCGCCGTGCGCCGCCGCATCCGCGACGGCCAGATCGCCGCGTGGAACGAGAAAGGCCGCGCAGGCTGGCGTATCCCCGCCGAAGCCCTGCAGGCCTACCAGGAGAGGCACGCCGCTACCGGCGAAGGCAGGATCACCGCACGCAGCAACCGCTCACAGGCCGCCCGCAAGGCAGCCGCCACACGCGCAGCCCGCCGGGCCGCGTAACCCACAACAGAAAATCGGGCCCCGCGAGGCTGCCACCCCGCGAGACCCACGCACGACCCAGGAAAGGAACCCAATCGTGCAGATCAACGGTACCACCCTCACCAAGCGCCAGAAAGCCCTAATCAGCGGCGCACTCCTGCGAGAGCAGACACGCGTCGCCGACGCAATGAGGGTCATCGACATGACCACCGTCCAGCCGACGGCCCGCGACCAGGTGGCTGGACTCCTCCTCTTCACCATCGACGAAATCACGACACTGATCGCCCTCATCAACGACGACACCGAGGAGCCCACGAAGTGATCACCGAAATGTTCATCCCCGCCAAGTACAAAGCCGACATCGACCACCTCGTCAACGGCTACGGCGGTATCCACGGCCTCCGCCACCGCCTCGCATGGGCAGTCATGCCCAAGTGCATCCAGACCCTGACCATCGCCGGCCTCATGGTTGCACTCCACCCCGACGAAGTCATGAACGCCCTCTTCACGAAGGCCCTCACCGAGGCCGCCGACCAGGCCGCCGCCAACGACGCCGACAAGGAACCCCACAAATGAGCCTCACAACCATTGAGTGGCTGCACTCCACCACCTGGTGGATCCGCAACCCCTCCCGCCCCTGCACCGACCCGCGCGTCCGCCGCCTCATCCAGGACGCCCGCGTCAACGCCCTCACCATCCCCGACAACGAATAGGAACCCCGTAACAATGAACACCAAGTACACGCTCGCCGGCCTCGGCCTCACCATTGGCCTCGCCGTCGCCACCGCCGCGGCCCCCGCGCTCGCGGACACTCCCGCGCCGATCACCGCGCAGGTCACCAAGGCCACCAGCGCATCCCGCCAGACCTCGAGTGAGGTGTCCGTTGAGGGCACCTGGCAGACGCCGCGCCTCACGCCCGGATCTGTCTTGACCGTTGGCAGCGTCGACGGCGGGTTCAACTGGCGCGCGAACTTCCCGTTCACGCTGGACGACGGCACCAAGATTGGTGAGTGCGTCGCCGACCAGGCGACCCTCACCTGCACGGTGACGGACGTGCCCGAAGCGTGGGCCGCGAAGGAGAACGTCACTGGCACGTTCTACGCTCGCGCGACGCTCGGTGACAAGGCAGTGGGCACCGAGTCCACGCAGATCACCCTCAACGGCCAGACCGTCCGTACCCTCGTGTGGGGCGACAAGGAAGGCACGGGCACCTGCGCCAACGATTGCTCGGTGCCAGCGCATTACGAATATGCGCGCCCTGCGAACGTGAAGTTCGGGTGGACCAACCGCGACGGGTCCATCGGTTGGGGCATCCAGTGGAAGGTGGACGCCGGCGTCGAGTACACGATCACGGATGAGACCAACACCCTGCACACGGCGGTGAAGTGTTCGACCGGCCCGACCTGGGATCCCGCGACCACGTCGTGGACTGACGGCAAGCTCGACGACACCAAGCACACACTGACCTTCACGCCGCCCACCGGTGCCCTGACCTGCCTGACCTACCCTGACGCGACCCCTGCCATCGACGGCCAGACCACCTACACCAACAAGGCGACCATCAACGGCCAGGGCCTCGAGGCCACCGCAACGATCAAGGCCGGCGGCGGCACCGACGGCGACGGTACCGTGAAGCCCGCACCCGCCCCCGAGCCGTCTACGGAGCCCACGCCGGAACCGACGCCCACCAACCCGGCCCCCGAGCCGTCCGCGCCGACGCCTGACCCCACCCCGGAGCCGCGCGTGACCACCGAGCCTGTGCCCGTGCCCACGCACGCGACCCCGAAGCCCGAACCGAAGGCAGACGCACAGCCCGCCTCGGCCCCGGCGGCTCAGCTCGCCAAGACCGGCGCCTCCCTCGACGGCATCAAGGTCTCGCTCGCGTTGTTCGCCCTGGGTGTCCTCCTCACCGCCGGTGGGTATGTCATCAACCGCCGTTACCTGGGAGGCAACGGACGATGACCCCGAAACACCTCGTAAACCCGGTGACACTCACCATTGAGCTCGACGACCTGACGTGGCTGCGCGCCTTCCTCAAGGAGGAACGCCGCGCCGCCGAGATCGACCACGAAGAAGTCGAGCGACTCCACACCGACGTAGCTATCCGCACCGCAAAGGCAGTGCTCAGCAAGGAGCACGACAGGATGACGAAGATCATCGACGACCTGGACGCCGCAATCGGCGCCGACGACATGCGCGAAGCCATCGCTAGGAAGATCGCCGCGACGTTGCCCGCCCAGCCGCCCGCCGCCTAACCCCGCCCGTGTGGGGGCCGCCCACGCTGGCAGCCCGGCGGCCCCCACCCCCTAATCAACCAAAGGACAAAAACACCATGCGATACGTGCCCGCCTACACCAAGACCGCCGCCACCATCTACCTCCTGGCCGCCGCCGCATCCGTAACCAACGGCGCACTCGCCATGCTTCTGGCCATCTACGAGCGCAACCTCGCAGCCGGCGTCCTCGCCCTCATCCCCACCACCTGCGGTATCGCACTCGCCCTCGCCGTAATGGGCCGCGAAGAACAGCAGGGAGGCGAGGCAGAGTGACGATCCGTAAAGCCCCGATCCCCGGCAAGACGCAGATCGGCTCCCACGCCCCCCTGTTCCTGCGTATCACGACGCCCGCCGAGCGTCGCCACATCCAGACGCACCCAGGCGAAACGTTCCTCCTACCGAACGAGGACAGCGAGACAGGCGGCTGGCCCCGCCGCCGCGTGGACACGATCCGCGCCTACGCTCACAGCCTTAACCGTCACGGCACGTTCTGGGTCGTGGACTCCCGCTCGGACGGGCAGGGCGGTTACCTCGTGTGGCTCTCCTGGGACCAGAACGAGGCGAAGCGCCGGTCGGCAACCAGGCGCCGCCGAAAGGGCCAGGACTGACCCACCCGCTCTCCTGCTGAAAGGAATCATGCTCATGGCTTCCACCGAAGTCGCTAAGCCTCGCGGCAAGGCCGCCGCGAAAACCACCCCCACCCCGGCCCCCACGCCCACCCCCGGTTTCTCCTACATCACCGCCGGCCTGCAAGAGCGTGCCGACTACATCGCGCGGCTCGCGCCCTCGACGATCCTGCCCACCGCGTACCGGGGCAACGCCGCTAACGCTTTCGTCGCCGCCGAAACCGGCGCAGCCCTCGGCCTCGAACCCCTCCAAGCGCTCGCGTCAATCGCCGTCATCAACGGGCGCGCGACACTGTCATCAGACCTCATGGCCGCCGTCATCCGCCGCGCAGGCCACACCCTGCGCATCGTCGAAAACAGCCCCGAGAGCGTGACCGCGACGCTTATCAGAGCGGACGACAAAACCTTCAAATTCGAGGTCACCTGGGACAAAGACAAGGCCGTGGATGCGGGCCTGTGGGGCCAGAAAGGGCCCTGGTCGCAGTACCCAACCCAGATGCTCAGGGCCCGCGCGATCACCGAGGTCGCGCGCCAAGGCGCATCCGAGGCCCTCATGGGCATGATCTACAGTCCCGAGGACTTCGGGGCGACGATCACCGACACGGGCGAGGTCATTGAAGCGGAGATCGTCGACGACACCCCCGCCAAGCCTGCCCCGGCTGCGAAGCCGAACCCGAAGCCAGCCGCGAAGCCCGCGGCGGCGCCCTCACAGCCCGCCACCCTCGGTAAGCCCCTCACGCCCGCGCAGGCCAGCGTCGCAAAGGGCCTCGACATCCTCAGCTTCACCCAGGAAGCCTACGACGCGCTGTGCAAGCGGTGCCTCGGCCAGCTCATCTCCGTCGCCGCCCTGAACGACGAACAGGCCGCGTCGCTGCACTCTGAGCTGATCGCTATCTACAACAGCGGTCGCACCCAGCCCGCGCCCGAACCGGCGCCCGAGGCCGAGGTCGAGATCATCGACGACCAGGCCCCGATCTTCGATTACGGCGACAACACCGATCCGAACGGAGGCGCAGCATGAAAACGCCAAGCGCAGACACCGTGTCTATCGCCGCCCGGCGCGCACGCGTAATGTACGTGAATCGCCCGCACGTGAGCGAACACGTACATCAGTTGATCGTCACGGCGGTTGTCGCCGCCGAAGTCTGGCACTGGGAACGCCAAATCATGGAAAAATACAGCGGCGACTCCACGACTGCCCCCGGTATGGACGGAGGGGCAGAGTGAACGGCATCGACCTGTACGACGGCATCACCCTGCACCAGGGGGATTGCCGGGACATCATGCGCAGCCTCCCCGCCGATCATTTCGACGCCGTCATCACCGACCCCCCGTACGGGATCAGCTTCGCAGGCGAGAAATGGGACACGGCCACCCCGCAGGGTTTCCAGGCGTGGGCGCAGTCATGGGGCGAGGCGGCGCTACGCGTCATCAAGCCCGGCGGCTACCTGCTCGCGTTCAGCGCGCCCCGCACCTACCACCGGCTCACGAGCGGCCTCGAGGACGCCGGCTTCGAGATCCGCGACGCCATGGCCTGGATACGCGCCGACGGCAAACCAGCCGGAATGGACCTCTCATCAGCGTTCGACCGCGCCGCGGGCGTCCTGGATCAACGTGAAGGCCGCGACGTGCGTGAATGGGCAGACGAGGCAACCGCGACGCACATGTCATCTCACAAGCTCCACGCCACCGGCGAACCTGTCACTGACGACGCAAAAGCCTGGGAGGGGTGGGGCGTCGGCCTGAAACCCGCTTGGGAGCCCATCGTTGTTGCGCGCCGCCCACTCGAGGGCCGCCTGGTCGACAACGTACGCGAGCACGGCACCGGGGCGATGAACATCCGCGCAGGCATGGACGCAGTGGGCGGCCTGTACCCGCCGAACCTTCTCATGGGCGAGCAGGCCATGGCCGCCGCCGTGCAGCAGGGCGCCCCCGACCACGTGTGGCCTGTGTTCCGGTACCAGCCGAAGGCCCCCAGCCGCGAGCGCCCCATCGTGGGGGGGGGTACAGCACGTCACCGTGAAGCCCCTGGAGCTTATGCGGTACCTGGTGCGTCTGGTCGTGAAGCCGGGGTCGCTGATCCTCGAACCGTTCGCCGGGTCGGGCACCACCCTGCAGGCGGCGGCCATGGAGAACACGCGGGCGGTCGGCTGCGAACTCGACGACAGGTACATCCCGCTCATCAAAGCCCGCTTCGCGCAGGGCATCGAAGCACCCCTCGATCTGTTCGGACTGGACGGTGACGCGGCATGATCGCCCAATGGCCCCCAAAACCACGCTACGAGTCAGCCAAGCGGCTGCGCGAAGCCATCAATGTCACGGCGCAGACCAACGCGCTCGCGGACTTCATGGCCTCCACGTGCGCGAGCTCCCGCGAAGCCGTCGAGCGCCTGCAAGCCATGCAGGATGCCGTCGCAAAGGCCGTCGAGGACATTGACTATCTCGTCATTTGTCTCTACGACAACCCCCGCCAAGCCGCCCGTGCACAGAACATCCGCGACGACCTCGCCGCCCTCATCAATGAAGGCACGGGCCTCATGGACGCAGCGTCCAGCGAACGCGTCAGCGAGGAGGACCGCTCATGAACGTGGATGACCTACTGTCGCGCCTATTCGAGGCGAGAGAGTCGCTCAGGGAAGCCGAAGGCACCGCCAAAGAGCTGGGTATCGACCTTGCCATCGACGAAGAAACCACGCGCGTTGACCAGCTCATACTGCACGTGAGCGCGAGCAGGGCATCATGACCACCATCGGGAGCCTGTTCACCGGCTACGGGGGCCTCGACATGGGGGTAGCCATGGCCCTAGACCCAGCCGCGCGGGTCGCCTGGACCAGCGACGTTGAACCCGGCCCCTGCAAGCTCGCCGCCACGCGCTGGCCCGACACCCCCAACCTCGGGGACATCACCAAGATCAACTGGGATGACGTGGAACCCGTCGACATCATCTGCGGCGGCAGCCCGTGCCAGGACCTCAGCCTCGCAGGCAAACGCGCAGGCATGGCCACCGGCACCCGCTCGGGCCTGTGGGAATCCATGGCCGCCGCCGTCGAAACCATCCAACCGCGCCTCGTGGTGTGGGAAAACGTGCAAGGAGCGCTCAGTGCGAGAGCCTATAGCCCGGTGGAATCCGAGCCGACAATGCTGGGAGACCGAGCAACTCGACCTGCTCTCAGGGCAGCAGGCCGTGTTGCAGGAGACCTGGCCACCATCGGGTATGACTGTCGCTGGGCAGTTGTACGAGCTTCCGACGCCGGAGCCCCCCACCAGCGCGCCAGGCTCTTCCTTGTTGGCCACCCCCACGGCCAACCTTGGGACATGCGGAGGCCCACAGCACCCCGAAAAGCGGCGGGCAGGCGGCCACAGTGTGAGCCTACAGGACCAAGTGACGGCGCTCTGATCCCGACGCCCACCGCGTCGGACCACAAGGCTGGCCGCCACCCAGAGGGCAGAGGCCACAGCCTCACCCAGGCAGTGCAGCTCCTCCCAACGCCTGTCGCACAGCCCTCGGGAAACAGCCCGTCCGAACACCTGCGCAAGAAACCTGGCAGGGAGCGGGTCACCGACCTAGCAATCATCGTCGAAAACAACCTGCTCCCCACCGGGGGCCTACTCCCGACACCGCAGGCAGTGAACGCATCCAGGTCCTCCGCCGGATACGGGCCGAACCTGCACGAGGTCGCAACCAGCAGCGACCTCACCCACTTCGGCCCCTACGCGAAAGTGATCGCCCGATGGGAGCAGATCACAGGCCGGGCAGCCCCACCCCCTTCGACACCATCACGCCGCCCAGGCGGCAAACCCCAGCTTTCCACACGGTTCGTCGAATGGCTCATGGGACTCCCCGACGGCCACGTCACCGGCCCCGACATCGACCTGCCACGTGAGCACCAACTACGGCTCCTCGGAAACGGGGTCGTGCCACAACAAGCCGCGCTCGCGGTTAACACGCTAATCAACACAGTTAAGGACGTAGAAAATGACAACGTTTGACCCGCTCGCCGACCTTGACGGCGTGCGCACCTACCAGGAGCGCGTCATGGTACGCGCGGTGCGCCTCACCCGCGACAACGCGACTGCGATTGCGAAGAACGCCCGCAAGGTGGTCGGATGCACCGACGACGGCTTGATCTACCTGACTGGTCCTGGCCGCACCGTGTGGGCCGCCGAGGGCGACATGATCGTCGCAACGCCTGGCAGGCTGCGCGTCTCGAACCGCACGGAAACCGACTTCCGCGCCTGGTACACGCACCCCGGCCAGGCCATCACCGAGGAGGACCTCGCATGAATTTCTACGCGTACAGGCTCACCGGCGATGCCGAGGCCGACACCAGTGCCCTGAGAGCGTGGGGCCTCGGCGTGACCGTCACCAATGAGGACGGAGAGCTTGCCGTCGAAGTTAACAACCCCGGGCGCTGGGTGACAGGATGCATCGGCTACAGGTGGATCGCGCAGGCCGGCAGCCTGGTTGTTTTCTCGCCAGATGAGCGCGGCCCTATGCACATCAAGGTAGTCACCGAGGTCACCGCCGCCGACGCGCCAAAGAACAGGAGCGACCGATGACCACTGAACTGACCATCGGCGCTATTAACCCCGGCTACGGGGGCCTCCCCATCGGCGTGGCAGCCGCGCTGGGCGGCGCGACGCTCGCCTGGCACGCGCACCCTGGCCAAGCCCCCGACTGCCCCGGTCGCACGATCATGCGCTACCACCACCCGCACGCGGGCGCGCACGACCTCGCCAACGACATGCCCACGATGGTGGACGTGCTCACCGTCAACGGATATGACGACTGGACGATCACCGGAACGTCGCTGATTGGTGCGGGCTACAAGCCGCCGCTCGTCATCGTCGAAACCGAGAGCCGACGCAGCGCCGCTGTGCCCATCTGCGGGTACCTGCGCAGCAGGGGCTACCGGGCGGCCTGGCAGACCACGCTGGCATCCGACGTGGGCGCCCCTCACCGGCGTCCGCGCGTGTACGTGATCGCCGTCCGCAACGACTGCCCCGCGCCGGGCGTGAACGCCGCGTACCTGGACGCCGTTCCCTGGACAGGCACCATGTGGCCCACCCCGAGCGCATACGACACGCACCTCGACGTCGACGCGTACCGATGGTCGCTTGACGACATGGAGGGCAAGGCTGACAGCCGGGGACTTGAGCACTGGGAGAAGGTCACGGGCGAGCGTTACCCCTACCCGTTTTACACGCTGGATTCCCCCACGGCCCCGTCGCGCCTGTCCCTCGGCTTCGTCGAGTGGATGATGGGGCTACCTATCGGCTACGTGAGCACGCCGGACATGCGCCTCACCCACGCCCAGCGCATGGGCCTGCTCTACTCGGGGACCGTGCCCCTGCAGGCCGCGCACGCCGTGGCGAGCGGCATGTCACGGGTGTATAAGCCATGACCCGCCAGGTGTTCACGATCAGGGTCCACAGGGGCCTGTGGCTCACCGCTAACCAGCGGCTCCACTGGTCAACGCGGATGCGACGCACACGGATGCTCCGAGCCTACGCAGCCAGCGAGGCCCGCATCCACGGCCTGGCAGGCAGTCGCCTCGGCCCCAGCATCGTCACAGCCATGATCGGCTACCCCACCAAGGGGCGCGCCGACCCCACCAACGCCGAACCAACCGTGAAGGCCATCATTGACGGCCTCGTGGACGCCCGCGTCTGGGACGACGACGACCACACGCACCTACCCCTCATTGCCTTCGCGCGAGACCCGCAAAAATCGCCCAAGGGCATCCACACGGTGACCCTCATAATTCAGGAACAGGAGACCAAATGACGCACTACATCCGAGGCCATTTCACGGTCACGTTCGACCGCGCCGACGGCGTCACACCCTCCGTCGTGACCGCCCTACTCGCACAACTCAAGCCAGGCGCAGTCATCGACGACATGACCGTAGACCGGCAGACCCCCCTTCACGAAGGCCGCCGCCTCGTCATCGCCTACCGCGAGCCCGCCGAGAATGGCAACTGACATGGGGAAGATCGAAGCGCAGACCACCCACACCGTGAAGCTCACCTGGGGCCGCAAGGAACTGCTTGAAAAAAGCGACCTTATTCGCGGGCTAAGTGACACCCTGCCTGACGGCGCGTTGATCACAGGCTTATCGGTCGCTGACATCCCATTGGAAGAGCCACACGAGATAACCCAGGTAGCAAAGCGGGCCCTCACGATCACGTACGTCGACAATCCAGCCTTCGCACGCTACAGGAGGCCATGACATGGCACGCAAACGCAAACCGACCATGTATGCGACGTTCAGACTGACAGATGACAAGCCGATCCTCCCGGAAACCGTGCAACGGATGCTCGATGAAATGCCCGTCTACTCAGACATCGTTGAAATGCGCATCACCGAAGAAGATGGGCCGATTCCAACGCGCCGCGTCGCTATCTACTACACCACTGTAATGCCTTGGGAGGCCCAGTAATGCCCAGGCGCATCAGACACAGAACCATACGCTTCAACGCCTCGTTCGGAATCGACCCCGAACAGCTCGCCAAGGCGATTACCGGCCTACCTGACACCGCCCGCGTGCTCACCATCGAGACAGTGGAGCAGGGCTACCAGGCCATCGCACAAATCACCTACTACACGCAGCCAGAGCGGAAACACGACGATGCTTAGCGCAGTCCGCACCGAGCTACTCACGATCCGCGTCGAACACGGCGAACGGATCGACCCCGGCGAACTCATCGAGGCGCTGCGGTCCATCCCCGACGGGTGGGTGATCGCAGACATCAGCGGTTACGCGCTGGCCGACTACCAGCAAATAGAGATCCGTATTGAGCCAGACGAAAGGATGAGCTAATGGCACGCACCGGCTTCAAACGCCCAGGCCGCTACGCGGCCCTCGCCGCCGCGTACTACGACGATCCCGCAATTATCGCCGTCGGCCCCGACGCCGAGCTGTGGTATGTGCGCGCCCTCGCCTGGTGCGCAGCACACCCCGAAACCGACGGCGTTATCCCCCTCGAGGTCGCCGTCAACCGCCTCGGCATCCCCGACGCCATGTCACGCGTGATCACGTGTGACAGTCACGGTCTTGTCACAAAAAATGACGATTCCGTAAGCGTGACATCGTGGGTGAAATGGAACGACAGTTGGCGTGACATCCAGGAGCGAACAGAGTCAAAACGAGCATTTGCGAGGGCGAGAAAAGCCCGCGAGCGCGCGCGAAAGTCCGACCCCACCAAAACCGACAATGTCACGCGTGACATGGGGCGTGACATGGGGCGTGACAACCCCCGTGACACTCGGGACAAGGAGAAAGGAGTAAGGAGAAAGGAGAATATTACTACCCCCCCTACGGGTACCCCCCACGCCGAGGGCATCACTGAGACCACCGCTGAGCTCGTGACCGTCGCCGCTGACGCGGCCCCGGCAACCGCGAACACCTCGAAGCCCTCGAAAGCCAGGGGCACGCGGTTGCCCGACGGCTGGCAGCCCGACCAGGCCCTCGCGGATTGGACCCGCGCCAACGCGCCCGCCGCGGCGAACGGCCTCGAGGTTGAGCGCTTCCGCGACTACTGGGCCGCGCAGCCCGGCGCGAAGGGCCGCAAGGCCGACTGGGCGGCCACGTGGCGCAACTGGGCCAGGCGGTGCCAGGAACAAGCCCACGGCCCCCACCGGGCACCCGCCCCGCGCGCCACCACCGACGACCGCGTCAACGGGTGGCTCGCCCTAGCTGAGAGCCTCGACCCCAACCACCAGCCCCCCGCACAACCCGCGCTCGTAGCAATCGAAGGAGGCGCAGCATGAACCCCACCGAAGCCGCCCAAGTCCTCGCCAAAGCCGCCGCCTACGACAACCGGCAAGCCACGCAGGCAGCCGCGCTCGCATGGGCCGAAGCCCTCGACCGGGACATGCCCCTGCAGGATGCCCTACGCATCGTCGGCGAGCACTACCGCGACGAGCGCAACTGGGTCATGCCCGCCGACATCAACCGCCGCTGGCGCAGCCTCGGCAAGGCCAGGCTCGAAACCGCTGTCCGCATGGGCCTACCCGCGCCGCCCGACGAACTCGCAGACACCCCCGGCGACTGGGCAGCCTGGAAACAAGCCCAAATCCGAGCCATCAAAGCCGGATGCGACGGAGCGCAGGCAGACGCCCGCGCCTGGCACGCCATCCAACGCACCCCCCGGCAGCGCCGCGAACTGCCATCAGCGCCCCCGCCCACCGACTGGCAGGCCATGCTCGACGCGGCAACCCCCCGGCAAGCCCCCAGCGCGGGCCGCTGACAGGCGAACAGCCCCCCGGCGGTACCCACACCCACCCGAGGGTGTGAACGGGCCGCAAAACGCAGCACAGCGAATCGACCGGGCGAGTAATAAACGCGCTCGCGGCCCCACACCAACCAGCCCATGCCCGACAATCGGCGTGAAATCAACGAAAAGGAGCCATCATCATGGCAATCGAAGCAACCATCAGCGGAAACCTGGGTGCTGACCCCGAGGTGCGGTGGACCCAGGGCGGTCAGCAGGTCACCGATCTGCGGATCTGCGCGACGCCGCGCAGGCAGCGCCGAGGCCCGGACGGTAAACCCACGGGCGAGTGGGAGGACGCGGGTGCCCCGGTGTGGGTGCGCGCCGCCCTGTGGGGCGAACGCCACTCGTGGATCGCCGAGACGTGCCGGAAGGGTGACCAGGTCGCCCTCAGCGGCGTGATCGCCAAGGTCGAATTCACCGGCAAGGACGGCCAGCGTCACGAAGCCCTCGAAGTGATCAACCCGCGATTCCTCGGCTCGACCGCCGCGCGCCGCCAGTACCAGGCGCAGCGCGGGCCAGCGCCCGCGCCTGGCAACGTCACGGGTCAGCCCGGCGGCGGCAGCCCGTGGGCAAACCAACCCATGCCCACCGACCCCCCGTTTTAATATGTACAGCCCACCCATCTAAAATAGGAAGGGAGACCCCCGCCAATGCCCACGCCCATGCATATGCTCGCGAAGATCGCCGAATGGCTCCCCGCCTTCGACGACGCCGCCCACACCGCGACCGGCTTGCACTCCCCTCGCCCCACCTCGGGCGGCCACAGCGGGACCGGCGGGGGTCTCCCCTACCACCTCGCTGCCGTCCTCGACACCACCGACGACGGACCCACCGGCATCCGAACCAGCGCTGGTGTCCTCGACGTCCTCCACCCGTGGGCGGTGCAGCTCGCAGATGAGCGCAGCGAGCCCGCCCCCGCCCGCCGGTCCACGCTCCCCTACCTGATCGGCACCATCACGTGGGCGCAGGACCACGCCGCCGACTGGGAAGCCCTCGCTGAGACCATCACCGACACGTGGCGCGTCCTCGCCCGCGCGACCGGCCACACCCCCGCCGTGATCGGCACATGTCCGAATTGCGGCGGCGACATTACCACAGACCCAACCCCTAGCGGTATCCCCGAACACGGCTCGTGCGAGCGGTGTGACCGCTGGTATCAAGATAAGGACGACCAAGAAATGACACGTAAAGTAGCCCTGAATGACGTTCTCAGGAACACCCGTAATCCCGCCATCTACGTGGACTGGGCGACCCTCTCCCAGGCTTTCCCAAGCCTGTCCCATGACAGGCTCAGGCAGTGGGCGCACCGTGGGCACGTGCCAACCGAGCCCGGCCCCCTCTACCAGGTCGCCGCCGTCCACGACCGCCTCGAAAGAGAACAAGGCGCAGCATGAACGCCGACGACATCCTGGACGCTCTGCGCAAGGCCTGGCCGTCCGCTGCGATTGTCCCCGAGCTGGAAATCAGAGACGAATACGCTTATGCCAACCTGGACAACCCAGATGGGCATGACTCGCTGGTGCGTCGCATTGACGCGCTCATGATCGACAAACAGATCAGGACAGCAATCGAAATCAAGGTGGACAGGGCTGACGCGAAGCGCGAAACGTGGGCGAAGATACGCCCGTGGAAGCGCGTGACACACAGGTTCCTATACGCGGTCCCCGAAGGACTCATTGACACATCACCAGTCATTGACGCATCAATCGGCATCGTCTGGGTGCGCGCTGATGGCACAATCGAGTGGCGACGCAAGTGCAAGATCAACCACGTGCCCGAACCACTCCCCGGCATCGTCGTCGAGCGCCTCGCGCGACGAGCCGCCCAATACGCTCTCCTGCGACAGGAGACAGCATGAAGCGCCGAGTTTTCACCCGCATATGCCAGGCTGCCCCACCTATCACGGTGGCTGCCATAACAGCCGCAAAGGGGTACGCCAATATCGCGTGCGGTGACCAGGCGTTCGGCGCGGCTCAGATAGCCACAGCAGTACTTGTTGTAGCGCTAACTATCGTCCAAGCAAGGTGGGTGCAATGACAGATGATCGCGCCCTGCGCGCTCTCGACCTCGCCACTGCAGGCCTAAGCGTCGCCAAGATCGCCGAACTGCTCGACACCACCGTCAAGGACGTGAAGGCCCTCATTAAAGCCGGGAAGAAACAAGACCCGCGCGACTACGACCCCGACGTCGAAGCCCGCCGCCTCGACAAGATGAGTGCCGCACTCTGGCCCCTCGCTTCTCAGGGCGACCCCGAGACCGTCGGCGTCGTCGTCAAGCTCATGGAACGCCGCGACATGATGGATGCAACCATCGACGGTGACCTAGCCGCCGCCGTCAAAGCCACTGCCAAACTACAGAAGGCACACCGCGCACAGGTGGCGACACGCGCGGATACCAAGTAGCGGATACCCCCTAAGTGTGCTAGTGTCACACTTGAAGCGGGTGTAGTGTGCCACGGATACCCTGCTCCTGATCGATACCAAGACCCACGACCCGGTAACAGGTCGGGGGTCTTGCGTATCACCCCACCCACACACGCAGGGACACCTGCCAAGGCGTCGCCAAGCAAGCGCCAAGCCAAAGCCCAACGACGGGCACACAACCACGCGAGCGACACGACACCGCAACACCCGCCCGCACACCCGCACCGTGAAGGCACAGACCATGTCCCGCCGCCGCTGCCCATACCCGGGATGCCCCGCCCTCATCCCCCATCCCGGCCCCCGCCTATGCCCAACCCACAACCGCGAGCGCGAACAGCGACGAGGCTACTCGACCGCGCGCGGGTATGACCGCTACTACCGGGCCGCCCGCGCGCGGGCAGCCCGCCTGGTGGAGGCCGGCCAGGCCGTGTGCTGGCGGTGTGGCAAGCCTGTTGAGGCAGGCGAACCGTTTGATCTTGGTCATGATGACGAAGATCGTTCGATCATTCGCGGACCAGAACACGTTTTTTGCAATCGCAGCGCCGCAGGCAAAGCGGCGCACAAATACGACCGAACCGAAACGGACTGACGCATACACCCCCCAGGGGGGTGGCCCCGACCGGGGGCCCGTCAGACCGCCGGTGAGGGGTGAAAAAAGTGCGGGGGGTTCAAAATCTTACGCCCGCAACTGAAAAAGCCGCCCGGCGCGACGCCGGGTAGCCCAGCAGGCAGGCGCGACGCCGGCCAGCGAGGAGACAGTTATGCCGTCCGGTGGAGCGCGCGCCCGAAGTGGGCCGCCCGTCAACCCCAACAGTGCCCGAAGCGACGCACGCGGGATCGCCTTCCGACAGCTCGGCGGCGTTCCCGACACCGCGCCCGTCCCCGAGTTCGCCATGCCTCCCATGCAACTGTGGGAGACCCTGCCCAACGGGGGGCGTCGGTTCCGCAAGCTGGCAACCGAGCTGCGCTGGAAGCGTGAACTTGAGCTATGGGACTGGGCATGGCGACAGCCTCAATCCGAGGTGTGGCGTGAACAGCCCTGGATGGCGTACAACGTCGCGCAGTGGGTGCGCCTCGCCGTCACGTGCGAGGAGGAAGGCGCGAAGGCGGGTGACAAGACCGCGCTCCTGCGCCTGGCAGACCAGATCGGCCTCACCGCCTCGGGCCTGGCCCTGCACCAGTGGCAGATCACGACCGGTCAGCCCGCCGACCAGGCCGAACTCTCTGAGCGCCCGGCCCGCCGACGCTCCTCCCGCGCCCGCCTCGCTGGCATGACAGTCGTCGACGGCGGCAGTGATGGCTCATGACGAGTACGCGCCGCCCCCACTCAGCTTGGATTTCAACCCGGATCACACTCTGGGCTTCCTGATCTCGGACTGGATCGAGGCCCACTGCCTCGTCCCCTCCGGCGTGTATTTCAATCAACCGCTCGTACTCAACGGTTGGCAGTTGTACTGCAACGCCAACCATTACCGCATTAAGGCCAACGCGAAATCGGACCCTCACCGTCTCGTGGAACCCTTCACCTACCGCCGTAGTCTGTGGGTAGGGCCTCAGAAGTCGGGTAAGTCGCCGCTCGCGGCGGCGGTCGCGCTCGCGGAGGGCGTGGGCCCGGCGATGTTCGCGGGCTGGGCGCGCGACGGCGACGTTTACCGCTGCTCGGACCACGGGTGCGGTTGTGGGTGGGAGTACTGGTATGAGCCGGGCGAGGCCATGGGGCGGCCCCGCGACAAGAGCCTGATAGCCCTCTTGGCGTTCGCTGAGGACCAGACGCGTAACGTTTACGAGCCGTTGCAGGCCATGATTAAGAGCGGCCCTCTCGGGGACTTCGTGCGTGTCCGCGAAGGTTTCGTGCGTCTCCCGAATGAGGGGAAGATTGTGCCCGTCACGAGCGCGGCCAGATCGAAGCTGGGCCAGCCCTTCACGTGCGCTATCGCGGATGAGTCGGGCCTGTATACGCCCCAATCGGGCGTGCTGAACACCTGGCAGACGATCCGCCGCGCCGTCGCCGGCATGCAGGGCCGCACCATCGAACTCACGAACCCGTGGGATCCCATGGAGGACTCGGCGGCACAGCAGGCCTACCAAAGCCGGGCACGGGACATCTTCAAGTTCTACGAGAAACCGCCTCTCGACTGGGATTACACGAAGAAGGCGGATCGCTCGAAGATTCACCGCTTCGTGTACGCCTCGTCGCCGTGGGTGGACCCCAAGGCGATTGACGCCGAGGTCGACGAGCTCATGGAAACCGACCCCACTCAGGCCGAGCGATTCTTTGGCAACCGCCTCGTTCAGGGAAAAGGCTCCTATCTCACCGAGAAGGTCTGGGATCGCCAGACCCGCGACGAACAGCCCGAACCGGGGTGCGAAATCGCCCTGGGCTTCGATGGTTCGCGGTCGGGCGACTGGACGGCGATTCGCGCCGAAACCGTCGACGGCCTGCGCTTCACACCCACGTACGGGCCAGATCAACGGCCTACCGTGTGGAACCCCGAGGAATGGCCCGAAGGACGCATCCCACGCGGCGAGGTGGACGCGGCTGTCGCAGAACTCATGGACCGCTACACGGTCCAGCGGTTCTACTGCGACCCAAGGCACTGGGAAACACAGATCGACCACTGGGAAAACCTGTACGGCGACTACGTGGTCGTGCAGTGGCCGACGAACTCGATCACACGCATGTTCGCGGCCCTGGTGCGTTTCCGCGAGGACCTCGCCGAAGGCCTCACCACGCACACCCCGGATGAAACCGCGAAACTGTGCGCACTGCACGCCCGGAAGGTCGCTAAGCCCGGCGACAAGTTCATCCTCGGCAAACCCGCTGAGCACATGAAGATCGACGTGCTCATGGCCGACATCCTGGCCCACGAGGCCGCGGCGGATGAGCACGCCGAAGGCTGGGAACCCGGCGGTGCGATCTCCTTCGCATGGTAAAGGACACGACATGACTGACCAGATCACCCGCGACGAGGCGCGCCTGCTCGCCGACGCTGAGAACGCCCTCAACGCTCTGGCCCCGGCAGACCGCAAGCATCGCGCCTATTACGAGGGCCGTCAGACCCTGCAGCACCTCGGCCTGGCCCTGCCCCCAGCCCTGCGCTCGCTCGAGACAATCGTTAACTGGCCGCGCGTCGTGGTCGACACAATTGAAGAGCGGCAAGACGTGCGCGGCATCATGGTCCCGTCGCATCCCGAAGCCGCTGATGCTGTTCGCGCCATGATCGACGCGAACGACATCGCCGCCGAGCTGTGTAAATGGAAGCGCGACAGGCTCATCTACGGGCGGGCGTACCTGTCCGTCGGCGTCGGTGACGCCGAGGGCGACTACCCGATAATCTGCGTGGAATCTCCACGACAGATGACCGTCAAGTTCGACTACCGTCGCAAGACGATCACGCACGCTGTGCGCATCGTGGCCGACCAGGGCGCCGACGGCACGCAGACACGGTACGCGACGATCTACACGCCCGACACGACCACCACCTATGCGACGGTGGGCGGCGCGTGGCGCGTCGTCGACCGCGACAACCACCACCTCGGCGTAGTCCCGGTCATCCCGTCCTTCAATCGCCAGATGACGGGCGAAACCACGGGGCACAGCGAGATGGACGACATCATGGGCGTCACGGACGCCGCCGCCCGCGCAATTACCCAGATGCAAGCCGCGTTGGAAACCAATGCGGTCCCGAAGCGCATCATCATGGGCGCCAAGCGCAGTGACTTCGCCGATCCCAGCGCGTGGACGAACTATCTCAACCCCTTCGTTGCCCTGCAGAACGCGGGCGCGAAGGTCACCCAACTTGCCCCCGGCGAGCTCAGCAACTTCCACAGCACCATCGAACTGTACGGGAAGCTCGCCGCGTCCCTGACCGGCTTCCCCGCCCGGTATTTCGGCCTCATCACGACGAACCCGCCCGCTGAGGGCGCGATCCGCGCCGAAGAGTCCAAGCTGGTGAAACGGGTGGAGCGTGTCAACGCCGAGTGCGGGGCCGCCCTCTCCCGCGCGCTCACGATTGCCGCCCGCATCATGGGACACGCAATCCCCATGGGCGCTGTGAACGTCGCCTGGCACGACCCAGCAACCCCCACGTTCAGCCAGAAGGCTGACGCCCTGCAGAAGCTTGCGGGCGGAAAGCCCCTCATCAGCCGCGAGGGCGCGTGGGACGAGCTCGGCTGGGACGATGCAAGGAAGGCAACGGAGCGTGCCTACCTGCGCGAGGAGGAAACCGACCCGGACCTGCTTCGGCTCCTGGAAAAGACCACCCCCACGCTGACCGACGACGACCTGAACGCCGCCCATGGCATCGATTCCGCCCGCGATTGAACACCACTACGCGCTGGTCCGCCAGCAGGAGGCCCGCGCGCTCGCCGTCGCGACACGCCACTGGCGCCGCCTCGGGCCCAACTGGATCGCCGACGCCTGGCGCGAGCGCATCCCCGCCGTCACAGCGGCGGTCACCGCTGCGCAGCGCACGGCGGCGACCAGCGCCCTCGTCAGCGGCGCCCTAGCCCTCGCCGAACAAGGCCAATGGGCCCCGCCCGACGGCCTCGTCGACCCCGACGCCTTCGCCGGCCTCGCAGCCGACGGACGCAACCTCGACACCCTCCTACGCGGACCCGCAATCACCGCCCGAACACTCATCAGTCAAGGCGTTCAACCCGCACAGGCGCTCGCGGCGGGGGGCCGTCAGCTTTCGATGATGGTCCTCACCGAGGTCGCGGACGCGGGCAGGGGCGCGGCTGGCGTGCAGATCGCCGCCCGGCCCCGTGTCGGCTACGTGCGGATGCTGACCCCCCCGTCATGCTCGCGGTGCGTGATCCTCGCAGGCCGCTTTTACCGCTGGAATCAAGGGTTTTTGCGGCATCCCCGGTGCGACTGTACGCACGTTCCTACCATGGTCACGGACCAGGCCGAAGCGTTCGCGCGCGGTCTCATCGACGACCCATACGAAGCGTTCACTCGGATGAGTGAAGCCGAGCAAAACCGCGTGTTCACGAACGCGGGCGCCCGCGCGATACGCGACGGAGCCGACATATACCAGGTCGTGAACGCCCGCCGCGGCATGAGGTACCGCGGCGCGTTCACCTCGGAGGGCACCAGCCGCCACGGGTGGGCGGGCCAGATCCTACGGAAAGGCCAGCGCCGCATGACGCCGGAAACGATCTACCGGCTGAACCCCAACCGTGAGCAGGCCGTCGAGGCCCTACGCGCCCAGGGATACATCACCGGGCGCGGGCAGGTCAGCGGCGGCGCACTGCGCGGCCAATACGAGGCCACCTATGAGGGCCGCCGAATGACAGCAGCCGAACGCCGCGTCGCGGTCGCCACCCGCGACTGGCAGGACGTGCAAAACGGCCTCAACCCGTGGACCCCCGCCGCGCAGGAACGCCACGGCGGCGCCCGCATCGGCGGCGCTGACTACCCCCTCACACCGAAGATCGCCGCCGAAGTCGAGGCCCGCTACTACGCGGCCACCGCGACAGGCGGCGAACTGACCCGGATGCGCGCGCTCCTGCGCGCCGCCCGCTAAGCCACCGACTCGCGCCGCGATGGCACGCGTCGGCCCCCTCGAGCGATTCGAGAAAGGAAACCCATGCCCACCGAAACCACGCCCGACCAGACGCCGGATACCAACGCCCCCGCGCCCGCCGCTGAGGAGACCCTCAACGCGGGCGGCGTTAAGGCCTTGCGCGCCGAACGCGATGCCCGCAAGGCCGCCGACGCGCGCGTCAAGGACCTCGAAGCCCAGGTCGCTGCACTGTCCGTGAGCCTCGACGAGACCAAGACCGCAGGAAGCGTCGCCGCCGAACAGGCCGCCGCCACGGTCGCAGAACTGCAGGCGAAGCTCGCCCGCGCGGAGGTCATCCACGCGATGCGCGTGCCTGACGCGCTCGCTGACTTCCTGCAGGGCAGCACCGCTGAGGAGCTGACGGAATCCGCTGAAAAGCTCCTGGCCGCGATTCCCGCGCCGGCCCCGGCTTCTGACGCTGCCCCAGCGCCGCTGGCTATGCGTCCAGACCCGTCGCAGGGCGGCACGCCCGAGCCTGCGACCACTACGGACGTGCTGACGTCCATGTTGATCGAGGCCGTCGGCGGGCGCTGACATCTGAGCAGCCCACCCCCATCCCACATCTCACGCTCGAAGGGAGCACCCCATGGCAATCACTGCCGCAAAGAAGCTGGCCGATTTTAACGGCTTTATTAAGCCGGAATTGGCCGGCCCTATTTTCGACGAGGCCGCCAAGGGCAGCGCCGCGATGTCTCTCATCCGCAAGGTGCCGCTGGGCGCATCTGGCCAGGCCTTCCCCATTGTCACCAGCAAGCCCACCGCAAACTGGACCGCTGAGGGCGCCCAGAAGCACACCACCGAGGCCGGCCTCGGACTGGTGAAGATGGAACCCAAGAAGCTCACCGCCATTGCTGTGGCTTCCCAGGAGGTCATTCGCGCCAATCCCGGCGGATATTCGGAGACCCTGCAGGCCCTCCTCGCCGATGCCTTCGCCCGCGCGTTCGACCTGGCCGTCTTTCACAATAAGGGCGGTGACGGGTCTGGTACGTCGCCGTTCGATACCACCCTCGCGGCCACGACCAAGACCCTGACCCTGGGTGCCACCGCCGGGGCCAATACTTACGATGACATCGTGAAGGCAATGGCCCTCAACCTGCAGGGAACTCCCAAGAAGCCGGTCAACGGGTTTGCCCTTGACACGGGGTTCGAGATTGACCTTCTGAACGCGAAGGACACGGCGGGTCGCCCGCTGTTCGCGGAGGCCGCCTACACCGGAGCCGTGCCTGCCCTGCGCTCGGGTTCTCTCCTCGGTCGCTCCACTTACCTGCACGAGAACGTGGGTCTTGACAAGATCGTCGGCTTCACCGGCGACTGGACCAAGGCCGCCTGGGGAACGGTCGGCGGCATCACCACGGACATTTCGACCGAGGCGACCGTCACCATCGGCGGCCAGCTCGTCTCCCTGTACGAGAACAATCTCGTCGCAGTGCGCGCGGAGGCCGAGTACGGCTTCGCGGTCGCTGACAAGGACGCGTTCGTCAAGATCGCACGCAAGTGACCGCGCTGGTCGTTCACTTGACAAGCCCGACGGGCGACCACGTCGCCGTGCCCGCGAGTCAACTCCCCCTGTGGGAGCGCCTCGGGTACGTGCGACGTGGCCCCGACGGGCAACCCGCCACCGCTGACAACTGATAGGGGGCCGCGTGGCCTACGCGACAGTAATTGACGTGGCGGTCACCCTGGGCCGCCCCATCACAGACCCGGACGAACAGGCGCAGATCCTCAACTGGGTCGCCAAGACGGAGCGCATCATCAGTGCCCGCCTCGGAGACCTGGCCGCGCTTGATCGTCAGATCCTCGCCGACGTCATCTCTGAGGTCGTGGCCCGCCGTGCCCGCAACCCCGACGGCAAGCGAAACGAACGCATTGACGACTACAGCTACACGCTGGACGCCGCCGCGAGCGCCGTGGAACTCACGCTCACCGCCGACGAGTGGGCGCGCCTCTCTCAGGACGGGTCAACGTCGGGCGCATACATGCCGGTCCTGACCCCCGTGCCTTGGCTTGGGGGCCGCGACGCGGACGCGACGCCGGCGGGTGGTTGGGCATGAGCGCGCGCACCGCCGTAATCGCCGGACGCAAGGCGGCAGAAGCCCTCATGATCGACCGGGCGACCGTCACCCGCCCGACCGTCACAGTAGGCCCCGACGGCCTCGACCAGGTCACCGAAAAGTTTGTATGGTCGGGCCCGTGCAAGGTGCAAACGTACGAGGCGCACGAGACCGCGGCGAACGCTGCCGGTGCCCTCGTCACCCTGCAGCGGTACTCGATTCACCTCCCGCACCACGTGGCCGCCGTAAGGGTCGGCGACCTGATCCGCGTCGTAGGCTACCTGTCTGTGTTTCGCGTTACGGGCCTGTTCGACAAGACACACGTCACCTCGCGGCGTTTCCAGGTCGACGTCGAGACCAACGGAGACGATCTCCTTTGACTGGTATCGAGATCGACACCACCGAAGTCAGGCAGATCGCCGCCGACGCGACCCGCCTCCCCGGCGAACTGTCCCGCTGGCTACGGCCTGCCGTCAGCAAGGGCGCGCTGAACATCAAGCGCGCCATGCAGGCCGACCTCGAGCAGTCGGGAAACGCTGGTATCCGCCACGTCGCGCGGTCCATCTCCTATGACCTCACTGACACCGGCACGACCGTCGAAGCCGAGATCGGCCCCGACAAGCCGTCTGGCGCGCTGGCGAACATCGCGTACTTCGGTACATCGAGGGGCGGCGGCCACACCCGCGACCCCATCGAAGCATTGAACGAGGAGTCAGCGGCGTTTCAGAAGGCAATCGCCGACATCGTGGAGGACATATGGGGCTGACACTCACCATCATGACCCAGATGCGCGAACGCCTCAACGGCATCACGTCAGTGGGCACCCCCGTTAAGGCGTTCGTCGGAGACCCACCCAGCAACCCCGGCCTCCCATTCGTGTTCGTGTGGGGACCGCCCACCCTGGCCGCGTCCGAGGCCATGAGCGGATGCGGCGGCGACATCGACGTACGCCTGCACGTCCAGATCGTCGCCGCGACGACCGTGAACGTCCTCGCGCTCGCGGACGACGTGACGGCGCGGCTGCGCGGCTGGGCGCCCGCCGTCGAGGGGTGGCGCTGCTTTCCGCTCGCGCACGTCGGAGTGACGGACGTGCGCGCTGATAACAGCACGGTCGGCGCGCCTGCGAACCGCGCGCCCCGCTACTGCACGATCACCCTGCGCGCCCGCGCCACACAACTGAAGGAGGCCTGAATGGTCACCGCCTACAACACCAGAACCCGCGTCTTTCAGGACATCCCCGAGCACTGGATCGGGCACCCGATCTGGGGTGAGGACTGGACGCTCACCCCGCCCCCCGAGGCACGCGAACCGCTGTGTTGCGGCCAGGAGGACACCCCCGACGCCCCCGACAGTGGGGACGACACCACCGACCACCTCACCGAAGGAGACTAACCATGACAGGGGCAAAGACCCTCGCCGACGGCCGAATTACTCTGTGGGCGCTCACCGCGAAGCCGCAGAACATCGCGACGCCGTCCGTCAGCGAAATCAATGCTGGCAAGAAGATTTCTTGCCACATCATGAAATCGGATTATGCGCTCGGCGCCGACTCCGACGCCGAAATTACGGAGCAGGAGATGTGCAAGACCGGCGAGGGCAAGGCCCCCGGCCCCACGTCCTACGCCGGCACCCTCACTGTGTTCCGCTACCTCGACGACAATGGTCAGCCCGACCCGTCCGAGGACTTCGTATGGGACCTCATCAAGAAGAAGGGGACCACGATCTGGCTTGTGGAACGCGAAGGCCCCATCGAATCCAAGAACATTGCCGAAGGCGACATCGTCTCGGTGTACGAGGTTGTCCTCGGCACGCCGACCAAGCCGTCCGACCGCTTCGCTGGGTATATCAAGAGGACGGCGAAGCTGAACGTCATGAACGCAGCCGAGGAAGTCAAGGTGGTCGGCGTACTGCCGGCCTGACATCTGGCGGCCCCCTCATCTCCCGCCCGGCAGGTTCCGTAATGGGCTGCCAGACCTGCCGGGCGGGCACACCCACCAACGGCAGCCCAGACCCCCACAGCTACACATAGGAGCATGGCATGGCAGCCAACGACGAGCTCAGCATGAGCGACCTCAACATCACGCACACCAACCCCGACGCGTCCATTACCCCGGAGACGTTCGACCTCGCCGCCTGGATCGCAGGCGTCACCCCCGTGGAACGCACGGTGACCGTGTACGCTCACGGCCACCTGTTCGCGGTCCTGTCCGCCCTTGAATCGGAATACAACGAGGCCAAGGCCGCCGTGAACGTCGACGACATGCGCGACGCCAAGGACAAGATGCGCACCGTTGCCAACCAGATCCGTGAAACGGCCCTTGACATCACGGTCCAGGGCCGGTCAGCCGATTGGGTGCAGCGTTTCCGCAAGTCCTGCGAAGAGCGAGGCCTGGACAGTGACGAAACGACCCTGGAGCAGCTCGCCGCACAGATCATCGCGCCCGAAGGCATCACCCCGGCCATGCTCGCAACCCTGCGCGACCGCATCGAACCGCAGGTTGTCGCCCTGCTGCAGGCCGTCGCCGCCGTCAACACGCAGGCCCCGCGTATCTCGGTCCCTTCCTGACGGAGTGCTTGGACCGGCCAGCAGGCGCGTGGCTGGTCCGCGCACTCCGAAGCGCGAAGAAGTGGGGCGCGCGACCGACTGAGTTCCTGGGCATCCCAGGCGACGGGTGGTGCGACACCGACCGTGCCCTCGCTGGCGCGCTCGACATGTACGAGGACACCCGCGTCGGATCGTACGGGTACCCTCGTCGCCTCACAGAAGGCGATTATGAGGGGTACTTTGAAGTTGAAGAGCACCAAGACAACGCTCAGCTCGCGTTGGATATTTGGCGCAAGCGCAACAACAACGGGCCGTCACCAGGCATGGTGCCTCGCGTGGTGTTCACGGGAACCGAGGAATAAAAAGGGGTAACGCGCCCCTGGTGGATTGGCGCGTTGGTGCGCAGAAAGGACAACCATGACCGAACGCAGCGTCAAGGTCACACTGCGCGCCAACGTCGCCGATTTCAACCGGCAGATCAAGTCCGCCGCGACGAGCCTGGAGCAGCTCGCCGCGAAGGGAGACCCGACCGGCAAGGTCGCCGAGACCACCATGGGCCGCCTAGCGCAGTCCGCCCAGCTACAGCGCGCCGCCTGGGACACCGCATCAACAGCCATGGTCGGGTACGGTGTCGCCGCGGCTGCCGCCGCCGGATACGTCGTTAAGAGTTTCGCGGACTTCGACGCGGCCATGAGCAACGTGCAGGCCGCGACGCACGAGTCCACCGAGAACATGAACCAGCTCCGTGAGGCCGCGATTCAGGCTGGCGCCGACACGGCGTTCAGTGCGTCCGAAGCCGCCGGGGCAATCGAGGAGCTCGCTAAGGCGGGCGTGTCGACCGCCGACATCCTCAACGGCGGTCTAAAGGGGTCGCTCGACCTGGCAGCCGCGGGCGGTCTGGGTGTCGCGGACGCGGCCGGCATCGCGTCCGTGGCCTTGACGCAGTTCAAGCTCTCTGGGTCTGACGTCGGCCACGTCGCCGACCTCCTCGCCGCGGGCGCAGGCAAGGCCATGGGCGACGTGTCTGACCTCGGTATGGCCTTGAAGCAGGCGGGCCTCGTCGCCTCCCAGACTGGCCTCAGCATCGAGGAAACCACCGGCGCGCTCGCGTCGTTCGCCGCCGCAGGCCTCCTTGGCTCCGACGCCGGCACGTCATTCAAAACCATGCTGCTGAACATGGTGCCGCAATCGAAGCAGGCCGCCAAGTACATGGAAGAGCTCGGCATCCACGCATACGATGCGCAGGGCCAGTTCGTCGGCCTCGCCGCCTACGCGGGCCAGCTCCACGACAGCCTGTCGAAGCTGACCGCAGAGGACCGCCAGGCGGCCCTCAAAAAAATGTTCGGCCAGGACGCAATCCGCGCCGCATCGATCCTGTACGAGCAGGGTGCAGAGGGCATCCAGTCGTGGATCGACAAGGTGAACGACGCCGGGTACGCGGCGGAAACCGCCAATGCCCGAATGGACAACCTCAAAGGCGATATCGAGAAGCTCGGTGGCTCATTCGAGACCCTGTTTATCAAGAGCGGCAGCGGCGCTAACAGCTTCCTGCGCAGCATCGTGCAGGGCGCGGAGCAGGCCGTCAACGCCTTCAGTGCCCTCCCCGCACCTGTGCAGCAAGGCGCGCTCGGCCTCGTGGCCTTCACATCCGCCGCCGCCCTCGCCGCAGGCGGAGGCATGAAGCTGTTTACCATGGTGATGGACATTCGTACAGCCATGCAATCCCTGAACGGCTCCATCCCATTCCTGACCCGGATCATGGACGGATTCAGCGGGATGCGCGGCGGCCTCACGGAGACCCGCGCCGCTATCGGCGGGTTCGGCAACGCTTGGGTCACCGCACGCGCGAACGGCGTGTCCAACGTTCGCGCCCTGTCACAGGCAGCCACACCCGCCCTAGCGGGGATCGGCAACGCCGCCAAGGGCGCAGGATCAGCACTCCTGGGCGCGTTCGGCGGCCCGTGGGGCCTGGCCGCGACCGCCGCAGTGGTCGGCCTGACCGCCGTCCTAGGCGACTACCAGGCGCAGCAAGCGCGCGCGTCCGCCGCGGCCAAGGAATATGCGGAAAGCCTGAACAGCGTCACGGGCGCCGCGACGGAATCGACCCGCGCTATCGCACTGCGCAACCTGTCCGAGGACGACAGCGGATTCTGGCGACTGTTTGACTCGAAGCGCGCGAAGTCCGCCGCCGACGCCTACAAACAGCTCGGCGGCGACATCAACGACCTGGTAGACGCCGCCGCAGGCTCATCCGACGCAATGGAACGCGTTAACCGCACCCTAACCGCTGCGCACGACGCTGCAAAGGCCAGCCCGGCAAAGACGAAAGAATACCTGGAGCTGTCGAACCAGGTTAAAGAGTCCCTCAACAGTGAGAGCGAAGCTCTCACCAAGGCGAAGGAACAAAACGACCTCGCCGCCGAAGCTGGCGTCAAGAACAGCAGCGCCCAAGACCAGCTCGCGGGCGCCGCGAACAAAGCAGCCAAGGCCATGGAGGACCAGGCCAAAGCCACCCACGACCTGATCGACGCGCAAAAAACGCTGCAAGACATCATCCTGGGAGAACGCGGATCCTGGCGAGACCTCTACGACGCCATCGACTCCGCAAACGCCGCAGTCGAAAAAAACGGCCAAACCCTCGACATCACCACCGCCGCCGGGCGCGCCAACCAAGCCGCCCTAGACGACCTCGCACAATCCGGCTGGAAACTCGTCGAATCCATGGAAAAAAACGGCTCAACCATGGAGGACATGCAAGCCGCAATGCAATTGACGCGCGACAACTTTATCAGTGTCGCGCAATCAATGGGATTGTCATCTGACGAGGCCGCCGCGCTCGCGGATCAACTGAATTTGATCCCCACCAACATTGAGTCTCATGTGACCGCTGAGACAGAGGCAGCTAATGCGTCTGTTGATGCGTTTATCGCATATGTGCAGGCTCAGAATGGTGGAACGATCACTATCAATGCCGTTAATGATTCGGCTATCACGACGATTCTAGAGACGTTGGGATATGCGCAGAATCAGGACGGGACCATCGATATTGACGCCAATAAGGATCCGGCTATCGCGCAGTTGGTGGCCGCTGTTGGCGAGGTCGACGCGGCCACCGGAACCGTCACAATTGACGGTAATAACGACGAGGCAAACAGGAAGCTCGACGCAATCAAGGCAGAAATTGACGGCTACAACCCGTACGTCAATATCAATGCCAATGACTACGTCAGCAGCGTCATGAATAGCATCAAGGCGACATGGGATGGGCAAACCTGGTATGTGAACGTCGTCGGCTCGTACACCCAGAGCGGCGGGCCGTCTGCGCAGGCCGACGGCTCTGTCCTGTCCTTCTACGCTGGTGGTGGTTTCCACCGCGAGCAGCACGTCGCGCAGATCGCCCCCGCAGGGGCCTGGCGCATCTGGGCTGAGCCCGAGACGGGCGGCGAGGGGTACATTCCTCTCGCCAAGGCCAAGCGCAAGCGCAGCGAGGCGATCCTTGCACAGATCGCCGACATCTTCGGTGGAACGTACATCCCTGGGGCGGCGTCGCCGTACGCGACAGGCGGTGTCCCCGGCGGCTCGGGCGCTGGCCTCTCTGGCGCGTCAATTCACGTGACCGCACTTGTCACCAACCCCTGGACGGGCGAGGAGACTCGGGCATTCGCCCGAACAGAAGCAGTCAAGGTCGTGAGGAGCGTACAGTGACAATTAAAGCGTGGGTCTCGAAAGAGACCGGGTTACCGTCGTTTTTCCTTGACGGGAAAGACCTCGGCGCTCGGGTCTACGCGGGTGCGCGCCTCGTGAACCCGCCTGGTACTCCGCAGGTGTTCAGCGACATGTTCGCAGCCCCCGGTGTGGAGACCGAGTACTCCGTCGGGAGCCTGCGATATGGCCTGCGTCGCGTCGGCCCACCGCACGCTCTAGCGTCGCTTGACGGGCGCGTAACCGCCGCAGTCTCATGGGTCGGCGACGACGAACGCGCGTATGACACGCGCGTCGCCACGTTCGACCTGCAGGACCGTCGCACGGCTATCGCGCGATACGCAACCGTCTCGGCAGAACCCACTGGGCGTCTTGAATTCCTCGCATACGCTGAGGAATCCTCTTTGATCGAAAAGTTGCTTGACATGAGGCAGCCACTCGTGTCTCTGCACTCGCACGCTGCGTGCGGCATGCGTGACTGTGACGTGCCCGAGGTCAGGTGCGTGACAGTCACCAGCGCCTCGTCGAAGCGCACGGGCCGCCGTGACCGCGTCCGCCGCGAGTGGACGCTCGATTACAAGCCCGCCGACATGGAGGAAGCAGCAACAGCGGCGGGCGGCGGTTCGCTGATCACGTGGGGGGCCGTGCAAGCAAAGTACGGGAAGTGGCGACACATGACATACCTACAGGCCGCACAGTGGATGGCAGGACTCCCGCTGTGAGGCCCGGACCCGATGTGCCTGTCCTGGCGGGGCCAGTCACCATCACGCCAGTGGTAACGGCGGAATTCAGGGGATTGTCTGTCATCATCCCCGCGTGGGACGTGCAGATTGAGGCGTCATCTGATCGTGCGGTGCAGACGCGCGTGACGTTTTCAGCACCACATGAGTACGTGCCCGCCTCGTGGGACGCTCCCCTTGCGTGTTTCGGCCAGCGCGTCCACATTGCTGCGCGCCTCGCCTCGCCCCGCGGCGAGTGGGACGTGCAGGTCGGCGTGTACCAGATCGAGAGCTGGGAGGAGAGCGACGACGGCCACGTGGCCGTCGAGGCGTTGGATTTGACGCAGCGCCTCGAAAAAAACGAGATGCTTTGGCCGTCGTCCCCACCCGATGGCGCGACGCTCGCGTCTGAGGTGCAGCGCCTAGCGGGCGAGCCGAGCGACGGAGGTGTCCAGACCGCAGTCGCCCGCAATTTCAGCATCCACAGACTCTTCGAGTGGGGCACCGGGCGTCTCGACGCGATCCAAAAACTCGTCAGCGCCTTCGGGATGGTCTACCGCGTCACCCCCGACGGGATCCTCCACGTTACGCCGCCGACGCCTACGGATGCGGCTGTCGCTACCTATACAGGCCGCGATCTGCTGATCTCCGCTAACCGCCGCAGCCGCGCCCGCCAGCCCAACCGCTGGATGGTCACTGGCTCCCCCAAGACCGAAGCGTCTGAGCACGACGAAGGCGGGGAAAAGGAAGAGGTCAAGTGTGCTGCTGTCGTCAGCAATTGGGCTGACCCACGATACCGGGCGGATACGTACGGTGTCGTGACATCCAGCAACACAATGGATATCGCGGAGTCTGAGGATCAGATCCGTGAGGCGGCTGAAACGTATATGGCGGCCGCGCTCGCGGCGTCGGAGGCGCGCGCCCTGCAGATTGTCACGGATCCGCGCCTCGAGCTCGGTGACGTCGTCGACGTGCGCGTCACCCACCTGAACAGCAGCGAGGCCTTGCGAGGCCGGGTGACTGGCTACTCCATGACCCTCGATGACCCGGCGCAGGTCATGCGCGTCGACATCGAAATCCAGGACGGCAGGTAAGCGTAATGGATGCTCTATCTTCGTGGCTCGACGTTTCGCCGCCACGGCGGTCAACGGCCATGGACGTCATGGCGGGTACGGTCACCGCGATCTACGACGAGGCTAACGGCCTAGTCGAGGTGCATCTCGACGGTTCGCCTGATGGGCAGACTGTGATTACGCAGTCTGCTGCTGGCCTGACGTACATTGGGGCGCGTGTTCGGGTCTCGCGTGGGTCTGATGGGGCTGCGACGATGGCGCACGCTCCTGCGGTGCGCGCGCCTCGCGGGACGCCGACCGTCGCGGTCGGTGAGACCGGAAGGGCCCTACAGGATCTGGCTGGAAAGTACACCGCGCTCGTTGATACGAGTGCGCCTGTGCTCGGCTGGGACTCGGGTATCCGGTCCACCGGGTACGACGTGCCGCCCACGTACTGGGCGCGGCTCCCGCTCTTTGAGGGCGGCGAGCTCGCCGCGTGCAGTGGCTTCACGCAAGACGGTTCGGCCAAAGCGTACGAGGTCGCTGTGGAGGCGCCGGGCTTGTATGCGGTGAGCGCGCGCGTACACGCGTGGTCGACGGGCTGGGACGGCCCGATCACATGCGGGGTGAGCGTGCATCGGTCAGGAGCTGCCGCGCCGTCGAGTGTGTGGGACACGCACCCGCGCGCTGACGCATACGCGCCTGAGAGGCAGTACGCGACGCCAACCGCGTACGGGATCGTGCGCCTGGGCCTCGGCGACACGATCAGCATCCTCGTGAGAAACGGCCAATCCTCCACGGTGGGCGTGTGGGGGTGGGCCATCAGCGCAGCCCTAGTCGCCACCTCTAATCGATAGGAAGAAGCATGCAGAAACGCTGGAACGGGGTACAGATCCCAGGTCCGTCGGACGATTATCTGGCCTCCTGGCCGGTCACGGCGGACTCCATCAACAACATCACGACGTGCCACAATCAGGAGTCTGCGGACGCGATTGTCAAAGCCGCGAAAGCTGCGGGCACCGTCGTCTCCGAGTCCAATCCCGTATTCGTCTATAGGACCGACCTCGGGTGCCTGACTGCCTGTAATGGGCGTGGGTGGGCCGACGTATCCGGGCGTAACCTGCCCTGGCAGACCCTGCCGGTGTCGTCAGGATGGGCGGTGGCTGGCGGCCACACCCCAACGATCTGCATGCGCGGAGGAGTCGTACAGCTCTCCGGCGCCGTCGTCTCAAACGGAGGAGACCAGGACAACATCCTGACAATCCCTGCCCAGTTCAGACCGTCATCTGAGCAGTTTATCGGTGCGTCAGTCACCGCGAACGGGGCGGACTTCGAGTCTACCTACGCGGAACTCCGCGTACAGACAAACGGCAGGCTTGGAATCAAGAGGTACACGACGGTGCGCCTCGGAAACGGATGGATCGTACCTGTCTCAGCCTGCTACATCCCCTGGTGACAAACAGAAAGGAAAAGCGTGAGCGAATTTACCCCGGCTCATTACTACGAGCAACGTGAAGTGCCCTGCAGGGTGGTTGTTCTCCACACAATGGAGGCCCCAGAGGGGTCTCAGACAGCGGAGAATGTCGCCCGTTACTTCGCTGGCGGCAGCGTCGTCGCATCCGCACACGCGTGCGTAGACGAGGACTCTGTTGTCGTCTGTCTCCCCCCGTCCGCCGTCGCTTTCGCAGCCCCCGGCTGCAACGCGGACGGCTATCAAGTAGAGCATGCCGGGTACGCCCGGCAGTCCCCCGAGGAATGGGGAGACACTGCGAGCATAAGCATGCTCAAGCTGTCCGCCGCCCACACCAGGCAGATCGCACAGCAGCTCGGCATACCCCTCCGTCACCTCAGCGATGACGAGCTCGCAAACGGCGCATCGGGGTTCGTGGGACACGACCAGGTGTCCCGCGTCTACAAGAAGTCCGATCACACCGACCCCGGCGTTTCGTTCCCGTGGGCCTACTACATGGCCCTCGTCAACGGCTCCGAAACGACCACAGACCCCGAACACAAGGAAGAAGAGGCTATGCAGTTCATCCGCAGCCGCCAAACCGGCACCATCTACGCAGTCACCCCCCTGGCAGTCACCTCCATGAAGTCCGCCAAGACGTGGACGGACATGGTCAAGGCGTACGCCCTCGAGGACTCGTACACCGTCAGCCTCGACGACGGAGACATCGCTTCCATCGCCGCCGACGCCGCCGCCCGCCGCAAGCTCCTCGCCGACGACATCGCCGCCGCCATCAAGGCAGGTGCCTGATGAACGACCTACTTCTCAGTCTCCACCAGGATCCCTTCGTCATGACGGTCCTCTGCGGCCTCGTCTGGCCGCTCATCCAGGCCGCCCTCGACAAGCCCTGGTGGACCCGCGAGCGCCGCGTTGGCCTGCTGGTCGTCGTCGCGCTGGTGGTTACGGCGGGCGTGTGGGTCGCTGGGGTGTACCCGGCGACTTGGCGTCTGTTCACGGCGCAGTTGTCGGTGTTCCTCGGCACAGCCTGGTCCGTGTATCAGGTGCTTTCCAGCGTCAAGGTCGGCGGTTGGTCTCTCCTTGATTGGGTGGGCGTTGTGACGCCTGGCGGCGTGGATCGCGACGATCTGATGGGCGGCGATGAGGAGCGTATCGAGTGAGTCCCACCGAACTCGTGGCGGTGATGAGCGCCGTCAGCGGCCTTGCTGGCGGCCT